>Ga0209474_10000586_pt1 | contig 39217 bp, 29 predicted proteins | sample GraSoiAngelo_145_FD_185902 | JGI IMG/M metagenome (GOLD analysis project Ga0209474, IMG submission 185902) | Grasslands soil microbial communities from the Angelo Coastal Reserve, California, USA - 14_1009_05_20cm (SPAdes) (version 2) | ecosystem: Environmental > Terrestrial > Soil > Grasslands...
GCCTGTCACGCCGGAGGCCGCGGGTTCGAGTCCCGTCGACCCCGCCAACTTATCCTTCAGCAACTAAAGGGTTTCCCGTTTGGTGCGGGAGCCTGCTTGCAAACTGGCCGGAGTCCGCGGAACGGGCTCGCTTGCAAGCGGGGCGGAATTCGATCGAGATTCCAGCTCGATTCGTTCAGACTCGTCGCGTCGCGTTGAGAGAAATGCTGGCGTTTTGACGATCGCGTCACGAACATACCGCGTCCTCCGGCCCAAACGGCCGGTCGTCGCGGAGCCGAGCGGTTGCCGGTCCGTCCTGGACTTTCCGCAACCCAAGTCAAATCGATTCCGTAGCCTCGATGAGGATCGTCGTCGGTCGGGCGCTTGTGGACAATGTCCGTTACAGGGGAAGGTTGACCGATACACAAAATCAGCGATTCTTACCCATCTAGGTCTACTTTGATGCGAACCAATATCGACATCGACGATCGACTGATGCGTCAGGCCATGCGTAGCAGCGGAGCGCGCACCAAGCGCGCCGCGGTGGAGGAAGGACTGCGGTTGTTGATTCAGACGCGCGGTCAGAAGAGCATCCGTCGCCTGCGCGGCAAGGTGACCTGGGAAGGCGATCTCGACACTTCCCGTGTGGGAAGGGTTGCGAAGTAGCCGGCGTGGTGATCGTCGACACCACCGTCTGGATTGATTACTTCCATGGCATCAGGAATCCCGAGACAGATTGGGTGCATGCACAACTCGATCGTCAGCGTCTAAGGCTGACCGACGTCATTCTGTGCGAAGTGTTACAAGGCGTCCGCGATGAGGACGCCGCCAAAGACGTCGAACGGCAACTCCTCAAGCTGGAACTGTTCGAAACAGGCGGCGTCAACCTGGCGAGGGAGGCGGCGCGGAACTACCGCACGCTAAGGAGCCGCGGCCACACCGTGCGGAAGACGATCGATTGTCTGATCGCCACGTTTTGCCTACACGAGCAGCATTCGCTGCTGCACCGCGATCGAGATTTCGATCCGTTTGAAGAGTTTCTGACGCTGTCAGTCATCCACCCCTGAAACCGCTGCGGGCGCTTGTCTGCGGTCCTCGGCATCTGGGCAAACAGGACGAACCGCTTGACCGCGAGCGGCGTGCGCGAGCAACTGCTTCGGCAACAGCGGATCGCGTTTTTGCGCACCCTCGTCATTTTCTGGCGAAGGCAGTGAATGACCACAGAACCGAGGGCCGTAGCAGTCGTTCTCAAGACAATTCCCATTTGAGTTAGGCTTGCAGCGTCGCCAGATTAACGGATGTGTTTGTCGAGATCAGTCGCATCCGGCGTTTCATCGGCCTCTCTCGGTGGCACGTGCTCCGGCGAAGATGTCGCGGAGGATTTCGTAATTGCCCTCGTGGCACGCGTACTCGAACAATCGCTCGGAACTCCGTTTGAGCCTGATGACCGCGGTCCAAGGCCTCGTCCACGTCATCGGATCGTCGATCGTGAGCTCGTAGTCGATTCGGTCGAGCGCGACGCGCGTGAAGCGCTCGACGAGATGCAGCCGGTCGGAGGAACCCATGAAGTTGTTCCTCGCCGAGAAGTTGGTCGTGTCGACGACAAGCGTCTGCCCTTCCCAGTGTCCTCGAGAATCCCCTTCCCACAGTCCGACGGAAGCCGGCAGGTGCGGGCGGCTGTCCAAATGAATGATGCGCGCTTCGTGCACAGCCTCGAGGAACAGGACGACGTGCGAAGGCGTTTGTACGATCTGGTAAAAGCCGAGCGGTCCGGCGCCGGTGTTGGTTCCGCTGAGTCTCGGCACACCATAGGTCAGGCATCGTTCCACATGGCTGAGATCTTCCGGTCCCTCTGGTGGACGGCGGCGCCTCGCATCGGCGGCCGCCCTTCTCTGCTGCGCTTCGGCTGTCAACGGAGGGATCCGGCCGTCAGGTGGATCGACGATCAACGAAGTCCGATTGTCAAACTCCCGCTCGATCATCTCGAACGTCGTGCCCGTCGCCGTCGCGCTCTTGAAATGATCGACATTGGCGAGGGCGGCGAGGAAGACCGCATCGCCCCCCGCGAAATCGGCGTTCGTGTTCTTGAACAGACGATCTGCTCGCTTGCGCAGCTCGATGACTTCGTCGTCGGTCAGAAACTGCCTGCCTTCGAGCCCCTTTGGGCGTTCGAGTGGGGTTGCACTGTTGTTCAGCCAGACGCCTTGCAGATCGGGATGACCGTCAGGACCGAGGACAGGCTTCCATGGGTCGGTCGGACGCGGCAGGCCTGGTGCTGCCGACGCCGCGGGCACCTGTCCCGCAATGAATGCTGTGCGAGGCGCAACGGCCGCGAGGGCCACTAACAACGCGAGAAATCGGCGGTTCATGTGTCAACCTTCGGTTACGAGCCCACCGAAACGTTCGCGACCCCGCGACGCACTCGCGAACAACTCGAGAGATTCTACGCGACAAAGGCGGCCTTGCAGTGGCGCGCATTGGTCCATTCGCATCCGAGTGTCGCGGTATATCCTGAGTGCTCGGCATGGGCAGAGTAGCCGCTGCCGGGCCGGCCGTACCTCGCGCTCCGGCGTTCTTCGCTATCGACAGCTGAGCACGCTGACAGTGCGTTGAAGTCAATTCGCGCCGTACCGGCGATCGTTCTCGGCGTCAGGGCTCCTGGCTCAGAGAGAGCTTGTTCCGATACAAGTTCTCGAACTACGTGCCCGTGCCCCGGCACGGGCAATCTCGCCGACATGACGTGCAGTGGGGTTCGGATGGTTGGCGAGTTGGATCAGTGGTTCGACGAATTGCTTCGCGAAACCCCGCGGACTTCGTCTTCGGGAACTACGAGGTGGGACAGGTGCGCGGGCCTACGTTCTTCAACACCATTTTCGATCTTCAAGCGCACGCATTTGGCGGCGCGCGCCTGCTCGAGTTGCGCGTCGAGGCGTTCAATCTCTTCGATCGGCCAGACTTCCTAAGTTCACGCTGACCTGGGCGCTCATTCGCAGCGAAGGGTCTGCACCGGGTCTATGCGCGAAGCGCGCCGCGCCGGAATCGCTCCAGTGCCGAGCGCAATCAGTGCAATACCGACAGCGGCCGCGAGCATGACGCCGGCGTCGTACCCAGGAACATTGAAGAGCAGCGATTGGGCAAGTCGTCCCAGCACGAGCGCCGCCATCGCTCCCAGGATGCAGCCAACAATTGCGATCCGACCCACGTCTCTGAACACCATCCGCCACACACGGGCGATCGTGGCGCCGAGGGCGATACGCAGACCAAGCTCCCGAGTCCGCTGTGCGAGGCTGTAGGTGAGGACGCCATAAAGCCCGATCGCTGCAAGCAGCGTTGCAAGAAGCGCGAAGCCAGAGGATAGCGTGCCGATCAGGCGATCGAGCGCCATCGTGTCATCGACCTGATCGGCCAGCGGACGAAGGTTCTCGACCGGCACCGTCGGATCGATTTGGCTCAGAACGCCATGCAGCGATGCCAGAAGCTGCGGCACGCGTTCGGTCGATCTGACATAGAAGTTCAGCGTGCCGGCCTTCTCGTCCTGGCGATAGGGAACGAAGAACTGTGGCGGCGGTTCGTCTTTCGGTTGGCTGTAGCGCGCGTCCCTGATGAGACCAACGATCTCGATGTCCGGTTGCCGCCCCGCGCCTGGCCGCATCCGCTTGCCAATCGCCGCGCGCCCGAGATTGAATTTGCGGGCGAACGCCTCGTTGATGATGGCGACCTTCGGCGCGCCGCCGACATCTGCAGTTGTGAACTCCCGCCCAGCCAGCAGCGGAATGCCCAACGTCCGGAAGTAGTCTGGACCGATGCTCGATGAGTACGAGCTGGTGTTTGCGTCGGGGTCGGCACTGAAGCCCTCCACAGTGACGTTGCTTCCATGACCGACGCCGGCGAGTACTGGAATTGTGGAGACACCTACGGATGTGACCCCCGGAACCGCGGTTAGCCGTTGTTGCACACGGTCGAAGAAGAGTGCCGATTGATCGGACGAGTACCCGTTCAGCTCCGGCGAGACGCGGAATGTCGTGACACCGGCAACACGCATTCCGAGTTCCACGCGGTTCAGATTCAGCAAGCTTTTCGTGAACAGGCCGGCTGTCACAAGGAGCGCCATCGAGAGCGCAACTTGTGCTGTGGCCAATGCTGTCCGTAATCGTGTTGCCGAACGAGTGCCGGCCGTACCGCCCCTGAGCGTCGTCGCGAGATCGGGCCGCGTGGCAAGCATCGCCGGACAGGCGCCGACCAGTAAGGCCATCCCAGCGCACAACAGGATCGTGAATAACAACAGCGTCGCGTCGAACTCGAAGCGCAGCATCGCATTGCCCTGTTCGGGGACGAGAGCCGCCACAGCGTCGAGCGTCCAGCGGGCCACGACCAGGCCAGCGAGACCGCCGGCCGCCGCGATCAGGAAGCTCTCGGTCAGCATCTGGCGCACGAGACGGCGCCGGCCAGCGCCGAGCAAGAGTCGAACGGTGATCTCGCGTTCGCGCGACGCCGCACGCGCCAGCAGCAGGTTGGCGATGTTCGCACACGCAATCAGAACGACGAGGCCGGTCACGCAAAACAGCAGCAGGAACATGCTTCGTAATTCCGCGCGCTCCGGTCGTTCACCCTGAGCGCCAGGCTCCAGCAAGAGCCGCCGATTCTTGAAGCGTTCGCGAGCCGTGTTGCCTAGTCCGCTGCGCTGGGCCGGAAACTCGACGTCGTTGATGATCGCGGCGAATGGAATATTGATCGTTCGTTCGGCGCTCTCCAGGGCGATCCCGGGCTTGAGCCGCGCGAACAAATACAGCCAATGATCACGACGATCCTCGAAACCATTCCATACGCCGCCACTATGCGGGTTTCTGAGTCCCGGCATCGTCAGCGCAGCCATCGTCAGTGGCACAAAGATCTGAGGTCTGTTCTCAAGCGTTGTTCCGACGAAGTCCTGCGCTGCGACACCGACAATCGTCAGAGCGTGGCCGTTCACCATGATGCTGTCATTGAGCACCGCCGGATCGCCTTTGAAGCGGGACCGCCAGTACGGATAGCCCAAGACAACGACGGGATGTGCGCCAGACGTGCGGTCGTCCTCGGGACCCAGCAATCGCCCGAGTGCCGGCCGGAGCGCGAGCACTGGGAAGTAGCTTCCGGACACGAGATGCCCCTGCTCGCTCGACGCCTGGCCGCGGTACGAAACGTGGGCGACGAAATCACGGTGTGCGGCGATTCCCGTGAACACTCGTTGATCGCGTTCGATGTCGCGAAACAGCGGGTAGCTGAACACCGCGTCGGGACCAAAGGTGCTACTGGTCGACGTACGGCCTGTCTTGGGACCGGGAGATGAAAAGTTCACTAACTCGTCGGGCGCGGGAACCGGAAGGAGACGAAGCAACGCCTGGTTGAAAATCGAGAAGATCGCCACGTTAGCTCCACTGCCCAAGGCGAGCGTGAGGACCGCCACGGCGGTGAAGCCTGGATTCCTAACGAGCGTCCGAATCGCGTACCGCCCGTCGTGCCGTAGTTCGTCGACAAGCCTAAGACCCAGAGAATCGCGGCACTCTTCTCTTTGCAGCTCGACGCCGCCCATCTCGCGCCGCGCCGCGTAACGAGCCTCCCTCGGATCCATGCCGCTGACGGCGAACTCATCGATCTGGCGCTGGAGGTGATAGGACAGTTCCTCGTCGATCTCCTCGTCAACGCGCCTCCGCCTCAGCAACGAACGAAGCCGTAGACGAAGGATTCTGGACCAGCGCATCATGTTTGACGCTCGCCTTTGATGCTCGTCAGGCCGGGCGGACCACAAGCGAAATAGCAGCCGACAGCCGTTCCCACTGTGCTGCCTCCCGGGCCATCATCTTTCTACCTGCACGCGTAAGCGAATAGTATTTGGCGCGGCGATTGTTTTTGCTCTCACCCCATTCGGCCTCGATCCAGCCCTGCTGCTCCAGCTTGTGCAGGGCTGGGTACAGCGAACCCTGGCTGAACTGCAACACTTCGTTTGACATTTGCTTTATCCGTTGCGCAATCGCCCAGCCGTGCACGGGTCCGTTCGCGAGCACTTTGAGGATGAGCAGGTCCAGTGTGCCCTGCACGAGATCGGTCGGCTTACTCATTCAGCGGATTCCCCCTCGGTTACCAACAAGAGAATATCCAATGTACCTGTCGGTAATCAAGGGGTAGGGATCACTGAACTCGCGACGCAGCACACCTTGGAGCCAGACGCTGCCACAGCATGTGCATGGGCATTGTCTCTGGGGACGCGCCTGCGACGCTCGATCATGCTCGAAATAGCCGCCGCGGCGCCGCAGTTCGCATGACGAGCGAGTGGATGGTGCCGAGGTACCGGGTTGCAGTCACCGTCACACCGGCGTCCATCAATCTCCGCGGCGACGCGCGCAGACCCTTCGAACGTGCTGCGAGCCGACGGTAAACGTACCTCATTCCACTTGACAAACCGGTCGGCGGACGCAAACATTCCGGCTCCGACCTCCTGGAGGCCCGGTGAACCACGCGAGGTGCATTGTGCGCGCCGGTTCACGTTCCGCTTCCGTTCTGTCCACGCCTGACCTGCGTCGGTGTTCTTCGGCCATCCGACCGACGCGATGGATCGGCGCCCGCCGACGCGGGCGACGGTCGTTCATTGCTGGCTCGTACCGCAGTCGAAGGGAGGCGTCCTGTGGCGAAAAGACTGACAGGAGTGCGAAGGGCTACAGTCATTCTGTCCTGGTTGGCCATCGGCATGTTCCTGACGGTGTATCCAGCCCGTCCTGCGTCGGGGCAGGTTCTCTACGGATCGATGGTCGGAACCGTGACCGACCAGAGCGGCGCCATGGTTCCCACGGCCGCCGTGACCGTGTCGAACACGTCCACCGGCCTGTCTCGCCAGACGACGACGAACGAGGTCGGCTACTATTCGATTCCCAACCTGCCCGAGGGGGGTTACGACCTTTCGGTCAGCATAAGCGGCTTCAAACCGTACGTTCAGAAAGGCATCAGCGTTTCCATCAACGCCGTGACACGCGTTGACGCGACGATTCAGGTCGGCGCCCTGTCCGAAGAAGTGCGCGTGGAGGCCATAACGGCGCTACTCCAGACGACGAAGTCCGACGTCAGCGTCAGCTTCGATACGCCTGCGATGGAGAATCTCCCTCTCTCCGGCTATCGCAACTACCAGTCGCTCTTCAATCTCGTGCCAGGCGCTGTACCCGCGCGGTTTCAGAACGCCGTCACCGATACGCCGGGACGTTCCCTGACGACCAATGTCAACGGCCAGGAGCGTGGCGCCAACAACACGCGGGTCGATGGGTCGGCCGACACTCTGGTGACGATGCCGCATCATGCGGTGTACGTCCCTCCCGTGGAAAGCATTCAGGAAGTCAACATCGCGACGAACAGCTTCGATGCCGAGCAGGGCATGGCGGGCGGCGCTGCCGTCACGGTGATCACGAAGGCGGGCACGAACAATTTCCGCGGGACCGCCTTCGCCATGAACGACAACAAGGCGCTGCGCACGCTGACATGGGATGAGAAGCGAGCCGGCATCAAGGAGAAGCCGATCAGCAATCGCAATATCGATGGCGGCAATTTCGGCGGCCCTATCAGGAAAAACAAGCTGTTCTTCTTTGCGAATTACGAAGGCACGTTCGAAAGCCTGGGCAACTCCGTGCTCTTTTCCGTTCCCACCGCTGATTTCCGCACGGGGGATTTCAACAGAAAGCTGGGCGCGCAGATTCTGGATCGGAGCGGCAGCCCGATCATGGTTCCGACCACAGAAGGGGGTCTGGTTCCACTTCAGCAAGGGATGATCTTCGATCCGTTTTCCGGCAATCCGAACGGCACCGGCCGTGCGGTTTTCTCCAGCGGCGGCCGCGTGAACGTGATCCCCGCATCGCGGTTGAACGTCCCGATGATGAAGATGCTGGCGCTGGTGCCGCTTCCGAACCAGCCTGGCGATAACGCGAATTACTTCAACACCGGCGTTCAGCGCCTAAACCGCAACAACTTCGACGCGAAGGTCAACTGGAACCGCAACGAGCGGCATCTGCTGTGGTTCAAGTACAGCGCGATGAAAGCGCTCGTTCACGGTGAGTTCGGACTTGGCCAGGCAGGAGGCAGTTGCTTGTGCGCTGGAGGTGGGCTCGGCACCGGCGACACGCTCGTGCAGATCGGGGGAATCGGACAGACCTACACCGTCTCGCGAACTTTCCTGATCGACGGCACGCTCGGCTGGACGCGATTCGGACAGGACGTGCGCCCGCCCGATCTCGGATCCAACTTCGGTTCGGACATTCTAGGAATTCCAGGAACCAACGGCCCGGACCCGCGCGAAGGTGGCATGCCGCCCTTGAACATTGCGGGGTTTTCAACCTTGGGCAATCCGGAAGGCTGGAATCCCCTGTTCCGCAACGACCAGTCGTACACATTCAATACCAACGCAAGCTGGATGAAGGGGCTGCACGACATCCGGTTCGGCTTCGATTTCGTTCACCACTTGATGAATCACTGGCAGCCGGAGCTGGGGGAAGGGCCGCGTGGCGCGTTCACTTTCGGTTCCGGTGTGACCGCGTTGAATCCGCAGGCCCTCGCCTCCTCCGTGGGATTTCAAGGAGGGACTCCATCATTCGAGAACGATTGGAATGCCCTCGCCGGATTTCTGATCGGCACGCCAAACGGATCCGGGAAGAGCAGTCAGTTCATCCAGATGGACAGCATGGAGGAGCAGTACGCACTCTACATGCGCGATCGTTGGCGCGCCGGGCCGACGCTGACGCTCGATCTCGGATTGAGATGGGAGCTCTACCCGAACCGGCGGCGCTCGCAAGGATTGGGGATCGAGTCGTATGACCCGAACACCAACGAAGCCTTGATTGGCGGTAAGGGTGGCATTCCCCGGGATAACGGCGTCGGCTACAGCAAGACGCTGTTTGCGCCTCGTCTCGGCTTCGCGTATCAGGTTACCGATTCAACGGTCGTTCGAAGCGGCTATGGCATCACGTACCATTCGCACCCGTGGGGCGCGCAGGCGCTGCGCGGCTGGTATCCCCTGACGCTCGTGGCCGAGTTCACCGGCGTCAACGGGTATCAACCAGTGACCACCGACCTGGGGTACATCGCGGCGGGAATTCCGAACCAGCCGCTCGGGCCGAATGTCGGCATCCCATCGATCTGCTGCCCCGACATCAATACGGGCAGGGTGCCCCTGCCCGCTGTCGCCGAGACCGGCTACCCGCGTGCGAACACGATGCTGCACCGCGGTTACATTCAGTCCTGGAACGTGATCTTCGAGCGCAAGCTGCCATTTCAAATCCTCGGGACTCTGGGATACGTCGGGTCCCAATCGGTGCGCGGCTTCGCGTTTCTGGATATCAACGCCGGACAGATCCCCGGCGCAGGTGACGCCGGACGCCCGCTCTTTGCGAAGTTCGGGCGCACGACGGCGACGAGAGAATGGGATGGCCGCACGCAAAGCACCTACCACGCATTGCAGACCTCGATCAATCGACACTTGACGGATGGCTTGCTACTCAAGGGCGCGTACACGTTCTCAAGGGCCATGGACATGGCGAACTACGGCGACTGGACGGAGTTCCTATGGAACGCTCCGAGCGTCTTCGATCGCAACCGCGCGCTCGCGTCGTTCGATACGCCGCACAACTTCCAGCTGGCCGCTGTGTGGGAGCTCCCGTTCGGCACCGGAAAACCGTGGGCGACAACCGGTCTCTCCAATGCCGTCCTTGGAGGGTGGCAACTGAATGGCGTCTTCAGCGCCTACTCGGGGCGGCCGTTTACGTTGACCGGGTCCGGCGCCTCTTTGAACATGCCGCACAACCAGCAGACCCCGGATCAGATTAAAGATACGGTCGAGATCTTCGGCAACGTCGGGGATGCCACGTACTTCGACACGACCGCGTTCAAGCGGGTCACGGAAGTCCGGTTCGGAAACGTGGGCCGGAACAGCATGCGCGGCCCCGGCCAACGGAATCTGGATTTGAGCCTCTTCCGCACCTTCAAACTGCCGGGGACGGTGGATCTGCAGTTCCGGGCGGAGGGCTTCAACATCACCGACACACCTCATTTCTCCAATCCGAACGGAAACGTCAACAGCTCCAACTTCGGGAAGATCCTATCGACGGATCCGAACTGGGCAATGGGGCGCTCACGGCAGTTTCGCTTCGGGTTCCGGTTGGCGTTCTAGGGTTCTCTGCACAGGGCGCAGGTTTCACGTCTGCGCCCTGTGCGCACTCCTGAAGAGTCTCAGACGGTCACATGAACGATCCAACTCAGCACTGTGTGCTGTGCTGAGCTGCCGCAAGTGAGCATCAGTTAGCCGCCTATTCTGTCGCGAGCGAAGTCAGCTGCGTAATAATTGCGGCCGACAAGTCTCGAGGAAGCGGACGTGCATGCGTGTCGGCAGGATGAAAGGACATCACATTATCGGCTCGGTGTCGCTTAGTCCTTAGTAACTGCCACACAACCGAGATCGGAGATTAAAGTTACGAATAATTCTCGCGGCCTCGAGACGGCATCGGAGGGGGCAATGAGTCAAATCCAAAACCGTTTGCGAGCTATTTCCTTGCTCTGCATGGCACTCGCGGTTTCGGGTGTTGCCTGGGCGCAGTCGTCATACACGGCCGCGGTACGGGGCGTCGTCACCGACGTCAGCGGTGGCGCAATCCCCGGAGCGACAGTCACTGTCACAGAATCGGATCGCAACGTGCCGCACAACGTTACGACCGATGATGCGGGTCGATACGTCGTTACCGCTCTACCGCCCGGTCAGTACACGCTCAGCGTCGAATTGACCGGGTTCAGGACGTACACTCACACCAACATTCCCTTGGCCGTCCAGCAGCAGGCCACGTTCGATGTTTCATTGGAGGTTGGCGAAGTCGCCGAGACGGTCGAAGTTCGGAGCCAGGCGCCGCTTCTGAACATCACCATCTCGACGCTTGGACAGGTGATCGAAAACCGGTACATGACGGCGCTGCCGAACATCGGCCGAAACCCTCTCAGTCTGTTGAATCTGACACCGGGAGTGAATGGCGCAGCAGGCACCATCAGCCCGAGCAACACAAACTTCGTTGCGAACGGCACACGAAATTCCACCTCGGACGTGCTGGTGGACGGCGCGATCGTCAACACCACGGAGCAGAACACCGGGGCTACAGACCTGAAATGGACCCCGTCGGTGGATGCGGTGCAGGAATTCAAGATGCAGACGAACTTCTTCGGGGCCGAGTACGCGCAATCGGGCGGAGCCATCATCAACGTCGTGACCAAGTCCGGCACGAATGCGTTCCATGGCGATGGCTACGACTTCTTGAGAGATTCCACTTTCAATGCGAACTCCTGGGCCGCGAATCGTAATGGTTCTCGGAAGCCGTATTACCATCGCGATCAAGTCGGCGGCGTGCTGGGCGGGCCTATCAGGAAAAACAAGACCTTCTTTTTTGCCACCTTCGAATATACGCGATCGAGTAGCCCGTCGAGCGCGACCGCGACGGTCCCGACACTCGAACAGCGACGAGGCGATTTCTCGCAGACGTTTTTCAGCGACGGCAAGCCAATCACGATCTATAACCCGTTCGATACCTACAAGGATGCCCAGGGCATCACAAAACGAAGACCGTTTCCCGGCAACGTGATTCCGCCGGAGCTGCTGGACAAAGTCGCACTGAAGGCGCTGCAGTATTATCCGAAGCCGAACCAGGACCCGAATCCGATCACGCATATCAACAATTGGTTCATGCAGGGGATCGGACAGAGCTTTGCCAAGCAGTACGATCTCAAAGTCGACCACAGCTTCAACAACCAGCTCCGTGTGACTGCGCGGTTCAGCGAGAACCGGAATCACAACGCCCCGCCGAACCTGTACGCGTTGGCGGACCCGGCCCTCTCCGCGGCGGACCCTTACAACGGACCGAGTTTCACGAAAACCAAATCCGCAACCAGCAATCTCACGTTCGTCCAGAATGCCACCACCCTCTGGACTTTCACGTACGGCCTCATCTACTCCAACTACGGCCGCGATCCCTTCAACGCGGCGTTCGACGAAACGACGCTGGGGCTCCCCAAGTACATGCAGGACACGGCGACGCTGCATGTTTTCCCGATGTTCAGCGCCGGCGGCTATTCGGACATGGGCACGCAAGGCTACTGGAAGATGGACCGGCAGGAGGGTGTGCACCAGTATTCGGGCTCGATGACCAAGATCCTGCGAGGCCACAACATCAAAGCGGGCGCCGAAGTCCGGCAGAACTTTTTGGACTACGCGCAGCCCGGATATCCTTCGGGCCACTTTGTTTTCGGCGCTCAGACGACCAGCGAGGATTTGAATACTGGCAACAGCTATCAAGGGAACGGTTTCGCGTCGGTGCTCCTCGGGTGGGGCAACGGTTCGAATTTCCATATCGATCCGAAAGCCTTTTCGCGCGCGGGATACCGCGGATTTTTTGTTCAGGACGACTGGAAGACGTCGCGCAAGCTGACGGTGAATCTGGGACTGCGCTACGAGTACGAAGTGCCGCGGACAGAACTGCAGAACCGGTACAGCTATTGGGATTTGAACGCGAAGTCGCCCATCTCCGTGTCCGGGTACGACCTGAAAGGCGTGGTGAAGTTCGTCGACGACAAGACCCCCTCGCCGTTCGATATCAATCACAACAACTTTGGTCCGCGCCTGGGTTTTGCATACGCACTCAATGACAAGACCGCGATTCGCGCTGGGGCCGGCAGGTTCTTCCTGCTCTCGCGCGCCACGGTCTCGGGCCACACGGGCGCCGGTTTCAACACCGACTCCGCTGTGCCGTGGTCGCTGGATAGCGGCGCGACGCGAAATGCGACGCTGTCGGACCCATATCCGCAGGGCATCCTGACACCTCCGGGGCGTTCGCTCGGTGATATGACGTACATCGGACTGGGCGTCGGCACCATTACGCGGCAGACTCGCAATCCCGAAATGTATTCGTGGAATCTCTCCATCCAACGCGACATCGGCTGGAGCTCCATCGTGGAGGTCAACTACACCGGCAGCCGCGGTGTGCACCTCTATTCGCCGTATACGTCGCTGAGCCCGCTGGATCCGGTCTACTGGCTGGGCCCGCACGCACAGTACACCCGGGCGCAGTTACAGGCCGCAGTGCCGAATCCGTTCTACGGCATCATCACCGATCCCAAGGCAGTCAATCTGAATGGCAAGACGATTCAGCAATACCGGCTGCTGCGTAACATGCCCCAATATGAGTTCGTCAGCGGATCTGATCCAAATGCCGCCGATTCGAATTATCACGGTTTGCAGTTGAAATACGAGAAGCGCTTCTCCCGGGAGCTGACCCTTCTCACGCACTACACGTGGTCGAGGATGATCGACGATGCGTCGATCACGGATGGTAACCTGGCCTGGCTCGGCGGGACCACCAGCTTTCAAAACCCGCTCGATCTCGCCATGGAGCATTCGCTCTCGCAGCACGATGTGGAGCACCGCTTTGTGGCCACTGGTGACTGGCAGCTCCCGTTCGGACGTGACCGCCGTTTCGGCTCCGGCGTGAGCCGTCCGGTCGATGCGGTGATCGGCGGGTGGGAGATCAGCGCATTCTTCACGCTACAGTCCGGTTTCCCGCTGCAGGTCACTCAGTCGGGCGGAACGCTCTGGAACGGCACGCAGCGTCCGAACCTGATCGGCGACCCGGCGACGCCGGGGGATATTCACGACCGGTTGAACAACTATTTCGACCAAGCCGCGTTCTCGCGTCCGGCGCCGGACACGTTTGGTACTGCGCCGCGCACGCTCGACATTCGCGGGCCGAGGGTCAACATGCTCGACGTGGCGCTGATCAAGAGCTGGCAAGTGCAGCAGGGCCAGCGCGTCGAGTTCCGCATGGAAGCGCAGAATGCACGCAACCATCCAGTGTTCAGCGATCCATCAACCGCTTACGGTGCCAGCAACTTCGGCGTCATCAACGGAACGAAAGTAGGGCCGCGCAACGTGCAGTTTGGATTGAAGTACTACTTCTAATCGGACATCTCACCCCTCGGGAGGTAGCGCGGCTCCGGATCGATCGACAGCTCGTGCGTACAGATCCCAGACTCCGGTCTGTTGCGATGCGAACGCAAGCCAACGTCCATCGTGCGACCAAACGGGGTTGGCGTAATCCGATTCATCGCTCGTGACCGACTCGGGTACGCGCCTGACGATGTCCAGCAGGCGCAGAGCCGCACGATCCGTATCCGGCACACGAACCGCGATGATGAGATGGCGATCGTCACCGGCAAGCTCCAACGTGTCGTAGCTCCCGCGATCAGCGACAGTCGAAACGAGTATTCCGGCTCGGTCGACAATCCGGATTTCCGACAATTCACGCGGCGTTTTACGAAAGACCAGGGTTCTCCCATTCGCAGCGAACGGTGCATACCGGATACCTGCCGCCCGACGGGTTCGAAGGGCTGCGCTATCAGGGTTGTGCCCCGCACAAACAGAAGGTGCCCCGCGAAATAAATCGCATTGCTGTCGTCGCTCAGCACTTTTTTCGGTGTCGACCCATCCAATCCGCCGACGTACACGCCGCGTTGGTCGGGGATCACACTACGGGCCAGATACAAGAAATGACGACCGTCTGGCAGGAAATAAGGATGACGATGCGACGTTTCCTGACGCGAGGCGTCGAGCTGGGTGAGCGGTTGCGGCGTTCCTCCTGCGGCGGGCACTTGCCGGAGCGGACCTTCCTGCGCACCGAACACGATCGTGCCGGTGGGACTCCACGTTGCGCTCTGTGCTTGCTGCACCTCACGTGAGCCGGTCTCGCAGATTGTTTCCGAGGGTCCCCCGATACGGCGACCTTTTTCACGCGGCCGTCGGCGATGTAGCCGATATATCTGCCATCAGGCGACCAGAACGGCCACTGTGCGTTCGTGGTGTCGGGCAGCGGCCGCGCGTCGAACCCGTCGATGGGTCGCACCCCATAACTGCACACGATCGGTTTGCGCCACGAAGGCAATCGTCCGACCGTCGGGCGAAACGGCCGGCCACGGTTGCACAGGAATCACGCCGTACTTCGCGCCGGCGGCCGGGGCTACTTCAAAGCGAGCGTGTAGGGTGCGCAAATAGACTGGGTCACGCCGCCAGCTCGATATTCGTGAACGAGCCCGCCAAGCCGATCGCGGCGTTTCACCGCAATCGCGTGCATGCCGTACGACCGCTCGAGCGCCGGCCGCCGATTTGGCGGTGCGAGACCCAGGCGCCGGTGAGCCCGATGCCCATTGTAATGATCAAAGAACACCTGTAGCGCGCGCTCCAAATGACCGGCATTCATGATCAGCAGCCAGTCGAGGCATTCGGAACGCGCGGTCCGAACAAAACGTTCGGCGATCGCATTCGCTTCGGGAACCTGAATCGGCGTACGAACGATTCGAGCGCCTTCTGACTCAAACACCGCATCGAAGCTGTCCGTGAACTTCCGGTCGTGATCGCGAATGACAAAACGAATGGGCTGCGCGCGCTCGCCGAACTGTCTCCGCGGACATTCTGCCGCTTCCGGCGCGAGTTGTCGTCACTGCGGTAGCCGTCTCAAGTTGGCGGAGCGTCCGCATGTCCTCAAGGGTTGAGCGGCGTTAACGAACCGCCGATGATCATCCTCATGACGACTTCGCGGCGCCCGCAGCAGTGCTATGACCACCGGCTTCGGGATCTCGTCCACAGCACCGGGGACGTGACCATCGCCACGAGTGTTGGCGTTCCTCGCTCGACGGCCCGGGATTGGCTCGGCAAGGCACCGACGGTCGTGGTCGGCGTGGACGTGACGAACCGGACGGCATCGGAACTTCAGCAAGAAGTTCTGGAGCTCCGGCGACGCGTGAAGAAGCTCACGGCACTACTTCGCCTCGCTCTCCGCCCTGCTTCGGGCCTCGGGATTCACCTTGCCGCACAAACGTCTGCCCGACGGACGCGACAAAGTCACGATCCTGCGAGCCGTAGATCGTGCTCGTGACGTCGTTCCGTTACGGGCACTCCTGCGGTTCCTGCGATTGTCGCCGGGTCGGTTCCATGCGTGGCGGCGGCGGCAGGACGTGTGTGCGCTTGACGATCGATCGTCCTGTCCGCACACGTCGCCCCATCGTCTGGCGTTTCGCGGAGAGACGCCTGACGAAATGTACTTCGGCAGAGGCGATGCGGTTCCAGCAGACCTGAAGACACGCGCGGCCGCCGTACGCCTGGCCCGCCTTGAGACCAACCGATCGGCGACCTGCACGACGTGCCCATCATCAATCGACGCGGCCGCATGATCACTGACAGCGACCACCGTGACCCGCGGGCCCGTGCGTTGGAGACGACTGCTGGAACCAGCGCGTCGACTGCGTAGACGGGCAGAGCCGTGTCCAGGATCGGCGCCGCTCTCTCACAGCCGCCTTGCCTCCCGAATGACGAGAACTCGCGCGCGAAATTCCGGAATGTTCGTGAAGTTAGCTCGGAACGCTCCGACGCGATACGCAGAGACGAAGGAGGCTGTGCGCCCCATCAAATTGGGACGATTATCATCGAAGTGTGCGTCATTCGCCGCCGCCGCTGAAGCAACAGAAATCTCCGTGCAGCAAAACACATTCGCGCGTTGACAAGCCGCAGCGAAAGTGTTTCCCTTCATCACCGTCTTCGGTCAGCTTCAATACGTCCAGCGTTTCGGAGGAGGAATTTCATGAGACGCTCGACTCTGTCCTGGACATCTATCTTCGCGGCGGCGCTTCTCCTCGTCGCGATCGCGAGGGACGGCGCTTCGCAATCGTTTCAAGGCGGGTTGCGGGGCGCTGTGAAGGACGCCAACAGCGTTATCCCCGGCGTGATGGTGACCCTCATCAACGAAGGCACCAACGTGTCGCGGATGACCGTCAGCAACGAGCGCGGCGAGTACGTCTTTGCCGCGGTGCTGCCCGGCACTTACACCGTGCGCGCGGTCCTCCAAGCGTTCAAGACATTCGAACGACGAGGGCTCACGATCGGGACGCAGCAGTTCATCACGGTCGACCTCGTCATGGAGGTGGGAACGATCGAGGAGTCGATCTCGGTGACGGCCGCTCCGCCGCTCGTCGAGACCTCGAACGCCTCAACCGGCGAGGTGCTCCAGAAGAAAACGCTCGAGGCACTGCCCGCGCTGAACCGCAACGCCTACATGACGGCCGTCGTAACGGTCGCAACGGTCATCGCAACGGGCAACCCGTACTTCAGCCGGATGGAGGACCAAAGCAACGGGTCGCTCCTCTCCCTGGGAGGTGGCCCCCGGCGCGCCAACAATTACCTGCTCGACGGGGTGTCATATACGGATCTGACGAACCGGACTTCGGCGTTTCCCTCCCTAGAGGCGATTGAAGAAGTCAAGGTGCAAGTCCACACCTACGACGCCGAGATGGGCCGGTCGGGCGGCGGCGTGTTCAACACGACGGGGAAGTCCGGCAGCAATACGTTTCATGGCAGCGGGTTCGCGCAGGCGCGGCCGAACTGGGCGCTCGCGTCGAACTTCTTCGACGCGCTAGCCGGTCGCGGCAAGTCGACGTTGCCGTACTATCGGTACTGGGGCGGATCCTTTGGGGGCCCGATTGCGAGGAACAAGACGTTTTTCTGGCTATCGCATGAGGGCTATCAGACGAACTCCGCGCTCACCAACCTGCTGATCTTCCCGACGGACCGGGAGCGCGCGGGCGATTTCTCACAGACCTTCGATCGAAACGGGAACCCGATCATCATCTACGACCCGCTGACGACTCGACCCAACCCGAGCGGCTCGGGTTTTGTTCGCGACCCGTTCCCGGGGAACGTCATTCCCCCAAATCGCATCAGCAAGGTCGCGCGAAACCTCGCGAGCTTCATTCCGAAGCCGGATGCGCAACGCAGCGGCGCGGACGGGTTGGCGAACTACCAGTACACATCGCCGATCTTCACCTGGGCCCGACAATTGACGACGAAGATCGAGCACAAGTTGACCGACAAGGCGTCGTTGACTGGAATGTACCTCTATCAACCGGACAACGAGCAGGATAGGCATGCTTGGGCCGAGCAGAATCCTTTTGCGGATCCGGGTCAGGGGCTCGAGAGGCGGCGAGTCCACATCGTGTCGCTGAACAATACCCTCATTCCGAATCCAACGACGACGATGACCTTCCGCTACGGGTGGACCCGATTCGAAGACTTCCAATTACCATTCAGCTACGACCTCGCCAGTTTGGGCTTCCCCAACAGCTTCGTGAAGGACGTGGCGTACCAGAAGTTCCCCTCCGGAACGATCGACGGCTATGGCCCGACCGATGGCAGTCGCATATTCGGCAACCGAGGGTACAGTCCTACGACGTATGACTCGTGGGCGGTGAACGGCAGCGTCTCGAAGTTCGTCGGCCGCCACACGTTCAAGTTCGGCGCCGACTTCCGTCGGATCAGCGCGTTCACGCTCACCTATGGCGACGCGAGCGGCGACTTCAGGTTCGACAAGGAGTGGACGCAGTCCGACCCATTCGTGGCAAGGTCGAATGAAGGGAATGGGTTCGCCAGTTTTCTGCTCGGGCTGCCATCGGGCAACCCCGGTAACGTCAGCTCAGCGCCCGTCTCCACGCCGCTCGACGCGTTCATTCACTACTATGCCGCCTACGCGCAGGATGACTTCCGGCTGAACTCCAAACTCACGCTGAACTTCGGGCTTCGCTACGAATATGAGGCGGGACTACGGGAGAAGGAGAACCGCTTCACGGTCGCCTTCGACCGCAACGCAGTCAGCCCGCTCGCAGCGAAGACGGGCTTGGATCTGCGGGGCGGGTTGCGCTATGCGGGGCAGGACGGGTTTCCGGACTATCAGGGCGATCCATCCAAGACGAAGTTTTCACCGCGTGTGGGCCTGGCCTGGTCTCTGAACGAGAAAACGGCGGTGCGTGGCGGATACGGGCTGTTTTGGTCGCCGTGGATTTATATAAGCCCTGGCACCGTCAACTACGGACAGATCGGTTACACCCGCGAAACTTTCGTCGACCAATCCAGCCGTTTGATCCCGACGGCCGCCCTGGACAATCCGTTTCCAAACGGATTGCTCAATCCGGTCGGCAACACATTGGGATTGCTCACGGGCGTCGGCGGACAGATCGATTTTGTCACGCAGGATCGGAAATCGCCCTACGTGCAGCAGTACTCGGCTGACCTGCAACGGGAGCTTCGGGGGGATGTAGCAGTCTCGATCGGCTACATCGGATCGCGCGGCGACAACTTGGGCTACGGCGGCGCCGGGGCCGCCTTCGTGAACATCAATCAGCTTCGGCCCGAGCAGTTGGCGTTGGGGGCGGCGCTTCAAGAGCAAGTCCCGAACCCGTTCTTTGGCATCCCCGAAGCCGGGGCATTCTCAACCTCGCCGACGATCGCACGAGGGCAACTGCTGCGCCCGTTCCCACAATTTGGCAACGTCCGGGATCGCCAGACTTCCGGCGCCCGGTCTCGTTACCACGCTGTAGTCATGAAGCTGGAGAAGCGCCAGTCCCATGGGTGGGGTGGGCGGTTTCACTACACGTGGAGCCGGCTGGACGACGACGTGTTCGGCGAGCCCACTTACTACGTATCTCAGAATCAGGGCGGGCGGCCGCTCAACAACTACGACTTGGCCGCGGAATACAGCCGGAGTTTACTGGATTCGCCGCACCGAGTGATCCTGTCCCCCATTCTGGAACTGCCGTTCGGCGAGGGGAAACCGTGGGCGACACACGGGTTGCCCAATGCAGTCGCCGGCGGATGGACCGTCTCGGCCATCGCGACGTACGAGAGCGGCTTCCCGGAGAACATCGTTCAGAACGCCGACAACACGGGCTCCTTCAGCGGTGTTCAACGCCCTAATTGGACCGGCGTGGATCCGGTGACGGCTGGAAGCACTGTCGACCGGCTGAACAACTACATCAATCCGGCGGCGTACAAGGCGGCGGCTCCCTTCACGTTCGGGACCGGCGCGCGGACCGACCCTCGGATTCGCACCCCCTTCCGGACGAACTATGACGTGGTGCTGGCCAAGACAATCGGCCTGCGGAGCGGGTTGAAGGCCCAGATCCGGATCGAGATGCTAAACGCCACCAACAACCCGAAGTTCGTGAGCGGCGGAGACTCGCGATTTGGTCGGTCCAGCTTCGGCACCATCACGTCGCAGGCCGGCTTCCCTCGGACCGGCCAATTCCTGTTGCGGCTGTTTTGGTGACGTCGAGGATCCAGCCCCATTCGGTAACAGGTGGAGGACGGCAATGAGCTTACGAACATCGACGGCGTCTCGACGTGCGTTCCTGTCGGGTGCAGCGGCTGCCTCTGCGTATTTCTGGATTCCGAAATCCGTGAATGGTTATTCGACCGCCGAGATGCTCGCGATGACCACGGTCGACAACAAGGTGAAGCCCGGCATCTCGAAATGGGAACTCGACACGCCCGCGTTGTGCGTGGACCTGGACAAGATGGAGCGGAACATCGCGAAAATGCAGGCGACGGTGAAGGCGAACGGCATCGCCAGCCGGCCGCACACGAAGACGCACAAGTGCGCCGCCATCGCGAAATATCAGCTCGCGACCGGCTCCATCGGGATCTGCTGCGCGAAGGTGAGCGAGGCTGAGGCGATGCTCGAGAACGGCGTCGAGAAGGTGTGCATGACGACCAGCAATCCATCGCGGAGCAAGATCCGCCGCGCGATGGCCATCAGAAAGCGCAGCAGCAGCTTCATTCAGGCGGTGGATCTGGAAGAGAACGCGCGGGATCTGTCGGCCGCCGCCAAGGAAGCGGGCGTCGTCGCGGACGTCGTCATCGATGTCGCCGTCGGGACCCGCAGCGGTATTCCCCCGGGAGAAGGCGTCCTGTCGCTGGCCAAAGTGATCGACACGCTGCCGAATCTGAAGCTCCGCGGCGTGCTTTCGTACGACGGCGGCGCGCAGCATATCAAAGGGTTCGCCGAACGGAAGGAGCGCGCGCTGAAGAACATCGAGCCAAATGCGGAAGTGTTCGCGATGTTGAAGAAGGCCGGCCTGAACACGGAGATTTTCAGCGGCGGCGGAAGCGGGACCTACAACATCATGCACCAGACGTCCGGCTTCACCGACGTCCAAGTCGGCAGCTACCTGTTCATGGACATGCAGTACCTCGCGATCGGCGGTCAGGACGACCCGAATACGTACACCGATTTCCAGCCGTCCTTGACCGTGCTCGTGACGGTTCTCAACAACAGATTCCCCGGCCTTCTGACGACCGACGGCGGTTCGAAGGCGTTCACGCTGAACAAACCGAACGCGGGCGTGATCGGCGAACCCGGCATGGACTACAACGCCGGGTCCGACGAGTTCGGGTCGATCAAGATCACAGGCACGCCGAGCAAGTCCTACAAGATCGGCGACAAACTCGAGTGCATCGTTCCGCACTGCGACCCGGCCGTCAACGAGTACGACTGGATCTACGGCACACGCAAAGACAAAGTCGAAGTGGTCTGGCCGATTACCGGGCGCGGTCACTCCCAGTAGAACCGAAGTTCGAAGTCTGACGTTTCAAGTCTGAAGTTCAGAAGTCTGAAATTGGAAGTCTGAGGATGAGCATGGATAGGCGACATTTCTTCAAGACCGGCGGCATGGCGCTCGCCGGATTCGGCCTCGCCGGCTGCGGCCCCAAGAAAGTGATCCAGACGGCGCCGACACGGCAGGCCGTACCCGCGTTCGCGCCGCGGCCCGCGATTGACTTGACGCCTCCCCGTATCACGTGGGATCGGGTCATCCGGACGACCATCGGCTTGCGCCCTCACCGCGACTCTGGCTTCGTCCTCAAGGGGATGAAGTTCGATGACAAGACAGTCATCCACGACTACGGCTTCGGTGGGGCCGGCATGTCGCTGGCCTGGGGCTGCGGAGCGATGGCGGCCGACATGGCGCTCGAACAAGGAGACCGGCGTGCGGCGGTGCTCGGTTGTGGTTCGCCGGGCCTGACCGCAGCGCGACAGCTCCAACGCCGCGGCTTCGCCGTGACGATCTACACGCTGGCTGTGCCGCCGTACACCACGTCAAACATGTCGTCCGCCGGCTTCACGCCAACCGCGGGGCTGGTGTCCGCGGAGCAGCGCACGCCGGCGTGGGACGCGCAGTTCAGGCAGGCGGCAGAGATCTCATACCGGCAGCTCCAGCTCCTCGCCGGCGCCCCCGGCTACGGCGTCTACTGGATCGACAACTACAACGCCACAGACGATCCGACTCTTCCTGTGGGCGGAGGTCCTGACGGAGATCTGGTTCCTGAGCACCTGCGGACTGGACGCGACCGGGAAGTGCTGGGCCCGGGCGAACATCCGTTTCCAACCAAGTACGCCATCCGCACGCAGGCATTGGCGATCGAGCCGTCGATCTATCTCGACGCGCTGGTGCGCGACTTCCTGCTCTTCGGCGGCAAGATCGTCATCCGCAAGTTCGACACGCCGCGCGATCTCATGTCGCTGAACGAGCCGGTCATCATCAATTGCACAGGCTTGGGATCAAAAACACTCTTCAACGACGACGAGCTCGTGCCGATCAGAGGGCAGCTGACCGTGTGCATCCCGCAGCCCGAAGTGCACTATCGGGCGTCGGGCCGTCTCCTGAACAGCACTATCAACGCGAGCATAAATCCGCGAAGCGACGGGCTCGTCATTGGCAACATGCAGGAACGCGGAAACTGGTCGCTCGAACCCAATGAGGAAGTGCGTCAGCAGAACGTGAGCGCGGCCATCGCGTTTTTCGCAGCGATGCGCGCTCCGACCGGCGGAGTCCGGCTCACGCGATCCGCGCCGGTACGGGCCACGCCGAGCCTGGAAAGCTTCTACGGAGAGGAATCCTAGTAACGAAGATTCGCTCGTCCGCACGAGCTTTTGCTCGGCAGTCTGAGGCGAAGCTTCGTTACAAACCCTATTTCGCGAGCGGAGTCGGCCGGACCTGGAACTTCACAACTTTTGGTTTTGTACCTTTGCCGCCTTCCTGGTGCCAAGGCGTGTACATCGAATAGCTCGACCAGAACCCACGACCCTTCCATCTTGCATTCGGGTCATCGATCCGTCCTGATCCCGCGCGAGCGGCCAATCCCAGCGGATAAGGAACGCGCAACGTCAACGTCGTCATCTGACCGCCTTGCGGCATCACTACGAAGAACGAGTGTGCGTTGACATCGCCGGCAAGCACCACGTCCTTTCCGAGACCGTCGCGATCGGTCTCGGTCATGTACAGCATGTCCGTGCTGGAATAATCGGCGCCGCCGTGGAACGTGGGGCCGGGTTTCCTGTACACCGCCCATCCTTCGGGGCACTGCTGCCCGGTGGCGTCCGGTCCATTCCGCACTTTGCACTTGCGGCGATCGAAACTCAGGATCCGGCGATCGAAACTCAGGATCCGATGAGCGCCGCGCCAGTTCTGCCAGACCAGCCCGTTGCTGTCGATCGCCACGCCCCCCCGAAACCGGGCAGCGGCATTTTGTCAGGCGGCGGTACGTAGACTTCCGCTTTACACGTTTGCGGCGGGTTCGCGCCGAGCTCGATGCGCACGAGCTTCGTGTCCCTGGCGCCGATTCCCGAGCACCACAGGCTCCCAACGATTGGATGGATCGCATCTCCCGTAACATCCGAACTCGATCCGGTGGTCCTTCTTCGGATCGATCGGTTCCTTGGGCTCGGTCCACTCGCTGATCTTGCCGTCGCCGTTCGTGTCGAGCACGGCCGGACACCAACCCTGCGACGCTTGGGCGTCGTGGGTTTTGTCGAACGCGACCGCATCGGCAGTTGATCGCGCGGAAGTACGACGGCCACCGACGGCGCGGTCCGGGCCGGCCCCCGGTCATGACGGAGATTCGGCAATTGGTGGTGCGGATGGCAACGGAGAATCGCGACTGGGGCTACACACGAATCCAGGGAGTCCTCGCCAACCTGGATCATCACGTCGCACGGGGCACCATCGCGAACATCCTCAAGCAGCATGGGATCGAGCCGGCGCCGGAGCGTCAGCGGCGGACGACCTGGCAGGAGTTCTTGAAACGCACTGGGACGTTCTCGCCGCCGCGGATTTTTTCACGGTGGAGGTGTGGACCTGTAGTGGGCTCACGCGATTCGCCGTGTTATTCGTGATCGAGTTGGCGACGCGACGGGTCGAGATTACCGGCGTGATGTCAGAGCCGGATAGCGCCTGGGTGCTGCAATGCGGACGTCAGGTCACCGACGCCGTCGATGGATTCCTCATCGGGAAGCACTTCCTGCTGCACGATCGCGATCCATTGTTCGGCGATGCGTTTCGGGAGACGCTGGCGGCCGCCGGCGTTCAGACGGTCCGCCTGCCACCTCGCTCGCCGAATCTCAACGCGTTCGCCGAGCGCTTTGTGCGGACGATCAAGGAATCGTGCCTCGATCGCGTGATCCTCATGGGCGAAGCCTCGTTACGCCGGGCGATCCGCGAGTTCGTCGCGCACTATCACGGCGAACGGAACCATCAGGGCCTTCAGAATCAACTCATCACGCGCCCGGTCGCACATCGCCAGGACGGACCCATCGCGTGTCGTGATCGTCTGGGTGGCCTGTTGAAGTACTACCACCGGCCAGCCGCGTGACCCTGCCCGAGTGACCCTCGGATGATCCTTCCGTTTAAAACCGTGCCCACACGAACACAGATCTCTCGAACTGCCTCAGGCCACCGTCCGAGTGTGTTCTGGCTCAGAATTTCGAACGACCTCGCGAGTCGACGCGGTTGCAGGCCGAGCCGATGCAAGCCGATCGAGTTGTTGGACATTACGGGATTCCCTTGCTGGCAGTGTTCGACCGACCGACAACCGTCGCCTTGAAGTGGACCAAGAGCGGTGAGGTCACGGAATGGAATCCGCTATTTGCCGGCGTGGCCCTGGATCTGGGTCTGGGGATCGAGCTCTGTTGGCCCGCGAGTCCGGAACAAAAAGGATCGATCGAACACCTGGTCGGCTGGATAAAAGGGTCGTTCTTCAAACAACGACGGTTTCTCGACGACGCCGATCTGCTCGCGCAGCTCGCCGAGTGGCACACCGAGGTCAATACCCAGTGCCCCTCGCGCGCGACGCGCGTCATTCCGCGGTCCGACTTAAGGACGAGCGCCCGCGACTGCGGGCGCTGAAGATTGCGCCAGCCGATCTCGCGCTGCGGGTGCCGGTCGTGGTCGGGCCGACGGCGGAGGTCGTGCATGACACGCATTCGTACTCGATGGCGGCTGATGCGATGGGGATTGCCGGGACGCTGTTTCTGTATCGCGATCGGGTCCGCATCGTGGCCGGCCGCTTCACCGCCGTGCATCGGCGCCTCTTTGAGCGCGGGGCCAAGTCGACGCTGCCGGAGCATCGGGCCGAACGCGTCGCGGCGGTCTCCGGGAAGCGCGCCAAGCGCTATCTGCAGCGGGAGCATGTGCTCGCGCTCGGCCGACCGGCGCTGGAGTACCTCACCGAGCTCACGCATCGTCGGCCCCGGATCTGGATTCGCGATGTCGATCGCCTCCATGCCTTGCTCGCGACGTACGGCGACGACGCCGTGCGGAGCGCGTTGACCCGCGGACTCGAGGAGCAGGCGATCGGGGCCGAGTACATCGCGCACTACTTGGCGACCGGCGTGACCACGCCAGCGCCGATTGAGGGGGATGGTACCGGTCAGGCCGCCTCCCGATCGTCAATCACTTCTGGCCGCTCGAGCGGCTACGGTGCGGTCCAGGAGAACGCCAATATTGTTGGTTGCATGCCCACGATTTGAACCGTCGAGACGCCCAACTGGTCACGGCCGTTCGTGGCTGATCGCGCCCGAACGTGCCGGGGCTTGCAAGAACTTGCAAGATTTTCCGAAACACGCGTCCACGATCGGCTTTCAACGACCATGCTGCGTGACAGCCGACCCCGATTTGCCAGGGTCGGCTGCATTTGACCGTGAATGTCTCCTGCCTGTCACGCCGGAGGCCGCGGGTTCGAGTCCCGTCGACCCCGCCAACATCTCGCTTAGATCCAACGTGTTGGCGCTCCCCAAGAATTTCTGCAGCACGCCTACTGCGCACTGTGCCGGTAGGTGTGCCAGTCTCCTTCCTGGCTCGCTTCGCTCTGAACAGCTCCGTTGCAATCAAGTTCACGGTCAGCGCACGCAACTCCGGTGTGAGGTGTTGATAGCGCTCGAGCTCGCGTGAGCGGTGTCCTGTGACTTTGCCGACGATCGGGTCCGGCACGCCGAGCGTCATGAGGATCGTCGCTCCTGCGTGCCGCAAGTCGTGAATGCGGACGTTCTGGATGCCGGCCGCCTTCGCAAGCGCGCGGAACTGCTTCCCGAAGTCCCACCGGTAGGGACGCTGCGGCTCTGGACATCGCGCCGTTGGGCGCGACGGGAAGAGATATTCGTGTTTCCCGTGCGACGGTAGCGCCTTCAGCGTCTTCACGATCGACTGGGGAATCGGAACGTGGCGCTGATGTCCGGTCTTCGTGCGGACCAGCGTCGCGTACGGCGCGTTCTCGAGATGGACGCGTTCCCACCGCAGCGAGAGGATCTCGCTCTTCCGCATCGTCGTCGTTCCGGCGAGCGCCAGGAACGGACGCATCTCACGATCGCCATCGGCCTTGTCCCAGAGCATCCGGAACTCCGCCGGCGAGACGATCCGATCACGGCCAGGCGGCTCGGGACGTTGCCTCACCGCGGCGACAGGATTCCTGTCGAACCGTCCGCGCTTCACGGCGAAATTGAAAATGCCGTTCACGATCGTGCGGTGATGATTTACGCTCGACGCCGAAAGTTTTCGCTCGGTGGCCAGGTGCTCCAGGAACGCGTCGACGACGTCGGGTGTGACTTCGCGCGCTCGCTTCTCGCCGAAGTGTTCCAGCACTCGCGGATACAGATAGTCGAACTGGCTTCGCGTCTTCGAGCCGTGCGCCTGCCACCAGTAGTCGGCGAGCTCGGCGAACGTCACGGCATCGAATGCGCGCGTCGGAAAGTGCGTGCGCGTCGCGACTTCGGTTTTCCGCTTGGCGAGAATGTCCTCCGCGACTTTCGCGGATCGCTGCTTCGTGCTCTCGCGAACGTCGACGCCGCGTTCATCCTGGTAACGGATGTACGCGACGCCGTCGCGAAAGTACACGCCCTTGGTCTTGTATCTGCTCATCGCGCTCTGACTGTCCGGCGTCGCAACCAGCGAAGCAGCTCGTTCCGCGAAAAACGAACTCCCGACGAGCGACCTCGTTGCGGGAGTCGAATATACGGAACGAGGCCCTCTCGCGTCCAGCGCTCGAGCGTTCTCGCCGAAATTTTCAACAGTCGCGCTGCTTCATCGTAGGTGAGGATCTCTTCGGTGACCGCCGCACTGTCCTTACCGGTGCGATGATTCCGGTCTTGGTCGCGCCAAGATCCGCGCGAGCCGTTCGCCGCAACGGCGCCCGGATCTGCTACTGGGATCGGCGATTCGTCCACTTGCGTTCAACTCGCTCGTCGCGGTGATCCAGTTCAGTGATTCCCAGGGCCATCACGTAAGAGCTCTCATCGGGCTCGACCGAGCGGTCCGTCAAGACCGCCAGCCCAGCGTAGCTGGGTCGAGCGCAGTCTTGACGGACGCGAGGCGAGCCCGAAAATGTCCGTCGTGATGGCCCGGCCGGCCGGCGGTGAGTGGGGCTGCGGCGCGATCAGAAGCGAGGCGCGCGGTTGAATACCGCACCGCGCGTTGAGTCTCAGCGAGTTGGTTACAGCGCCACCGGCAGAACGTCGCGCGTTCCGTCTGTACGAACGCCGTCGCCACACGAAATCTAACATTGTCTTCCGTGTTGTCTTCGGCGGAGTCATTGCGACGTGATGCCGGGCCGCTCTCGACTATGTTCCGGCGACTGCTGCAATTTTCCGGAAGTCGAGATGATGACGAAGTGCTCGTTCAAGAGACCGTTCGTCCTGGACGTTGGGGACCAGCAATCGGGGCGTGAGCGACCCCGCGTACAGGGCGCGGGGTCAGGCAGCGCGCCAAAGAGGGGGTCGCTCACGCACCGGCTGCTTCCCCTGCAGCAGCAAAGGCAGCGACACGGACGGCGCAGAACGCCGTCCACCTCGCATCAGCCATAGCCCCAAGATCGTCGCAGATAATGAGTTAAAACTCGATACTCGACTCTTACTCGCGATCGTCGGCGCCTCGCGTTACCAAGGGAGCGGATCGAGAAGGGGGCCGATTAAGGCTCGGGGCCTCGGCCCCCTGTCGGCCCCCTTTCCAACATAATGCAAGAGATTCGGGTCGCTGAAGGAATCGGTTCACGATCGGTTCGGAGCATTGTGAATGTTCGGGTTCAATTCTGTTCGCAGACCTGCAGATGATCCTGGCTTCGCATCCTTCCTCGTCATCGCATCGGCTGCCATTCTGGGGCTCTGGGCAGGCGAGGTAGTCTTTGCTACCAAGTACGGTCTACGAATATCTGCCGGACAGCAGCGGCCGTGGTGGTATTCGCTCTTCTTCGTGGTCGGTGCAGTTGCCGTCTTGGTTCGGTCCGAGGGCCGACTGTTTCGAACCGGCGTGATTCTTTTTGCGCTCCGATACGCTGTTGCGGTCGCCGAAGTAGCCGTTTTCGGTGCAAGCTATCCAAGCCTTCGACTGTTGCTTTCGATAGCATCCGCCGTCGCATTCTTCGCGGCTGGATGGCGGGCGGCATGGCCATGGGCCCGAATCACCAGTTGCATCGGTTTTCTTGTGCTCAGTCCGGTCAGATACCGGATGCTTGAATCCGTGACTGGCGTGACAAGCGTCATCAGCGAGGCGAAACCCTGTTCATTGCCCTTGAGCGCCGCTTGGAGAGCCTCAGTGGGATCTCCGGCCCAACGATCATGTTTCACTTGCGAGCGCGTACGGCAAAGACGCGGACGCGATCATCCGCGGCCTCGTCGGGCTAATTGAGAGACCGCCGTCCCGCGCCTCGGCCCAGTTCTGGAACCGGGCCCGTGCCATGAGACTTCAACGTCGGCATTCAAGGCGGCGTCAACCGTCCACTCACGAGATTGTTCTCCGGGAGCGCACCCTCGAGCTCGTGGCAAGAGTTCGCGGTCGGGTCGTCATCACCACATATGCTTCGCCCGTTCAGGCGCCGCGACGCAAGCGCTCCAACTCAACTCGTCGTCAGCGAGCAAGGCGACAAGCATTGCAGGTTTGACGCTGATGACGACTCAGGTGTTGGACAAATCAAGCAGTTGATGAATCTGAGGGGCGGATGCGAAATGATGGAGGTGAAGAGTCGGGTTGGACGCTTGATCGCCGTGGTCGCTCTCGTCCCCTTCGCCGTGTTTTGGGTCATGGGCGTCACCCGCGGAACCTGGGCGTCGCACACGTACAATGCGACGCATCCGTATGCCATTACCTTCAAAGGTGGCACAACACTCTATTTCGCCGAGTGGCCGGGCTGGTTTCTCGAGCATGCTCTTTGGATCTTCTTCGGCTTGCTCTTTGCGATTTTCGTGTGCGAGTGGATGGCAAGGCGCCAAGGTTGGCCCTGAGTCTTGCGCCGGCGCTTATGAAGGATTCACGAGCGGGGAACATCCCAGGTAGGCTGCGGGTCAGGGGCTGGAGGTTCGCAGTCTGCGTTGACAACGAGTCCTACGAGGTCTCGCTCGAGCGCAACAAGATCTACGTTGTGCTGCGCGACAAAATCGCTGAGAGCGATGTCGACATTCGCGTCGTCGACGAAAGTGGGGACGATTACTTGTTCTCCGCTGATCGCTTCGTCCCAATCGACGTTCCTCCACGCGTCAAAGCGTTATTGTTGAAGACTCGACAGCCCGGAGCACGAAAGCGGCGGGGGCGCTAATCGCGTTTCAACTCGCCAGGCGCCGGCTTTTCCCGTGCGCCTCGACGAATGTGCACGACGCGCACGACTTTGACGGTCTCGTCAATCGTGAAGAACACGCGGTAGACGTGAGGGCTGCGACCGTAGTTAAGCACACGAACACGTTGGTCCCGATCGAAGCTCTCGGGTGCTATCCGGCACCGCTTGGGGAGGCGGTCGAGGGAGAGAATCGCCTGTTCGAGACCGTTGAACCACGCTGCACCCTGGCTTGGGGCCCGCTCGACCACCCAGAGATACAGCTCTTCGAGCTCGGCTTCAGCGTTCTTGGTCAGCTCAACGCGGTATGCCATGCTTGCGGCGCAGCCGGTTGAACACCTCCCGCGCTGGCTTCGTTCGGCCAGCCTTCACATCAGCGAGCCCTCGTTGGATTCCTTCGATGGTCTCGACCCGTTCGAGAAGCTCCTGGTAGGCTTCCGCGTCTTGGATGACGACTTCGGCCTTCCCGTTAATCGTGAGGACCAGCGGATTACCGGTCTTCTTGATGCGGTCGAGGAGTTCTGACGTGTTGCGCTTGAAATCGCTGAGCGATCGAATGTCGTTGGCAATGTCCAGCATAGATCCTCACCAAATTTGCATCGAATTTGATGATCGCACCTGCCTAGGCAGTCGGTCAACCTAGGGCTGGGCGCGCATTGGGGGACTGTGCCGGTAGGTGTGCCAGTTTCGGGCGCGGAACGGTGTCGTTCCCTGTCGGTCCGCGGCGCTCCATGACGCGAGATCGCGCGAAACGCTAAGGAAATGCGCACATCACCGAACGTCTTCGAGCTAGGATTTGCGGCTGTCACGCCGGAGGCCGCGGGTTCGAGTCCCGTCGACCCCGCCAACTTATCCTTCAGCAACTAAAGGGTTTCCCGTTTAGTGCGGGAGCCTGCTTGCAAACTGGCCGGAGTCCGCGGAACGGGCTCGCTTGCAAGCGTGGCGGAATTCGATCGAGATTCCAGCTCGATTCGTTCAGACTCGTCGCGTCGCGTTGAGAGAAATGCTGGCGTTTTGACGATCGCGTCACGAACATACCGCGTCCTCCGGCCCAAACGGCCGGTCGTCGCGGAGCCGAGCGATCGCCCGGTCCGTCCTGGACTTTCCGCAACCCAAGTCAATCGATTCCGTAGCCTCGATGAGGATCGTCGTCGGTCGGGCGCTTGTGGACAGTAAAAGCCGAGCGGTCCGGCGCCGATGTTGGTTCCGCTGAGTCTCGGCACACCATAGGTCAGGCATCGTTCCACATGGCTGAGATCTTCCGGTCCCTCCGGTGGACGGCGGCGCCTCGCATCGGCGGCCGCCCTTCTCTGCTGCGCTTCGGCTGTCAACGGAGGGATCCGGCCGTCAGGTGGATCGACGATCAACGAAGTCCGATTGTCAAACTCCCGCTCGATCATCTCGAACGTCGTGCCCGTCGCCGTCGCGCTCTTGAAATGATCGACATTGGCGAGGGCGGCGAGGAAGACCGCATCGCCCCCCGCGAAATCGGCGTTCGTGTTCTTGAACAGACGATCTGCTCGCTTGCGCAGCTCGATGACTTCGTCGTCGGTCAGAAACTGCCTGCCTTCGAGCCCGTAGTGTCCCAGTTCTCAGCCGACGTCGGCTTCCATGGCTGGCTGATGTTGATCGTGTAGACTCCCGCGATGATGGAAGGCGCGGCGCTGCGGTTCATGCTGATGGCATTTGCGGGCTGGTGGAGCGATCAGCGGCAGGCGGCGGTGGCGTATCTGGTTGAAGAAAATCGGATCCTCCGCGCGCAGTTGCGCGGACGACGGCGGCTGACCGATGAGGACCGGTGCCGGTTGGCCAGGGCGGGACAGCGCTTGGGCCGGCGGCTGTTGCGCCAGGTCGCCACGATCGTCACGCCTGATACGATTCTCCGATGGCATCGGCAGCTGATCGCGCACAAGCGGATGTATGCGAAGGGGCGGCGCCGTCGTTCGGGCGTTCTCGCCGAAATCCGCTGGCTCGTGGTGCGGATGGCGGAGGAGAATCCCACCTGGGGCTACACGCGGATCCGAGGCGCACTGAAGAACGTGGGGCATCAGGTCGGACGATCGACGATCGCTCGAATCCTCAAGGCGCAGGGGATCCGGCCGGCGCCGGAGCGACCGACGTCGTGGCAAGCGTTTCTGCGGGCGCATTGGGGCGCGATCGCGGGCGCGGATTTCTTCACCACGGAGGTCTGGACCTGGCGGGGTTTGGTCACGTACTACACCGTGTTCGTGATCGATTTGGCCTCCCGTCGTGTGCCACGTCGTCGGCTCGACGCCGCATCCGGATGAGATGTTCATGCGCCAAGTTGCCCGCATGCTCACGGCCGCAGACGAGGGGATCTTGGTCGGTTATCGCGTGCTGATCTGTGACCGCGACACGAAGTGGAGCATGCCGGTGCGCGCGCGGTTGGGCGAGGTGGGAATCCGCGTAGTGCAGACGCCGTATCAGGGGCCCAATGCGAACGCCTACGCGGAGCGCTTCGTGCGCTCGATTAAGCACGAGTGCCTCAACCGCGTGATCCCGTGCGGCGAACGCCATCTACGCCGGACGATTGCGGAGTTCGTCGAGCACTACCACGGTCAGCGCAATCACCAAGGCCTTGATAACGAACTGATCGATGGCGTGCGCGCGGTGGAGCGTGTCGGCCGCATTTGTCGGCGTCAGCGCCTTGGCGGGCTCCTCAATTATTACGCATGCGCGGCGTGACGCCGTGCGACAGTCAATTCGACGGCTCGGCTCACTGATGGGACATTACGGTAATGTCCCAGCTCAGGATCGACAGCATTACGGAGATTCTTGCCGCGTCCGTGGGATAAGCTCCCGCTCGTGATCGACGTGTCGGTCCTTCGGTTGCTGCCCCTGACCCTCATCGGTTGGCTCGATCATCGGGAGCGGGAGGCGCTCGCCTATCTGATCGAAGAGAATCGCCTCCTCCGGCGGCAGAGCGGCGGGCGGCGCCTGAGTTGACAAACGACGACCGCCGGCGACTGGCCATCCGGGCCCACGTGGGGAGCCATCTCGGGAGCCGACTTCTTCGCGACTGAGGTGTGGACGTGGCGCGAACATGCGGTACCTGACACGTATTCTTCTCGTGCCGATCCTCCTCGTACCGATCCTTTGGGTCTGGCCACAACGGGGGATTACAGTGAAGTTCTCCTCTAACAGGAACTGGCTCAGGCCGGCTGTTGTGCGCGTCGAGCGGCGGATCAATCTCGACTTCATGACCGCGGCTTCGGCGTCGTTGCCGCAGCAGGAGTTCAGTGTCGAATGGAGCGGCTGGCTGCGGACCGATCGCGATGGGCAGTACGCTTTCAACCTGCGGAGCGACGATGGCTCGACCCTCGAGCTTGACGGGCACATCGTCGTCGACGCCGGCGGTGTTGCTTTTCCAACGACTCGAGCTGCCACCATTGCGATGATCCGCGGACTGCATCAGATTCGCCTGCGCTTCGTGCAGACGGATGGCGCCTACGAGTTTTATGCGTACTGGACGCCGCCGGGCGAAGCAGAACTAGCGGCGTTCCCGACGGAGCAATTGTTCGTCCAGCAACAACCTGCCGTCATCGTATTTCTAACCCGCCACGTCTCTTTGCTATGGGCGCTGTGCTGGTTCGCACTCGCGTTGGTGATTGCGGCCCGGATTGCGAAAAGCGCGCGCGAGATCGCCAGCACCGGGAGGCGCCGATTCGCACGGCGCCTGACGCTGGCGCTTGCATCGACCATCGTGGCATTACTCGTCGCGGAAGGGATCGTTCGGCTGGCGCACTACGTCCGCGAGGATCGGCGGCCGCTCGAAGTGCAGCTGCGCGGCGCTCGCGCTCAGGCGCCGTTGTCGATGCAGAGTCTGAGACTCGGCGAGATTGTTCAGCCGAGCCGGTACGCGGGCATCGTTTACGAACTGAAGCCGAACGTCCGTGGACGATTCATGGGCCAGCCGCTCCTCATCAACTCTCAGGGGCTTCGCGATTACGAGTACACGCGTCGCAAAGAGCCCCGCACATTCCGGATCGTTGGAGTGGGTGACTCGTCGCTGTTCGGGTGGGGTGTGCCAATCGAGGATAGCGGCTTGAAAGTGCTGGAACGGCGCCTTAATGAGGAATTCCGCGCGCGGAAATTCGAGGTCGTCAACTTCGCAGTGCCGGGCTACAACACCGCCATGGAGAGCGAAACGTTTGTGCAGAGGTGCCTCGAGTACGCGCCCGATCTCGTTCTTCTCAACTTCAACACCAATGATTACGACGTGCCGGAGTTCATGCGGCGCCCGAACGAGCTGGCAACGTTACGCAGGTCCTATCTGTTCGATTTGGCGTACTCCGTTTATGAGGGCGTCATGGCCGTTAAACGGGAGCCACTCGGCCTGTTCGACTTCAGGCATCGTACCATTGCACAACGTCAGGCCGCGCGCCTGGATGAAGATCCGGCACTCCCAGACGAATATCGGTATATGGTTGGCGCCAAGGGCGTTGTGCGTGCTCTCGAGCGGCTGGCTGCCGCGGCGCGCGAGCGCGCCATTCCATTTGTCGTGTTTGATGTGAAGCCCCAGCCTGGCTTTGACCCACAGTATGTGCGCGACGAATTGCGTGATGGCCAACGCGAGCTCCTCGAGCGAGAGAGCCGGCGCCTGGGATTTTACTTCTTGAATACCTATCCCTACTTCATGAATTACTTGAAGCAACATCCGGACGCAAGCTCGCGGCCGGTGTTCGCGGTGTCGGCAGTCGATGGTCACCCAAACACGCTCGCGCACTCAATCAACGCGCAGGCGCTGTTCGATTACCTCGTCGCTAATCAGCTGCTTCCTTCCGACAAACCGTCCAAAGATGATCACTGAGCGCTACCGCCGCGTCATCGCGCACGCCGATGATTCAAGGCGAGAGCTTTCGTCTACGCCAGAAGAAGACCGGCGTGCTCGGCCGGCACATCGCAACGACGGGTACATTTATCGATTCGCCAACGGGCAGCTTCGGATCGCAGCGGGCTGAAGGGCGCAAAAAACCTGGCTGCCAGCCAGAGCGTACTCGTGAACGATCGTAGTGTCCCATTACTCGGCTCATCGGAATCGTGCCACGTTAGCTCGGTTGGCGCAGTAGACTGTCGCGCCGTAGTCGACGCATTTCTTCTCCGCATGCTGCTGGCGGCGCTGATCGGCTGGCTGGATCGACGCCAGCAGGAGACCGTGGCGTACTTGGTTGAGGAGAATCGCGTCCTGCGGAAGCAGCTCCAGGGCCGGCGTCTCCGGCTCAGCGATGACGAGCGGTGTCGGCTCGCCATTCGTGGGCACCAAGTGGGCCGACGCATGTTGCGCCAGATCGCGACGATCGTCACGCCTGACACGATCCTCCGATGGCATCGACAGTTGATCGCGCGGAAATGGACGTGCCGCAACGGACGACGTGTTCGTCTGGGCGTGCTTGCGGAGATCCGGCGGCTGGTTGTGCGCATGGCGGAGGAGAACCCGACCTGGGGCTATACGCGGATTCGCGGCGCGCTGAAGAACGTCGGGCATCGTGTCGGTCGGTCGACGATTGCTCGTATCCTGAAGGCGCACGGCATTGCACCGGTTCCCGAGCGACCCACGTCGTGGCAGACGTTTCTGCGCGCGCATTGGGGCGCCATCGCCGGCGCCGATTTCTTCACCACGGAAGTCTGGACGTGCTGCGGCCTCGTGACGTACTTCACCGTGTTTGTGATCGACTTGGCGTCGCGACGCGTGCAGATCGTGGGCTCGACGCCGTTCCCGAACGATCTGTTCATGGACCAAGTTGTCCGCACGCTCACGGCGGCGGACGAAGGCGCCCTGGTGGGGCATCGCGTGCTGATCTGCGATCGGAACGCGAAATGGAGCGCAGCCGTGCGTGGACAACTAGACGAGGCCGGCACCCGCGTGATCCAAACGCCATTTCACGCGCCCAACGCAAATGCCTACGCTGAACGGTTCGTGCGTTCCATCAAGCACGAGTGTCTCAACCGGGTGATTCCATTGGGCGCCCGTCATCTTCGCCAGACGATCACGGAGTTCGTCGAGCACTACCACCTTGAGCGGAACCACCAGGGCCTCGCGAATGAACTGATTGAGGGCATGCCTGCGCTGAAGGACCCTCGCGGCCGTATTCGCCGGCGTCAACGTCTCGGCGGGCTTCTCAATTATTACAGTCGCGCGGCGTGATGCGAGGCGAACCTCAATTCGGCTCGGCTGAGTGATGGGACACTACGCCCTCCGCACAGCTTCTTCGGAATACTCAATGCTCTTGCTGGCAGCCTCCGTCTCTCTCCGGCCGTGCAGGAAATAGCGCGCCTTCCAATAGGCGAGTTGTGCCTCCGAGTTCACGTGACGACGGGACGGCGTCGGGCGTACTCGCTGTCTGACTGTGAGTGTTCCTTCAATCTCCGCCGCAATCGCATCGGCGATCTCGTTCTGCAGCGTCAGTGCATCGCGAGAGCTCCGCTCGTAGGAAGCCGCCCAAAGATGCTTTTCCGGCGAAACCTGAATGAGGTTCGCCGTCGCGCGCAACCGGTCGCCGGAACGCGTGATCGTGCCTTCGACGACGACATCGACGTTCAGCTCCCTCGCGATCTCCTGAACCGACTTCTTTGTTCGCTCGTATCGGCTGACGGACGTCCGACCAATCACACGAAGCGGACTTGCCTGACCGAGATTCGTGATCAGCGCGTCGGTGAGCCCATCGGCGACGTACTGCTGGTCGGCGGCGCTCGAAAGATTTTCAAACGGCAGCACGGCAATCGCTTGAAACGAAGGTCTGCGGTCAGACACATCGCCTCGCCAGCGATGCGCTAGCGCCGCCACGACAATACCGAACACGACGATGCCCGCAAACGACATCGTGAGCGCGTCATGAAAGGGATGCGTCCGACGACCACTCGGCGGCCGTGCCTCGTGTGGCGGCATCGCCGGGTCGTTCAGACTCCCAGATCCGTCGCCAACGCGTACTTGGGGCTGGAAAAGGAACCCTCGCCTGGTGACGGTTCGAACGATCTGCTGCGAATCGTCTCCGAGCGCCTTTCGGATGTCGGCGATGCACTTCGTGACCGATTCGTCCGTGACCGCGACATCCCCCCATACAGTCTGCAGGAGCTCCTCGCGGGTGACCAGGCGGCCGGGGCGCTCTACGAGATACCGCAACACCTGAAAGGATTTTGGGCGGAGTTTGATCTCGCTCGTGCCGCGCAGCAGGCGGCCTGCGGCCACATCGAGCGTACAGTCGAGGAACAAGTACGATGAGTCGCGTTGTGCGGAATCTAGAACGTCCACTCTTTCCGCCCTTGAGCTGAGGAGGCCGTCGTAGGTGGCCGAAGCTTAGCAGAACACTCCGCTGGTGGCGATTTCCTCGCTTTTTCCCTGTTCTTTCCGCGTTTCTTCAGGCTTCCCGTCGAAACCAACGATAACTTCTATCGCAAAGCTTTACGACTCGGCTGGCTAGCGGACGTTCCCGCCCTCTGGCCGTCATGCGTTTGATGGGCGCGATGCATGGTGCCTCGGAAGGAGAAGCTATGTCACGAATCAAACGGTTACTGGTTGCTGCAGGTCTCGTCGTTATGTGTATGGGAGACATCGTCCACGGCGCTTCGTCCCAATCCGGCTCGCAAATTGCGGAAGCGGTAGGATGTCGCTATCGATTGTCGTACGTTTCGTTTCAATGGTGGAATTTCCTTCGAGCAGTTCGGCCGGGGCGATGGATTCATCGCCAATGGGAAGATATTCCCTGCGGGAACGCTGCCAAACGGAGTGCAGGCGAACGATCCAAATGATCCCGGCAGTATCGGCAACTGGATCGAACGCGGAACGATGGCGGCCACTCTGGCGGAGATTAGTGCCGGCAAGCGTCCGGCCTTTTTCGCCAGCTGGTTTCATTTTCTCGATGACGGCTCGGGGCTGATTGCCGACGGGCCTCACCCAGATTCTGGCCCGATGGCGATAGTTGGCGGCATGGGTCGTTTCCGCGACGCCTCCGGTGAACTCTCCGATGTGATCATCGGTTCTAACAGCACGGGCTGCCCGAACCTCCGACTGACGATCAGGTTGAAGAAGCGGGCGGCGCATTAGATCGTCGGTACGCTCCCTGTTGCTCAAACTGCCGAATAACCATAGCGCGTTCCGAAGGCGGAACGCGCGGCAGGGAGGCGCGATGCCGCTCGTTCTGGTGCTCACGCTCATGTTCCCCCCGGTGGTGCCGCGGTCATCGACGTCGATGCGAACGACACGCTTCGCAGGCTCAGGACGACCGACGCGATAGTGCTACCGTCATTCACGAGGGCCGACGCCGCTCACCGACAGTTGCGGCGTTGGTCGAGGTTGTCGAACGATCCAACACATTTGTCTACGTCGTCCGAACGCACACGCTGCCGACGGAATGGAAGGCTGCCTGGTGCACGACCGGGGGGTGCGCAAGGCCGCTATCTGAGAGTGCTCCTTTTGATGGGAACGCCGACCCGACCGGATGATCGCCGTTCTGGCGCACGATCTTCAGCACGTGCGTGAGGTGCTGGACCCCGGGATTCCACTCGATGGGTCAGCGATGGATTCGTTGTTCAACCGGATTGGTTCGCGGCTCCGCGGAACCGAGATGGCGGAGCAGTATGAAACAGCGGCGGCCCAGAAGGTGACGACGCTGGTCACCCGTGAACTGGAAGGCAACAACGAAAAGGCACCAGAGAAAAGGCGGGAGGACAAAGATCGCGGGCGGCTGGCTTCCTGAACGGGGACAGGAGCACTGGGTTACCTCCGAGGGATCACTGCGACCCACAGTAGTGAATGCGGACCATCGCGGCCAACGCCAGCCAGGCTGCCGCGGAATAGCCGTCGAACCGCGAACGGCCGCCGTGCCGCGGCTGGCGATCACTGCGGAATGGCTGCGCAACCGTCGATGCGATCGCGTGCAAGCGAGCCTTGGCGATCGCTTAATTCCCTCTTGACTTGAACGGAGACTCCCCTGCTACATAACGTGGTCGCGTTCACCTGGGGCCGCGTATACGGCGGCCGGCCGTTGGTCCCGAGCGAAAAAGTAGATGTGTGCTTCGCGTCGGCGCCCGCGACTACAGATGCCTCTTCGGTCTGGGGTTCAGCAAGGGAATTGACGACATCCTCCGGCATCCCTCCGCTTCGATTCTTGCCTTGAGCTCGTCGATCTTGGTCTGGATGGCCCGCTTCCGCGCGTGACGTAAGACTCCTTTCGCATTTTCACGATCTGTAGTCGACACGCGCTTGAACGCGACGCTCGAGTTCAAAGCATCGTCGTCGGCTCTTCGTGCCATTCCGCGGCCATTCGTGCCGGCGCTTGCAAGAACTTGCAAGATTTTCCGAAACACGCGTCCACGATCGGCTTTCAACGACCATGCTGCGTGACAGCCGACCCCGATTTGCCGGGGTCGGCTGCGGTCTGCTGTCGTTGGCGCCTGCCTGTCACGCCGGAGGCCGCGGGTTCGAGTCCCGTCGACCCCGCC
>Ga0209474_10000588_pt1 | contig 39161 bp, 44 predicted proteins | sample GraSoiAngelo_145_FD_185902 | JGI IMG/M metagenome (GOLD analysis project Ga0209474, IMG submission 185902) | Grasslands soil microbial communities from the Angelo Coastal Reserve, California, USA - 14_1009_05_20cm (SPAdes) (version 2) | ecosystem: Environmental > Terrestrial > Soil > Grasslands...
CGAGGCCGGCAAGGCTGTGCAGGTGAACTCCGGTAACCGCGGCTTCGAACGGCGGGAGCTTTTGGGCCAGGAGCCCGCCGATGATCCCGGCGAGGACATCGCCGGTTCCGCCTGAGGCCAGGGCCGGGGTCGCGACTGGATTCAAGCTCACGCGGCCATCGGGCGCCGCGATCACCGTTCCCGCCCCTTTGAGGACCACGACCTTGTTCCAGGTTTTCGCGAACCGCGAGGCAATTCCGCGCCGGTCTTTCTGCACGGCGCTTGTCTCGACGTTCGCGAGCCGCCCGAACTCCGCCGGGTGAGGCGTGAGGACGATCGCAGACGAGAGCTTGGGCAGGACTGAGCGATGTTCCGACATCAGGTTGAGCGCGTCGGCATCGAGGACCAGCGGCGCGTTGATTTTGGGAATCAGGTCTTCGATCAAGCGTCGGGTCGAGGCGTCCCGACCGATGCCGGGACCAATGACCCCAGCCGCCGCGCCGGTGAAACCGCGGATGACGGCGCTGAGGGCGGAGTGACCGGCGACCCCGGGCGAAACTTCGGGAACCGGTCCGACGATGACTTCCGTGCATTTTTCGGCCAGGATGGCGTAGATCGACTGGGCAACCATCAGGCGGACGATCCCCGCGCCGGCTCGAGCCGCGCCCATGCTCGTCAGGTATGCCGCGCCCGTATAGCCCTGCGAGCCCGCAAGGACGACCACCGTGCCGAACGTCCCCTTGTGGCCATCTCGGGGTCGCTCCGGAAGCCGGAAGCCATCCGGACGCTTTATCTGGCTGTCTTCCCTCCCCCTCTGGGGGACGACCAGGCTGGGGGTCTCCGGGATCACGGCGACCGCGACGGCGAAGTGGCCGTCGTGGGCGATGCTGACATCGATCTCTCGTCCGGAGAGCGTCGTCGCCGGCGCGACCCGAACGTGCGGTCGGCCGTCGTCGCTGGGCAGAATCTCCACGTCGCGCATCGAAGGGCGCGGCACCCCGGTCGGCATCGCCTTGCCGATCGCCTCCTTGGCGGCCCAGCGACCTGCCCAGCGTTCGACGCTGCCGCCGCAATAGGCGATCTCGCGGTCGCTGAGGAACTTCCGTAAGAAGCGCTCACCGAACCGCCGGTGGGCGTCCGCGAGCCGCGGAATCGCCGCGACGTCGACGCCGACCCGGGGGGTCACGAGGCCTACTCTACGGTTACGCTCTTGGCCAGATTGCGAGGCTGGTCGACGTTACAGCCGCGCTCGCTCGCGACGAAGTACGCGAACAGCTGCATCGCCACCACGTTGATGATCGGCGACAGAAACTCGGAGACGGCCGGAACCTCGAAGCGATCGGCGGCCGTCTCGTCGAGCGTGTGATCGCCCTCGCTGACCAGCGCGACGACGGGAGCGTCGCGCGCGATGACCTCCTGGATGTTGCTGACCATCTTCTCCAGCGTTGATGCCTGCGTGGCGATGGCAAAAACCGGAAAGCCCTTGTCGAGCAAGGCGATCGGTCCGTGCTTGAGCTCACCGGCGGCATAGCCCTCGGCGTGCAGGTAGGAAATCTCTTTGAGCTTGAGCGCGCCTTCGAGCGCGATCGGATAGTTGATGCCACGGCCGATGTACATGAAATTCTGGTTGCTCGCATATTTCTTCGCCAGGGCTTGTAGGGCCTCCGCTCGATCCAGCACGGATTGGACGTCGCCCGGCAGCGTCTTGAGCTCGGTCACCAGTTGAGCCAGCCGCTCGGCCGGGATCCGATGCCGCACCGCGGCCAGCCGAATGCCGAGTAAGTACAGACAGGTCAGGTGCGCGATGAAGGTCTTGGTGGACGCCACGCCGATCTCCGGGCCTGCGTGGAGATAAATCACGCCGTCGCTCTCGAGGGCCATGGAGCTACCCACGACGTTGGTGATCGAGACGACTTTGGATTTGCGCTCGTGCGCCTCGCGGATCGCCGCCAGCGTATCGGCCGTTTCTCCGGACTGAGAGATGCCGATGACGAGCGTGTCCTCATTGATGATCGGCTGCCGGTATCGGAACTCGGATGCCGGCTCGACTTCGACGGGGATGCGCGCCAGGTCCTCGATGATGTACTTGCCGACGAGCGCGGCATAGTACGACGTGCCAGCGGCCACCATCTTGATGTCGTGCACCTTGAGCAGCTGCCGATCGGTCATGCCAAATTCTTCGAAGCTCACCTCGCCGTCCTCGGTCAAGCGCCCGCGCAGGGCGTTCGAGACCGCCTCGGGCGCTTCGTTGATCTCCTTGGCCATGAAGTGCGGGTAGCCGCCCTTTTGCGCCTGGCTGATGTCCCACTTGACCTCGATGATTTTTGGCTTGACGGCGTTGCCCGCGATCGTGCTGACCTCCGGACCGAGACGGGTGATCGAGACCATTTCGCCTTCGCCGAGCAGGAGCACTTTCTTCGTGTACGGAATCACGGCGGTGATGTCCGAGGCGATGAACCATTCCTTGGCGCCGATCCCCACCACCAGGGGGGCGTTCAGCCGAGCGCCGATCAAGAGCTCGGGATCGCGCTGCGAGAAGATCGCCATCGCGTAGGCCCCCCGGAGCCGGGCGAGCGCCTGGCGGACCGCAGCGACCAGGTCACCCTTCTCGTACTCCTCGATCAAGTGCGGCACGACCTCGGTGTCGGTCTCGGAGATAAACACATGGCCCTTCGCCTGCAGCTCCTTTCGCAGCTCGGCAAAGTTCTCGATGATCCCGTTGTGGATCACCATGACTTGCTGGTGACAATCCGTATGGGGATGCGCGTTGATCACCGTGGGACGCCCATGCGTGGCCCAGCGGGTATGGCCGATACCGAGACGGCCCTCGGGCATCTCTTCGGTCAGGCGGTCGATCAGGGTGTCGACCTTGGCGGCGCTCTTGACGACGGAGGTCTGCCCCTCAGCCTCGTTGAAGATGGCGACCCCGGCGGAGTCGTAGCCGCGGTACTCGAGCCGCTTGAGGCTCTCCATGATGATGGGTGCGGCCGACCGCTCGCCCAGGTAGCCGATGATCCCGCACATGCCTGCGGCCTCCTATATTCCCAGCCTGGGCGCGCTCAAACGAGCGAACCCGTTTGCAAGTTTTCTTTAAACGGCGACGGCGGCCAGAAGGTTACGGCGAGGCACTTGGCGACACCCCCGGAGCGGCCGAGATGAACACGTGGACCGTGGCGGTCTTTTGGCTGACCTCGACGCCGTTGGGCGGCCGGATGCTGACCGTCTTGACCACGTCACCCTTGGCGTTGCCGACATCGACCGGGTCGGTCGAGAGGACCCCGATGCCGCTCAGGATATTTTGGAGGCCGGTCGCCTGGACCACGAGGGGAGCGATCTGCACGTTCGTGATCCGGTAGCCTGCGGCAGGCTGCCCCGTCAGGGTGAAGCCGACTGCCTTGTTGACCGTGATGGCATCCGCCTGGATGACCATCTTGACGGTGACCGAAAGGGGCGTGACCGTCATCGACGTGACCCCCTTCTTGTTGGCGTCAAGGATCTGCACTGGATACGGGGTGCTGAATCCAGGAGCGGAAACGCCGGTGAGGTCAACCACGACCACCGCCTGGATATCCTTCAGCTGGCTCTTCGGGCCGTCGACCCGGACCGTGGCCGGCGTCACACTGGTCGAGCCCGTCTCCTCATGGAAGCCGGTGAGGAGCGAGTGGGTACGCTCAATCGACACATTCAGGTTGGTCGTCCCCAACTGGTCGACCTTGACGGGGATGGTGCTCGGGGCGTCGACCTGGACCGACGGGTCGCTGTTGTCGACGCGGATTGGGACCTGATTGGTGCCGACCTTGACGTTAGAAAAGTTGGCACTGACGCGGAGCTGGTGCGGATCGAAGGCGCGCAGGTTGTCGGCAGCGGCAATCACGGTGACGGTGACCTGGGGAATGGCGCCGACCACGACCAAGCCGGCCGGCAGAACCGGGTTGGAAACGGCCATGTTGTAGTGATGCGTCTGCGTTGGATTCGAGGTGTAGGCAACGACGCTCCAGAGCGCCGCGGCAAAGAAAAGCGCGACGAGCTTGAGGCGGAGGTTCCCCAACAAGGCCGCTATCTTACCCGCTCTACCCGGTCACGCTGATAGCGACGCCATACCGGAATCGGCGCCCGGTGCGGCTCCGATCGCGGCTGCAGCAGCGACGTCAGCACCTGTCGTAGCCGATCCGGGTCGAGGTTGCGGAGCAGCTTCCCCTCGTGGGCAACCGCGATCTGGCCGAGCTCTTCGCTCAAGATCAGGACGACGGCGTCGGTCTGCATCGAGAGGCCAAGCCCGGCGCGGTGGCGGGTTCCCATGCGCTCCCGGACGCTGCCTTCTTCGGCGAGGGGCAGCACACAGCCGGCGGCCAGGATCTGGTTGCCGCGAACGATCACGGCGCCATCGTGGAGCGGCGAATTCGGGAAAAAGATCGCCTCGAGGAACTCGGCCGTCAGCTCGCCGTTGATCCGGATACCGCTGTTGGCATAGTTCTCAAGCCCGGTTTCTTTTTCGAAGACGATCAGGGCCCCGGTGAAGCGCTGGGTCAGCTTGTTCGTGGCCCGGATCACCTCGTCGATCATTCGCGTGAAAATTTGCAGGTTGTAGTGCGCGAGTGGCCGGCCAATAAAGCCCATCCGGCCAAACTGGTCGAGTGCTCGACGAAGCTCCGGCTGAAAGAGCACGATGATGCCGATCAGGATCGCGGGCGCGGCATTGCGAAAGATCGATGAGAGCAAGTGCAAGTCGAGGAGATTGGCGAGCAGCCCGATCAGCGCCAGCAGGAGGACGCCGAACATCAGCTGGACCGCCTGCGTGCCCCGAATCAGCAAGAAGACCCGGTAGAGCAGGAAGGCGACGATGCTGATGTCCACCAGGTCGCGGACGTGTCGCCAGATGTCCCCGCTTTGCAGGAATACCAGGATGTCGCGCAGGATGACGTCCATCAGGCCACCAGTAGTATCCTCCAAGCCGAATTTCCGTTACGGCCACGGCTGGCGCCGAGCTGGGCGAACTGTCTAGACTCGACAGATGCAACTGCTTGCGCTCTTCGCACTGATCGTGCCCCTGATCACGACCGCAATCACGACGAATAAGATCATCGCCGCCGTCGTCGTCCTCATCATCATCATTGCTGCGGTGGCCTGGTGGATGTCCCGGAGGGGCGGAACGCCAAGTTAGGGGCGCCGGTCTCGGGCCTCGAAGATTGACGCTTAAAGCAGCTCGAGCTGGAACTCGGCCGGTAGGACTTCGGGGTCGAGCAACTCCGGCCCCTGGTTGTGGACGTCGTTCACGAGCGGTGAGGCAGGGGCCAGCCGCAGCCAGCCGTCCGGACAGGGCCCCAGCAGGCCGGCGAGCTGCTCGAGCGACATCTCTTCCAAGACCCACGTCGCCGCGTCCTCATCATTGAGCACGACCGGCATTCGATCATGCAGGGCCGCGATGTCGCTGTTGGGCCCGGTCGTCAGGATTGTTGTGGCGGGCTGGCCATCCCACAGGCCTCGGATGGCGGCGAGATTGAGCAGCTTGCCGTCAGCCCGGGAGACCGCCATCGGCAGCCGCCGGTCGCCGGCTTTGCGCCACTCATAGAAGTGGCTGGCCGGCACGATCACCCGCTGGCCCAGAAGCATTCGTTGGTAATACGGCTTATCCAGCGCCGTCTCCGAGCGCAGGTTGAACAGGCCGCCCTGGTTGCCGTCGATGCCCCAGCGCACGACCTCGGCGCGGTCTGGCCCCACAACGATCACGGGATCCGTCGGCGCGACGTTATAGCGCGGCGGCAGCTCGGGAGCATCGCTGAGCCAGTGATAGGTTTCGAGCAACTCCGCCCGAGGCATCGAGGCGCCGATCCGTCCGCACATCCCTGGCAATTGTCCCTGATCGCTCGATTGGCACGAAGCTGACCACGATAACCACGAACCTGACGACGTTTCCTGGTTTTTGACAGACAGCTGTCAAAACCATGCCTCACGATGCCATCATGTGCCGGTCCGCCGAGACCCCGCCGCAGCGCATGATGTCGGCTCTTGGCGACATGGCGGCGTGGCTGAGCCAGCGGCCGTCGAGCGGGATGGGCGACACCATTGTTCTCTACCGACAGATCATCGACCGGACCGAGGCGTTTGCCGCCGAGGCGACTCGACGCTTTGAAAAGTCCGGTGGCTACAAAGCTGACGGCGCGCTGGGCATCGTCCCGTGGTTGCGCGACAAGGCCAAACTGACGGGCGGCTCGGCCGCCGAGCATGTCGAAGTCGCGCGCCAGCTAGACCAGCTCCCGCGAACGGAAGAAGCGCTCCAGCGCGGCGAGATCGGCTACCAGCACGCCGTCGCCATGGCGCGGACCGCCGAGCACGTCGGCGCCTCTGCAGTGCGCAAGGCGGAGGTCAACCTGCTCAAGGCCGCCGAGAGCATGATCCCGGACAGTTCGTTGCCGTCGCCAAAGATTTCGAGCACCGGGTAGACGCCGACGCCGCTCTGACCGAGAGCAACCGGGCGCATCAGCGCCGCTACTTGCAGATTGGCGAGCCGGTCAACGGCCTCGCCCGGATCGATGGCCAGCTGATCCCCGAGGCGGCCGCCACCATCCGATCGGCCATGGAGCGCTACCTGAAGCCGGCCCAGAATGACGAGCGGACGCCCGGGCAGCGGGCCCACGACGCCCTGGTCGAGCTGTGCCGCCGCAGCGGCGCCGCCCATCCGGGTGGCGGACGCGCCGATGGCGCCAGCCCGCGGCCGCAACTGATCATCAAGGTAGATCTCGACACCCTGGCCGGGATTCCCGGCGCGCCGGCCGGCCGGCTGGAGCGCGGTGGCACGATTCCGGCCGAGACGGTGCGACGGATGGCCTGCGACGCGGCGATCATCCGGATCACCGGCCTGGGCGAGCTGGAACGGGAGATCACCCACGCAAGCCGAACGATGCCGCCGTCCACGCGGCGGGCACTCGTCGCACGGGACGAGCACTGCGTCTTTCCGGGCTGTGACCGCCCGGCGTCCTGGTGTGAAGGACATCACCTCAAGTTCTGGGGCGATGGCGGGCCAACGAAGCTCGAGAACCTGGGGCTCGTCTGCGGCCGGCATCACCGGAAGGTCCATGAAGAGGGCTGGTCGCTCGAGCGACGAGACAGACGCTGGATTGCCAAACCGCCAGCACTGCCGGTCCTGCCGCACGCCAGAACCGGCTGAGCCGACGCTGGGACGGTGGCTAACGCTTGGTGCTGCTCAGCGAGGCGCTTAGCGCTTGGTGTACTGCGGGGCTTTGCGCGCGCGCTTGAGGCCGGGCTTCTTGCGCTCTTTCATGCGGGGATCACGCGTTAACATGCCGTGCTTCTTGAGCACCGGGCGCATCGCGGCGTCGGCGACGATCAGCGCGCGGGCGATGCCGTGCTGCACGGCGCCGGCCTGGCCGGACATCCCGCCGCCGTCCACCTTGACGCTGACGTTGAAACGCTTCTGGCTCTCGGTCAGCCGCAGTGGTTCGACGACGACCATCTCGAGCATGCGCCGTCCAAAGTACTGCAGCGGCGCCTTGTCGTTCACGGTAATCGCCCCGTCGCCGGGATAGAGGCGCACCCGCGCGATGGCGTTCTTCCGGCGTCCGGTCCCGTAGTAGTACGTCGCGTTAATGGCCAATGACTTGGATCTCCCCTCGTTCAGAAAACTTGATTGGAACAGGACTCTGCGCTTTGTGTGGATGCGCGTCGCCAGAGTAAATCTTCAACCGGCGTAATTGTTCTTTGCCGAGCGTGCCATGCTGCAGCATCCCGGCCACGGCGTGCCTTAGCGGAAACGTTGGATGCCGCTGCACCATGTCGCCATAGGCGCGCTTGCGCAGTCCACCCGGATAGCCCGAGTAGCGCGTATAGAACTTGTCGGTCGGCTTCTTTCCGGTCACCCGGATGCCCTTGACATTCACGACGATCACGTGGTCGCCGGTGTTCAAATGCGGCGTGTAGATCGGCTTGTGCTTCCCGCGCAGCAGCTTGGCGACGTTCGCGGCGAGGCGACCGAGCGTCTGCCCGCGCGCGTCGATCACGTACCACGTCGTCGTAATCTCCGACGGCTTGGCGCTGTAGGTCTTTCCAGGTTGGGGCATTTAGTACTCCACGGCGACCTGCACGAGCCCGTGAGCCGGTGCCAGTCGCATGGCGGCCGCCGAGCCGCGCAGTAAGTCATCGATCCATTCGGGCGTGCGCTTGCGTAGGCCGACGTCGACCAGGGCGCCGGCGATCCGGCGAACCATGCCATAGAGAAAAGCGTCCGCGGCAACGGCGATCGTTACCCAGTCGCCGATCGAGTTCACGCTGACCTCGTGCACGCGGCGCACCGTATGCCCACCCGGACGGGGGCTGCGGCCAAAGGCCGCGAAGTCATGCGTCCCCTCGAGCCGCTCGGCGCCAGCCTGCATGGCAGAGATATCGAGTCTCTCGTGCAGGCCCCAGGCATATTGCCGTTCGTACGCCCCCCGTGGTAATGCCTGCCTGATGCGATATGCGTAATGCCGTATGCGCGCGGAATAGCGCGCGCTGAAGCCAGGATCAACAAGCTCAGCGCGGCGCACCGCGATATCGCGCGGCAGCCGCGCATTCAGGGCACCGGGCAGCTGCATGACCGGAAAATTACTTTCAGTTCTGAAACTCACGACCTGGCCGAGCGCATGCACGCCCGCGTCCGTCCGCCCGGCCGCCGTCAGCACGGGTAACTCGCCGGTGAGCGACTGGATGGCATCCCGAAGCGCCGCCTCGATCGTCGGCGCGCCGGCCTGGGCTTGCCAGCCATGGTATCCCGTCCCCTCGTATTCCAGGACTAACTTGACGTTCATCGATCGACGAGTTCCACGAGCACCATTGGCGCGCCGTCGCCCTGGCGCGGACCGATCTTGAGAACTCGCGTATAGCCGCCCGGGCGCTCTTTGGCGCGCGGCATGAGCTTGGAAAATAATCTTTCCGTTACTTCGGGGTCTTCGACGATCGCGTCGACGGCGCGCCGGGCCGCAAGATTGTCATCCTTGGCCGTGGTGATGACGCGCTCCACCCAGCGGCGCAACTCTTTGCCCTTGGCCTCCGTCGTCTCGATGCGGCCATGATCCAGCAGGGACGTGACCAGGTTGCGGCTCATCGCCTTGCGATGCGCCGTGCTCCGACCGAACTTCCTCCCTGTCTTCTGGTGCCGCATGACAATCTAGACCAGAACTTTCGTGAGCTCTTCCTGGGTCAGAAAGCCGCGCTGCACGAGTTTTTCCTTGATCTCGTCCAGCGACTTGCGGCCGAAGTTGCGCAGGCTCAGCAAGTCCTCCTCCCGCAGGGCGACCAGCTGGCCGACTTTCGTGATCTCGTTGGCCTTGAGACAGTTCAGCGCTCGAACCGAGAGGTCCAGATCTTCAATCGGCACGTCCGCGAGCCGCGCCGCGGGACCGTTGCCAATTTCCGTCGGCACGGGTTCTTTGATGCGCTCGGTGAAACGCGTGAACAGGCCCAGATGCGACGTGAACTGCTTGGCGGCCTCACTGATCGCCTGGTCCGGCTGGATCGTGCCGTCGGTCCAGACTTCAAGGATCAGCTTGTCCCAGTCGGTTTCCTGCCCAACACGGGTCTTTTCGATCAAGAAATTCGCCTTGACGACAGGACTAAAAATTGCGTCAATCGGAATCACGCCGATTGGCTGGCCTTCTTTCTTGTTTCGCTCGGCGGGAACGTATCCCTTGCCGCGCTCGACGGTCAGCTCCATGCGGAGTCGGCCTTTATTGCTGTCCAGCGTGCAGATATAGAGATCTGGATTCACGATCTCGACGTCGCTCGGCGCCTGGATGTCCGAGGCGCGGACTTCCTTGGGCCCGGTCACGTCAAGCGTCAATCTCACCGGATCGTCCGAGTACGAGATCAAGTTCAGGCCCTTCAAGTTCAAGATGATCTCCGTCACGTCTTCTTTCACGTACGGGATCGACGAGAACTCGTGGGCGACGCCCTCGATGGACACGGACGTCACCGCCGCGCCTTTCAGCGTGCTCAGCAGCACACGGCGCAACGCGTTCCCGAGGGTCGTGCCGAAGCCGGGCTCGAGTGGCTCGATCTCGAACTTCCCGTAGCTGCTCGAGTTCTCGATGCTTTTGACTTGCGGTGGTGCGATATCGATCATGGTTCTCCTTGGCTATTTACTTAGCGCGAATAAAACTCGACGATTAATTGCTCCTGGATGGTCTGATCCACGTCCTCGCGCCCAGGTAGCGCGGTGACTTTCGCCGTCATGTTGTCGTGGTCCACGCTGAGCCAGGGCACGGTCGTCCGCTGCTTGGCCGCGTCGATCGCGTTCTTGATGCGGTCGGTCTCTTTGCTGGCTTCGCGGATCTGGATCATGTCGCCCACGCGGACCGAGTAGCTCGGGACGTTCACGATCCGGCCATTGACGGTGATGTGCCGGTGCGAGACAAGCTGCCGGGCGTCGCGCCGCGAGCTGGCGAAGCCGGTGCGGTAGATCACGTTGTCGAGCCGCGCCTCGAGCAGGCGGAGCAGATTCAAGCCCGTGACCCCGGCCATCTTGGACGCCTTGTTGACGTAGAGCCGGAACTGGCCTTCGAGCAAGAAATAGATTCTCCGCGCGCGCTGCTTCGCCCGCAGCTGGATGCCGTAGTCAGAAACTTTTCGTCTACGCACCTGGGTATGCATCCCGGGCGGCATCGCGCGCCGGTCGAGCGTGCACTTGGTGAAACACTTCTCGCCTTTGAGAAACAGCTTGACGCCTTCGCGGCGGCAATGACGGCAGACCGCGCCCTCGTAGCGAGCCATTAGACGCGCCTCCGTTTCGGCGGCCGGCAGCCGTTGTGCGGAATCGGCGTCACGTCGGTGATCGCCGTGACTTCCAGGCCGGCGGCCTGTAATGACCGGATCGCTGCCTCACGGCCGGCGCCCGGGCCCTTGACGAAGATCTCGATTTGCTTGAGCCCGTGCTCCATCGCTTTCCGCGCGGTCGCCTCGGCGGTCATCTGCGCTGCGTAGGGCGTGCTCTTGCGCGAGCCCTTGAAGCCCTGGCTCCCGGCGCTGCCCCAGGAGATGACGTTGCCCTGGGCGTCGGTCAATGACACGACCGTGTTGTTGAAGGTCGACTGGATGTGTGCCTGGCCCACGGTGACGTGCTTCTTTTCACGACGCCGGGTGCGGACGACTTTCTTTTTCGGCATGACCTACTTCTTTGCCTCGGCCTTCTTGCGCACGCCGACCGTCTTCCGCGGCCCGCGGCGGGTGCGGGCGTTGGTCCTGGTGCGCTGGCCACGGACCGGGAGCCCGCGGCGGTGGCGCAGCCCGCGGTAGGTGCCGATTTCCATCAGCCGCTTGATGTTCAGCGCGATTTCACGGCGCAGCTCGCCCTCGACTTTGGCTTCTTTATCGATCACGTCGCGCAGGCGGCCGACCTGCTCGTCGTTGAGATTCTTGACTCGAACGTTGGGATCGATGTTCGCGATCGTCAGTACGCGCCGCGCGGTCCGTGGCCCGATGCCAAAGATATACGTCAAACTGATTTCGACGCGCTTGTCGCGAGGAATGTCGATACCGGCGATGCGAGCCACTTAGCCTCCTATTAACCCTGCCTCTGGTTGTGCTTGGGCGTCACGCAGATGACGCGGACCTGTCCGCCTCGCTTGATGACCTTGCACTTGGGGCATATTTTCTTGACCGACGAACGGACTTTCACTGTCTTGCACTCTCTTTGACTTACTGGTTTATTGACTTAGTTCTTTCTTCGTAATCCGACCGCGCCCGGGATCGAGCGGCGACACCTCGACGCGGACGCGGTCACCCGGGATCACCCGGAGAAACCGAAGCCTCGCGGCCGGTGCCACGTGAGCGACGATCCTGTGGCCGGTCTCGAGCTCGACGCGGTAGAGCGCGTTGGGCATCGGCTCTACCACCCGTCCGACGACAATATCCGTCACCGGCCGATGCCCGTGACAGTATCGCCGGATTTCCGGCGCACGAAAGAGTAGCTTACCACAGATTTTGGAACTGAAACGTTACCCGCCCCCTCCCGGTCCCTCACTTGCCAGCGGAGAGTGAATCTCCTGGCGCAGGACGCTCTTTGGGACGACGGTCAGGATCTCGGGGCCGTCCGGGGTGATCGCCACCGAATGTTCAAAGTAGGCCGACAGGCTGTGATCGACGGTCACGACCGTCCATCCGTCGCCCAGCAAGGCCACGTCCGGTCCGCCGGCATTGACCATCGGCTCGATTGCCAGGACCATGCCCGGCTTGAGCAGTGGCCCCCGGCCGGCGATGCCGAAGTTGGGAACCTGGGGATCCTCGTGCATGTCCCGGCCGATCCCGTGGCCGACAAACTGCCGGACGACCGAGAAGCCGGCGGCCTCCACATGCTGCTGGACGGCGGCGCTGATGTCGCCGACTCGGTTCCCCACGCGCGCCTGGTCGATGCCGATGCCGAGCGCCTCACGGGTGACGTCCATCAGGCGCTGCGCTTGGGCCGAGAGCTTGCCGATGCCGACGGTCACGCCGGCATCCGCCCAGAAACCCCGATGGATTAGCCCGGCATCCAGGCTTAGCAGGTCGCCCTCGCGCAGCTTGCGGTTGGTCGGGATGCCGTGCACGACCTGGTCGTTCACGGAGGTGCAGATGGCATGTCGATATCCCTGGTAGCCGACGAACCCCGGGATACATCCGCGATCGCGGATGAAACGATCGGCTTCTTTATCGAGCTCGAGCAGCGAGAGGCCCGGTCGAGCCATTGCTTGAAGACGGGCCAGCGTCTCCGCCAGGATCATCCCGGCTTCGCGCATCAGATCGATCTCCGCCTGAGACTTGTAGATGATCATCGCGACCCCGCAATCTTCTTGAGCGCGGCCAGGCGTCGCGTGACATCGGCCCGGACGTCGTCGACCGTCATCTGCCCGTCGATGTTCTCCAGCTTGTGCTGCGCCGAGTAGTAATCGATCAACTTGGCCGTGTGCTTGAGGAACACATCGATCCGGTTCGCGATGATGTCCGGCTTGTCGTCCGCCCGCTGATAGAGCTCGCCGTTATCGACCCGGCAACGGGGCAAGGCCCGAGCCTGCTCCGGACTGAACGTGTAGACGGCATCGCATGTCCGGCAGCTGTAACGATGCGCGAGGCGGTCGATCAGCACCTGCCGGCTAACGCGCAGATAGATCACGGCGTCGATGCGACGTCCGAGCTGGTCGAGCATGCCGTCGAGAGCCTCGGCCTGCGGCACGGTACGCGGGAAGCCATCGAGAATGAAGCCGCTCTTGGCATCCGGCTGCTGGATCCGGTGCTTGACGATTTCGACCATCAGCGAGTCGGGGACGAGCTCGCCCCGGTCCATGAAGTTCTTGACCTGATCGCCGAGCGGCGTGCCTGCCCGCCGCTGCGCACGCAGGATGTCCCCGGTGGCAATCTGCGGGATCTGGTAGGTCTCGATCAGGGAGGCGCTCTGCGTGCCTTTCCCGGCGCCCGGGGCGCCAAAGACGATCAGGTTCATAAGGCCATGCCGGCTACTTGATGAACCCCTTGTATTGACGCATGATCAGCTGCGTCTCGATCTGTTTCATGGTGTCGAGCGCCACGCCGACCACGATCAGAATCGCCGTGCCACCGAGGTACATGTTCTGCGTCGGAATCCTGGTCAAGGCCGTCGCCAGTAATGGGATCAAGACGGTGACGCCGCCCAGGAAGAGAGCGCCGGCAAACGTGATCCGGGTCATCGTCCGATCGAGATACTGCGCCGTCGCGACGCCCGGGCGAATCCCCGGGATGAATGCCGCGTGCTTCTTGAGATAGTCGGCGGTATCGACCGGATCGAACGTCACGGCCGTATAGAAGTAGGTGAAGCCGAAGATCAAGACGAAGTAGACGAAGTTGTAGAGGATGTCGGTCGGGATGTTGGGCCCGTTCGGCACCCAATAACTTCGCAGCCAGGTCGAGATCGCCCCCCACGGGTTGGGCGCGGTCGCCAGGAAGTTGCCGACGATGACCGGGAAGAACATGATCGAGATCGCGAAGATGATCGGGATGACCCCCGCCTGGTTGACCCGCAGCGGGAGGTGGGAGCTGCGCCCCTGGTAGACCTTGCGGCCCACCACGCGCTGCGCCGACTGAATCGGGATCTTCCGTTGCGCCTGCTGCACCTCGATGATGAACGCCGTCACGACGATTGCCAGCGCCGCAAACAGCAGCATCGGCGCCAGGTTCTGCGATGCGCCGCCGCCGGTCATCAGGTTGTAGATGGTCGTGGGAATCCGGCCGACGATGCCGGCGAAGATGACGAGGGAGATCCCGTTCCCGATGCCGTATTCGGTGATCAGCTCACCGAACCACATCAGCATGACGGTCCCCGCCGTCAGCGTGATCATGATCTCGACGATGCCAAACCAGTTGAGGTTGGTCAGGACGCCCTGGCGGCTGAAAACCAGCGTCAGGCCCCAGGCTTGTAGCAGACCCAGGCCGACCGTCAGCCAGCGGGTCCAGCGGGTGATCTTTCGTCGACCGAACTCGCCTTCTTTGCTGAGTTCTTTCATCCGCGTCGAGACGACCGTCATCAGCTGCATGATGATCGAGGCGTTGATGTACGGATTCACGCCCATGGCGATCACCGAGAACGTCGACAGGCCGCCGCCCGAGAACAGGTCGAGCAGGCCCAAGAAGGCGTTCGTGTTGAAGAGCTTGTCGAGCGCGGCCTTGTCGGCTCCCGGAATGGCGATGTGCGCCAGGATCCGGAACACCAGAAAGAGGCCCAGCGTAAACAAGATCTTGCGGCGCAGCTCCGGGATCCGAAGCGCATTGCCGATCGCCTCCAGCATGCCCATCGACTAACTCTTACCCTTTTCGGGCTTCGGCTGCTTGCCCGAACTGGCGCCGGGCTGCTTGGGCGAACTGGCGCCGGCCTGTTTGCCAGCGCTCGCCTGGGCTTTGGGGGCCTTCTCCTTCTTTTGCTTGGGCTCGGCCTTCGCCTCCGGCTCGGGCGCCGGGGTCGGCCGCGGCGGCTTGGGCTGGTTCTTGGCGCGCTTGGTCTTGGGACGGATCGGCGCCGGCACCTCGATCACGGCCACGGTTCCGCCGGCTGCCTCGATCTTGCGCCGGGCCTCGGCCGAGAACCGGTGCGCGTGAATCGTCAATTTCTTGCCAAGGTCGCCGGTGCCCAGGATCTTGATGCCGGCGCCGACCTCCTTGACGATGCCGGACTCGACCAGCAGCTCGGGCCGGACTTCGGTCCCGTCATCGAATCGGTTGAGCTTGGTCAGGTTGAGGACGGCAAAGTGCTTGCGCCACTTGTTATGGAACCCGCGCAGTTTCGGCGTGCGCATCGTGAGCCGCGTCTGCCCGCCCTCGAACGTCTTGGGCAGATTGACCGAGGTGCGCGCGCCCTGACCCTTCTGGCCACGAGTGGACGTCTTGCCGTGGCCGGAGCCGGGCCCGCGTCCGACGCGCTTGCGCGAATGGTGCGAGCCAGGCGCCGGCTGCAGCTCGTGCAGCTTCATCGCGACGCCTCCTCGACGCGGACCAGGTGACGGACCTTGTGCACCATGCCTCGCAGCTGTGGGCTGTCCTCGTGTTGCACCGTCTGATGCAGCCGCCGCAAGCCGAGGGCGGCGACGGTCGCCTTGTGATCGGGCTTCTGCCCAATGACGGAACGCACGTAGGTGATCTTCAGCATCGCCATGATTACGCGACTGGCTCCGGTTGAGGCTGGGAGGCTGCCTCAGGAGCGGCATCCGAAGGAGACCCATCCGGGACCGATGGGGCCGGGGGCTTGGGCCCGCGACGGCTGAGCCGCTCCATCTCCTCCGCCGGCTTGCCGCGCGCCTGGGCGACGGCATCGGCGGTCTTCAGGGCCTGCAACCCCGCAATCGTCGCGCGGACGGTATTCACCGGGTTGTTCGTGCCCAGCGACTTCGTGATGATGTCTTTCACCCCGGACAGTTCGACGACGGCACGCATCGCGCCGCCCGAACGGATCCCGGTTCCGGGAGCGGCCGGCTTCAGGAGCACCTTCGCGGCGCCGAGCTTCAGCCGAACCTCGTGCGGGATCGTGCTCCCGACCATCGGCACCGTGATCAGGTGCTTCTTGGCCGACTCGACGGCCTTGCGAATCGCTTCCGGCACCTCACCGGCCTTGCCCAGGCCGGCGCCCACGCGGCCATTCTGGTCGCCGACGACGACGAGCGCGCTGAAGGAGAACCGGCGGCCGCCCTTGACGACTTTTGCTACCCGGTTCAGGTGGACGACCTTTTCCGTGAATTCCGACTGGCCTCTTCCGTATTGGTAACTCATGATTTCTCTCTTCCTAGAACTTCAATCCCGCGCTACGCGCGGCTTCGGCCAGCGCCTTGATCCGACCGTGATAGGGAAACCCCCCACGATCGAAGACGACCGTTTCGACACCCGATTTCAGCGCCCGTTCGGCGATCGACTTGCCGACGGCCGCCGCGCCCTCCGCGCCGGAGTGCGACTTGACCGACTTGCGCAAGTCGCCGTCCGTCGTCGAGGCTGCTGCTAGCGTCCGCCCCGAGGCGTCGTCGATGATCTGCGCATAGACGTGATGCAGGCTGCGGAACACCGCCAGCCGCGGCCGCTTCGGCCCGCCCTCGAGGCGGGTGCGCAACCGGACATGGCGGCGAATCCGTGTGCCGCGGCGGTCGGGGACCTTGTTCATTACTTCGCCGCTCCGGCGGTCTTCCCGGTCTTGCCCGCCTTGCGGCGGATGCGCTCGCCACGGTAGAGAATGCCCTTGCCTTTGTAGGGCTCGGGCGGGCGGACCTTCCGCACCTCGGCGGCCACCTGGCCAACCTGCTCTTTACTGGCCCCCTTGATGTGGATCCGCGTCGGCTCCGGCACGTCGATCGTGATCCCCGTCGGGACCGGGTAGCGCACGGGATGCGAGAAGCCCACGTTCAGGACCAGGGCCTCCCCCTGCCGGCTGGCGCGATAGCCCACGCCGACCAGCTCGAGCTGCTTCTCGTACCCCTTGCTCACACCCTCGATCATGTTCCAGACCAGGGTGCGGGTCAGCCCATGCAGCGAGCGATGCGTTTTGGACTCACTCGGCCGCTCGACCACGACCGCGTCGCCGCTCACGGTAACTTGCATCTCGGGGTTGAGCTGGCGGACCAGCTCGGACTTGCCGCTCTTCACCGACAGCGTGTGGTCGCTGAGGCTGACCGTCACGCCGCTCGGGATCTTGACCGGAAGCTTGCCAATCCTACTCATGGGTCACCAAACGTAGCACACGACTTCGCCGCCAAGGCCCGCCCTGGTGGCCTGCTGTCCTGACATCACACCATGCGAGGTCGAGAGAATCACGATGCCGAGCCCGCCGAGGACCCGCGGGATCTCGGTCTTGCGGGCGTAGACCCGCAGCCCCGGCTTGCTGATACGACGCAGCCCGGCGAGCGACTTGCCGCGCGGGGTCTTGGGCTTGAACGTAATGTCGATCTTCTGCCCCTGCTCACTCTCGCCGACCTCGAAGCCGGCAATGTAGCCCTCATCCTTGAGCACGCGCGCGATCTCCGTGCCCACGCGCGAGGCGGGCATCGAGACCCGCGAATGCCCGGCGGTGTTCGCGTTACGGATCCGGGTCAGCATGTCGGCGACGGTATCTGTGCTCACGATGCCCTCCTCACCACGACGCCTTCTTTACGCCAGGCACCTGCCCGTTCGACGACAGCGTCCGGAAGCAGATGCGGCAGATCCCGAACTTCCGCATGTACGCCCGGGGCCGTCCGCACAGGTTGCAGCGATTGTGCTGGGAGACGGCGTGCTTGTGCTTGCGCAGCCCGCGGTTGACGGTCGATTTCTTAGCCAATCAGTGCCTCACTTCCTGAACGGGAACCCGAGCTCTGTCAACAGCGCCCGCGACTCATCGTCGTTGCGCGCGCTGGTGACGAATGTCACCTCGAGTCCGCGTAGTTTATCGATCTTGTCGTACTCGATTTCCGGAAAAATCAATTGCTCCCGCAGGCCAAGCGTGTAGTTACCCTTGCCGTCGAAGCCGCTGGGCGAGATCCCACGGAAGTCACGGATGCGGGGCAACCCGACCGAGAGCAGCTTGTCCACGAACTGGTACATGCGGCCGGCTCGCAGCGTGACCTTGACGCCGATCGGCAGCCCGGCGCGAAGCTTGAAGTTCGCGATCGCCTTGCGGGACCGCTGGACGACCGGCTTCTGGCCGCTGATCTTCTGCAGGTCGGACACGGCGGCGTCCAGGGCCTTGGGGTTCTGGATCGCCTCGCCGATGCCGATGTTGAGCACGACCTTGATCAGCCGCGGCACCTGATGCACGTTGCTGTAGGCGAAGCGCTGGATCAGCCGGGGCGCGATCTGGTCCTGGTAGCGCTGCTTCAGTCGCAGCTCGACGCGGGAAGGGCTGGCGACGCTCATACTTTCTCTCTCACTCGTTCGTAGACTTCGCCGCAGTTGACGCAGACGATCGCTTTCTGCCCGTTGGGGAGCGTCGTCTTGCGGATGCGGGTCGGCTTGTCGCACTTGTTGCAGACCAGCATCACGTTCGAGTAGCTGAGCGGCGCTTCGAAGTCGACGATGCCACCCTGCATGACTTTCGTTCCGCCCTTCTGGGTATTGGCGCGCTGGTGCCGCTTGAGCAGGTTGACGCCTTTGACGACGATCTTGCCCTGCTCGGGCACCGTCCGCACTACGACCCCGCGCTTGCCCCGGTCCTTGCCCGAGATCACCTGCACGGTGTCGTCCTTGTGAATGTCGAGATGCGTCGCTGACATGCTAGAGAACCTCCGGAGCCAGGGAAACGATCTTCATAAAATTCTTCTCGCGCAGCTCGCGCGCCACCGGGCCGAAGATGCGGGTGCCGCGCGGGTTGTTTTGCGGGCCGAGGATGACCGCCGCGTTTTCGTCGAATCGGATCGTCGAGCCGTCGGGCCGGCGAAACTCGCGTGAGGTGCGCACGACCACCGCTTTGACGACCTCCGACTTCTTCACCTGTCCGCCCGGTGTGGCAATCGTGACCGCGGCCGTGATGACGTCCCCGATCGAGGCGTATTTGCGATAGTGCCCGCCCATGACCCGGATCAACAGGATCTCGCGCGCCCCTGTGTTGTCCGCCACCTTCAACCGCGATTCTTGCTGCACCATGGCGACGGCTATTTTGCTTTCTCCACGATGGCGACGACCCGCCAGCGCTTGTCATGCGAGATCGGCCGGGTCTCCATGATCCGGACCCGGTCGCCGATCTTGCACTGGTTCTGCTCGTCGTGCGCCTTGAACCGCGTCGAATGCTGGACGTGCTTCTTGTAGCGCCGGTGCTCCTTCATGGTTTGCACCCGGACCACGACCGTCTTGTCCATCTTGTCGCTGATCACGGTGCCGGTTCGCACCTTGCGCATCGACCGTGTCTCCGTGCTCGTTTCGTCGCTCATGCCTTCTCCTCGGCGCCGGCGCTACGCTTGCGCGTTTTCTGACTGACCTTTGGCTTGCCTTCGCTCGCGGCGGTTTCGGGCGCAGCGGTCTGCACTGCCTCGCCGTCGCCTTCTTTCAAATAGATCTCGGTCAGGATCTGCGCCAGGTTGCGGCGGATGTGCCGGATTTGCCGGTGGTTCTGCAGCTGGCCGGTCGCCATCTGAAAGCGCAGGTTGAAGAGCTCCTGGCGGGAGTCCTTGAGCTTCTTCTGCAGGTCGGGCATCGAGAGGCCCTGGAGATCTTTCATCTTCATTTCTTACCCGCCTTGGGAGCGGCCGGCTTGGCCGCAGGCGCCGCCGCCTTCGGTGCCGCCCCGGGGGCAGCTTTGATCGATGGCGCGGCGCCGGGCGCCGCTTTCGGGCCCCTGGCGGCCGGCCCGGCGGCGGCAGCCGCAGTCGGGGCGGCCCCCGCACCGGCCAGCACGTCGACACCCTCTCCCGGCTTCACCTCCGCCGCGCCCTTGATCTTGACGTCGGCGGCAGCCTTCACGCCCGACTTGATGCCCAGCGTCCGGGTTTTCAGCGGCAGTTTGTAGGCCGCCAGCTGGAAAGCACGTTTCGCGATCTCGGGCGTGACCCCACCCATCTCGAAGAGCACACGACCGGGTTTGATGACGGCCACCCAGCCTTCGGGCGCGCCCTTGCCGCTTCCCATGCGGGTCTCGGCCGGCTTCTTGGTGACCGACTTGTCGGGGAAGATCCGGATGAAGACCTGGCCACCGCGGCGGGTGTAGCGCGTCATCACGCGGCGGGCGGCTTCGATCTGGCGGTTCGTCATCCAGGCCGCCTGGGATGCCTGCAGGCCGAACTCGCCGAAGGCCAGGTCGTTGCCCTGGGTGGCGACGCCAGTGCGGCGGCCCCGGTGAAGCTTGCGATATTTGACGCGCGCGGGAAGCAACATCTGCCTATTCCTTCTTCTTGGCCGTGCGGGTGCGCACCGGCTCTCGCTTTGCTGCGCCGGGTTGGGTCTCAGTGGTGGCAGCTTTCGCCCGGGTAGCGCGCTTCGGCTTTTCCGCCGCGTCGGCGGTGCCGGTCGTGGCCGTTTTGGCGCGCGATGTACGCTTCGGCTTTGCCGGGACCTCCGTGGCTGCTGCGGCTTTCGCTTCGTCAGGCACGGTTGGTGCCACCGCCACCGCCGGGCTCGGCGCCACGACTCTCGCTTCGTCACGCGCAGCTGGCTGCGGGACCGACGCCTCGGTGATCGCCGCGGCAATCGACACTTCCCCGTCGGCGGGCTCTTCCACCGCGGCCGCCGGCTTGGGCGGTGCTTCAGTTGGGAAGTTGCCGGTGTAGACCCAGGCGGAGACCCCGATGCGGCCGAACGTCGTCTTCGCCTCAGTCTGCCCGAAGTCGATGTCCGCCTTCAGCGTGTGCAGGGGGACGCGGCCCTCGCGGTTCCATTCGATCCGCGCCATCTCGGAGCCGCCAAGGCGGCCCTTGACCCGGATCTTCACGCCCTGGGCTCCCGCCCGCATCGTCTTCATCAGCGATTGCTTGATTGCCCGGCGAAACGCGATCCGCTTCTCGAGTTGCGCGGCGACGTTCTCCGCCACCAGCTGCGCGCTCAGCTCGGGTTTCTTGATCTCCTGGATCGTCACGCGAACGCGCTTCCCGGTGGTCTTCTCCAGCTCGTCACGCAACTGGTCGACGCTCGTGCCGCCCTTGCCGATGACGATGCCGGGCTTCGCGGTGTGGAGCGTGATCGTCAGCGCCGACGAGGAGCGCTCGGTCTCGATCCGGGCCACGCCGGCGTTCTTCAGCCGGGCGAGCAGCATTCGCCGCAGCCGGACATCCTCGAGCAGCAGCGGCTTGTACTCCTTGTCGGGGGCAAACCACTTTGCTTCCCAGTTGCGGTAGACGCCCAGCCGGAACCCGTTCGGGTGAACCTTATGTCCCACTACTTGCCCTTTTTCTCCTTGGTATCGCGTTTCTGATCTTTCTTGCCTTCGGCCTTCGCGGTCGTCGCTTTGGCGCCGGCTGTCTTGTCGGTCTTTTTGGCCTGACCCTTCTTCCCCACCTCGGCGTCGGTCGACTGCTCTCGCGTCGTTACGCCCGGTTGGTTACGCGCCGCTGGCTTCGTGCTGCGCCGCGCTCTCGTCGCGTCACGCTCAGCTGGTTCGTCCGACTCGGTGGTCGCCGCGGCGCTCGCTGAGTCGCTCGCGGCAGGAGCCGCCGGGGTGGGCCGACCGGCTCTCGCGGCAGCTCTCGCCGAATCACGCCCGGTTGGTCCCGCGGCGCTCGGTTGGGGCGCTCGCGGCAGGGAGGCAGCGCGGCGCCGGATGGCGCCGGGCCGGTCCTCGACGACGGCGGTGATATGGCTGGTCCGCTTGAAGATGCTGAAGAGGCGGCCCATCGCGCGGGGCTGGCCGCGCTTGAGCATCGGCCCCGGTTCGACCCGGATGTCTTTGATCACCAGGTCATCGCGCACGAGGTTGAAGTTGTTCTCCGCGTTCGCCTGCGCCGAGCGGATGACTTTGGCGACGTCGCGGGCGGCCGCTTTCGGCATGAACTGGCAGGCAACCAGCGCCTCGGAAACCGGCAGATTGCGCAGCGTCTGCGCCACCAGCCGCGCTTTGCGGGGCGATGTCCTGACCCATTTGGCCTTGGCTTGTACTTCCATGGTTATTTCAGTGTCGTCGACTTCTCGGTGTGGTGGCCGTGGGCGCGGAAGCGTCGGGTCGGCGCAAACTCGCCCAGCAGGTGGCCGACCATGTTCTCGGTGATGAAGATGGGCACGTGCTTCTTGCCGTCATGAATGGCGATCGTGTGCCCCACCATCTCGGGGAACACGCTCGAGTCGCGCGCCCACGTCTTGATGACTTTTTTATCTTTCTGCGCATTCATCACCGTGATCTTCTTCATCAGCGATGGATGGATATACGGGCCTTTGCGGGTTGAACGTGACATTCCTTCCTAGCCTTTGCTCTTTCTCTTGGGTGGTCGGCGGCGAACGATCATGTTGCGCGTCTTCTTGTTGCGACGGGTGCGATAGCCGAGTGCCGGCTTGCCCCACGGCGTCTGCGGATTGCCACCGGCACCGGAGCGGCCTTCGCCGCCGCCGTGCGGGTGGTCGAAGGGGTTCATCGTCATGCCCCGAACGGCGGGACGCTTTCCGCGCCAGCGGCTCTTGCCGGCCTTGCCGACATTCTCGTTTTCGTGCTCGACGTTGCCGATCTGGCCGACCGTCGCGTAGCAGACGACGGCGATCCGACGGACCTCGCCCGACGGCATCCGGATCTGCGCGTAGTCGCCCTCACGGGCAAGCAGCTGGGCCGACATACCGGCCGATCGCACCACCTGGCCGCCGCGTCCCGGCTTGAGCTCGATGTTGTGCACGGTCGTGCCGAGCGGGATATTGGCGAGCGGGAGCGCGTTGCCCGGCTGGATATCGGCCTCAGGCCCGCTGACCACGCGATCGCCCACGTTGAGGCCGACCGGTGCCAGGATGTAACGCTTCTCGCCGTCGGCGTAGGTCAGCAGCGCGATCCGGGCGCTCCGGTTCGGGTCGTACTCGACGGCGCTGACGGTCGCCGGAATATTCGCCTTGTTGCGCTTGAAGTCGATGAGGCGATAGAGCTTGCGGTGCCCGCCTCCCTGGTGGCGCACGGTGATCTTTCCCTGCGCGTTGCGTCCGGCGTCGGTCTTGAGCGACACCAGCAGCCGCTTCTCCGCCTTCTTGCCGCGCGTCAGGTCGTCGAAGGCGCTGACCGACATGAAGCGGCGGCCGGGCGAGGTGGGCCGGTACTTCTTGATCGGCACGACTAGACGCCCTGGAACATGCTTTCGATTTTTTGTCCTTCCGCCAGCGTCACGACCGCCTTCTTCCAGTTCGGCTGGAAGCCGTGGGTCCGGCCTCGCCGCCGCTCCTTGCCGCGGACGTGCATCGTATTGACGCTGACGACGTCGACCTTGAAAGCGTCCGCCACCGCCATCGCGATGTCGGTCTTGGTCGCCCGCGGATGGACCTTGAACAGATACTTGCCGGTTGCCATCGCGGCATAGCTCTTCTCCGAGATCAGTGGCCGCTGGACCACTTGCACGGGAGCCTTCACCCCAGCCATCCCTCCAGGTCATCCAGGGTGCTGCGCGTGAACACGATCGTGTCGGCGATCAGCACGTCGGTCGGATTGAGATTGCCGACCAGGATCGTCTTGACGCTGACCAGGTTGCGCGTGGATTTCTCGAGATTCAGATCGTGCTCCCGAATGACGAGCAACGTCCGGGCGCCCACGCCCATCTGGGCGAAGAGCTCGGCCAGGACGCGAGTCTTCGGTTCCTCGAGCGCCAACTCTTCGATCACGCGCACCGCACCCTCCTGGTGCTTGGCGGAAAGCGCCGCCCGCAGCGCCACGCGGCGCTGTTTGCGGGGCATTTTCTGCTCGTAGCTGCGCGGATGCGGACCGAACACGACACCACCATGCCGCCACTGCGGCGCCCGGGTGCTGCCCTGGCGCGCCCGGCCGGTGCCCTTTTGCTTCCAGGGTTTTTTCCCGCCGCCCGAGACCTCGCCGCGGGTCTTGGTCTCATTGGTGCCCTGGCGCTCGTTCGCCTGCTGGCGGCGGACGGCCTGGTGGAGCACCGCGGCATTCACCGGCGTCCCGAAGACGGCCTCCGGGAGCTGGAGCTGGCCCGTCTCCTTGCCCTCGCGGTCGAAGACGGCGACGGAGCCCCCACCGGAGGCCTCAAACGCTCGCGTCGCACGTTCCGCGCGGCTCGCGTGGGCCGGCTGGCCCGGCCCTCCCCCAGCGGGGGAGGGATTTTGAGGATGCTGGTCTTCTGCCATTATTTCGCGCCCTTCGGCTGTCGCACCGAGTCACGCACCAGCACGACGCTGTTCTTGTGCCCCGGCACGTCGCCGTTGACGAGTAAGAGATTGCGATCGACATCGACCCGCACGACCTTTAAATGGATGGTCGTGCGTTGCGCGTTGCCCAACTGGCCAGCCATGCGCATCCCCTTGTAGACACGCGAGGGGGTCGAGGACGACCCGATCGACCCGGGCTGCTTGATGTTGTGCGAGCCGTGGGTCACCGGACCGCGGCCGAAGTGGTGCCGCTTGTGCTGGCCGGAAAAACCCTTGCCCTTCGAGGTGCCGGTCACGTCGACCAGCTCACCAGCCTTGAAGAGGTCGACCTTGAGTGCCTGGCCCAGCTCGAAGTTCCCATCGCCCTTGAGACGGATCTCGCGCAGGTGGCGATGGGGCGCGACGCCCGCTTTCTTGTAGTGCCCGGCCTGCGGCTTGGTGACCAACTTTTCCTTGACCGTGCCAAAGCCGAGCTGGACCGCGCCATAGCCGTCCTTCTGAACGGCCCGCACGCCCACCACGGTGCAGGGACCGGCCTCGAGCACGGTGACCGGCAGGAGCTCACCCTTTTCGGTGAACACCTGGGTCATCCCGATCTTCTTGGCCAGCAACCCTTTCGTCGCCATGGCTTAGAGCTTGATCTCGATGTTGACGCCCGACGGCAGGTTGAGCCGCATCAGCGCGTCGACGACCTTCGGATTGGGATCGAGAATATCGATGATCCGCTTGTGCGTCCGCATCTCGAACTGCTCGCGCGAGTCCTTGTCGATGAACGGGGAGCGGATCACCGTCCAGCGATTGATCTCGGTCGGCAGCGGGATCGGTCCGGCCGTCGACGCGTTGGTGCGTCGAGCCGTGTCCACGATCTTGTCCGCGGCCTGGTCGAGGACGCGGTGATCGTAGGCCTTCAGCCGGATACGGATCTTCTGGGCCACGACCTTACTTGATCACCTTGGTGGCCACGCCGGAGCCCACCGTACGACCACCCTCGCGGATGGCGAAGCGCATCTTCTCTTCGACCGCGATCGGGGTGATCAGCTTGATCTTCATGGCGATGTTGTCGCCCGGCATCACCATCTCGGTGCCCTCCGGCAGCTCGACCTCGCCGGTGACGTCCGTGGTCCGGACGTAGAACTGCGGCCGGTAGCCCTTGAAGAACGGCGTGTGCCGGCCACCCTCTTCCTTGGTCAGCACGTAGACCTGGGAATCGAACTCCGTGTGTGGCTTGATCGAGCCGGGCTTGGCCAGCACCTGGCCGCGCTCGACCTCCTCGCGCTTGATCCCGCGCAGCAGGCAGCCGACGTTGTCGCCTGCCTGGCCGGAATCCAGCAGCTTGTGGAACATCTCGACACCGGTGACGACCGTCTTGCGGGTGTCGTTGATCCCGACCATCTCGACCTCTTCGTTGACCTTGACCTGGCCGCGCTCGATGCGACCGGTGACCACCGTCCCACGGCCTTCGATCGAGAAGACGTCCTCGATCGGCATCATGAACGGCAGGTCCAGCGGACGCTCGGGTACCGGGATATAGGTGTCGACCGCGTCCATCAGCTTCATGATCGAGTCTTCCCACTGGGCGTCGCCCTCGAGCGCCTTCAGCGCCGAGACCTTGACGACCGGGATGTCGTCGCCGGGGAACTCGTAGCGGGAGAGCAGCTCCCGGACCTCGAGCTCGACCAGCTCCAGGATCTCGGGATCGTCCACCGCGTCGACCTTGTTCAGCGCCACGACGATCCGCGGCACCCCGACCTGGCGCGCCAGCAGGATGTGCTCGCGGGTCTGCGGCATCGGGCCGTCGGTGGCCGCCACGACGAGGATCGCGCCGTCCATCTGGGCGGCGCCGGTGATCATGTTCTTGATGTAGTCCGCGTGCCCGGGGCAGTCGACGTGCGCGTAATGCCGCTTCTCCGTCTCGTACTCGACGTGGGCGGTCGCGATCGTGATGCCGCGAGCCTTCTCCTCCGGGGCGTTGTCGATCGAGTCGAAGGAGCGGAACTCCGCGAACCCCTTCTTCGACAGGACCTTGGTGATGGCCGCCGTCAGCGTCGTCTTGCCATGGTCGATGTGACCGATGGTCCCGACATTGACGTGCGGCTTCGTGCGCTCGTACTTCTTCTTCGCCATTGCTACTCCTTCTTACGAAACCTCCTCAGGCTCTCGACTTGGCAACGATTTCTTCGGCAATCGACTTGGGCACTTCCTGGTAGTGATGGAACTCCATGCTGTAGACGGCGCGGCCCTGCGTCTTCGAGCGCAGGTCGGTGGCGTAGCCGAACATGTTCCCCAGCGGGACGTAGGCGCGCACCACCTGCATGGTGGCGCGGCCTTCCATGCCGAGGATCTGGCCGCGGCGCGATGACAGGTCGCCGAGGATCTCGCCCATGAACTCCTCGGGCATCACGACCTCGACCTTCATGATCGGCTCGAGCAGCGTCGGCTGGCCCTTCTGCATGCCGTCCTTGGCCGCCATCGAGCCGGCGATCGTGAACGCCATCTCGTTGGAGTCGACCTCGTGGTACGAGCCGTCGACCAGCGTCGCCTTGACGTCGACCACCGGGTAGCCGGCCAGCACGCCGCTGTTGAGGGCCTCGATGATGCCCTTCTCGACGGCGCCGTGGTACTCCTTGGGGATCGAGCCGCCCACGATCTTGTCGACGAACTCGAAGCCCTTGCCCACCTCGTTCGGCTCGATGTCGATCTCCGCATGGCCGTACTGCCCGCGACCGCCCGACTGGCGGATGAAGCGGCCGATGCCGTGGGCCTTGCGCTTGATCGTCTCGCGATAGGCGACCTGCGGCTTGCCGACGTTCGCGTCGACGGCAAACTCGCGCAGCATGCGGTCGACGATGATCTCGAGGTGCAGCTCGCCCATGCCGGAGATGATCGTCTGGGCGGTCTCCTCGTCGGTGTGGACCTTGAACGTCGGGTCTTCCTCGGCGAGCTTGGCGAGCGCCTGGCCCATCTTCTCCTGGGCGGCCTTGGTACGCGGCTCGATCGCGACGCTGATGACCGGCTCGGGGAAGACGATCGACTCGAGGACGATCGGGTTGTTCTCGTCGGCGAGCGTGTCGCCGGTCGTCGTCTGCTTCAGGCCGATCGCGGCGGCGATGTCGCCGGCGTAGACCTCGGGGATCTCCTCGCGGTGGTTGGCATGCATCTGGAGGATGCGGCCGACCCGCTCCTTGGTGCCTCGCGTCGCGTTCCAGACGTACGACCCCGACTTGAGCGTACCGGCGTAGACCCGGAAGAACGTCAGCTTGCCGACGTAGGGATCGGTCGCGATCTTGAACGCCAGGCCGGCAAAGGGCTGGCCGTCGTCCGGCTTGCGCCGCTCGGCCACGTTGCTCTTCGGGTTGATGCCTTCGACGCCGAGCTTGTCGAGCGGCGAGGGCAGGAAGTCGACGATCGCGTCCAGCATCGGCTGCACCCCGCGGTTGCGCAGGGCGGCGCCGGCCAGCACCGGCACGAACCGGTTGCTGATGGTGCCCTTGCGGATCGCCGAAACGATCTCCGGGCCGCTGATCGGCTTGTCGTCCAGGTACTTCTGGAGCAGCTCGTCGTCGAACTCGGCGACGGCTTCCACCAGCTGCTTGTGATAGAGCGCGACCTGCTCACGCATCGCCTCCGGGACCTCTTCGGTCTCGATCGTGGTGCCCAGGTCGTCGGTGTAGACGATCGCAACCTTATTAATAAGGTCGACGACGCCTTCGAAGGCGTCCTCGCTGCCGATCGGGAGCTGAATTGGGTGTGCGTTCGCGCCCAGCCGCTCGTTGATCGACTTCCAGGCGGCGAAGAAGTCGGCGCCCATCCGGTCCATCTTGTTGATGAAGGCGATCCGGGGCACCTCGTAGCGGTCGGCCTGATGCCAGACCGTCTCCGACTGCGGCTCGACGCCGGCCACGGCATCGAAGACGGCGACCGCGCCGTCCAGGACGCGGAGGCTGCGCTCGACCTCGACCGTAAAGTCTACGTGTCCGGGTGTATCGATGATGTTGATTCGGTGGCCGCGCCAGTTGGCGGCGGTCGCCGCCGACGTGATCGTGATCCCGCGCTCCTGCTCCTGGACCATCCAGTCCATCGTGGCCGCGCCTTCGTGGACCTCGCCCATCTTGTGAATCCGGCCCGTATAGAAGAGGATGCGCTCGGTCGTGGTTGTCTTCCCGGCATCGATGTGCGCCATGATGCCGATGTTTCGGACCTTGTCGAGCGGATAACTGCGGGCCATCTTGGTTTCTGCCATGTCCTTTAGTACCGGAAGTGACTGAAGGCCTTGTTGCTCTCAGCCATCTTGTGCGTCTCCTCGCGGCGCTTGATCGTCGCGCCCACCCCGTTGGCGGCGTCCATCAGCTCGCCGGCCAGCTTCTCCTGCATCGATTTGCCCGAGCGCGCCCGCGCATAGCGGACGATCCAGCGCCGGGCCAGCGCCAGCCGGCGCTCCGGCCGGATCTCGACCGGGACCTGGTAGGTCGCGCCACCGATCCGGCGGGGCTTGACCTCGAGCACCGGCGTCGCATTCTTCAGCGCGCTGTCGAAGACCTCGATCGGGTCCTTCTTCGTGTTGCGCTTGATCCGGTCGAGGGAGCCATAGACGATCCGCTCCGCGGTGCTGCGCTTGCCGCGCTGCATGATGACGTTGACGAACTTAGCTACGCCCTCGTGAGTGTAGATTGGATCAGGCAGGATGACGCGCTTCTGAATACGTGGACGCCGGGGCATGGCTAGGCCTTTTTCGCCTTTTCGCGCTTGGCGCCGTACTTCGAGCGGCCTTGCTTGCGCCCCTTGGCGCCGGCCGTGTCGAGCGTGCCGCGGACGACGTGATAGCGGACACCGGGGAGGTCCTTTACGCGACCGCCGCGGATCAGCACCACCGAGTGCTCCTGGAGGTTATGGCCGATCCCGGGGATGTAGGCCGTGACCTCCTGGCGGGACGTCAGCCGGACACGGGCGACTTTGCGGAGGGCCGAGTTCGGCTTCTTGGGCGTGGTCGTGTAGACGCGCACGCAGACGCCGCGCCGCTGGGGTGAACCCTGCAGCGCCGGCGCCTTGGTCTTCTTGACCAGAGGCTTGCGGCCGTAGCGAATCAGCTGTGAAATCGTGGGCATGATTTAACCTCGCCCGGTCTTCGGGCGCGAAGGGGTATTCTACGGCCGACTCGAAGCCGCTGTCAACTGGGAAGACCCCTCGCCCAAGAGCGGACCCGTCTGTTGTACCCGGATTGGCCCCCCGGTAACCGCTATTCGCCGCCCTTGATCGAGGCCAGCGGCATCAGCTCATGCTCGACGGTCGCGAGCCGGGCCCGGATGACGGCGGCCACGACCTCGCGGGAGGATTTGTAGACCTCCCTCGACTCATCGATCGGCACGGCGCCGTCGACGTTGACGACGATCCCGGCCTTGCGGTACTCGGCATCGACGTCCGCCTGGCGGAGCGTCTTGCGGGCTGCGCCGCGCGACATCCGGCGCCCGGCGCCGTGGTTCACCGAATAGCCACTGATCGAGGCCGTCGGCGTGGCCCGGAGGATGAAGCTGGCGTCGTGGTTCGAACCGGGGATCAGGATCGGATGCCCGTCCTGCTCCCAGGGTGTCCCCTTGAGCGCGTCGTGCCCACCCGGAAACGCCCGCGTCGCCCCCTTGCGGTGGACGTGGACCCAGCCGAACTCGGGCGAGAACTCGCGCTGGACCAGGTTGTGGCTGATCTCGTAGACCAGGCTGAGCGGCTTCCCGAACACGGTTTCGAAGGCGAGCGCGATCTGCTCGAACATCGCCAGGCGGTTGACGATCGCGAAGTTGGCGCCGGCGGCGACCGCGTTCAGGTAGTCGGCGTAATGCTTCGAGTCCGGGGTGAAGTACCCGAGATCGAGGGCCTTGATCGTCGGGTTCTCCTTGCGGGCCAGGTGGAAGTAGTTGGTGGCGAGCCCGTGGCCGAAGCCGCGGCTGCCCGAGTGCAGCTGGACGTAGAGGCTGTCCGTCTTGACGTTCCCCTGCAGCTCGATGAAGTGGTTGCCGCCCCCGAGCGTGCCGAGCTGCGGCACGCCGCGTTCCGGCCGACCCGGTCCGTCCCAGGGCGGCTGCCACCGGTCGTCGACCGGGATGACATCGCGTTCGCTGTGCGAGCGGTCGACTTTGGCCCCGTAGCGCTCGACGTAATGGCGGGCGCCGCCACGGATGATCGCCTCGAACTGCTGGCGCGAGAGATCCTTGAGTCGCGTGTGGCTGGCCTTGCCGGCCCCAAGCGCGACCCGCCGCGTCACCTCGCGGTTGAAGCGCAACCGATTGTCGGGCGTCGCCGCCCCGATCGCGACCTCGCTCGAGGCGCTGACCATGCCACACGATATGTCGTAACCGACCGGTCCCATCGCCACGGCGCCCGTGTCGGCGTCGGTCAGCAACACGGTGCCGATCGGGACGCCGTAGCCGTGATGGACGTCCGGCGTGATCGCGACCATCCGCGCACCGGGGAAGCGCGCCGCATTCACGATCTGCGGATAGATGGAGTCCTCCACGCTGTCGAGCAGCGCCGGTGTCAGGAAGAGTCGGATCGGCACGTTGCCGGTGTCTTCGGTTGCGAGCGTGTAATAGCCGCGGCCGGTATCGCTCGCCTGTTCCTTCCAGCTCACATCAGAAGGGCTTCACGATCATGAGCCAGAGCAGCAGCAGGAGCGCCACAATCCCGACGATTGAGATCGGCCACGGGTTGGCGCGCGCCACCGCCTCGAGCAACGGCCCGAGTGGAGCCGCCGGGGGCGCAGGCGACCGGCGATTGCCACCGGGAACCCCGGCGGCGGCCCTGATCGTGTGGTAGGGCCGCGCCAGCGCATTCATCAGGCCGATCGTGAGGACCAGCACGACGATGGCGACCCAGATCCAGAGGAATCGCCACCAGTTGAGCTGCCATCCCATCGCGACACCGGTGATGAGGACCAGGAGCAGGAACACATAGGTAAACCCGCCGGCGTCTCGGGAGAGCTCGGTCAGCGACCGAATCGCCTCGGGCGACTTTTGGCCGCGGAGCCGGAAGCCCATGGTGACCGAAAACCCATGCGCAAGCAGGAAGCCCACTACGGACGCCAGATGGGCAAACAGCCACCATCGATACACCCGATGGATTATCGCTGGCTACGCGGCGATGGAACTGGCTTCGAAATGCTGCGGCTGCGTGATCGCGCCGCGACGCGTGGTCCCCGCCAGGACCGCAAGAAACAGGACGGCGGCGATGTAGTTGTCGTTGACGAAACGGCTGAAGAACAGGAACACGGTGAGCAGCAACGTCCCCCACCGGAGCGCGCCGGCAAGCGTCGGCGTCCGCCAGAGGCGCACGACCGCCAGGACGAACGCCGGGAGGACGGTTCCCAGCTGAAGGATGCCGAACGGGAAATAGGCGTTGGCGTTGGGGATGATCTTCAGGAGCAGCAGGATCGCCGAGAGGCCATAGCCCTGAATCGGAAAGCGCCGAGCGTCGGTCCCGGTCACAAAGGCCACGGTGTCCGTCCAGTAGGCGCCCGGATTCCAGAGGAAGAACGGGCCGATCGACAGGACGGCGGGGAGCGTAAACAAGGCGAGCGTCGAGATCAAACGCGCGGGTGACCAGCGCTCCGAGCGCGATCGCCGGTAGAGCAGCAACGCGAGCAGCGGGAGGAAGAAAATGGCGAACGGCTTGAGCGCAAGCGCGGTGCCAAATGCCAGCGCGGCGAGCGCCAGCCGATTCCGCTGCCAGGCCAGGACACCGAGGACGATCGGCGTCAGGAACCAAATGTCATTGCGCCCCTGGGCCAGGTAAAAAAACGGATCGAGGAAGAGGGCGCTCAGCAGGACGTACTTCCACTCCCATCGCCAGGCGAGCTGGAGAATCGCGACCGCGGCGACCGCCTCGACGGCGAGGTCCATCAGCCGCACGTCAAAGGGCAAGCCCAGCCAGTACGCGACGACGTACGCCGGAAGCGGAAGGAGGAACGCCAGCGGCGCATAGAGAAAGTGGTACAGGCTCGGATGGATGGGAACGCTGACGTACCAGTGCCAGAGCCGCATGCTGGTCATCGTGTAGTCGAACCCGTAGGGATCGTGACCGGCGAGCAGGAGCTTGATCGCCTCTTCCGTCTGATAGGCGCCGTCGTGCATCAGGATCGGCGCGCCGGTCTTCCAGCGCAGGACGATGAGCGCCACGGTCGGCACGACGATGGTCGCGACCACGAGGACGAGCAGGGCGGCGAGCTCGAGCCGGCGGCGGATCAGCGCCATGGCCGCCACGACGGTGGCCATAAGCGAGACCAACCAGATGGACAGACCCAGTCCGCCCCCAAGAAAGAGCCCGCTGCCGGTCCAGAGCCAGTTGAAGAGCAGCGATAGCGCGCCGAATAGCAGGAGGGAGAATCCAGGCCGGAACAGCACGCGCTCGGGCAGCTGCCGAAGACGCCCGATCATGCGGCGCGGCCGGCGAGCGGCTCAGATCTTGTCGCTCGCGCCTGCCCACCCAGCGCGGCCACGACGCCCGTAAGGATCAGCTCGCTGCCAAGCAAGAGGTGCGAGTCGTGAAAGTATCGGCTGACATAGAGCACAGCCAGCATGGTGATTCCCATGAGCACGACAACGTCGGCGAGCCGGCGACGTGCACGGATCCAGCGCCAGCCGATCGCCCAAAGGCTGGCGCCCGCGGCAATCTCGAGCACGAAAAACGGAAAGGCGTCACGAGGCCCGTGAATCACCCCGCTCGATAGGAGAAACGCCGAAAGGCCGTACCCATTGATCGGATAGGCGTCGACACCGCTTCCCGCGAGAAAAACAACCGTGTCTTGGATGAACGCTCCGGCATTCCAGATGACAAAGGGCGTCAGCACGGCCAACGCCGCCAGCCCAGGCGAGGATCAAGGGCACGGCCAGCGCGCCGTGCTGCTTGGTGACCACGGCGAGACCCATCAGCAGGCCCATGAGCAGAAACCGCCGGCGGTCGGCGGCCAGCAGTGCCGCGAGGACAAGCGCCAGCATCGGAAGGTCGTTGTCGCCGAGCACCGCGACCAACGAGTGACCCGGGATCAGGAAGAAGGCGCTGGCGGCGACCCACCCGGCCGTGCCGGGAAACAGGGTGATGAGCAACCACCAGATGACGGCGGCGGCGATCAGCAGGTACATCCGCTCGTCCCACCAACCGGCGAGCCGGCCAACCGCCTGGAGCGGCAATGACCAGAGGTATTGGCCCGGCCAGGTGACGAGGTGATGCAACGCCGGGCTCGGAAACGGCTCCGCCCAGGGGGCCGCCCCCAGACCGGCGCGAGCGTAGTCGGCACCATATGGATCAACGCGCTTCAGCAGGAAGTCGCCTGCCAGTTGCATCTGCAACGCGCCATCACCGATGAGGGCGGTCGGCACGGCATAGAGCGAGGCCGCCGCAACCGCGCAGACGGCCGAGAGGGCCTGCAGACGGACGGCCGCGACAGCGATCAGCAGGGCGGTGGCGGCAAACCAGAGCCCGACCACGGCGGCCGGCCAGGCCCAGACCTGGACGATACGGACGTCGATGGCGCCGGTCGCAATCCCGAGGACGATCAGCGGGAGGAACTCGGGGTGACGGCGATGCGCAGCGACGGTCACGGGCATACAACGGAGACCAGCGGCCGATCTCCCGCGCCGGCTGCTAGCCTGAGGCGGTCGCGTCAGCCACGGGAGGAGCCAATGACACGTCAGCTGAAGCCTGAGGACCTGTATTCGATCAGGCTGGTCGACGACCCGCAGATCAGCCCCGAGGGCGAGCGGATCGCCTACGTCGTCACCGCCATCGATCGCGAGACCTACGATTACAAGCGCTCGATCTGGATCGTCCCAGCGAAGGACGGGACGCCGCGGCGCTATACGGCGGGCGATAACGACACCCACCCTCGGTGGTCACCCGACGGGACGCGACTGGCATTTGTCCGCGGCCCGCTAGGTGACGTCAAGCCCAAGAACAAGGAGGAACGCGAGCGCGGCGTCGGCAAGCCGCAACTCTGGGTGCTGCCGGCCGATGGTGGCGAGGCCCGGCAGCTGACCTGGCTCCGAGACGGCGCCGGCGACCCGAGCTGGTCGCCGGATGGCAGCGCGATCGTGTTCGCGGCCGAAATCGGCGCGCCGGACGACCCGGAGGCCGAAGACGGGCAGCTCGAGGATAAGCGTGTCCCGGCGGTGCGGACGATTGATCGGCTTTGGAACCGGCTCGACGGCAAGGGATGGAACTACGAGCGCCGCTCGCATCTTTTCCGCATTCCTGCGGGCGGTGGTGATCCCGAACAGCTGACGCACGGCGACTGGGATGACGGGTCGCCGGCGTTTTCACCCGATGGCCGCCGCCTCGCCTTCACCTCCGATCGGACCGAGGAGCGGTGGACGTGGCCGGCGAACGATATCTGGGTCCTCGAGCTGGGGTCGAAGCGGCTTACGCGGCTCACCGATGAAACGGTCTACGCCGGACCGCCGGCGTGGTCACCGGATGGACGCCAGCTTGCCTTCGGCGCATCCAGGCGCCGGCATGAGGATGGCTACACGGAATTGATGGTCGCCGATACCGACCGGCCCGGTTCCGTCCGCCGGCTGACGGAGGACTTCCGGCCAACCTTTGGCGACGCGGGCATCGACGATCAGCGAGTCGGCCACGGCGGGCCGGATCTCGTCTGGACGCCCGACGGCAAGGAAATCTATTCGCAGGCCTCGGCGGCGGGATCGACCCTGATCTACGCCGTCCCTACCCTGGGCGGCGTTCCGCGCGTCATCGTCGATGGAATGCGCCGGATCTACGCCTTCAGCATGGACCGCGAGCGGCGGCGAATCGCCTTCGCCAGCTCCGATCCGGCCCGGCCCGGAGATCTGTTCGTGCGTCTCGAGGATGGATCGGAAAGCGGCAAGACCGACCTCAATGCCACGGTCTTCCAGGAAACCGGGCTGGCGCAACCCGAGGAGTTCCGCTTCAAGGGCGCCCTGGGTTGGGAGGTCCAGGGCTGGGTGATGCGGCCCGTCAACCCATCAGCCGACCAGCGGCTGCCCACCGTGCTCGAGATCCACGGCGGTCCGATGTCGATGTACGGATGGAGCTTTTTCTTCGAGTTCCAGCTGCTCGCCGCCCACGGCTTCGCGGTTGTCTACACGAATCCGCGCGGCAGCACCGGCTACGGCCGCGAGTTTTCCAACGCCGTCAACGGCGATTGGGGTGGAAACGACTTCGCCGACATCATGGCCGGCCTCGACGCCGCCGTCGCCCGTGGAGGAATCGACGCCGACCGCCTCGGCGTGGCGGGAGGCAGCTACGGCGGCTACATGACCAACTGGACCATCGGGCACAGCGACCGCTTCAAGGCGGCGGTCACGATGCGTTGCGTCAGCAACCTGGCGTCGATCTTCGGCACGGGCGACCTCGACTGGATCCTGGCCATCGACACCATGCGCGCGGTGCCCTGGAAAGACCTGGACAAGCTGATGGCGCGCTCGCCGATCACGTATGTGGAGCGGATGACGACCCCACTGCTCATCCTTCACAGCGACCGGGACCTGCGCTGCCCGATTTCCGAAGGCGAGCAGCTCTTTACGGCGCTGAAGCTGTTGGGACGCGAGGTGAAGATGGTCCGCTTCGAGGGACAGTCGCATGACCTCTCGCGCAGCGGCCATCCGCGGTCCCGCGTGATCCGCTTGCGGCAGATCCTCGACTGGTTCACGAGCCATATCCCGGTCGGGGCGACGCCGCACCGGGAGGTGGCAAGAGCCGGCGCCGCCGGGGAGTAAGGCCCCCACCCTGACCCTCCCCCAGAGGGGGAGGGAAATAGGGTAGGGACGAGATCTAGTTCGTGGCGGGAACCGGTTGCGGTAGCTCGGCGAACATCTTGAACGACTCCTCGCGCAGCTTCTGGTAGTAGTCGAGGCCGGTGCCGGCCGGGGTCAGCTTGCCGATGATCACGTTCTCCTTCAGGCCGCGCAGCCGGTCGACCTTGCCGGAGATAGCCGCTTCCGTCAGCACCCGGGTCGTCTCCTGGAATGACGCCGCCGACAGCCAGCTGGCCGTGTTCAGCGCGGCCTTGATCAGGCCGAGCAGGACGGTCTGCGCCACCGCCGGGTCGCCGCCTTCCGCCAGCGCCTTCGCGTTGGCTTCCTCGTACTCCCACTGCGAGACGATCTCGCCCGGCAGCAGGTCGGTGTCGCCGGCGGTGTCGATGCGGACCTTCCGCATCATCTGCCGGATGATCACCTCGATGTGCTTGTCGTTGATGTCGACGCCCTGCGAGCGATAGACCTTCTGGACCTCGTCGACCAGGTAGGTCTGCACCGCCTCACGACCAAGGATGTGCAGCAGTTCCTGCGGGCTGATCGAGCCCTCGGTGATCTGGTCACCGGCCTTGATCTTCTGGCCGCCCTGGACATTGACCCGAGAGCCATGAGGAATCGCGTAGTCGCGCGCCTCCTCGTCCATGCTGCGGATGACGATCTGATTGCGCTCGACGCGGGCGACACCCGATGCGCGCGAGCTGATCAAAGTCTCCTGGCCGTCCTCGCCCTTGCCCCGCGCGATCTCCTGGCCTTCCGACACCGTGGCGCCGGATTCGACCATGGGTTGCATCTGCCCGGTCAGGACGTACGGAATGTCGTAGACGTCGCGCGAGGTGACCTTGACCTTGCGGCCGGTCTCGGTGCGGACGATCTCCACCTCGCCATCGATCTCGGAAATGATCGCCTTGCCCTTCGGGATGCGGGCTTCGAACAGCTCCTCGACGCGCGGCAGGCCCTGCGTGATGTCGGTACCCGCGACGCCACCGGTATGGAACGTACGCATCGTGAGCTGCGTGCCAGGTTCGCCGATCGACTGGGCGGCGATGACGCCGACCGCCTCCCCGATCTCGACCAGCTTGCCGGTCGCCAGGTTGCGGCCGTAGCACAGGCGGCACACGCCTTCCCGCGCCTGGCAGGTGAGCACCGACCGCACCTTGACCTGGGTGACGCCGGCCTGGATCAGGTTCCGAGCCTGGACGTCATTGATCTCGGCGCCTTCCTTGACCAGCACCTGCTGGCTCTTGGGGTCGAGGATGTCGGCGGCGGCGACGCGCCCGGCGATCCGCTCGAACAGCGGCTCGGTCAGCGCGCGCTCCTCTGAAATGTCGGTGACCCAGACCCCGGAGGTCGTGCCGCAGTCTTCACTGCGAACGATCACATCCTGGGCGACGTCGACGAGACGCCGCGTCAGGTAGCCGGAGTCCGCGGTACGGAGTGCCGTATCGGCCAGACCCTTGCGCGCGCCGTGCGTGGAGATGAAGTACTCGAGCACGGTCAGGCCTTCTGAGAAGTTTGCCTTGATCGGCAGGTCGATGATCCGGCCGGTCGGGTCGGCCATCAAGCCGCGCATGCCCGCCAGCTGGCGGATCTGCTGGATATTGCCTCGAGCGCCGGAGTTGGCCATCATGAAGACCGGGTGAAGGGCGTCGAAGCTCTTCATGGTCGCGGCCGTGACCTCCTCGGTGGCCTCCGTCCAGAGATCGATGGTCTGGGTGTATCGCTCGTCATCGGTGATCAGCCCGCGGCGGAACTGCTGATCGATCAGGCCCAGTCGCTTCTCGGCGCCGGCCAGGATCGCGGCCTTGCCCGCCGGGGTCTTGATGTCCATCGCGGAGATCGTGATGCCCGCCTTGGTCGCGTAGGCGAAGCCGAGCCGCTTGATGTCGTTGGCGACCCGGGCAGTCAACTCGTTGCCGTGGAGGCGGAAGACGTCGGCGACGATCGACCGCAACGCCTTCTTGTCGAAGACTCTGTTCTGGAAGCCCATCGCCTCGCCGTGCCCCTCGGCCGGCTGCACCCCGAGGGGCAGTACGGTGTTGAACAGCACCCGGCCGGGTGAGGTCCGGACCAGCGTGCCGTCGATGCGGACGCGGACCTCCTGCTGGACGTGGACGCGCTTGTTGTCCAGCGCGAGCAGCACTTCCTGGGAGGTGCCGTAGGTCGGTAACTCCTGGTCTTTCTTGTCGGGGGTGGCCTTGACCATCGTCAGGTAATAGGTGCCAAGGACGATGTCCTGCGTCGGGCTGATGACCGGATGGCCATCCGACGCCGACAGGATGTTGTTGGAGGACATCATCAGGTTCTTGGCCTCGGCGATCGCGCCGGAGAAGAGCGGGACATGGACCGCCATCTGGTCGCCGTCGAAGTCAGCGTTGAATGCGGTGCACACCAGCGGGTGGATCTGGATCGCCGAGCCTTCGACTAGGACCGGCATGAAGGCCTGGATGCCGAGGCGGTGCAGCGTCGGAGCGCGGTTGAGCAGAACCGGATGGTCCTTGATCACCTCGTCGAGCACGTCCCAGACCTCGGGGCGAATGCGCTCCACCATGCGCTTGGCGGACTTGATGTTTTGCGTGTAGCCCTTACTGACCAGCTCGCGCATGACGAAGGGCTTGAAGAGCTCGAGCGCCATCTTCTTGGGCAACCCGCACTCGTGCAGCTTCAGCTCGGGCCCGACCACGATGACCGACCGGCCCGAGTAGTCGACACGCTTGCCGAGCAGGTTCTGCCGGAAGCGGCCCTGCTTGCCCTTGAGCATGTCGGAGAGCGACTTCAGCTTGCGATTGCCGGTGCCGGTGATCGCGCGGCCGCGCCGGCCGTTGTCGATCAGGGCGTCGACGGCTTCCTGCAGCATCCGCTTCTCGTTGCGCACGATGATCTCGGGCGCGCCGAGCTCGAGGAGTCGCTTGAGCCGGTTGTTGCGGTTGATGACGCGACGGTAGAGGTCGTTCAGGTCAGAGGTGGCGAAGCGGCCACCGTCCAGCTGCACCATGGGGCGCAGCTCCGGCGGGATGACGGGCAGCACGTCGAGGATCATCCAGGTCGCGGACGCGCCCGACTTGCGGAAGGCCTCGACCACCTTCAGGCGCTTGATCGCCTTCTGCCGCTTCTGGCCGGAGGTCGACTTCGACTCCTCGCGGAGAATCGCCGCCTCCTGCAACAGGTCGATGCGCGCCAGCAGATCATGGATCGCCTGCG
>Ga0209474_10000590_pt1 | contig 39135 bp, 37 predicted proteins | sample GraSoiAngelo_145_FD_185902 | JGI IMG/M metagenome (GOLD analysis project Ga0209474, IMG submission 185902) | Grasslands soil microbial communities from the Angelo Coastal Reserve, California, USA - 14_1009_05_20cm (SPAdes) (version 2) | ecosystem: Environmental > Terrestrial > Soil > Grasslands...
ACCGCCGTAGAAGCCGAGCCAGGTGAAGATGTAAACGTTGGGATTCGCCAGGAGGTTCCAGGGCTGGATCGCGATTCCAAGGACGCCGGTGATCAGCCCGCCGGTGCGGAAGCTGATCAGCTTTGGAATGACGTTCGAGAAGTCGTAGGAAGGGCTGACGATATTGGCGGCCACGTTGACGGAAAGAGTGGCGACCGCCAGCGTAAAGAGCGCGAAGATCACGACCAGCGGGTTGTCGAACTTGGCTGTTAGCGCGACCGGGTCCCAGATGGGTGCGCCATACACCTTTTGGGTGGCCGCGGTGATGAGTACCGCCACCAACGGGAAGAGCGTCATCGTGGTTGGCAGCCCAAAGATCTGACCTAGCGCCTGCGCTCGCTGGCTCTTGCCGAAACGGGTGAAGTCGGGCATGTTCAGCGAGAGCGTCGACCAGAACGCGATCATGCCCATCAGCGCGGGCGGGAAGAGGAGGAACCAGAAGTTGCTTCCCCAGCCGACCTTACCGGGCTGGCTCAGGATCGGGCCGAAGCCACCAGCTTTGGTGACCATCCAGGCGAGCAGCCCTAGAGCCACGATCAGCACAAACGGCGCCGCCCAGTTCTCGAACCGCCGAACGGCGTCCATTCCCCGCAGGATGATGAAGATGTTGAGCACCCAGAAGACGGCGAAGCTCAGCCAGAGCGTCCAGTGCTGTCCGGCGACCATAGCCGAGTTGGTCCAGCCGCTCCCAAATAGCTTTCCGCTGAGGGCATAGAGTGCCCCGCCGCCGATCCAGGTCTGAATCCCAAACCAGCCGCACGCCACTCCTGCTCGGAGCAGGGCGGCGACGTTGGCGCCGAAGACACCGAAGGAGGCCCGGGCGAAGACGGGATACGGAATCCCGTACTTTGTTCCGGCGTGGCTGTTGGCCAGCATCGGAATCAGGACAATGATGTTGGCGAGCGCGATCGTCAGGATCGCCTGGTACCAGGCCATGCCGAGAGCAACCAGGCCCGACGCCAGAAGGTAGGTCGGAATGTTGTGCGCCATCCCGATCCAGAGCGCCATGTAGTTGTAGGTCGTCCAGGTGCGCCGCTTGATCGGAACGGGCGCGAGATCGGCGTTATAGAGCGGACTTTCGCGAATCGTCCGGTCGTCGGCAAGCTCGTGCCGGCCGTCCGGGTAGACGAGCTCCTCTCCCACCCGTTCCGCCGGTGGCGAATAGGTCGCAACTCCCATGTAATCCCCTCCGTGTGTATTCGAAAATCCGAACTTTCGGCGACCTTAATGTACGTTTGCCACCTGCCCAAGTCAATGGGTCGACCGGGCGACGTTGCCAATGCCGGCGCTATCGCAAAACCCTATGTTCCAAAACCTCCCGCTCAAGCTGGTCGTTACTCCGGTCCTGATCACCGGCGCGACCCTTGTCGGCCGGCGATGGGGGGACGCGATGAGTGGCTGGCTGGTGGGCCTGCCCTTGACCTCCGGACCGGTCGTCTTCTTCCTCGCCCTCGATCAGGGCAACCGGTTTGCTGCCGTCGCCGCCCTTGGGGTCCTCCTCGGCGTCACGTCGCAGGCGGTCTTCGGCCTTGCCTACGTCTGGCTCGGTGGGAAACGGAGCTGGACCGTCGGCGTAGCCGCCGGGACGGCCTTCTTCGGGTTGGCTACCGTGCTGTTCGACGTCCTACGCCTGCCGCCGGTGGTCGAGCCAGTTCTGGTCGCCATCTCGCTGGTTATCGCGATCGCACTCATGCCCCGGAACGTGATTCGAATCAGCGAGGCCGGTAAGGCAGAGCCCGCTGACATTCCCCTGCGAATCGCGATCGCGACCGGCCTCGTCGTCGGCCTGACGGCAGTCGCGCCAGCGCTCGGGCCCCGCCTTAGCGGCCTGCTTTCACCCTTTCCGCTTTATGCGGCGATCCTGGCAGTCTTTGCTCACCGGCGGGACGGCATTGATTCCGCGGCTGCCGTCTGGCGCGGCCTGATGTTTGGGCTGTTCGCATTTGCAGCCTTTTTCAGCGTTCTTGGCGCGACGCTTGGATCACTCGGCATCGGCGGTGCTTTCCTCCTAGCCGTCGTAGTCGCGCTCGTGATTCAGGCAGCTGCACTCGTGGCCCTCCGCCCCCGGGTCAAAGGCACCAAATAAGAATGGTCCCGGTTGGAGACAGCCTGCCTATGTAGTCGCGGTCAACACCACCGAGTTGTTCGAGGTGTCAGGATCTTTCTCCGCTCCGCTGACAGTAACCGTCTCCGATACGTCTAGAGGTCGCGGCGAGCGAAGCTCCAGTTGGCGAGGCCAAGCACAGCCACCAGCCAGGCGATAACCCAGAGGATGTACTTGAAGGCGAGCGGCTGATCGGCAAAGAATGGGTTTCCGGCGCGCGCCCGCCCCGCCACTCTCGCGGCCGCCAGGATGTCCGACGGTTCGAGGTAAAAGATGGCGCCGTGCCAGAGGCCGTCGGTCGGAATCAGCAGCCGGCTGCCGACACCGATATTGATGATGGTGTCGTTGCCGAACACCTGACCGATGGCCAGCGCGATACCGCCGATCCAGGCCACGAAGAAGAGCACCAGCGCGATGACGCCGCCCGTCATCGGCGCGAGGCGGGTACTGAGCAGCAAGGCAAGCGACATCAGGACGATGCCCTCAGCCGCGACGAAGACGATCGCCGCGGCCGGATTGGGCGGGAGGTAACCGGTCCCGAGCCAGATGCCGATCATCTCGAGCAGGCCGCTGGCCCCGGCATAGAGCACCACCAGGACAGCCAGGCCGAGCCACTTGCCCATCAGGACTTGGCTGCGGCGAATCGGCCGCGGCAGGATAGCGAGCGCGATCCCGGACTCGATGTCGCTGGCAATCGCCGGCGCCGCCACCAGGGTCGAGCCGAGCGCCAGCACGCCGCTGAACATGAAGGCGACCAGGATGGTCAGCTGCGAGGCAGCCAGCCGAACCTGGGCCGGGGTCACGTCCTTCATGGTCGGGAGGCGGCTGAATCCCCAGCTGGTCAGCACAATAACAGCGAGCGTCAGCAAGGCGAGGGCCAGTAGCAGCTTTCGGCGCGACGCTTCCAGCACGGTGAGCCGCGCAATCGTCAGAACCCGATTCACCCGTTCTCCTTGAGCAACTCGAGAAACCGGTCCTCGAGGGTTTCATGCCTCGGCTCCACGGCGTACACCCGCCCGCCCTGGCGAACGATCTCGCCCACCAGGTCTGGCACTCGATCCTGCGAGAGTCCACGGAAGGTCAGCCACTCCCCCTCGTCGTCGAAGCTTCCGTAGGCACGGAGCGCCGCCCGGCCGGTGGTCGCCAGCCCGGTGGCGCGGATGCGAACCGCGCCGTCCTTGCCCAGGATCTCGGCCATGGTTCCGGTTGCGATCACGCGGCCATGATCGACGACCGCGATCCGATCGCAGATCTGTTCGACTTCGGTCAGCAGATGGGAGTTCAAAAAGACCGCGGTGCCGCGCCCCTTCAGGGCGCGAATCACCTCGCGGACATCATGACGCCCCACCGGGTCGAGGGCCGACGTCGGCTCATCGAGCAGCACCAGGTCCGGCCGGCCGAGGAGCGCGACGCCGAGACCCAGGCGCTGCTGCATGCCTTTGGAAAAGCCGTCGACCCGGTCACCGGCTCGGTCGCTGAGGCCGACCAGCTCGAGCGCCGCATCGATCTCCTTCTTCCAGTCGGGCCGCGGGATCTGGGCCAGCTTGCAATGCAGCTCGAGCACCTCCCGGGCGGACATCCAGCCCTGGTAACGAAATAACTCGGGCAGATAACCGAGGCGGCGGCGCGTCTTCAGGTCACCAACCGGCGCGCCAAGGACCCAGCCCTGGCCGGCGGTCGGGAGCGCCAATCCGACCAGCAGCTTGACCGCCGTCGTCTTCCCGGCGCCGTTCGGCCCCAGAAAGCCGAACACCTCGGCGCGACGAACGCTCATCGTCAAGCCGGCCAAGGCGACCGTTTTTCCGTAGCGTTTCGCCAGGTCCTGGGTATGGATGGCAAGCGAGGCGGCGCCCGCCGCCTCGTCCGGATTCAGCGCCGGTGGATCAATGGAGCGTGCTTGCAATGGCGACAACCTGGTCCGGAGTCAGCTGGCCTCCGACGGCGTAGATTACGCCATTCTGGATCCAGACCACGCCCGCGCCGATCACCGCCTTGATCAGCGTCGCCTGGTGACCGTTCACCGTTGTCGACTCCGTGGTCGCGAGCCCCTGGGGAATCGGCAGCGGAAGCGTCGTGCTGGGATCCTTGATCGCCTTGATCTGGCTCGCGAAATCGGGTGGGACCCCGGGCTGCGAGAGCAGGTAATTCTCGAGCTCGGCCTGCGACGCGCCGGTGGAGTCGACGGTCGGCACTCGGGTTTGCGCGATCACCAGCGTCGGCGCCTGGCTTTGTCCTGATAGACCCCAGACCTCTAGCAGAGCAGGCCCCGCATTGACGACCAGGGTGTTGCCATCGATGCTCGACGGCATCCGCTTGACGTTCACGTGCTGCTTCGCCGCGGATGCCGCCAGGCGTTTGGCATCGAACGTGAGACTCCCGGCCGCCTGCGACACCACACCGTAGGTCACGGGCCCAGTGATCCCGTTGGGCAGCGCTGCCGGCATCAGGACGGGCAGTCCAGTCTGGGCGTGGGCAGCAACCGGGTCGCTCAGCTGTTGCAGCGAGGGCGGAGCAGGCAGCCATTTGACCGTCCCGTAATCCAGCAGCAGACTTGCCGGCGCGAATGCCGAAGGTGACACCGGGACGGGGGTGACGTGATCGGGCGCGTAGACGCGGAGCATGGTAACGGCGATGCCGGTCGCGGCCAGACCCGTAACCAGGATCGCGGACAGAACGATCGCCATGACCGGCGTGGCCAGCGGGCGCATCCGTGGCGCGTTTCGATCGATCCACCGCTGATAGAAAGGCACCCGACGCGCCCCCTGTCCGGCCAGGTGCTTGCGAAACGTGGCAAGCGCCGCCACCGGCTGCGGCTCAAAGGAAGGGACAGCCAGCATGGCGGAGCTGGCCCGCGCCCGGTTCGCGATCGCCTCGTGGCGGCTGCGACATTCGGCGCAACCATCGAAGTGCGACTGGTCGCTCGCCGTCAGGGCCAGCGGCTCGTCCGACATCCGCCGCAGCGTCCCGTCATTCAAATGCCGCACGATCGACCTCCTTGCGCAAAGTCTCTTCCGCACGGCGCAGCACGGTTCCGACGTTTCCGACCTTGACGCCGAGCGCGGTCGCAATTTCCGCGTAACTCAAACCGCTGTGCCGGAGCAACAGCACTGAGGCGGTTCGTTCCGGCAGCCGGGCAAGCGCGGATCGCACGCGCCGCCGGCGATCGGCCTCCACCACGAGCGTCTGCGGATCCGGGTTCAACGCCTGCGCCGCCTCCCTTGCATGGGCCGTCTCGCGCACGACCCGGCGGCGTTCGCCCCGAAGCCGGTTCAGCGCCGAATGGACGGCAGCCGCGTGCAGCCACCCGGAAGCCCGCTCGGAGTCGGGGGAGATGCTCCGATGAAACTTTAGGAAGACCTCCTGGGCGACGTCTTCGGCTGCCGTACGATCGGCCAGTACCCGGTAAGCGATCGCCACCACCTTCGGGTACTCCTGGAGAAAGAGCCGCTCGAAGGGATCCGGCACCGGTGGGTTAACGGCTCGTAGCCATAGCGGCGTTACGGTCCGCCGCGATGGCTGCGCATAAAGCATCTACCAGTCATGCACCGCCGATCCGCTGAATGTGACGGCCGCGCCGTGGGATAGCGTCGAGTCCCTATGAAAGGGTTCAGGAATTGTGCAAAAACCTGTATATATTGATGTTGGGATGGGTGAGCGGCCCTCCGTCGGGTGGCAGGCGAGGCGCCGGCAGGGGGACGACCGGTGATCGGGCGCGCGCGGCAATCGGTCGGCAGTGTCGGTGAGCTCAGCCTGCTGTTCGGGGCTGCCCTGCGCGGCGCCATGCGCCGCCCCTTTTACTGGAAAGAATTCTTCGACCAGTGCCGCTTCATCCTGACCGCCAACTTCATCCCGCTGCTGCTCACCGGGGTCGGCTGGGGGGTGATCGTGTCGCTCGAGGCCGGTCATTTCTTCAGGGCCGCCAACAGCGAGTGGCGGCTGGGCGGCTTCACCGTGATGGCCAACATCCGGGAATTCTCGCCGGTCGCCACCGGGCTGATGATCGCCGCCGTCAGCGGCACCGCGATCGTCGCCGACCTGGGAGCGCGGCAGGTGCGGCAGGAACTGGAGGCGCTGAGCGTGATGGGACTCTCGAATGTGCTCTTCATCGTGGTTCCCCGGGCACTGGCACTGATGGTGATGACGGCGCTCTACAACGTGCCGATGATCGTTTTCACGACGCTGTCCGGTTTCCTGGTCGCAGTCGCCGTGGTTGGCGTCAACCCCGGCGCCTTCCTAGCGAGCTTTGTCACTCAGGGAACACTCGTCGACCTCTTCGGCGGCGAGATCAAGTGCATCCTGTTCGGCGCGCTCGTCGCCGCCATCTGCATATATAAAGGTATAACCGCCAAAGGCGGCGCCGAAGGCGTCGCACGCGCGGTCCATTCCGGTGTCGTCTGGTGTTTCATCGGAATCCAGGCGCTCGAGTACCTGTACACGCCCACCGTTCTGGCCCTGTTCCACACCCAGAACGTGCTGCGCTGAGACACGATGGCCACCACCGTTAGGCCGCCACAGCTCGCTCCGGTGCCAACCCACTTCTGGGCGCCCGGCCTCGGTCTCTTCGAAGTCCTGGGCGAGATCGTGCTTTTCGCGATCCGGGCTCTTTCCCAGGTTCCGCGGGCGCTTCGCTACCGCAGCGAGATCTGGTGGTACGCGGCGTTCCTCGCGATCGGCTCGACGCCGGTCGCGCTGGTGATGACCTATTTCAGCGGCTCCGAATGCTCGGTCGAGGCCTATTACTCATTGCATCAGCTCGGCGGCGCGGAAAGCCTGGCGGGCGTCTTCAACGCGCTCTGCGATATGCGCGAGATCACCCCCATCTTCTTTGGCTTCGCGATCGGCGCCAAGGTCGGCTGCGGGCTGGTCGCCGAGCTGGGAACGATGCGGATCAACGAGGAGATCGATGCCCTCGAAACGATGGGCGTGCCATCGGTACCTTTCCTGGTCACCACCCGGATGATCGCGGCGCTGCTGGTGCTGCCGCTGATGTATGTGCTGGCGCTGGGCGCGAGCTTCTTCGCCAGCTGGGTGGTGCAGCGGTTCCAGATCGGTTTGGTGTCCAACGGCGTGTACTTCTCGTACTTCTGGCGCTTCAGCAACCTGACCGATTTCGGCTACTCGCTCATCAAGGCCGTGGTGTTCGCCTTTCTAGTGATCTGCGTCGGCGTCTATTACGGCTATCACGTCAAAGGCGGCGCGGTGGGCATCGGCCGCGCAGTGGCGAAGACGATGGCGGTCAGCCTGGTGCTGACGGTGGTCGTCAACGCGGTCCTTACCCAAATCTTCTGGGGCCAGAACCCCAACCTTCCAATCCCTTCATGAGCACCGACATCAGCAAGGGAGCAGCGGCCAAGAGCATGGGCAAGAACGGCGAGCACATGGTCGAGATCGACGACGTCTACAAGGCCTTCGAAGAGAAACAGGTGCTCGAAGGGGTGAGCTGCCACATCCCGGCGGGGAAGATCTCGGTGGTCATGGGACCGTCGGGCACCGGCAAAAGCGTGCTGCTGCGGCACATCGTCGGCCTGCTCTTCCCTGACCGCGGCGACGTTCGCGTCGCGGGCAAGAGCGTGCCAAACCTCAGCGATGATGAGCTGCTGGAGCTCCGGCGCAACGTCGGCATGCTCTTCCAGGACGGCGCGCTCTTCAGCTCGATGAACCTCTATGACAATGTCGCCTTTCCGCTCCGGCAGCACACCAAGAAATCGGAGGGAGAGATCAAGGACATTGTCATGCAGCGGCTGGAGGAGGTTGGGCTGGCGGATGCCGTCAAGAAGATGCCCAATGAGCTCTCGGGAGGGATGCGCAAGCGAGCGGGGTTTGCCCGCGCGCTCGTGCTCGAACCGGAGATTCTGCTCTTCGATGAGCCGGACTCCGGTCTCGATCCGGTACGGACTGCATTGCTCTGCGACCTGATCAAGGAGATACAGCAGAAATACAAATCCACCGGGATCGTGATCAGCCACGATATCAAGTCCTGCTTCAACATCGGTGACCACATCATCCTTTTGCACGGCGGCAAGGTGGTCGACGAGGGCTCCAAGGACGAGTTGCAGCGCTCGGAAAACCCGTTCACCCAGCAATTCATCAAGGGAGCCGTCGAGGGTCCGCTTGGGATGGAGTAGATGAACGCCGTCCGCAACTGGCTGATCCGGTATCGGGTTGCGCTGATCGTCGGACTGGTCGTGCTGCTGGCGATCATCTCCTTCCGCATCGTCAACGGCCTGACCGAGTATCGGCTGGTCGTCCCGCTCGACTCGGCTGATGGGCTCTACCCCGGCAGTGACGTCTTGATCGCCGGGGCAAAAGCGGGCAGCGTCCAGGACATCACGCTCGACGGCAACCAGACGCTCGTGACCGTCGCACTCGACGACGCCTACGCCCCGGTGCATTCCGACGCTCGGGTCACGGTTCGGCCAAAGAGCCTCCTCGGTGAGAAATACGTCGCCCTCGATCCGGGATCAGCTGGTCTCCTGTCATCGGGAGCCCGCTTGCCGCAGACGCAGGTTGCCCGCGCCGTCGAGCTCCAGGACGTCGTCAACAGCCTGGACGCCCCGACTCGCGAGAAGCTACGCACCCTCGTGATCTCCCTGGGCGGCGGTCTCGCCGGTGAAGGCCTGGCGACCAACCAGACGCTCAGCTACGGCCGCCAAGATCTGGATCACCTGGCCGCGATCACCGACACGCTGGCCGCCCGCGACCAGGACCTGCAAAAGGTGATCCAGGGCCTCGATGCCGTGACGGCGGAACTGGCGCAGAGCGACCGCCGGCAGGAGCTGGGAGCGTTGATCCACAACTCGGAGGTGCTGCTTCATTCGCTCTCCCAGCAGGACAGCCAGATCAAAGCGACGCTGGCGAACGCCAACGCGGCACTCAGCCGCAGCGATGCGTCGCTCTCGGGAACCGCGGCGCAGTTGAACGACATCTTTCGTCAGGCGCCGGCGACCGTCAACCTGCTGAACGGGATCAGCCGGACCCTCGCCACCAACACGGATCTGGTGGTCGCCGACCCAACCACCTTCGACCGGGGCATGAAATCGAGCACCAGCGTTTTCGGCGCGCAGGACGGCCAGGGCTTCGCCACCAGGATCAACGTCGTGGTTGGTCCCTGCAGCGCCGCGCCGTGCAATCCGCCATTCTTTGGCGCCGGCCCCGGCGGAGTCCCCGTCCCTGACTCGTTCGACGCAGTCGTTGGCCTCCTGCTCGGAGGCAAAAAGTGAGAAGCCGCACCAACCTTCCCGTCTTTCTTGCCTATTGCGTGATCGCGCTGCTCGTAACCGGTTTCCTGGCGGCGCAGATGGGCGGCGAGTTCGTTCTTGGCGGCTATCGCGTCACCGCCATCTTCAAGACCGGCGCCGACCTGGTGCCCGGCGATGACGTAACGATGGCGGGGCTACGCGTCGGCAAAGTCGAGAGCCTGTCGCCGGCGTCGGGAAGCGCGCGAGTAACCATGCTCCTGCATCGCGATTTCACGCCGCTCTTCAAGGATGCGCGAGCCGTGATCCGGCAGAAGAACCTCCTGGGCGAGACCTACATCGAGGTCAACCGCGGCGACCAGGCCCAGGGCACCATCGCCGACGGCGGAACGATTGACGAGAGCCATACGCTGACGCCGGTCGAGATCGACCAGGTGCTGAACGCGCTGGACCCCCAGGTGCGCGACCAGCTCGATGTTGTGATCAACTCGCTCGGCCAGGCGACCGCCGGTCGCGGTCAGGACATGAATGCCTCGGCATCCGATCTTTCGTCGCTCGCGGTCGACCTTCAGGCGCTCGCCCACACGCTGGCCAGCAACTCGGACCATCTCGACGCCCTGATCGCCGATCTGAGCAAAGTGATGCAAACGCTGGCCGCCTGGCATGCCGATTTCCGGGCGATGATCGCGGATTGGGACAACGTCATGGCGACGCTCGCCTCCCGTGAGCAGAACCTGCAAGGAACGATCGTCGAGCAGGACCGCGTCATGTCGATCCTCGACCAGGCGTTGAGCGGCGGCGGCGCCCAGGGGCTTCAGAGCGCGATCGCGCAGGGCTCGCCCATGGTCGACAACGCCGACCACTACCTGGGCGGCGCCAGCACCATGTTCGGCATCGTGCAGCAGGACACCCCCGGCATCAAGCAGCTGTTCATCGAGCTCGCCTCGGTCATGAGCGGCATCGGACATCCCAACGAGCCTGGCACGAATCCAAGCGATTGGGTGCACATGTGGCGCGTCTATTGCGCCGATCAGTGCTTCTCGGCGGGCTGATGGCGCGCCGAATCGTCGTCAGCATCGCGGTGGTGGCCGTCTTTGCCGCCGCCTGTCTTGCTGGGCTCGGGTTCATCGCCCTCAACATGGGCCTGCATGGGCCCTGGAGCCAGGAGTACCTGATCAATGCCGACTTCAGCAGCGCCAACGGCCTGGTGCCTCAGGCCGAGGTCCGGGTGAGCGGCGTCCACATCGGCAACGTGCTCGAGATCACCGATTCGAGTGACGGCGGGGCGCTGGTCAAGATGGCGCTGCAACCGGACATCCACCTTCGCCAGGACGTGCGCGCGGTGATTCGTCCCAAGACGACGCTGGGGGAGAAGTTCGTCGAGCTCGTCCGGCGGCAGGGAAGCGACCAGCCGTACCTGTCGAGCGGCGGCACCATTCCAAAGTCGCAGACCGGTCAGGCGATCGAGATCGACGACATCCTCAACGCCATGGACGCGCCGACCCGCAAAGCCATGTCGGAGTCGTTTCGAGAGCTGGGTGTCGCGCTCGACGGCCGCCAGGCCGATATCAGCGCCGCGCTCGCTCCGCTGGACCAGACGATGACCAACCTCCGGCCGCTGGCGCGGGTCGGTGAAAGCCGCCAGCAGGAGCTGGATCGCATCCTCACCAACCTCAACACCATCATGCAGGCGCTCGCCGACGAGCAGGATCAGCTGGGGCACATCGTCGACAGCGGCGACACGGTGATGAGTGCGATCGCCTCCCGCGACCAGGCGCTGGCGGGCACCGTGAAGAACGGGGCGGCGGTTTTCGGCTCGCTTGACCAGGCTTTCAACGGCGCCACACCCGCCGATCGCGCGTCGCTGCAAAAGAGCCCGGCGACGATCGCCGCCGGCAGCCGGGTGCTGAGCCTGACGAATCCCCAGGTGGACCAGCTGCTCCCGGAGCTGCTGCTCGGGCAGATCAGCTATCCCAATGACCAGCTGAACATCAGCGATACAGAGTCGTTGGTGCTGGCCCAGGAGTGGATCTCCGCGTTCGCGCAGCGGTGCGGCGTCCCGCAGACGAATTGCCTGCGCATCTTCGGCAACCTGCAGTCGCCGCAAGGCGGACAAAAGACCACGGCCCCCGGCCTGCCGACGTCCGCCGTGCCGACCGCCCCGCCCGACCTTGCGAGCCTCCTCTTGCAGGCGGCCGGAAAGGCGCCATGAAGATTCTGCTCGGGATCGTCGCGGCGGGCGTCCTGTTGACCGGAACGGCGACCGGCTTGTTCGGTGGGCACGCCTACACGATCACGGCGTATTTCCTCAGCGCCGAGGGCCTCGTCGCCCAGAACGACGTCGTCATCAATGGCGCGCGCGTCGGGAAGGTTGTGTCGGTCGGGGTGGCCCCCGATGATGGCGCCAGCCAGGGCGGCGCCCAGGTCGTCCTGCAGGTGGACGGTGCCTCGGCGCCGCTGCATCGGGGGACGCGGGCGACCATCCGCCCCAAGGGGCTTCTGGGAAATCCCTTTGTCGAGCTGACGGCCGGGCCGAGAAGCGCCGCGAGCATTCCCTCGGGCGGCACCCTGCCATTGCAGGACACCGCGTCTCCGGTCGACCTCGACCAGGTCATGGACCTCTTCGATCCGCAAACCCGCTCGCGAATTCAGACACTCACCCGTGAGGGTGGTGCGTCATTGGCGAATCGAGGCTCGGATCTCAACGTCTTCCTGGCGGCGCTGCCCGGCATCATGCAGGACACCTCGGCCGTGACCGGCAAGATCGCCCAGCAGGACCAGCAGTTGAGCGCGCTGGATGTCGAGTTCGATCGAATCGCGCAGATGATGGCGAATGAGGACCAGGCCTTCCGCCGAGACCTCAGCAACGGCGCCAGCTTGCTCGACGTGACCGCAGCCCACGAGGAGCAGTTGAAAGCCGAACTCGTCTACGCGGATCAGGCCCTCGGTCAGCTGGCGGCCGGGCTCAAGGGACATGAGCGCGACCTCAACACCATGCTCCGCGCAATGCCCTCCCTGCTTGATGAGCTCCAGGCGCTTTCCGACCATTCCGCGACCTCGCTCGCCATCCTCGACCCCTGCATGGCCGACATCGTGCAGACGCTGGCCGAGATGCGCAGTGCGCAGTCGTATCGCGATGCGGCAGGCAACCTGCTACGGGTCCACCCCTACACGTTCGCGGGCACCGAACCGGTGAACCCGGCGCGGCTCGCCTGCAGCGGAGGCCAGTGATGGGCAGGTCCAGCCGCTCGATGCGAGGGTCGGCGATCGAGCGGCGGTCGCGCGCAGCCGTGAGCGCCCGACAGTTTCGGGCCGGGGTCTTCACGCTCGCCGGGCTGCTCGTCATCGGTCTGCTGGCGTTCGCGATCAACCTCAGCTTCGGTCTGCCCTTCAACCTCAGCCTCGTGCCGCCGGGACAGGACTATTCGGTCAAAGCCGAGTTCACCGACGCCAATGGCGTCAACCGTGGCGCCGATGTGGTGATCGCCGGCCACACTGTGGGCCAGGTCACCGGCGTCGAGGTTTCGGGGACGAAGGCCCTGGTCACGTTGCGCGTCGCCCCGCATTACGCGCCGCTTCATCAGTTCACCACCGCTCGCGTCCGCTACTCGACGCTGCTGGCCCAGAAGTACATCGAGATCACTCCCGTCGACGGCGGCCGGGAGGTTGGGAGTGGCGGCACCATCAAAAGCGACAACACCCTGAGCCCCGTCGATTTCGACCAATTCCTGAGCGCGCTCGATCCCCAAACGCGTGCCGAGCTGCAAACCCTGATCCAGCAAGCGGGCGGCGGCCTGCAGGGCCAGCAAGAAACGATCAACGATCTCCTGGCCCAGCTGAACGGCCTCTCCAAGGAGTCCGTCGCTCCGCTCAGCACGTTCCATCAGCACACCGCCGACCTCGATCGCATCATCGCCAACCTCGGCATCGTGAGCGATCGCCTGGCCCAGAGCCATCAGCAGCTCGGCGACCTGGTCGGCAGCATGAGCGACGTCACTGGAACGCTTGCCAGCAACGACCGGGCGCTCGCCGCCCTGATCACCCACCTGGGGAACGTGATGGGCGATTTCAATGCCACCCTCGCCGGTAACGAAAAGAACTTTCACACCACGATCGTCACCCTCGACCCGCTGCTGAGCCAGCTGAACGGGACGCTAACACTCGTCTACGGCGACAGCCAGATGATGATCGGCCAGATCAATACGAATAACCGCGTGCTCCAGCCGGAGCTCGTCAGCGCCACATCGATCACCGATGGCGACGGGAACATCCTCCGCCAGTTCTTCGTCGCCGACGCCCAGGCGTCCGCGTGCGACCCGGCCGATGGAAAGCCGAGCTCCGGCTGTCAGACCGGCGCTGGGACGGCGAGCCAGGCACCAGTGCTGGTCATTCCGGCTCTGCCAACGCTTCCAAAATTACCGCTGCCGAAATGCCTGGCTACGCCAACACCCCCAAAGGTTCCGACGCCGACGGTCTCTCCCCTGCCCTGCCCGTCGCTGACGCCAAGCGCAACCCCGACGATTCCCTGCATGCCGACTCCGACGCCGCCCAAGTTGCCGACACCCAGTCCCAGCCTCTCACTCTGCCCGTCAGTGCCCGGGGTATCGCTACCGCTGGGCTCGCTGCCTGATTGGCTGAGCCTGCTGCTGTCGGGGGGCGGGCAGTGAGAGCACGCTTCAAAGGCTCCCGGCTGATCGGTCTGCTCGCGACGGTGGCGGCGGTCGCCTTCGCCGTCCTGGTCTTCATTCCGCTGTCGCTGCCATGGAGTCACACGATGCATCTGCGCTTGCAGGCAGGCGCCTATGGAGAGCTCAACCCAGGTGCTTGGGTTGAGCTGAGTGGGGCAAAGATTGGCTCGGTCGACGGCGTCGACTACCAGAACGGATTTGCGCTGGTTCGGCTCTCGCTCGACAGCCATTATGCGAATCAGCTGCACGCCGACACCACCGCCGCAATCCGCCCACACGGCCTGCTCGGCCCGAAATATGTTTACTTGCAAGGCGGATCCAACGGGCAGCTCCGGGATGGCGCCCTCATTCCGCTTTCTCGGACGACGGTCGCCACCGACCTGGACCAGGTGATCAACGCCCTGCAGCCGGATGTCCGCGCCAACCTCAAAACCGTCTTCGTCGAACTCGGACGCGCGGCCGATGGAAGGGGCGTCCAGATGAACACCGCCTTCCAGGCACTCGGTCAGTCGTCAGCGGATGTCTCGGCGACCACCACCGTTCTCCATAACCGCGACACCGACATCGCCAGCCTGATCGTCGCCAGTGAGCAGCTGGATCGTGACCTGCAGAGCGCGCCAATCGACCGCCAGATCGCCGATACCGACCTTGTGCTATCCGGGCTGGTCCAGGTCGAGGACTCGATGGGATCCGGCATCGATTACACCGCGGCCGTCATGCAGGAGCTCGATACGGCGATGAGCGGCAACTCCGGCAACCTGGCGCATATTTTGGCCAGGGGCCCGGCAACCATCCAGCAGCTGCAGACGGTCGCCACCGAGCTCGACGCGGTGATCACCGGCGTGAACCCCGCGCTGCCTTGCCTGATGCAGGCTGTGCTCGAGACCAGGTCCGCCTTTGCCGGGCAGGACGGCAACGGCCATTTCGTCCGTGTGCAGGTCGTCCCCACCAAGCTCGGCAGTGCGCCTGCATCCAACTGCACGACGTCACCAACCTCACAGGCGCCACCGCTTCATGATCAGGACCTGGTTGCGCTCTTCCTTGGCCACTAGGGATTACGTCCGGCCGGCCGCCGCCGCCGGAGCGCCGGCGCGGTCATTCACGATCTTCGATCTGCCCTCGCGCTGGCCGCTCGCGCTGCTGGCGTTGGCCGTCCTTGTATCGGTGGCGAGCGTTTTTGGCATCCTTCGCCTCCGACCGGACGCCCGCGTCGACCTGCTCGTCGACCAGAATTCGGCCGCCTACAAAGATCAGGCGCTGTTCGCGGATACGTTCGGCGCCGATCCGGTCGTGGTCATGGCGCAGCCGGCGGCGGGTGGATCGCTGATCACTCCCGACCACATGGTTGGGCTGTCCCACCTCGAAGGCAAGCTGCACCTGGCGCCGGGCGTCAAGAAGGTCTACGGCCCCGGCACCTTGATCAACACGCTCGCGATCAGCACCACGGCCGTAATGCTCAACGCCTGCGGCCAGGAAGGCAAGACGGCGGAAAACGCCGCGCGACAGCAGGCGATCGCCGCCGGAAAGTCCCAGGCCCAGCAGGACCAGGCGGGACAGCAGGCATTTCAGCAGGCGGTGTCGGCATGTGCCCAGCGTTACGCGGCAGCCTTCCCGGCGCTCGGTGTCCCCGCGATCAACAACCCGGCCTTTATCGCGGGCGTGCTTCTCGAACCGGACGGCCAGCATATCCGGCCCTTCTGGAACTGGGCCATCCCTGACGCCTCCCACGCCGTCATCACCGTCCGGCTCAACCGGAACGCGTCGCTCGACCAGGTGCGGCAGGTCCTGGCGATCGTCAATGGCGCCTCGAGCGCCTCGGATCTCAAGGAGCTTCACGACCTTCGATTCGTCGCTTCCGGATCTCCTGTGCTGACCCTCTCGGTGGCTGATGCCGTGTTCAGCTCCTTGAAGCTCCTCGTGCCGATCGCCCTGCTGGCGGTGCTTCTCATCGCGTTACTGGCGCTCGGACGCAGCACGTTGTTGAGCCTCGCCGTAGCCGGCGTTGCTGCCCTGTGGACCGGCGGCCTGGCGGGCTGGCTGGGCGTACCGGTTACCCCGGCGACGCTCGTGGTGCTGCCGGTTGTTCTCGGGCTGGCAACCGACTACTTCATTCAGTCGGTCAATCGGATGATGGATCCGGAGTTCCCACCGGAGCACCGACTCGCTGCCGTTGCTCGGCGGGTGCTGCCGGCCACCGGGCTTGCCGCGCTGGCCACGGCTGCCGGCATGCTGGCATTTGCCGTCTCGGGGATCCCGCTGGTCCGGCAATTCGGCATCTTCATGGCGATCGGCGTCGCGATGGCGTACGTCGCGAATTACCTGATCGGCCTTCCCGCCCTGGGCCTGCTGATGCGGCGCCTTCCAGGCCTGTTCGCCCCGACCATGATGCGTCGCGCCACGGGCCGGCGAATGCGGGCGATCGGGTCGTTGCCAATCGCCGCCGCGGTGGTCCTTACCCTGATCGGCCTGGCGGGATGGGCGGCCCTTCCGGGCGTCAAGATGGAGACCGATCCGAGCCGGTTGGTCCCAGGGGGCGACCCGGCACTTGCCCATGCGCAGCAGGTGCGCCAGGCGATCGGCGTTGCCGGCGAGATCGACCTCGTCCTCCAGGGTCAGGATCCGTCGTCAAGCGCGGCCGTCAAATGGCTGGACACGACGAGCCGCCAGGCTGCTAGCAGTTCGGGTGGTGACCTACGAACACTTGAAAGCCTTCCCGGATTCCTGGCCGGTTTCAACCAAGGCAGTCTGCCCGACCCCAACCGCACCTCATTGATCTTGAGCCGCATCCCGGGATACTTCAGCGGCGCCGTCTACGACCCGAAGAATGGGATGGCGCTCTCCATCCTCGGGCTCACCCAGGTGACCTCGGTGGCCCGCGATCATGCGCTGGTCGGCGAGCTCAACAGCGTCAGCGCCAGCCCGCCGTCCGGCTATCGCGCCTTTCCCGCCGGACTGGCCGTGCTCGCCGACCAGGCGCTGACCGAGCTACAACGGGAACAGTTGACCCTGACGGCGCTCGCGATCCTGCTCGTCCTCGCTGTCCTTCTGGCCGGGTATCGACGTGCAATGCCGGCCCTCCTCGCGATCCTGCCTACCGTGGTCGCCGCGGGCGCAGCGACGGCGGTGCTATTCCTCGTTGGCACCGTATTCAATCAGCGGTCGAGTCCGATCACGATCCTGCTCGGCGGCGTGGTGGTGGCGTTCGCCACCGAATTTGGCGTCCTCTGGCTCGCGCGCTACCGGTCTGAGCGCCGCGCCGGCGTGGAGCCGGAGACCGCCTCGGTCACGGCCTCGGCCGGCGTCGGGCCGGCGATCGCGGCCTCCGCGCTGGCGTTGATCGCGGGGTTCGCGGTGCTGGCGATCAGCCCGGTGCCGGCCGTGCGGGACTTCGGGCTCTGGAGCGCCTTCGATCTCCTTCTCGCGACGGCCGCCGTGCTGGTGCTCCTGCCGCCCCTCTCCCGGGCCTGGCTGAGATAGCCGGGTCGGCGAACTCTCAGGCGCTCGTTTGTGAGCCCGCAAACGTCAACGTCGTGGCCTCCCGCGTCGGAAGCACGAGCCGGATGTCGCTGATATTCAGCGTGTTGGGCGTCTTCCCGGGCACAAGGTAGGGCGTGTCGACCTCAGAAAGATCGATCCGGATGCGATGGCCGAGCTCGATGTTCCACTGGTTGCCAAACAATGGAAGTCGCAGCGTTCCACCGATATCGCCTTTTGCCGGATCGATGCGATAAGTCCCGCGGGTCACCAAGATCGCCGTCCCGTTCGGGGCGACATCCCAAACGCGTGCGTCCAACTGCGCAGTAACACCGGTCTGGACGTAGTCGACCTGGACGTCGCCCAGCCCGACGTAGAGAACATGCCGGTCGACCGTCTCGGAAAGTGCGCTGTAGCGCCCACTGAATGTCGCTGCTCCCGAGACTCGACACGGGGGCGGCACGGCACTTCCCGGAACAATTTCCGGCGTCAAGGGGTCCGTTGCCAGGCCGTCGGGATCGCCAGTGCCCGATAGCTCAGTAAACGAATCGGCGCCTGGGTAATTGATGGTCATGGTTCCATGCGAGAGATCCTCAGGCGTGCGACCTTCGAGCTGCTGGGCGGCTGTCAGATTCTGATCGGTGTCCGTGTCGTTCGCGCAAATCGTCGGCTCACTGTAGACATGCGTCTGGCGATCATGCGCGCCATTGATGTTGGATTGGACAAATCCCCAGGCGCGCACGTTGAGGCGGTGCCACGTATCGGGCTTGTTCTGGGCGATCTGATGCCCGACATCCGCCACCGCCACCGAAACTGGCCAGCGTGGGTCGAGGCTCTTCAGGTAATTGAAGGCCCGGAATGACTCGATGGGCTCGAACAGGTAATCGGTCCAGCCTGAAATCGACATGATCGCCACTTCGTGATTGGATGCCACTTCGGCTGCCCAACCGTTTGGCTGGTAGTAGGCGCCTCGGTAGACTGTCAGGCCGCGGCGGATCTGGCGGATAAGCAGATCATTCGGATACGGGTCCTCGCTGGCGCGGAGCAACCAGGCATCGGTGCTGATTGGCCCGTCTTCCGTCTCCTCATGGGAACGCGCCGGAACGAACTCGGCTTGCTCGAATCGGCCAGTGGCGGTGCCCAGCGCATAAAGGCCCAGCACATAACTCTGCTTGGCTACGCCGAACGGGTTCTCGTCGGCTTCGAACGAGCCGGGGCTACCCTGCGACGACGAATAGATATCGTCGAAGGTCGCGCCTCCACCATGGCCGTTCGGCGCCAATGAGTAGGCAAGATCGGTCCATGGATATTTCGGCACTGCGACTTGCAGCTGCAAAGAGGGTAGCCCTGGAAACGCACTCCAGGCGGTTCCCCCGTCGGGGGTCAAACTGCTGGCGGCAAGGCTGGCCTGGAGCCAGCTCTCGCCTCCGCCGTACGATCCGCCCGTAATCGCGACGGCATTGCGGTCCAAATCTGGGTAGGCGGCCGCGACCAGCGCCGCCAGGTATTGCGTGTCCTTGATCTCGAATTCCTTACTCTTGATGTGGATGGTTGCCGTATCGGCAGGCGGAACGCCGTTCGGCATTGCCGACGACCCGCCGGGAGTAGGGGGTTCATAGGAGGGCTGATCCCTGCCCGGGTCGTAGAAGCCGCGAGCGGTGTAGGTCAGAACGTAGTAGCCGTGTTCGGCGAACCAGTGGTTGTTCCAGTGCCAGTAGCGGGCGTTGTCGGCCACGTCGTTGAACGATTCCCACTCGTGCTTGTTGTTGCCGAACCCATGCAGCATGATCATCAGCGGATGGCGGCTTCCGGCGGTCGCCGGCAGGGTCAGATCGACATCGAGTTGGGTGCCGTCGAAACTGGTCACCTCCCCGGAACAGATCTGGACGCCCCCATACGCCGGCTTAGCTGAGCACACCAGCCCGCTAACGCCGCCGGTCGCGTGCGCCGGAATGGCGGGGAGGATGCCAAGCAACATGAAGACAGCGGGCAAAAAGACGATTCGTCGCACGGGTCTCCCTCCCAAACGCAACGCGATGCCGGCGCCACAAACAGTTTCGGAAGAAATCCCCGCTACGTCAAGGCGTCGAAGCTACTGCCCCTTCCAGGTCGGCTTGCGCTTCTCCGCGAAGGCGGTCATGCCCTCCTTCGCGTCCGCCGTCTCGAAGAGCCGGAAGATGCCCCCGCGCTCGAGCCCGAGCGCGCTCTCGAGCGACATCTCGACGCCCTCTTTGGCTGCCAGCTTGATCTCGCCGATCGCCAGCCGAGGGCCGCTCGCCAGGCTCGTAGCGAAGCTCACGGCCTCAGCCAGCAATTGGTCGGCCGGCAGGAGCCGGTCGACGATACCCAGGGAAAAGGCCATCTTCGGGTCGAGCGGTTTCCCGGTCATCAGCAGCTCCATCGCCTTCTGCCTGCCGATCAGCCGCGGCAGCCGCTGGGTGCCGCCGTTCCCTGGCAGCAGCCCGAGCGTCACCTCGGGGACCCCGATTCGAAAGTCGCCCTCGGCGGCAAAGCGGAAATCGGTCGCCAGCGCAATCTCGAGACCGCCTCCTAAGCAGTGGCCGCCGATGGCCGCAATGAAGACCTTGGGCGTGTGCTCGATCTTGCGCAGCACCTCGTGCATGTGGAGGATGGTCATCGCGCGCATCCTGGAGCTGACCGTCCGGAACATGTTGATGTCGGCGCCGGCGCTGAAAAACTTCGGCAGGTCCGAGGCCAGCACCGCGGCCGCCACCGACTCGTCGAAGCGAATCTCGTCGATCGCTGCGTTGAGCTCGTCGATGAAGCGGCGGTCATACGAGTTCGCCGGCGGCCGGTTCAGATGGATCAACGCCACGCCGTTTTGCTCATGGCTGACCGTGACGACCGAGGTTGCGGCTTGCTGCATTGAACCCTCCTTTGTGTAGGCTGAAGTCTAGTTTTTGGCGCTATTGGAGGACGAGCAGCACATGAGCACGATGGTCATCGACGGCAAGCCGGCGTCCGCGCGGTCGGGCGCGACCCTCGAGATTCACGACCCCGCGACCGGTGAACTCGTCGACACGGTGCCGCAGGCTGGCGTCGAGGAGACCCGCCAGGCGATCGACGCCGCCCACGCGGCCTTCCGCGGCTGGGCCGATACGCTGCCGCAGAAGCGTACCCAAATCCTGATGAAAGGCGCGGAGCTCGCTCGTCAGCGGCTCGACGAAGTCGCCATGCTGCTGACGCGCGAACAGGGCAAACCGCTTCGAGACTCGAAGATCGAAGCCGAACGATTCGTCGAGAACATCGAGTTCTATGCCTCGCTCTTCGCTTCCGGAGCCATCCGCGGCAAGCACATCCCCCTGTCCGTCCCCGGGGCATTCGGGCTGGTCGTCAAGCGCCCCCTGGGCGTTGTCGGCGCGATCATCCCCTGGAACTTCCCGCTGACGCTGCTGGCCAACAAGATCGCCCCGGCCCTTGCGGCCGGAAACACCGTGGTGGCGAAGCCGGCCAGCACGACACCGCTTTCCACCATCCGCCTCATCGAGCTGATGAACGAAGGCGGCCTGCCGCCCGGCGTGCTCAACGTGGTCGTGGGACCGGGCGCCGTCGTGGGCCAGGAGCTGATCAAGAACCCGAAGGTGCGGAAGATCGGCTTCACCGGGGAGACGGGCACCGGCAAGATGGTGATGGCTGAGGCCGCGTCCGATCTCAAGCACGTCACCCTCGAGCTCGGTGGCAGCGACCCCTCGATCGTTTGTGACGATGCCGACATCGAGATGGCCAGCAAGGCGATCGCGATCGGCCGCTTCTTCAACTGCGGCCAGGCCTGCCTGGCGGTCAAGCGCGTCTTCGTTCACGAGGCGGTCGCCGACCAGGTCATCGAGAAGGTCACCGCCCGCGCCAAGCGCTTGAAGGTGGCACCGGGCAGGGATCCCGCGGCGCAGATGGGCCCGATGCATACGGCCGGCGGACGAGAGACGATCGAGGCGCAACTGAAGGATGCAGTGGATCGGGGCGCACGGGTGCTCGCCGGCGGCAAGCGACTCTCTGGCGAGCCATTCGATCGCGGCTTCTTCTTCGAGCCGACCGTGATCACCGATGTGCCGTGGGAGGCACGGGTGTGGCGAGAGGAGACCTTCGGCCCGCTGATGCCGATCGCCCGGGTCAAGAGCCTCGATGAGGCGATCGAGCGGGCCAACGACTCGGAGTTCGGCCTGGGCTCCTCGGTCTTCACCCGAGATATCAAGAAGGCGCAACAGACGATCGACCGACTTGACGTGGGGTATGCCTGGATCAACCAGGTCAACCTGGTCGCCTACGATGAGCTGCCGTTTGGCGGCACCAAGCACAGCGGCTTCGGCAAGGAGCACGGCATCGAGGTCCTCGACTTCTACACCGAGGAGAAGAGCGTCGTGATGGGAGGAATCTAACCGCCAAGCCGGTCTAACACCCCTTTAACAATTTGGGTGTAGTGCTATTTGCTACTGTTTGAACAATCCTCGATCGGAGGAAAGACGTCAAAGCTAAAGGGAGGGTCTATGACTCAACGTCTGCGCATTAATCTCGGTGCCTTGCGGCCGCTGGGCGCGATGGCGGCGATCAGCATCCTTGTGGCTGCCTGCGGCAACGCAGCGCCCACCACGAACCAGGGCGGCCTTGCGGCCAAACAGGTTTTGAAGTTCCCGCAGTACCAGAGCAACAAGACCTTCGATCCAGGCGAGGTAGACGCCGAGGTCGACTCCGAGCTGGGGCAGAACGTCTTCGACAACCTCTGGCAGTTCAATGACAAACTCGACATCGTTCCCAATCTCGCCAGCGACGTGCCGACCACCTCGAACAATGGCATCTCGTCCGACGGCTTGACCTACACTATCCACCTCAAGTCAAACGTCAAGTTCAACAACGGCGATTCGTTTTCTTCGAAGGACGTGCTCTACTCATTCAACCGCGCGGCGGCGCTGCAGGGTCCCTACTCCTCGAGCCTGAGCGCGATCGCCGGCTTCGACAAGGTTCAGAAGGCTGCTGGGGCGGCGCCGTCGGCGAAGAAGAACCCTGCCGGCCTGACCTCCTTCCATAAGACGATCGAAGACAAGCTTGCCGCCAACGATCCGAGCCTGCAGATGAGCGGGCTCACGGCGCCGGATGCCACCACGGTGAAGATCACGGTATCGAATCCTTGCGGCTGGTGCATCACCGCCTGGACGCTGTCGGATAGCGTGGGCTCCATCGTTGATGAGAAGACGGTGCAGACCGACCCAGAGAACTGGTGGTCGAAGCCTGTGGTCCAGGGCCAGGAAGGCGGCATGGTGGGCACCGGACCGTTCTACCTCGCATCCTTTACGCCAAAAGAGTCGTATGTCTTCAAGCGGGTCGAGAACTGGTGGGGTTCCCCAAAGCCGACCCTGACGGAGGTCGATATCGCGGTCCACGATCCGTCGGCCATCGCGGGCGACGTCACTGCATGGGAGCAGGGCAGCTTCGACCTGGTTGGGTACGCTGGAAACAGTTCGAACCTGACCTATCCGCTGATCCAGGGAATCAAGGGCAATTCACGCTTTTCCAGTCAGCTGGTCAGCCAGCCCAAGGGTCGCACGACCTGGGTGAGCTTCAACGTCGGGTACCCGGCGACCGGTGGCCCCTTCGTCGGCGAGTCCGCGGCAGCCAAAGGCCTGCGCAAGGCCTTCGCACTGGCGGTTGATAACAAGGCGCTGGCGTCGACGGTTTGCCACAACGTGCTCTGCAGCCCGGCAACCGGCGGCCTGCTCACCAAAGGCCTGGTCGGCTACGGCGGTGATGGCAGCGACCCACTCGCGAAATTTGATGCCGCCACAGCCAAGCAACTCCTGCAGCAGTACGACCCAACCGGCAACCTGACCAGGAACCTCAAATACTCCTACAACGCCGGTGGCCTCAACGACCCGGTCGCCTCCTTCCTGCAGGACCAGTGGCAGACCAATCTGGGCATTCACGTCAACCTCGATCCGAGCAGCGATGCGTCGCAGTTCATCTCGAACCGGCTGACCGGAAAGTACGTGATGTCGCGCGACGGCTGGCAGTTCGACTACAACCACCCGCAGGATTGGTATGACAACCTGTGGGGCACGTTTGCCACAGCGGCCGGCGCCAACACCAGCGGATTCGACGACGCGACCTACGACAGCATCCTGAAGCAGGCGGACCAGAAGCCGATCGACCAGGCTCTGCCGCTGTACAAGCAATTGGCCGGCATCCTGGCAGACGATGTCGTCTACATCCCGCTGTACTACTCGGCGGCCAACTTCGCCATCCACTCTTACGTGAAGGGAGCGGGCTCCAACACGGCATTCGACTACTACTGGAAAGAGATTTCGATCCAGTCGCACTGACCGGCTAGGCAATAACGCAACAAAGGGCGCCCCGCCGCAAACGGAGCGCCCTTTGTTCATACTGAACTGACGGAGAGGACCGGATGCTGACCCGAGGAACCCTGATTTACATCGGCCAACGGCTCGTGCTGATCGTCTTCACCGTGGTGGTCGTGTCATTCGGCGTGTTCGCCGTCGTCCATTCACTCCCCGGAAACGCCTTTGTCAGCGACCGGGTGCACGGGCAGGCGCTGCAGATCCTGCTGCACGAATACGGGCTCGACCTGCCGATCCCCCTCCAGTACTGGAACTGGGTGAAGGGCATCGTCCTCCATGGAAGTCTCGGCGTCTCGCTGTATATCCGGGGGCTGCCCATTACGCCGCTGGTGCTTCGTGAGTTGAGCGTGAGCGCCATGCTCGGCGGCAGCGCCCTGATCGTCACGATCGGCCTCGGCATCACCTTCGGCGTGCTCGCCGCCGTCCGCCAGAACAGCTGGGTAGACTACCTCCTGACCAGCATCGCGGTCGTCGGTTACAGCGTTCCCAGCTTCGTAATCGCCTCGCTCGGGATCCTGATCTTCGGGCAGTGGCTGAACAACCTGACGCAGGGGGCACTCTATTACCCCGAGCCCTGGAGCGGAACCTACGGCTCGCTCGCCGAGCTATCGCTGCCGGCGATCGCGCTCGGCTTTTATACCTCCGGGCAGATCACCCGCATCACCCGCGCCGCGATGCTGGACGTGATCCAACAGGACTATATCCGGACGGCGCGCGCCAAGGGGCTGCAGAATCGGGTGGTCGTCATCCGGCACGCGCTGCGGAACGCCCTCGTGCCGGTGACCAGCATCCTCGGGCCGACCGTGATTAGCATCATCACCGGCAGCGTCGTGATCGAGAACATCTTCGGCATCCCGGGCCTGGGCAAGGAGTTCGTGGAAAGTATCTTCCAGCACGATTACAACGTCACCGTGGGCGTGTTTACGATCTATGCCATCCTGATCGGCTTCGCGAACCTGGCGGTCGACCTGGTCTACACCGTCATCGACCCGAGGATTCGGTACTGATGGCCACGGCCATGCCGACCCCGGCGACGATCGATTACGCCGGCGGCACGCTCGCCCGCGAGCAGGTGAGCCTCTGGCGCGACGGCATTCGGCGGCTGCGGCGCAACAAACTCGCGCTTGGAGCAGCCATCTACTTAGGCTTCCTCGCCCTGGTCTGCCTCGTTTCCATCTTCTGGACGCCATACAAACCGAACGTGATCGGCACCTGTGAAACTTACCAGCTGCCCTCGGCCGCGCACCCCCTGGGCTGCGACGATCTGGGGCGCGATTCGCTCAGCCGGCTGATGGTCGGATCGCAGGTCTCGCTCTCGGTCGGCCTCGCGACCGCCATCATCGTGCTGGGGGTTGGCGTTGTGGTCGGTCTTATCGCCGGCTACTTCCGCGGCGCCGCCGACGCCATCGTCAGTCTGGGGATCAATATCTTTTACGGTGTCCCGCCGCTGCTGGTCGCCGTCGCCCTCTATGTGTTGCTGGGATCCGGCCTGATCAACATCATCATCGCCATCTCGGCCACCGTCTGGATGGACATGGCGAGACTGGCGCGGGGACAGGCCCTGAGCATCCGCGAGCGAGAGTTCATCGAGGCGGCTCGGGCAGGGGGCGCCCGATGGGGCAAGATCCTGTTCGGGCACATCCTTCCCAACGCGCTGGGCCCGATCATCGTGCAGGCGACCTTTGTGATTCCGGTTGCGATCCTCACGGCGGCGTTCCTCAGTTTTCTCGGCTTCGGCGTCCCGCCGCCCAAGGCGGACTGGGGAGGGATGGCCAACGAGGGACTGCCATCGCTGCAGGGCGGCTTCGATCCCTACATCCTTCTCTTTCCTGCTCTGGCGCTCTCCATAACGCTGCTGGCCTTCAACTTCTTCGGTGACGGCTTGCGCGACGCCTTCGACCCCCGGCAGAAGCGCTGATCATGGCCAACCCAGTGCTCCAGGTGCAGGACCTGAGCACGTCCTTCTTCACCGGCGACGGCGAAGTCAAGGCGGTTCGGAACGTCAATTTCAACCTCTTCAATGGCGAGACCCTGGGACTCGTCGGCGAGTCGGGCTGTGGGAAGAGCGTCACCGCCATGTCCATCCTGGGCCTGGTCCAGCGGCCCGGAAAAATCGTCAACGGCAAGATCGTGTTCAAAGGCCAGGACCTGGTCCGGATGCCGGCCGAAGAGCTGCGCGAGATCCGTGGCCGTGACATCGCCATGATCTTCCAGGACCCGCTGAGCTCGCTCAACCCAGTGCTCCGCGTCGGCTTCCAGATCGATGAGGCCATGAAAGCGCACGACAAGGTTCCGGCCGACCAGATCGCGCAGCGAGGCGTCGACCTCTTAAAAGAAGTGCGGGTGCCCGATGCGGCGCGCCGCATCAAGGATTATCCCCATCAATTTAGCGGTGGCATGCGGCAGCGAGCGATGATCGCGATGGGTCTCTCGAACCGTCCCGAAATCTTGATCGCCGACGAGCCCACCACCGCGCTCGACGTGACCGTGCAGGCGCAGATCCTCGAGTTGCTGCGCGACCTGAACCAGGAGATGGGGACCTCGATCATCCTCATCACGCACAATCTCGGCGTCGTCGCCGGTCTATGCAAACGCGTGATCGTGATGTACGCCGGCGAGATCGTGGAGGAGGGGCCGGTCGACCAGATCTTCGAATCCCCGCAGCATCCGTACACCTGGTCGTTGCTCCGCTCCATCCCGCGGATCGACGCCGACCGGCGGGAACGGCTGAAATCCATCGAGGGCCTGCCGCCCGACCTGATCGCGCTGCCACCAGGTTGCGAGTTCAGCCCACGCTGCCCGTTTCGGATCGAGAAGTGCTTCACCCAGGATCCCGAGCTCGAGACGGTAGGCCCAGCCCAGCGCGCAGCGTGCTGGGTGACCATGAAACGGGCGTACGCCGAAATGGGGGCCGCGGATATCACGGACACGAGGCCGGGTGCGGCCAGCGGCATTCGGCCACCCAAGGGCATCGAGGCACGCGTCGCCGACCGGCGGGAACTGAATGCGCCGCCGCTGCCGACGCCGGCCAGCGATGAGTAGCCCGGCACTGGTGGCCGATCCCCGGGCCGCCGCCGCTCGTGAGCCGCTGCTCCGGGTCGTCAACGTCGTCAAGTACTTTCACGCCGGCGTCGCGGCGACCGTCAAGGCCGTCGACGGCGTCAGCTTCGAGATCCAACCGGGCGAAACCGTGGGATTGGTCGGGGAATCGGGGTGCGGCAAGTCGACCCTCGGCCGCCTGCTGACCCAGCTGCTTCCGGCGACCTCGGGACAGGTCATCTTCGATGGGGTCGACCTCACCCGCCTGGGCGGCGAAAAGCTGCGCCAGCAGCGAAAGCAGCTGCAGATGATCTTTCAGGATCCGTTCGCCTCGCTGGACCCACGCATGACCATCGGCGACATCATCGCCGAGCCGCTGGAGAACTTTGGACTCGTCACCGGCCGCCAGAAGAATGCCCGGGTCCAGGAGTTGCTCCGCGTCGTCGGGTTGAATCCCTACTTCAACAACCGCTACCCGCACGAGTTCAGCGGCGGGCAGCGCCAGCGGATCGGCATCGCTCGCGCGCTGGCCCTCAATCCGAAACTCATCGTCTGCGACGAACCGGTGTCGGCGCTCGACGTCTCGATCCAGGCGCAGATCATCAACCTGCTCGAGGACCTGCAGCGTGAGTTCAACCTCACCTACATTTTTATTGCCCATGACCTTTCGGTGGTGCGCCACATCAGTAAGCGCGTGATGGTGATGTACCTCGGCAAGATCGTCGAGATCTCCCCCAGCGAAGAGCTCTATCACTCGCAGGAACATCCCTACACCAAAGCGCTGCTGTCGGCGATACCCGTGCCGAACCCGCGGATCGAGTCGGAACGCCGCCTGATCGCACTCAAGGGTGAAATTCCTTCACCCATCAATCCGCCGTCGGGCTGCCGGTTCCATACGCGCTGTCCGATCGCCCGCGTCCCCACCCCTTGTGCCGATCAGGAGCCGCCACTGGAGCAGAAGGCGCCCAGCCGGTTTGCCGCCTGTCATTTCTCGGAGAAGGTTCGCTCCGAGGTTTAGGTCAGGCCCCGGTAGCCCCGGTGGTCACGCTGGCGAGAGGAAAGCGGCGCGGGTTTCAGCGCCGTGTGCTGGCCTGGTATGCCGTCAATGGCCGTGACCTTCCCTGGCGAAAAACCCGTGATCCCTACGCCATCCTGATCTGCGAAATTCTGTCGCACCAGACGCAGATCGCACGCGTCGTGCCCGTCTATGAAACGTTGCTGAGCCGCTACCCGACCGTCCAGTCGATGGCGCGAGCGCCCCTCGAGACCGTGACCGCGATCACCGATCCGCTTGGCTACAAGATCCGCGGCCGATGGCTGCACGCCGCGGCGCTGCAGGTCGCGGATCGCGGCGGCGCCTTCCCGAGAACGATCGACGGCTTGCGGGAGCTGGCCGGCGTCGGACGCTACACCGCCGGCGCGATGATGAGCTTCGCCTACCGGCGGGACGCCCCGATGCTCGACACGAACATCGCACGGGTCCTGTCAAGGCACTTCGACGGGCGCAACCAACGACCCGGCCAAGCGCGGCTCTGGCAGCTGGCCGCGGCGGTGATTCCCAAAGGCAAGGCCTACCTGATGAACCAGGGGCTGATGGACGTCGGGGCGCTCATCTGCCGGGCCCGCTCACCGCTCTGCGACGTCTGCCCGCTGCGGCGCAGCTGCGCGTTTCGAAGAGGGAGCGCGCGGCGCTCCCTCAAGCGACGCGACTGACTACGGGATCCCCCAACCGCCGTGCGGGTCTTTGGCTTCGGGCTCATCGAGGAAGACCTTGCCCGTCTCCGCGATCCGCTCCGGCCGCCTCATGCTGAAATAGATCAGGGCAAGCACGCCGATCAACATCCAGATCCCAATGATGATCGGTGCGAGATTGGAGGGCGCGGTCAGCGCCTGGATCCCGAGCCCAAGAAAGTTGATGCCGAAGGCCGCAACCAGTGCCGGCAGGAAGATCAGGCTCCCGACGATCGGCACGATCCCATTCAGTAGCCAGTTGAACTCGCCCCGGTGCTCGCGCCAGTAGAAGGCCAGGTTGCTGAGATTGGTCAGGATGTAGATGCTGACGACAATGATGGTCGCCAGCGTGCCGAGCAAGGCGAAGGCATTGAGCGGCCGCGGCTCGCCGGCGATTGCTCCCAGGCCGACGGCAAGGATGATCCCGCCGATCGACTGGACATGGATCGCGATATACGGCGTCTTGAACGTTGGGTGCACGCGGGCGAAGGCGCGCGGCAGCAAACCGATCCGCGCAAGCGAATAGCCGACGCGCGTCGCCGCATTGACCCCGGCGTTGGAATTCGCGATGGCGCTGTTCAGCACGGCGAGGATGACGAGGATGATTCCCGGCCCCCAGACCTTCTGCGCCAGCCCGCTCCAGGGATCACCGCTGTTGTAGGTAGTGAATTTGGCAGCCATGTTATTCGGTCCGAAATAGACACTGGCGGCGTAGTAGCAGATGAGATAGAACACGCCGATCAGGACGCAGGAGAGAATGACCGCCCGCGGGATGGTGCGGCGCGGGTCACGAGCCTCCTCGCCGAGCGGCGCCGAGGCTTCAAAGCCGATGAAGGCGAGAATCGCGAAGATCATCCCTGGGAAGACCGAGCCGAGCCCATGCTGATTGCCGGTATTCGGGGCAAAGACGCTGGCCGTGTTATTCCCGCCGGCCGCGGCGATCAGGGTAAGCGCCAACGCGAGAAAGACCACGATTTCGAAGGCCCCGAGAGCGACGCCAGCTTCGGTTGACAACCGAATACCGCGGTAGGTCAAGAACCAGACGATAAGCCCGGCCAGGACGGCGGAGGGCGCCCACAACCAGAGCGGCCAGCCAAAGTGCGAGTTGAGGTTAGCGGCCAGCTCGTTACCGAAGATGAGGTAGAGCAGTGGGGCGACGATGGGTTCGGCCATCATGAAACCCCAGGCGACCAGGAAGCCGACATATTTTCCGAGCCCGCGCGAACTAAAGGTATAGAGGCCACCGGCCGACGGTAGATGCCGCGCCAATTGCCCGATCGAGATCGCGACCAGCAGGCAGGCGACCAGGGCGAGCAGGACGGCCAGTGGAATGCTGCCGCCTGCGTAGGGAACACCGACGATGATGGAAAAGGCCACGGCCGCCGCGGGCGCCATGTGGGTGATCGACTGAAAGAGCGTTGGCGCCAAGCCCACCGCGTTTCGTTCGAGTCGCGCGTCGACGGTTGTGCTCATGTATCCCTCCTTAGGCGCGAGCCTAACATGCGAAACAAGGCGTCGCAACTCGCAGTTGCAATCGATTGTCCGGGAGCTGCGGTCATCCGGACGCCGGCTCGTGCGCCAGGGTCGCCTCGGCATCGGCACGAGAGATAATCCCGAGCAGCCGCCCTTCGCCGGTCGTCACCAGGCTGTTCGTATGGATGTCGCTCTTGCGCATCGACTCGAGCAGGTCTTCGAGCCGCAGGTTCGGTCGGAAGGTCTTCGGCCCCGAAGACATGACCTCGGCGGCAACCCGGTTGGCCGGGCTTTCGAGCGCCTTCTTTCGCAGCAGGCCGAGCACAACGCGCTGCTCATTGACGACCACGCAGGTCTCGCGCCCGTCGGCCTTGACCCGCTCGAGGATGTCGCCAACCCGCTCTTGCAGCCCGCAGGTTGGGACGGTGTTATCCGCCACATCACCGAGCCAGGTCTCATCGACCGCGGTCCCCTCGCGCGCCTGGTTCTCTTCGTACCAGCCCTGTTTTCCGGGAACGTAATCGATGACCTTGCTGAAGCCCAGGCTCTCGAGCCGCCACGCGGCCCGCGGCGACATGTCTCAGCCGAAGTCGTTGCAGTAGACGATGACCGGCCGCTGCCGATCGAGTCGCGTGGCCGTTGCCTCGGTCAGCTCCTTGATGGGGATGTTGATTGCGCCCGGAAGGTGGTTGTGCGCGTACTCCTCACGGCCGAGGACGTCAACCAGTTGCGCCCCCTGCTCCAGCAACTGCCTGACCTCGTCGGCACTGAAGACCTGTCGCGGCACGTTAGCCCCGAGCCCAGACGCCAACTGGCGCGTAGTGCAGCGGCACGTCCACCATGATCAGCTCGCTCGGACGCTCGCCGGTCATCATCAGCTGGGGCTCCTCGAAAATCTTGACGGCGGCGCCAGTCTGCAACGACGTCCCGTTGACCTGCAGGCCGCCCTCGATCAGATAGAGGTACCCCGCGCGAGCAGCCCCGAAGGAATGGCCGAGCTGGATCTGCGGAGCAATCGAAGCGACGTAGACCGCGGCATCCTGATGCACTCTGACCGGGTCTGTCTCATTTGGCCCGATCACTTTCAGCAGGCGATTGCGCCGGTCGTCCGCCGTGAACTGCCGCTGCTGAACAGCCGGTTGCAGCGAGGGCGTATCGGGGAGGATCCACAGCTGCAAGAATTCCATCGGCTCGCTGGCGGAGCCGTTCTGCTCGGAGTGAAGCGCGCCGGATCCGAGTGACATCAGTTGCACCGCTCCGGGCTCGAGCAGGCCGTCGTTGCCGAGGCTGTCAGCATGACGAAAGCTGCCCCGCCACACGTAGGTGATTCCCTCGACGTCGGCGTGCGGATGCATCGGCCAGGTGGCCCCGGGCACCAGCCGGTCGTGATTGAAGACGCGCAAAGGCCCAACGCCCATTTGGTCCGGGTCGCGATAGCGATCGAAGGAGAAATGCCAGCGGGCCGTGAACCAGCCTCCCTCCTCCCGGTGAATCTCCCGGTCGCGGCGCACCTGCAGCATGGTTGCGGCGGTCGCGCCGGTCAGGCAACCTGGATCGAGCGTTTCGACAGCCCCATCCAGTAGCCGTCGATGATGGTGGGCAGCGCCTCGCCGCTGTTGTCTCCCGCGCCGAGCGTGACGAAGAGGGGCGCCAGGTGCTCGGTGCGTGGGTGCGCGAAGCGCACGGCAGGCGCGCGGTGCGCGAAATCCTCGAGCTGGTCGATGTCGCCGCGCTCGAACGCCTCGTGCGCCCACGCGTCGAACTCGGTCGACCAGGCCGGCGGGGCCGCATCGACACGGAAATCGCGAAGAAAGGGCAGACCATGGGTCAGGAAGCCGCTGCCGATGATCAGCACGCCCTCGTCGCGCAATGGCCGGAGCCGGCGCCCGATGTCGTAGAGCCGTTGCGGATCGAGGCTCGGCATCGATACCTGCAGCACGGGAACCTGTGCATCCGGGTACATGACGGAAAGAGGGACATAGGCCCCGTGGTCCAGTCCCCGATCGGGCTGATCGACGACCGGCTGGTCGGAGATGAGCTTGCGGACTTGCGCCGCCAGCTCGGGCGCGCCTGGCGATCGGTACTGCGCACGGTAGTAGCGCTCGGGGAATCCCCCGAAGTCATAGGTCAGTGGGGTACCGGTTCTGGTCGAGCCGATCGTGAGCGGCGCGTTCTCCCAGTGCGCTGACACGATCAGGACGGAGCGCGGCTGAGGGAGAGCCTGTGCCCAGGCAGCGAGCTGTGCCACCCACAGCTCGTCGTCGACCAGCGGCGGCGCCCCGTGACCGATGTAGATTGCCGGCATGCGTTCGGGCGCCGCTGCGGCCCGTGCCCGATCCGCCACGGCCGAGGCCGCCGCATCAGTCGGTACCTCCGGTGGAGGCGCCTGTGGCTTGAGCTCCTCATCCACAGATTCTTTGTACACGATTCCATCGGGCGGCGCCTTCAGCCGCTAACCTTTGTCGGATGGCCGACAGGACGATCCACGCCGAAGGGTTGACCAAGAACTTCGGCAAGACCCGCGCGCTCGACGGGCTCGACCTCCACATCAGTGGCGGCAGCCTGGTTGCACTGCTGGGGCCAAATGGCGCCGGAAAGACCACGGCCGTCCGAATCTTGACGACCCTGCTCAGGCCGGATACCGGTCAGGCCACGGTCGCCGGCTTCGACGTCGTCAAGGAATCCAATCGCATCAAGCCGCTGATCGGCCTGGCGGGACAGAACGTGGCGGTCGACGAGTACCTGACCGGGCGAGAAAATCTCGCGATGATCGGCCAGCTGTATCACCTGCGCCGGCACGATGCCGCGGCTTCGCGCCGGCGAGCTTCTCGAACAGTTTGATCTGGCCGATGCGGGCGACCGGATTCTGAAGGCCTACTCCGGCGGTATGCGTCGACGCCTCGACCTGGCCGCCTCGCTCGTCGCCCTACCGCCCGTGCTCTTTCTCGACGAGCCGACGACGGGCCTCGACCCGCGTAGCCGGCGCCAGGTCTGGAACATGATCGACTCGCTCGTCGGCGAAGGATCGACAATCCTCCTGACGACCCAGTACCTGGAAGAAGCTGATGAGCTCGCTGATCGGATCGCGGTGGTCGACTCCGGGAAGGTCATCGCCGAAGGCACGTCCGACGAGCTGAAGGACCGGCTCGGCGGCAACCGCCTCGAGATCGCGCTCGCCAGGGACGCCGATTTGCAGCGTGCCGCTGAGATCGTCCGCCGCCATCTCGCGGCCGAGGCGGTCGTCGACAGCGCCCAGCGCCGGGTCTCCGGTCCGGCTCGCAAGGGGACAAGCGAGCTGCCGGCCCTGGTGCGCGATCTCGACGCCGCAGGCGTGACCATTGTCGAGATCGAGCTGCACCGCCCGAGCCTGGACGACGTTTTTCTCACGCTCACGGGCCATCAAGCGGAACAGGAGCCGGAGGTGCCGGCGAAACGGGCCGGGCGCGCACGTTGATGGCCGTCGCAGAAATTCGTCCCGTCGCGGGGACCCGGTACCAGCCGGCTCGCCGCTCGCCCATCGTTTGGGCGCTGCTCGATGCCATGGTCCTTGCGCGGCGCAGCATTCTGGAAACGACGCGAATTCCGGAGCTGATCGTTTTCGTGGCGATCCAGCCGATCATGTTCGTGCTGCTCTTCCGCTACGTGTTCGGCGGTGCCATCCAGGTGCCGGGCGGCAATTACGTCAACTACCTGATGCCCGGCATCTTCGTCCAGACGGTGGCCTTCGGGGGCGTCACCACCGCCATCGGCCTGACGCAGGACTTGCAGCGTGGGATCATCGACCGCTTCCACTCGCTCCCCATGTCCTCCTCGGCGGTTCTGACAGGCCGAACGATTGCCGACCTGGCTCGCAACCTGTTCACCGTCGTGATCATGCTGATCGTGGGATTCATCGTCGGCTTTCGCCCAGGGGGAACGGTGTTCGAATTTTTGCTTGGGATCCTCGTGCTGATGGGCGTCAGCTTCGCCTTCTCCTGGATCTCCGCCTTCATCGGGCTCATGGTTCGCAGCGCGGAGGCGGCACAGTCCGGCGGATTCATCTGGCTCTTTCCCCTGACCTTCGCCTCGAGCGCCTTCGTCCCGGTCGCCACCATGCCAAGCTGGCTGCAGACGTTTGCGCGTCACAATCCGGTCTCGGTGCTGGCGGACTCGTTGCGCGGGCTCTTTCATGTCAACCCCGCCCTGACGACCGCCGATACTCGCGGGGCGCTGATTCAGTCGCTGCTCTGGATCGTGGGGATCCTTGTGGTATTCATCCCCATCTCCGTTTTCCGCTACCGGCGCACCACAGCGCGCTAAAGGGGCGGTCCACCCGGGTATCCCTCGAGCGGCCCGGGAAACGCGTCTTCGGCAATCGCTTCCAGGCGCCGCTCCTGCCGGCGGACCAGCACGACGCCGATGAGGACAACGACGAAGACGATCGCCCCGGCGGCGTTGAAGAACAGGAATGGTCGCCACGACATCCGTGACGTGCCGGCGAGAAGCGCCCCGTACGCCCGCAGGATCGGAACGAAACGGCCGAAGAAGATGATTTTGCCGCCGTGCCGCCGGAACAGGTACCGCGCCAGCTTGGCTTTTGCCTGGTCGAAGCGAATGTAGGGGCCATATCGGACGATCAGGCGGTACCCGCCCCAGTGGCCGATGAGGAACCCGAGGCTGTAACCAATGGTCCCGCCGGCGACGCCGGCGACGATCACGCCGAGAATGCCCAGCCGGTGCGTCGCCCCTGCGTAGAGAGCGGCGCTAATCAGGCTCGCCTCGCCTGGCAAGGGCACGCCCAGCGCCTCGAGGCCGATCAGTGCGAGGACGGCAAGGTAACCGTATTGACCAATGACGGCCGTCAGGGTCCTGCCTCCCGTCTCATGGGGGTCTCATGCTAAATGGCATCCAAAAGGGGTATATAGGCGGTATGCAGCGCAAGCTCCCGGGCGATTTCGGACTGACCAGCCGGATGTTCCTGACCATGTTCCTCCTCGCCATCGTCTACCTGATTTTCATGGGCGTGCTCTACGCGCTCCACGTGCCGTTGGGGCTCGTGATCCCGGTCGCGATCCTGCTGCTCGGCCTGCAGTACTACTACAGCGACAAGCTGATCCTGCTCTCGATCGGCGCCCGGGAGGTCTCCGAACAGGAGGCTCCCCAGGTGCACCAGATCGTCGCCCGGCTGGCCCAGATGACGGGCATCCCCAAGCCCAAAGTCGCGATCATCGATACCCCGGTGCCGAATGCGATGGCGACCGGTCGCGATCCCAACCACGCGCTGGTAGCGGTCACCAGCGGGATCATGAGCCAGCTGAACGAGCCGGAGCTGGAAGCGGTCATAGCCCATGAGCTCAGCCACGTCATCCATCGCGACATGCGGGTGATGGCGATGGCGAGCTTCTTCGCTACCATCGCCTCGTTCATCGTGCAGTCCGGCCTGTGGGGTGGGTTTTACGGTGGCGGCTATGGCCGGCGCGACTCGCGCGACAGCGGCAATGCCTTCATCCTGATCTTCCTGGTATCCGCCGCCGTCTGGGCGATCAGCTTCGTGCTGATCCGCACCTTGTCGCGCTATCGCGAATACGCGGCGGACCGCGGTTCGGCGATCATCACCCAGCAGCCGTCGAACCTCGCTTCAGCGCTGATCAAGATCAGCGGCACGATCCAGCGAATTCCAGACCGCGACCTGCGCCAGGTCGAAGCCGCCAACTCCCTGATGCTGGCCTCGGTCGCGCACGAGGGTTCGATCTCCGAGATCGAACCCTCGTGCGCGACCGAGGCCAGCCGGCTCGCACGGCTGAAAGAGATGGAAGCCGAGCTGTCCCGCTAAACCCCCACCCTGCCCCCCTGAGGGGGAGGGAGGTTTTGTCCTCCCCCAGAGCGGGCCTCGATTAAGCTCGATTCATGGGGTTCCTCGACAGCCTGATCGGCCGCACCCAGCTGCCGAAGACTCAGGAAGACAAAATCTTCGCCATCACAACCGCGGCCATCACCCTGGAGGCGGCCGGGGGATTGGAACCGTGCCGCCGCGTCGGGGCCGTGTTTCGGCGCTTGCAGCCGGGTCGCTTCACACAGTCCAACGACGAGCTGCACAAGCTGCTCGACGTCGAGGGCAAGGCAGGGGCCTTTACTATCGAGGACAGCACCGACCAGTACGGGTTTCAGTGGCTGGTGGTTAGCGGCGAGGACTTTCAGATGATGGTCGCCGCGCTGCACGCCGTGGCGCAGTCCCTGATCGACGACGGCTATGGTGATCTGCTGCTCGCCGCGGCCTTCCGCTTCCAGCAAAAGGATCGGCCGGTCTACTGGGTCTACGAATATAAGCGCGGCGCCTTCTATCCGTTCGTGCCCACCGCGGCGCACGCGCGGGACAACGCGGAAGAATTCCGCCAGGCTGCGATCGCCGAGAAAGAGCTACCGGTCGAGCAGGACCAGGGTTGCTGGTATCCGCTCTGGGACCTTCCCGTCTAGCGCGTCAACTCTTCGACAACGCCGGTTCGCCGGCAACCAGATCCTGCGCCTCCTTGAGCGTCATATCGGAGGACGGCAACACGACGTCGGAGCCGGACAGGTCGTCGCCCGGCAGCTTCTGCCCTTCCGACCGCACCCACGTAAGCAGCGTGGTCAGCGTGCCCTTGAATCGTGGTTCATCGCCCGCCCGGATCGCGGACATCAGGTCCGCGTCAAACTGATCGAGCTTGCGGCGATCTGCCTCGGGAAGCCGGTACTGGTCCTCACCATGAATGCGCACGACGATCGAGCCGGCTGAGAGCTGCCCGGCGGCGCCGCCGGTGAGCTGCTTCTTCATCGCGGCAAGCTGCTGGTCGACCGCGGCATCGACGACGTGCACTTTGAGCTGGCGGTCGATATCGTCCTGGCCGCCGGGGCCGATGGTGTCGAGCGCGCCGCTGTCCATCAGCTGATCGACGGCCGCCGAGCGAGCCTGCATCTGCGTGGTTTTCTCGCGGGCGCGATCCAGCATCAGGTTTACGTCCGCCATGTGCTCCGAAAGTCCGGTGACCGACTCGCCGACCTGCGTCGAGGCCTTGGCCGCCGTGTACTGGGCTTTCATCGTTTCTCGCTGCGTGCGGAACGCTTCCACCTTGGCCTGGAGTTTCATCGCCGTGTCTTCGAGTTTCTGCTCCTGCGCCTTCAGTTGCGCGATCTGGCCCTGCAGCCCATCAAGCTGTTCCTGGGCAGACTGCGCTCGCGTCAGCGCCAGCCGAGCCAGGTCATCGCGGCCCTGGGCGACTGCCTCGCGGGCCTGGGCCTGGAGCTTGGCCTGGCTTTGGCTGAGCTCGTTCTGCTGAAGTTCCAGCCGCTTCTCAGAAGTCAGGACGTCCGCCACGCCGCGACGAACTTGCTGCAGCGCCTCCAGCTGCTTTTGATAGGAGAGGTCCAGCGCCTCGTTGGGATCCTCGGCCTTGTCGAGGACCGAGTTCACTTTCTGTTGAATCACGTCGGACATTCGCTGTATCACGCTCATTTTGAGAAGCCTCCTCGGCACAAAGCCACGCCCTCTTCACGCCGATTATAGGTTCGCCTATCCGGCGGGCGGAGGCGCAGCCGCTAGCTGACGGCCAGCCGAGCGGCGGATGACCGTTTGGCCACAAGCTTTGCCCGCAACCTGGGAAAGTCCGTCGCCAGGCCAGACGCCTCCAGCTGATAAAGCGCCTCCGGCACAGCCAGGCCCGCGAGCCGGTATCGACCCATCCCTCGGAAGGCGATCCCGGTGGGCGTCGATGCCTGCAAGGCGGCGTGCGCCGCGCTGGAAAGCAATATCTGGCCGCCGTGGCCGGCGGAGCAGACGCGCGCGACGGTGTGAACGGTGATCCCGACATACGCGGCGTCCGCGATCGTCGGCTTTCCGGTGTGGAGGCCGATCCGAACCCTTACCAGATGCGGCCCCGGCCAGGAATACCGGGCGATGGCCAGCTGGATCGCTGTAGCGGCGCGGATGCCGTCAACCGGCCGACGGAAAACGGCGAAATACTCGTCGCCGCGAATGTCGATTTCTTCGCCGCCCACGCTGCGAACGGTTTTTCGAATCACCTGCCAGAGCTGGCGCAGCAGGCCCGGCCAGTCATCGCCAAGCAGGCGCGCCATCTTGGTTGACCCCTCGACGTCGGCGAGCAGAAATGTGACGACGCCAGCCGGCAGCCTGGCGATCCGAGCCGTACCGGCGTCGATCTGGCCTTGCCGCCGCTCTTTCTTCAGTTGCCCGTCAAAAAAGCCGAGCGGCGCGATGCCGTATTTCTTGGCCGCCCGCAGCAGCCGCTGGCGTGCTCGCTCCCGCGCCACGTCACCTTCAAACGCCGTCTGCTCGAAGCGAGCCAGCGCATTGCGGATATGCGCCGGGTCATTGATGGGCAGGCGCCGGCGTCCTTTCGAGTCGACATAGGCGAACGCCGTATCGGGTAACGAAGCGCGGGACCTGCCATCGAGGGGTGCCAACTCTGTTCTCTCCGCAAATCATAAGACGCTGATTATTGGCCGGCCGCTGTACCCTCGGCCGAGCGCTAGGCCGTCGTTTTTGCCGGCTCCTTCGCCTCGACAAGCTCGCCCTCGATGTTGATCTGGATGTCGTTGGCGACAACGAATTTGCCGTCGAGCATCATCTCGAACCGCATACCGAAGTCTTTGCGGTTGATCTTGGTTTCGGCGGCGTAACCGATCCGGTGGCCCATCTGCGGGTCGTTGAACTCTCCGTACTTGACGACGTTTAGCGTGACCGGGTTGGTCATGCCCTTGATGGTCAGGTCACCTGTCATGGTGCCTTTGTCCGGACCCTTGGGCTCGATCTTCGTGCTTTTGAAGGTGATCGTCGGATACTTATCGATCTCCAGGAAATTGGAGGAGCGAAGGTCGTTGTCGCGCTGCTCATTGTGCGTGCGAATGCTCGCCGTGTTGATCGTGACTTCGATTTTGGACCGCTCCGGATGGTCGGGATACACGTCGCCGGTCACCGCGACCTCCGCAAAGTGGCCGCGCACCGTCATCATGCCGAGATGCTTGGCCGAAAACTCGACTTGGGTGTGATAAGG
>Ga0209474_10000591_pt1 | contig 39065 bp, 34 predicted proteins | sample GraSoiAngelo_145_FD_185902 | JGI IMG/M metagenome (GOLD analysis project Ga0209474, IMG submission 185902) | Grasslands soil microbial communities from the Angelo Coastal Reserve, California, USA - 14_1009_05_20cm (SPAdes) (version 2) | ecosystem: Environmental > Terrestrial > Soil > Grasslands...
GGGCGCCCGCGCAGATAGAACGAGCGGAACATGCGCAGGTTCTCCTCCACCGTCAGCTTGTCCGGCAGGTGCGTCTCCTGGAGGGAGACGCCGAGCCTCTGACGGAGCGCGCGCTCGTCGCGCTCCCAGCGCATCCCCAGCACCTCGACGCTGCCTGCGGTGGGCTCGTTGAGGCCTTCGAAAATCTCCACCGTGGTCGTTTTTCCGGCGCCGTTGGGGCCGAGCAGGCCGAAGCACTCGCCGGCGCGCACTTCCAGATCGAGCCCGTCCACGGCAACGAGATCGCCGTACTTCTTCACCAGCCGTTCACAGCGGAGCGCGGACGCCACAGCTACCTGCGCCTCGGACGCGCGACCTCGATGCGGACCGGCTTGTCCTTGAGGGTGTTCCCGCTTGCCGCCACGTATGCGTCGCGCGCTTCGGGGCGGACGAGGACGTAGGCGTAGCGCGGCTTCACCTCCGCCGCGAGGGCGGTGTCGCGGGGCTGGCCGGCAAGCTGTGAAAGCGCCGACATCAAGCTCTCCGCCGTCCACCCCTGCTCGGAACCTTGCTCGACGTAGAGCTTGACCCGATCGCCCGCCGTGTCCGGTGCCGGCTCGCGCGAGCCGTGCGGCGCTGCTTCGAGGCGTGGTTTGCGGGGGTTGCGATCGCGCTTCCGCCGCGCTTCCTTCTGCTCCTTCTGCACCTTCTCGACCTGATGGCTCTCGAGGAGCTTCTCCCCGGCGGCGCGGATCTGCGCCTTCTCCATCCGGTGGTGGGTGAAGAAGTACCGCAGCGCATAGGCGACGAGGACGCGCCCGTCATCGCGCGCCGCCAGGTCCTGCGCCAGCGACAGGAACGCCTCGAAGGCGACGCCGCTCTGCATCGCCTCGCGCAGCTCGCGCATGTGCTTGTTGGTCCAGAGGGCGCGCGCCTCGTCCGGCGCGGGCAGGCTCCGCACCTCGAAGACGATCCCGTACTTCTTCTCCAGCGCCGAGAGCGTGTTCAGCTCCGCTCCGGAGACCAGGCTGATGGCGGTGCCCTTCTTGCCGATGCGCCCGGTCCTGCCCACCCGGTGCAGGTACACCGCCGGATCCTCGGGGAGCGAATAGTTCAACACGTGGGAGAGGTCGCTGATGTCGATGCCGCGCGCGGCGATGTCCGTCGCCACCATGAACCGCACCTCGCCGCGCTTCACCTTGGCCATCACCCGCTCGCGCTCCTTCTGCGGGAGGTCGCCGTTCAGCATCTCCGCGTCGAGGCCGTTGCGGTTGAGGACGTTGGCCACCAGCTCGGTGTCGGTGCGCAGGTTGCAGAAGATGATCGCGCTCTCCGGGTCCTCGCGCTCGATCAGGTAGAGGAGGTTGCGCGGCTTCGGGTACTGGTCGACCAGGTGGTACAGCACGTTGTGGATGTGCTCCACCGTGAAGACGTCTCCCGAAAGCAGGATCGTCTCGGGGTTGCGCAGGTACTTCTGCGCGAGCTGGTCGATGTCCGGCGGAACGGTTGCGGAGAAGAGCAGCGTCTGGCGGTCGGACGGCAGCCGGTCGAGGATGCGCGTGACCTCCTCGTAGAAGCCGGCGGAGAGCATCTCGTCGGCTTCGTCCAGCACTGCGATGCGCGCAGTGTCCAGCTTGAGGTTCCCCCGGCGGATGTGGTCGTAGACCCGCCCGGGCGTTCCCACGATGACCTCTGCTCCCTCCGTCAGCGCGTCGGTCTGGGCGCCCATCCCGGCGCCCCCGTAGATGGCGACGACACGGAGGTCCTTGTACTTGCCCAGCGCTTCGATCTCCTGCGCGACTTGGAGCGCCAGCTCGCGCGTGTTGCAGAGCACCAGGGCCGACGCCTTGCGGGTGGCCGAGGGGATGCGCTCGAGCAACGGAATCCCGAACGCGGCCGTCTTCCCGGTGCCCGTCTTGCTTCGGCAGATCAGGTCGCGGCCGGCGAGGATCGGACCGAACACGGCCACCTGCACCGGCGTGGGGGTGGTGTATCCCCGTTCGGCGATTCCCTTGCGCAGCTCTTCGGAGATTGGAAGATCAGCGAAGCTTGTAGTGGCGACGTAATCGCTCATCGTCTGCTTGAAGAGGAAAAAGTTAGCCTGTATAGCACCGCACCTTCTCGGAATACAGATGAGTCCCAAGGCGAAAGCGCCGAAATCGAAGAGGCCCGGAAAGCCGCCAAAGGCTCGCGCGCCGCGAAAGGCGCGGAACGACCGGCAGGACAAGAAGCCGCAGGAGAAGGGGCCGCTCGAGCCGGAAGTCCTGGAGCCCGAAGCGGTCGAGGCCGAGCCCCCCGACGAAGGGCCGGCTGCAGAGAACACGCTGCCCGTTCCCGTCGAGCGCGACCTCGCGCGCGCCGACGCGCTGCAGAGATACATGGCGGAGGTGGCGAAGCACGCGCTGCTTTCGCGCGAGGAGGAGCACGAGCTGGCGGTGAAGTTCCAGCGCACGCACGACCCGGAGATCGCTTACCGGCTGGTGACCGCGAACCTGCGCCTGGTGGTGAAGATCGCCCACGAGTACCGGCGGGCGGCATTCAGCCTCCTGGACCTCATCCAGGAAGGAAATGTGGGCCTGATGCAAGCCGTACAGAAGTACGATCCCTTTCGCGGCGTGAAGCTCTCGTCGTACGCGGCGTGGTGGATTCGCGCCTACATCCTGCGATACCTGATGGACAACTGGCGCATGGTGAAGCTCGGGACCACGCAGGCGCAGCGCAAGCTCTTCTTCAACCTGCGCAAGGAGCAGGAGAAGCTGCTGGCGCAAGGGTTCGAGGCCGCTCCCAAGCTCCTCGCCGAAAGGCTCGACGTGACCGAGCAGGACGTGCGCGAGATGGACCAGCGGCTGTCGAACGACGAGTTCTCCATCGACGCGCCGGTGGCGGTGGGCGGGCAGGACGAAGGCCGTCAGACGCACGGCGACCGGCTGGTGCAAACGGCGCCTCCGGTCGACGAGCAGCTGGCCGACGAGGAGCTGCGGCGGATCTTCAAGGAGAAGCTGGCCGAGTTCGGCAAGACGCTCACCGCCGACAAGGACAGGTTCCTCTTCGAGAATCGCATCGCTCCGCCCGACGATCGCGAACCGATGACGCTGCAGCAGATCGGCGATCTCTGGGGCGTCACCCGCGAGCGCGCGCGGCAGCTGGAGGCGCGCCTGACGGACAGGCTGCGCGACTACCTTCGCCGCGAGCTGCCCGACTTCGCCCAGCTCTCGGTCACGCCCGCGGAGGAGTCATGAGCGCGGAGCGGGCGGGCCTCAAGCCCGTGGCCGCCGTCAAACCGGCGGGAGAGCCACCGCCGTCCAAGGCACCCGCTGCGGCCGCGCGGAGGAGCTTGTCGGCCCGGCATCCATGGCTCGCTCCGCGGATCGCCATTCCCGTCGCCGCCGTCATCGTCGCCGTCCAGCTTCCTTTCCTCCACGCCGTTCTGCGCGGCGCCGCGCCGGTGGCGGTCGCCGTTCCCTACAAGGACAACTTCGACCGGGCGACTCTCGGCGATGCCTGGTGGTCCAACGGTGGTCTCTGGCGCATCGCCGACGGCCGCGTCTACTCTCCGGGCGTCGGCAACAATCCGCTCTGGCTGAAGGCCAGGCTGCCTCCGGACGTGCGCGTCGAATTCGACGTGCGCAGCGAAGGGCCCGACGGCGACATCAAGTGGGAGATGTACGGCGACGGCCGAAACCACTCCACGGGCTACATCTTCCTCTTCGGAGCCTGGCGCAACCGCGAGTCGCGGATCTGCAAGCTCGACGAGCATGCGCTGACGCAGGACGAGGCCCGGGCCCAGCTCGCGGCTACGGCGCGGCCATATCCGCGGCAGCGGGAGCTCATGGAAGCGATCCAGCAGCCCTTCGTCCAGTGGAGCGCGCGCAGGGACCTTACGCAGATGGAAAAGGGCGAGTACTGGCAGCGCGACACGCCGTTTGTCGTGAAGCGCGGCGACCTCAAGGTGGAGCGCGGCCGCACCTACCACGTCGTGGTCACCAAGCACGGCGGGAAGCTTCGGTGGGAGATGGACGGCCAGCTCGCGCTGGAGATGGACGACCCGGCTCCGCTCTCCGGAACGGGCCACGACCGCTTCGGCTTTTCGAGCTGGGCGAACGATACCTACTTCGACAACCTGAGCATCACGCCGCTCTGATGATCACTCCGGTTCGGGCAGTCCTTCTGCCGGGTCGGCGGCGGCGGCGCTTTCCGCTTGTGCCGCGCGCTCATATACCGGCTGCCGCGCCGCGAGCGCCTTCTTCAGATCCTCGTCGTCCATCTCCCGCGTGCGCCCCTCCAGCTTCCTCCGTCTCCACTTCTCGCGCTGCAGGGCGAGCACGACGAGCGGAATGGCCAACGCCGCGATCAGCCCGAGCACCCAGCGGACGTCGTTCAGTCGCCAGAGGATCGCGCCGCGCTGATGAGGAGCCCAGCCGATGGTCGCGCCGAGGGCGGCGCAGCCCGCCGCGAAGAGCGGGGGGAGCAGGATCTCGATCTTGCGCTGCCGGGTGATCCCCAGGAACAGGCCGATGCTGCCCGCGACCGCCGCGACGGGAACCCAGGGCCCCTTCAGTGCGGCGACGCCGGCCCCCGCCGCAGCCGCGAAGAGTCCTCCGAGCAGCGCCGCCGTTCCCCACGCGTCTGCGACCACGCCGAAGAGCGCGGCGAGCACCGCGGCGATGACGGCCGTGACCGGTGCGACCCACGCATGTCCGACGCCTCGCAGCCCGAAGAACGCGCAAACAAAGACGCCTGTGGAGAGCATGGCCGCGTTCACAGCCCGTTGCCCGCGCGGCCCGAGAACGGTCGCGACCAGCGCCAACCCGAGCAGCACGTAGGCAACCCACGCTGGCGCACGCATCGCCGTGTCGGCGGCAGACTGGAGCATCTCCTGCAGCGCGTGCGTGGCTATTTCCCGTTGGTCGCGAAAAACATCAACATCAGCCCGAGCAGGATGACGAACGCCACCGCGGCGGCGATGGGACCGTGATCGATCTCGGTCCGGTCGAGCAGATCGCCCGCTTCCATCCGCGCCTGCGGCGTCGCGTCCTTGCTCTTCGCCACGCGCTTCGCTTCCGTCCGCGCTCCCTGGTAATCGCCGTCGGCGAACAGCTCGCGCGCCTTGGCCAGCTCCGGCGCCAGGGTTCCGTCCCCCACCCGCTTCGCGTCGGGAATGTAGTCGCGCTTCGGGGCCTCGGTGAACAGCGGCGGCGCCACCGGCGCGTCGTTGGCCGTTCCCGGGACCGTATTGCGCGTGGCGGTGACGGACTGGGTATTCTGTGCCATGTCACTCGAAGGTACCCGAGCATGCCTCTGGTCGCAAGGCGGGAATGCCGGTGAAATTGACCGGTTCTTGCAGTGATCCCGCGCGAATGCGGTTACCCTGCTCCATCGATGGCGAGCCGCCGGACATTGCTCGGACTTGGGCTTCTCCTGGCGGCGCGCCGCGTGCTCGCGTTCGGCGACGCCGCGCGGCTCACCTTCGCCCAGCTCCGCCACGGCGGTAGATGGGACCCGCGGCCCGACGGCCTTTCGCGGCTGTCCTGGGAGATTTCGAAGCGCACCAGCATCGAGACGTCTCCCGCCGTCAAGTCCATCGCCCTCGCCGATCCGGAGCTGTTCCGTTTCCCGTTCGCGGTCCTCTCCTCCGACCAGGCCTTTCCCGCGCCCGCCGACAACGAGATCGCCGAGCTGCGCAGATATCTCAGCTACGGCGGCTTCCTGATGATGGACGACGCGAGCGGTACGCGCGGTGGGGCATTCGAGCAATCCGCCCGCCAGCTCGTCTCGCGCATCGTTCCCGGCGCGCAGCTCGGCCGCGTCGCACGCGACCACGTCCTCTACAAGTCCTTCTACCTCCTCGATGGGCCTGCAGGCCGCGTCGCCACCACGGCCGACCTGGAGGCGCTCGAGCTGGGAGGACGGCTCGCCATCCTCTACTCCGGCAACGACCTGATCGGCGCGCTCGCGCGCGACTCGCTGGGCACCTGGGAATTCGAGATCACGCCGGGCGGTGAGCTGCAGCGCGAGAAGTCCATCCGCCTGGGCGTCAATATCGCCATGTATGCCCTCTGCCTCGACTACAAGGAAGACCAGGTGCACATCCCGTTCATCATGAAGCGGCGGAGGATCTGATCCCGGACACCGCCTACAACGCCTGGCGCATCACGTCTCTCTCCACGCTGCCGGGCTGGCTCCTCGCCTTGGCGATGATCGCGCTGGCCGGCGGAGTCTGGCTGTCGTTCCGCGGCTTTCGCAGCGAGCCTGCCGGCTACCGGCGCGTTGCGCTCCTCTCCTTCCGGCTGACGGCGGCGCTGCTCGTGCTCATCCTGCTTCTCGAGCCGGGCATCGAGCTGCGCGCGGAGAGCCGTGTCCGTGCGCGCGTCGCGCTCCTCTTCGACACCAGCCGGTCGATGAAGTTTCCCGCTTCTCCCGCGGGTCCGACGCGTGCCGAGGAGCTGCGGCGCTGGGCCGCGCAGCACGAGGCGGACCTGGCGCAGCTCGGTTCCCGGTTCCAGGTGGACGTCTACGGATTCGACAAGGAGCTGCAGCCCGCCGACCCGGGCAGGCTTCCGGCCGATCCGCAGGGTCCTTCTACCGACATTCTCGGGGGTCTGATCGCGGCGGCCTCGGGGGGCAGCGGAGGCCGGCCGCTCGCGGGTCTGTTCGTTGCCAGCGACGGGGCGGACAACGCGGAGTTGTCCCAGGGCGTCACGCAGACGGCAGGCGCGGAACTGCGCCGGCTGAACGTTCCGGTCTTCGCGCTCCCGGTCGGGGCGCAGGCTCTCAAGGACCTGGCGGTGGAGAGGATCGCCGTCGACGACTTCGCCTTCGTGCGCAACCAGGTGACCGTCGACGTCGTGGTCACCGCGCGCGGTTTCGGGTCCACCGACGTGCCGATCGTGCTGCGCCGCGAGGGCCAGGTGGTCGCTCAAAAGACGGTGCACGTCGACGGCAGCCGCACGCGGTACGAGGTCAAGCTGGCGTTCGTTCCCGACCGCACCGGCAAGTTCGCGTTCACCGTCAGCGCTCCGGTCTACGAGGGCGAGGCCATCGCGCAGAACAACTCGCGCTCGTTCGTCCTCAAGGTGATTCGCGACCGCGTGCGCGTCCTGCTGGTGGTCGGCCGGCCCTCGTGGGACGTGCGCTTTCTCCGGCAGCTCTTGAAGAAGAACCCGAACGTGGACCTGATCAGCTTCTTCATCCTCCGGACGCCCGGAGACGATCCGCACAGCTCGCAGGACGAGCTCTCGCTCATTCCCTTCCCCACGCAGGAGATCTTCCAGGAGCAGCTCAAGACGTTCGACCTGGTGATCTTCCAGAACTTCAACCATCGCCCGTACCGGATGTCGCAGTACCTCGACGGAATCGCCGCCTACGTCCGCGACGGCGGCGCATTTGCGATGATCGGCGGCGATCAGAGCTTCTCCGCCGGCGACTACGCCGGAACGCCCATCGAGGACGTGCTGCCGATCACCTTGCTTCCTTCGGGACCGACGGCCGTCGACGAGACGCCGGCGCAGGTGCGCTTGACCGATGCCGGCCGGCGCCATCCCGTCACCGAGCTCGCCACCAGCGGCGCGCAGAACGAGTTGGTCTGGGCCGCGCTGCCCAGGTTGCCCGGCCTGAACACCATCGGCCCGCTCAAGGGCGGCGCACAGACGCTGCTGCAATCGGCAGAGGGGCGGCCCGTGCTCGTCGTCGGAGAAGCCGGGCGCGGCCGGGTGCTGGCGCTGCTCTCCGACTCCTCGTGGTTCTGGAGCTTCGTCGCCGCCGGCGCCCAGCAGGGACCGCGCGCGTACGAGACGTTCTGGCACTCGGCGATCCGCTGGTTGGTGCGCGACCCGGCGCTGACGCCCATGCGGGTGACCGCGGAGCGCCTCTCGTTCGAGCCGGGAAGCGAGCCGCCCGCCCTCGACGTGCAAGTGCGGGGCAGCGATTACGGAGCGGCCGCGGGCGCACAGATCGCGGTGGTGACGTCCTCGGCGACGGACCCTTCGCCGCGTCCGATGGGCGCCGCGCTCGCCGGCCCGGACGGAAGCGCGCGGGTCGTCCTGCCCCCGCTGCCGCCGGGCGCGTACAAGGCGACGGCGACCGCCAAGCGCGGCGACGGCACCGCCATCGGCGAAGCGGAGGACGCGTTCGTGGTGGCACCCGCGTCGCGCGAGCTGGTCGAGGCCGCTCCTCGGCCGGACGTCCTGCAAGCCCTGGCGGCGGCGACCAAGGGGCGCGTGCTCGCTGCCTCCGATGCGCTCGCCACGTTGCCCTGGCGCGACCCCGAGCGCGTCGAGGTCGGACAGCGCACCAGCAAGCCGCTCTGGGACAACTGGAAGGTCCTTGCGCTGCTCTGCCTCGTGGTTGGGGCGGAGTGGACGCTTCGCCGCCGCTGGGGCTACGCGTAGCCGGCGGTCGTGCAAACAATCCGGAAGGCTTCCGCCGGAGGTCTCCCGCATGCAGAAGGCGCTCCTCCTTGCCATCGGGCTCGCCGCATTGCCCGTCCGCGCCCAGCACGCCTGCCCGCAGGACCTGGAAGCGTGGCGCCAGCTGCTCGGCGCGGAGTGGATCGACTGTCATGCCGTCGCCGATCTCACCACCACCAACAATCCGTACACCGATCCGCAGAGCCTGACCGGCATGGGCTATCCGCCGCCTGGTTCCGGCACCTTGAACTCGAAGTACACGGCGCCGACTTCACCGCCGGTGGGTGGAATCCAGATCGACGGCTACTTCCCCGACGCCTGCGACGCCTTCCAGCAGGAGCCCGCCCTGACCGCGAAGAATGGCGCGCCTTTCATCCAGGGGTGCACGCCCCCGCCGACGGTCGGCCAGACCTGCTTTGCCGACTGTCATCACGACGCGCAGTTCGTGATCCGCATTCCCGACGGCTGGGACGGACATCTGCTCACGGCGGGAACCCCGGGCATCCGCGACGCCTTTGCCAGCGACTTCATCCTCTCCGACTACGCCTTGGAGAAGAGCTGGGCGTACGTGTCGCAGGACAAGGGGAACATGGGCGCGAACTTCTTCCGTCAAGGCGGAGGCGCGCCGTGGCAGCCTGGGGCCGCGATTCAGGAGTGGACGTCGCGCATGCGGCAGGCGACCGCGGCCGCTCGCGCGCTGCTGACCTCGATCGCGCCGCAGTATGGCGTCTCTGGCGTCACCCGCTCGTACGCCGCCGGAATCTCCAACGGTGGCTACCAGACGCGGCGCGCGATCGAGACTGACGGCAACGGCAAGGACCGCCTCTACGACGGCGGAGTCGACTGGGAGGGCACGCTGTTCCTCTCCTCGCTTCCCGCGGCGATCCAGACGCAGACGCCGACGACCGGCTTCAACTTGTTCACCTACCTGCCGACCTCGCTCGCGCAGTACCCGGGCGACATCCTCGGCGTGCCCGCGGCTGTCGACGCGCTCGCGGCGGTTGGCTTCAATCCGGAATCCCAGCCCCTCTGGGCCTATCACTGGGGCATCTACTGGGGCCTGACGCAGAAGATCTACCGGTTGGAGTTCGATCCCGAGTTCACTGCGTACACCTGCTCGGGCGTCGGGACGCCGTGCGTGATGCCGCCCGCGCAGGCGGTTGGCCCCACCGACCCCGACGCGTCCTACGACTACCGCCAGCGCGTTCTGCAGAATCCTGCGCTCGCGCAGCGGGTCCAGGCGGTGGCCAACACGGGCGATCTGCAGCATCCGCTCATCACGCTTCACGGCGATCAGGACGCGCTCTTGCCCATCGCCACCGACTCCGACCTGTACGTGCAGCTCGTTGCACAGAAACGCCGCTCGCAGCGGCATCGCTACTACGTCGTGCGGGGCGGGAACCACGTCGACCCGCAATACGACGATCATGCCGGAGTGGATGCGTACGGCGACACCGTGCTGCGGCCGATCCTGCCGTGTGCGCGCGCTGCCGTCGATGCGCTCACCGCGTGGGTGGAGAAGGGCGTCTCGCCCCCTGCGAGCCACACCATCGCGAGGCCACAGGGCGCGACTCCGGATCAGCTCGCCAACGAGTGCTCGCTGCAGTAACCGCTACCGCTTCTGCTCGACCTTCAGGCCGACCCGACCCGGAGGCGGCTGCGGGGTCCCAGCGGCCTGCCGGCGCAGGAGCTCGACCCAGCTCTCCGGCAGCCCGCGCTCCTGGGCGCCCTCGATCAGGTACTCGAGGAGCCTTCCGCTGGCGGGTCCTTCCTCGCCCCGCTTCTCCGGCCGCGCGACGTACGCCTTCGCTGCGATGCGCTTTCCCTCCGCCTCGACGAAGACGTCGATCTCCTCGGAGAGGCCGGTCGAGACGCCTTCCTTGCGCAGCACTGCTTCCTTTGCCGGCAGCGGGATCTCGAACAGGACGCCGTGGACCTCGCCGTCCTTGTCCTCGGCCAGGTTGGCGACCCGGCCGCCCCAGAACCGGCTCTCGACGTCGAACGCGAGGCGGTACCCGCGCAGAACCGCAGCGACGCCGCGCGCGAACAGGCGCGCATCGACGCCGTGCTCCGCCGCCCATTCGCCGATGTGTCGTTTCGACAGAGCGGAGCCGTAGGCGAAGTACCGGTGCATGACCGACAGTCTACTACCCGGAGGCCGGCTTCGTCTCCTCGGCCTCGAGCGCCTTGCGCTTGCGGTCCAGCGCGGCAATCACGTCGTTGAGGGTCTTCTTGGCAAGAATCTTCGCGACCTGCTCGCGGTACGTCTCGACCAGCGACACCCCCTCGGTGATCACGTCCACCGCCCGCCACCCCTTCGGGCGCTTCTCCATCACGTAGTCGATCGCCGCGGTGTCCTCGCCGGAGTTGACCTTGGTGTGCACCACGGTCTTGCCGCCCTGCACGTCCTCGCCGGTGACCTCGCTGCGGATGCGATCGACGTCGGTGCTCTTGCCCTGGCGCATCTTCGCCAGGTAGTTCGCCTCCATCGCTCCCTTCAGCGCGGCGGTGTAGCGGCTGCGATCGGCGGGCTTGATCTCGTCCCACTTCTTGCCCAGCGTCGACCTGGCGAGCGCGTCGAAGTCGATCAGCTCGCTCACCGCCTTGCGCGCCTGCTCGCGGGCCCGTGTGCGCGCCTGCCCTTCGGACTTGAACCAGGTGCTGAGCGCCGACCGCACCTTGTCCTGCGTTCTCTGTACGGCCGCGCTGGCGGAGCCGGGGGGCACGGCGGCGACGATGAGGGCGATGGCGAGCGACGTCACGATGGCCTCCTCCGACCTTCGACGGGCTCCAAATCTAAACCTTCAATGCTTGGCTCAGGGTCCGAGCGGAGCCCCGACCGCCTTTTCCAGCGCTGCCCAGGCGAGTTGCGCGTCGTAGAGCGCCTTCAGCCGCTCGCCGTCGGCGCGCGTGTAGAGCAGCGTTCCTTCGAGAAGCTCCCGGGCGTCCCCTAGTCCCGAGTCGAAGGCGACTCCGGCCTGCGTCGAGAGTTGCTTTCCGATGTCCGTCTCCTTCGAGTACCGCTGCACGCGGACGCGCGCTTCCGCCAGGTCGCCGAAGGCCTGTTGCATCTCGAGGCGCACGAGCTGCTGCGATCCCAACTGCATCGCGACCGCCTCCTGCAGATCGGCTTGCGCCTGGCGGAGGCGGGCGAGCTTCTGCGGCACGTCGAAGGTGCCCTGCATACCTAGCGCGATGTAACCCGATGACTCGTGGTACGGGTTGTAGACGAATGGCGACGACGGATTGCTCGCGTTGGTCGTCTCGGTGAGCCGGAACCCGCCCACCAAGCCAACGTCCGGCCACATCCGCGCCTTTTCAAGGTCGACGAGAGCCTGCCGCGCCCCGACGCCCTCGTTCGCGGCGCGCGTCTCCGGGCGCTGTTGCAGCGCGCGGCGCAGAAGCTCGTCCGGATTCGGAGTCTGCGGAGCGTCGGGAAGATCCTGCTGCGCGATGGCCAGTTCTTCCGCCGGCTGTGCGCCGACCAGTAGCCGCAGCCCCGTCAGCGCCAAGTCGCGGTTCTTCAACGCCGAGGCGTGCTGCGCCTCGATCTCCTCAGCGAGGTAATCAAGCTTCATGGCATCGGCGCGGCTGATCTGCTCGCTCTTCGCCGCCAGCAGCTTCTGCGCCGTCTTCTGCGCGTCCTTGACCCGGTCGCGGACCTTCTGGACCGCCGTGTCCGCGTTGCGCGCGGTCTGGTAACCCCAGTACGCGCGCGCGACGTCGTAGACGGACTGGTCGCGCGCCCGCTGCACCAGCGCTTCGTTGGCGTTGACGAGGTGGCCCGCCGCCGACTTGCCCGCGGTCCACTTCCCGAATGTCCAGAGCGGCAGGATGGCCTGCACCTCCGCGTGCGCCGTGATGCCCTGCTCGCCGTGGAACCAGCCGCCAGTGCTGCCCGGGGTCAGGTTGCCGGGATCAGTTGCGTTGTCCGAGTCGCGGGCGAGCCGCCGCTCCGGCGTGGGACCGGCGACGTACGCCGTGGTCTGGAAGTTGGGAAAGAACGCCCAAGCCGCTTCGTCGCGCTTCCCCCGCGCGTTCTCCAGCTGCGCCACGGCCTGCATCGCGCGGGGATCGTTCTTGCGCGCGCGCTCCTGGAGCTCGCGCAGCGTCAGCCCCCTGGGAGCCGCTGCCTGCGCGACCAGCAGGACCATGAGCGAGATCATCTACTCGTTCGTGTAGTCCGAGCCGAGGTAGTTGATCAACTCTTCGCCCACCAGGTATCGCAGGTTGTTCTCTAGCCGGACCTTCTGCACGAAGAGATCGTGCTCGGGGTACACGCTCGCGGCGTGCTGCGGGCTCTTGAAGTAGAAGCTGAGCCACTCCTGGATGCCCTTCATCCCGGCGCGGGCGGCCAGGTCACCGAAGAGAGCGAGGTCGAGCACGATGGGCGCCGCGAGAATCGAGTCGCGGCAGAGGAAGTTCACCTTGATCTGCATCGGGTAGCCCATCCACCCGACGATGTCGATGTTGTCCCAGCCCTCTTTGTTGTCGCCGCGCGGCTTGTAGTAATGGATCGACACCTTGTGTTGCAGGTCCTTGTAGAGCTCCGGGTAGCGCTCCGGCTCGAGGATCTGCTCCAGCACGGAGAGCTTCGAGACTTCCTTGGTCTTGAAGTTCGCCGGATCGTCCAGCACCTCGCCGTCGCGATTGCCGAGGATGTTGGTCGAGAACCAACCCTCCATCCCCAGCATGCGCGCCTTGAGACCCGGGGCGATGATGGTCTTCATCAGCGTCTGACCGGTCTTGAAGTCCTTGCCGCCGACGGCGACTCCGCGCTTCTCGGCCAGCTCGACCAGCGCGGGAAAGTCGCAGGACATGTTCGGGGCGCCGTTCAGGTACGGCACGCCAGCCGAGATCGCCGCGTACGCATAGATCTGCGACGGGTAGATGTTCGGATGGTCCGCGTCCAGCGCCTTCTCGAACGCGGCGATGCTCTGATGCTCGGATCCGGCCTCCTGGTACGCCTCGGTCGACGCGCACCACACCATCACCGCGCGGGTGCACTTGTTCTTGTCCATGAAGCCGCGGATGTCCTGGATGAGCTGGTTCGCGAGCTCGCGCTTCGTGCCGCGCTTGACGTTCGCGCCTTCCAGCCGCTTCACCACGTTCTTGTCGAACACCGCCGGCATGGGCCGGATCTTCGAAAGCGTCGGCTGCAGTTGCGCGAGATGCTCGGGCGAGAGCACCTTCGCCTTCACCGCCGCCGTGTACGCGTCGTCCGGAATCGGGTCCCAGCCGCCGAACACCAGATCCTGCAGGCGCGCGAGCGGGACCAGGTCCTTGATCATCGCCCAGCGCTTCTCGCTGCGCTTGCCGAGGCGGACGTGCGCCATCTGGGTCAGCGATCCGATGGGCTTGCCCAGTCCCGCCTTGACGGCCTCGACGCCGGCGATGAATGTCGTGGCCACGGCGCCCATGCCCGGCAAGAGGACCGCGAGCTTGCCGTCCGCAGGGGCCACCTTCGACTTGAACTGATCCATCCGCTTCATCTCCGGAGCAGGGCCGCGCCGCTTGGCGCGGTGCGGCGCACCATAAGGGCGCGACGCGAGGGTGTAAAGGGCTTTCTCGCCCGTCTGTGGGCCGGTCTCGCGATCGGGACCGATGCATCCGGCGCGCGGCCACGGCATCATGCGTGCCATGGCAAAGAAAAAGCTGCCGCGCATCGAAGTCGGGTTCCAGGCGTTCGAAAAAGGAGCCGAAGAGGAGTTCGGCGCCGTGCGGCAGGTGCGCCCGCAGGAGCTCGTCATCTACATCGAAGACGCCGGCGATACCGTGATTCCGCTGTCGGCGGTCAGCGAGGTCATCGAGGGGAAGGTCATCGTCGACCCGCAGAAGCTCGACGATGGCGTCCGCCGCGCGATCGCCGCCGCGCACCGCGACGAAGACTACCCGTAGAAGCCCGCCCGCTCCGCGTCCCGCCGGGTGAAGCGCAGGGCGTCGGGTTGCGCGCGCCGATCGGCGTCCACACGGTACGGGCCCGCTGCATTCCCACAGGAGCCCACCCGTGACCCTCGACCTCGTCAAGGAACGTGGCATCCCGCTCGACGACCAATCCTTGAGCTGGAAGGAGATGGTCGGCCGTCCCTACAGCAAGCTCGACGTCGACGCCTTCACGCGCGTCCGCGTCATCCTCATGAACGGAATCGAGAGCGAGCAGCTCCGGTTCCTGCATGTCGCCGCGCGCATGAACCGCGAGCTGCGCGAGCCGCTGGCGCGGATCCGGCGGATCGAGCAGCAACAGCAGACGCTGGTGAACTGGCTCCATCCAGCGGACCAGTCGCCCCTCGAGACCACGCTGGGCTACGAGCAGGTCGCCATCGAGCTCACCGCCGACATCGCGCAGAAGGAACCGGATCCGTACCTGGCGCAGACGCACCGATTCGGGCTCCTCGAAGACTTCGACCATCTGTACCGATACGCAGCGCTCTACGACCGCCTGGAAGGCGGCGATGCGAACAACATCACGCAGTCGTACACGGACATTCGACCCGGCCGGCCGACGATGGTCGAGCACCGGCATCCGCTCGACGACCTGCGCAGGCCGTACGATCCGGCCACGGCGCATCCCCTCTCCAAGCTGCACGCCTATACCCTGGTCGCGGCCGAGCACCAGACGCACGACTACTACATGCACGTCGGGCCGCTCTTCAGCGACCCGATCGCCCGTCAGCTCTACGCCGAGATCGCCTCGATCGAGGAGCAGCACGTCACCCAGTACGAGTCGCTGATTCCTCCCGAGGAGAGCTGGCTCACCAAGTGGCTCCTCCATGAGGCCACCGAGGTCTACACCTACTGGAGCTGCCTCGGACAGGAGACCCATCCGCGGATCAAGCTGATCTGGGAGCGGATGCTGCAGTTCGAGCTGGGGCAGCTGCGCTTCGTCCGCGAGCTCTTCGAGTCGCGGGAGCGGCGCGATGCAAGTGAAGTGATCCCCAACCAGCTTCCCTCCCCGATCCGCTGGACGGAGCACCGCGCGTTCATCCGCGAGACGTTGAAGCAGGAGGTCAACCTGCGTGCTTCCGGGGCGGACTACGTGCAGGCTGCGGAGGAGCCGCGGCGGAGCCTCGAGCGGCGCGAGCGGCTGAACAAGGACGGCAGTCCTTCCGAAGCGGTCGCCAACGGCTACGTCTGGCGTCCCGGAACGGAGCTGTCGCCTCGGGCGCGCGACCTGGCGCAGTCCCAGCAAAGGAGCCTGCAATGAGCGACGCATTCGACACGGGCATGAACCGAACGGGGATCGCGACCTCGCCGATCGAAGCTCCGAAGACCATCCAGGGAGCGGTGGAGGGTAGGGGTCCGGCCGTGGACGGAGCGGCCGCGGCGCTGATGCGGTCCACTTGCGCCCGGGAAGCCGAGCCCATCGGTACGGTCCCGCCGCCGGCTTCGCTCAAGGGCGCGGCGAAGACCGTGCTCAAGGCGCTGCAGGGAGAGAAGGCCAGCGTGTTCATCGACAAGCTCGGCGAGCGCCTCGCGTTCGAACGGATCGGCGCGCGGCTCTACGAGGTCGTGCTGATCAAGGCGGAAGCGTACCCCACGTGGCCCGGGGGGCCGAGCCGGGAGGAGTTGCTGGAAATCCAGCGCGACGAGCTCTCTCACTTCGGCCTCTTGCAGAGTTGCATCGAGAAGCTGGGCGCGGATCCCACCGCCATGACGCCATCCGCCGACATCGCCGCGAATCTCTCGAAGGGCATTCCCCAGGTCCTGGCGGATCCGCGCACCGATTTGCGCCAGTGTCTCGAAGGCCTCCTCGTGGCAGAGCTCGCCGACAACGCCTGCTGGGAGTCGCTGATCGAGCTCGCGCAGGAGGCGGGACAGGACGAGATGGTGCGCGCCTTCGAGGCCGCCCTGCAGCGCGAAGAGCTGCACCTCGGCCGCGTCAAGGGATGGCTCAAGCAGGGCGTCGCTGCGGCCCTCGGCGCGAAACGATCGCCGGACCAACCCGCGGCGCGGCACTGATCGTCAGCGAACCGCTTCCGCGATGGCCTTTCCCATCTCGGAGGTGCTCGCCTTCCCGCCCATGTCGCGGGTGCGCGGGCCTTCGCGGATGACGGTCTCGATCGCCCGCACTACGGCGTCGCCGGCCTGCTTGTGGCCGAGGTGCTCGAGCATCATCGCGCCCGACCAGATCTGCCCAACCGGATTCGCGATTCCCTGGCCGGCGATGTCGGGTGCGGAGCCATGCACGGGCTCGAACATCGACGGGTACTCGCCCTCGGGATTGAGGTTGGCGGATGGGGCGATCCCGATGGTTCCGGTCACGCCCGGTCCCAGGTCGGAGAGGATGTCGCCGAACAGGTTGGAGCCGACCACCACGTCGAAGCGATCCGGCCTTTGCACGAAATGCGCGCAGAGGATGTCGATGTGGAACTGGTCGACGCGCACGTCGGGGTAGTGCGCCGACATCGCTTTCACCCTCTCGTCCCAGAACGGCATCGTGATGGCGATCCCGTTCGACTTCGTCGCCGAGGTGAGGTGCTTCTTCGGGCGCGAGCGGGCCAGCTCGAAGGCGTAGCGCAGGATCCGGTCGACGCCCCTGCGGGTGAACACGGATTCCTGGATCACCGTCTCGTTCTCGGTACCCTCGAACATCCGGCCGCCGACCGACGAGTACTCGCCCTCGTTGTTCTCGCGCACCACCCAGAAGTCGATGTCGCCAGGTTTGCGATCGCGCAGCGGGGAAGGGACGCCGTCCATCAGCCGGACCGGACGGACGTTCGCGTACTGGTGGAAGCTGCGACGGATGGGGATGAGCAGACCCCAGAGGGAGACGTGATCGGGCACGCCCGGGAACCCGACCGCTCCGAGGAAGATCGCATCGTGCTTGCGGATCTGCGCGATGCCGTCCTCCGGCATCATCTTCCCATGCTTCTGGTACCACTCGCAGCTCCAGGGAAACTGGTCCCAGCGGAACTCGATGCCGTACTTCGACGCGGCGGCGTCCAGCACGCGAATGCCCTCGGGCACGACCTCGTTGCCGATCCCGTCTCCGGGAATGACCGCGATGCGATGCTTCGCCATCTGTCTCTCCCTCTGGCTTCAAACGTGCGGCTGGGTGACGACCACCAGCGTTCCCGCCGAGACGCCATACTTCTCGAGCGCCCCGACCTGCGCGATCACCTGCGGGCCGGTCCGTTTGCCGGCCAGCAGCGCCGCGTAGGCGCGCAGCACCCGCTCGGTCTCCGCCTCGCTCTCGCGGACGAGCTCGACCCGGAACCGGCGCACTCCCGCGGCGAGGAGCTGCGGCAGACATGCAGCGGCGCTTTGCGCCCGCGCGTTGAATACGGTGTTCCGGCATCCTACGTCGACGATCACCGGGTGCTCCATGCCGAGGCCGTCGCGGAGGCGGATCAGGTGCTTCTCACAAGGACGGCCGCAGTCGCGGTAGTCGTGACCGTTGGAGAGCAGGTGCGAGTAGACGCAGTGCTCGTTGTGAAACAGCGGCAGATGCTGATGGATGGTCACTTCCAGGCGCTCCGCCGGAACGCCGGAGGCGAGATCGAGAAGCTGGGCGAGATCGAGATCGTACGCCGGCGTCAGCGTCGACAGTCCCAGCCCGAGCAGGGTCCGCGCGGTCAGCGCGTTGGTGGCGTTCAGGGAGAAGTCACCGTGCACCGTTTCGGTGTGCGGATTGCGGCGGAAGTGCTCGACCGCGCCGAGATGGCGGGCGAGGATGCCGTCCGGGCGCAGCCGTTCGAATCGGCGGTCGTAGCCCTCCTCACCCGGCTTCTGCACGCGTGGGGTGGCGACGATGACCTTGGCGCCCCTGGCGCGCGCCCGTTCTACGGCCACGCCCAGGCCGACCAGCTCCATGAAATCGAGTTGCAGCTCGTCGAAACCGAGGCGCAGCGCGACCTCAACCTGGCCGAGGGTGCGGAGCAAGGGGATCAGCTTCGGGGCACCAGAAGAGCCGTTTGCGGAAAGCGGTGCGACCACGGCGTCCGGATCCAGTCCGGTCCGCACGTGGCGCGCCGGTTGCGGCGGCGGGCTGCCCACGAGAGCTTGCACGACGGCGCGGCGCAACCGCTTCAGCTCCGACGGCGGCATCGCGAGCGCGCCCTCCAGCTCGAGCTCGAGGCGGCGCAGCTCGAACCCGGTCTCGCCGAATGCACAGAGCTTCTCGCGCACGAGCCCCTCGTGGAGGGGGTTGACTCGCGCGAGCTGCAGAGGCATCGCGCTCTCGACGCGGGCGGCGCGGCCGAGATCGTCGCGAGCGGTGACGATCAGCGCGGTCCCTGCCGCTCCGCGTACGCTCAGCGTGAGGCCGACTTTTCTTTCCCGAGCCGCGACGCGCTTCATCTTCCGCGTCACTTCGGCGTCCTTGGCCTTCCAGACGACGTCGCCGGCCTTCACCAGTCGCAGATCGAGAGAACCCTGGTCGGGGCCGCCGAAGAGCATCCGCAGCAGTCCAGGCGCCACCACGTCGCACGCATGCAGTCCGCCGCGAGGCTCGTCGTCCTCCGGCTTTCCCTGGTCGAAAAGGATGCGATCGCCGGCCTTCAGCTCCGGTGCGTCCGGTTCCGCACGCACGACCACGCGACCCGCCCGGGCGTGGACCTCCTCGACGCGCCCGACGAGCACGCCGCGGTGCCCGGGATAGAGGCCGTGCACCAGCGCCTGGTGGTCGGAGCCGCGGAAAAAGCCGTGCGAGAAGCTGCGCGAGAAGCTGTAGCGAAGCTCCTCCTCGTCCCTCTTCTGCAGCGGATATGGGCGGTGCTCGAGGGCGGCATCGAGGGCGCGGCGGTACTTGTCCACCGCGTTCGCGACGTACTCCGGCCCCTTCATCCGGCCTTCGATCTTGAAGCAGCAGACTCCAGCGTCGATCAGCTGGGGAAGTAGATCGTACGCGGCGAGATCCCGAGGCGAGAGCAGGTACTTGAGCTGCTCGTCGCCGCGCGCCGTCTCCACCTTGCCGTCGACGACGAGGTCGTACGGCATCCGGCAGCTCTGGGCGCATTGGCCGCGATTCGCGCTCCGGTGCTGGAGCGCCTCGCTCGTCAGGCACTGGCCGCTCCAGCTCACGCAGAGCGCTCCGTGGACGAAGCATTCGAGCTCGAGGTCGGTGCCCATGGCCATCGTCCGGATCTCATCGATGGACAGCTCGCGCGGAAGGACCACGCGGGTGACGCCGAGCGACTTCGCGATCGCCGCCGCTTCCGCCGACGAGACCGTCATCTGGGTCGAAGCGTGGAGCGGCAGCTCGGGGCAGACCTCGTGCGCGAGACGCGCGATGCCGAGATCCTGGACGAGGATCGCGTCGGCGCCGGCGCGGGCGATGTCCGCGAGGGCCGCCTCCGCCACGGGCAGCTCGCGATCGAACACCAAAGTGTTGAACGTGACGAACCCCTTCACGCCCCGCGCGCGCAAAAAATCGAAGATGCGCGGGAGGTCCGCGACGGCGAAGTTGTCGGCGCGGGCGCGAGCGTTGAAGCCGCCGCGCAGCCCGAAGTAGACGGCGTCGGCCCCGGCCGCCACCGCCGCTCGCAGGCTCTCTTCGTCGCCGGCGGGTGCGAGCAACTCGGGTCTTGGAGGTGCTTTCGTCATCTGCGCGGGGGCCTTTCTTCTCATCGCGCGAGTGCCATGGAACAACCCAAACATCAAGCCGGCAGGCGGGCTTGCGCGGTGCGGCTTGCCTGCCCGGCTGCTTGCTGGGAAACAGGACGAGGACGGAAACCGGCGCTCTTCTCCAGCAATGGTTATGGTTTTTCAGAGGCGCCAGCCGGCGCGGGTGGAACATGGCGGATGTTGAAAACGAGAACGAAGAGACCCTGACTTGTGGTGTTTGCCGCAAGGTGGGTCAGTTCACCGCGCCCGTGTCCGTGATCCTCGTGTTCGCGCCCGCAATGGCGAAGCCGTATCCGCTGATCCCTGCCGAGGACTACCGCGTCTGCAGCGCCTGCGACGCGATCTTCACGCTGGTGAATCGCGCCGTGGATGCGCATCCGACGACGCGCGCCGCGGGGCCGTGGTCGCGTGCCATCGTCGTCTTCAGCGACGGACATGGCGTGGACGTCAAGGCCAAGCGCCAAGGCCAGCAAGTCGCCCTCGCTTAAACCCTGCGCAGGTTGGTTTGCTCGAGCAGGTAGTCCAGCCAGAGCGCGGAGAGCTTCTCGTGGAGGGAGTTTCCGCGCAGGCGCATGCGGAGATTGTCCCAGTCCATCAGGTCCATGGGCTGGTCCTGATCGAAGCAGGAGAAGACGAAGGATTCCTTGCCGGTTTGCGGGTCGCGGTGCTTGCACAGGCACTGCGCGCAGATCTCCTTCATCATGCACTGCATCGGCGAGTTGATCGACGCGATCCCCACGTGGTCGGCCGGCAATAGCGTCTTGACCTCGTTGTGCCGGGCCCGTGCTACCGCCGCCATCATCCGGTCCGAGCCGATGGCGATGATCCGGCGGACGTTGGTGAACGGGATCGGCGGGTCGCCCAGGGCGCCGGTGGCGTAGGCCACCATCGCTTCCACCATGTTGCCGGAGAAGGCGCGGTCCTGCGCGCGACGGGCCTTGGGAGGCTTGCTCCCCTTGTCGACGGACCAGACGACGACGTCGGTGGCTTCCTCGATCTCGTCGCGCTTGAACACGTCCTGCGCGTGGCGGTAGCCGGCGAAGTACACCACGCGGCAGCCGTTGGCGCGCAGGGCCTTCGAGATGCTGAACAGGACCGCGTTGCCCAAGCCGCCGCCGCAGAGCACGACGTCCTCGCCCTTCGGGATGGTTGAAGGCGCTCCGGTCGGGCCCATCACCACCACCGGCTCGCCGGGCCTGAGGGCCGCGACCAACCGCGAAGACGATCCCATCTCCAGCACGATCAACGAGAGAAGGCCTCGCGCGCGGTCGACCCAGGCGCCGGTGAGCGCAAGGCCTTCCATCTGCAGCCGGGTCCCGTCCACTACGGGCGCCAGGGTCTCGAAGTCCTGCAGCCGGTAGAACTGGCCCGGCTGGAACCCGCGCGCAGCCGCCGGAGCGCGGACGATCACTTCCACGATGGTCGGCGTCAGGCGCTTGATCTCGTGCACCCGGGCCCGCAGATCGCTGTCGAGGCGCGCGGTCAGCGCGGCCCAGACCGGCTGCGCGCTTCCGTCCGCGCGCTCGAGCTGGTGCGCGAAGAGCCGGGCGATGTGCGGATAGCCGTCCTTCGCCGACGCCATCGCCTTCACCACGCTGCCCGCGTAGGCGGGATGGTTGTCGCCGAAGAAGCTCACGTAGCGTCCGCCGCTCGAATGGCTGGTGAAGAACCCGATCGCGCCGGTCAGGTCGTCGGTCACTTCGGCGGGAACGAGCTTTCCATTCTCGATCCGGAACGAGCTGAAGGCCGAGTGCTCCGGGTCCACCTCGAATCGGCCTGGCGCCTCCTTCTCCACGGTGGTGTTCGGGCCCGTGCCCGCCGCGACGCAGACCGTCCGCGCAGGAAGCGTCACCTCCGCGCCGGAGCGCAGCGTGAACTTGACCGCCTCGACCGCGCCGTGGGAGTCGGGTACGGCCTCGACCGGCGAGAGTCCCTCGGCGAAGGCGATGCCTTCCTCGAGGGCCTTGATCACCTCCTCGTGGTTCAGCCGGTACGCGGGAGAATCGTTCAGCGTCTTGCGGTACGCGATGGTGACGCCGCCCCACGCCTTCACCAGCCTCGCAAAGTCGGGCTCGTCGTTCGCCGCGGCGGCGCGCTCGCGCTCGCGCCGGACCTCGCGGCCGTGCTCCAGCGCTTCGGCGTAGATGTGCCGCTCTTCCGGATCGAGCACGGAGAAGACCATCTCCTCGCCGGCCGACTCGCAGAGCTTCTCGTGCCGATCGAGGAGCTTCTCCACCTGGATGGGGTAGTACGCCGCGAGCTCGGTGGCCGCGTCGATCGCCGTCAAGCCTCCGCCGATGACCACGGCCGGCAGCCTTACTTGAAGACTCGCCAGCGACCCCTTCTTGAACGCGCCCGTCAGCTGCAGCGCCATGAGGAAGTCGCTCGCCTTGCGCACCCCGCGGATCAGGTTGTTCTTCAGCCCGATGACCGTGGGCTTGCCGGCGCCGGCAGCGAGGGCGATGTGGTGGAACCCGTACCGATCGAACGCGTCCTCCAGCGTGACGGTGCCGCCGAACCGCGTCCCGCCGTAGAGGCGGAAGTGCGTCCGTCGCGCCAGGTTCAGGTGCAGGATGTCGAGGAACGTCTTGTCCCAGCGCACGGTGATGCCGTACTCGGAGACGCCGCCGAATCCGGACGTCACCCGCTCGTCGAGCGCCGTACCGAACGCGTCGTCGATCCGCTCGATGGGACCGGCGATCAGGTGCTCCGCGATCGGCTCGATCTTGAGCCCGTCGATGCCGACGACGCCGAACCCCTCGTTCAGGAGATGGTGCGCGAGCGTGTAGCCGGCGGGGCCCATGCCGACCACCAGCACGTTCACGCCGGAGTAGGGCCGCGGGTGCTGCCGCTCGAACCGCAGCGGGTTCCACCGGGTGAGCAGGCTCCAGATCTCGAATCCCCAGCGGATGCGCAGGACGTCGCTCAGGACGCGCGTCTCGATCTGCGGAATGTTCACCGGATCCTGCTTCTGGTACACGCAGGCCTTCATGCAGTCGTTGCAGATGCGGTGCCCCGTCCCTGGCGCCATCGGATTGTCGATGCAGACCAGCGCCAGCGCGGAGAGGAAATCGCCCTCCCGGGCCGCGGTGTGCATTTCGGAGATGCGCTCCTCGAGCGGGCACCCGGTCAGCGGCGTTCCCAGCGGGTTCTTGCGGTAGCGGGGTGAATCCTTCTCCGCGAAACCCTTCGCGCAGGAGTCCTTCTCGCGCTCGTGACAGTAGATGCAGTAGTCGATCTCGCTGCGGACCTCGCGGGCGGACATGCGCGGGTCGGTGAGGCGGAACCCATCCCGCCGGCGCTGGTGCTCCTCGTGGCCGGCGAGGATCTCGGGCCGGTCGGCGCGCGGCCGCCGCAGCGGGACCAGCTGCTGGAAGTCGAGCGGGCGAGGAAGTCGGAGGAACACCCAATCCGGCCGCTCCTCTTGCAGCGAGAGCGCGTAGAGCCAGCGGTCGAACAAGTCGAGCAGCTTGCGCGCGAGTCCGACGTCCTCGCCCGCGTATTTCGCGCCGGGCAGCCCCGCGTCGGCGAGGCCGCGGTGCAGTGCGCCGCAGAGGTCATGCCAGGCGAGGAGCTGCGGCGACCCAGGCTGCGCGCTCTCCACCTCGAGCAGCGTCTCGATGACGATCGCGACCAGGAGCTCCGCGTCGTTCCTGGCGAACGACGCGCGCGGATCGCGGCAGGCCGCGGCGGCGAGCAGCGGGCGGACTTCCGCATCGAGAGCGGAGAAATCGGAGGCTCGAGGCCGGTCCTTGGGCCCTTTCCTGAACACCCGCCGCTGGACGAAGTCGCGCTTGACCCGGAAGAGCGGTGCTTCGCGGCCGGCGGCCTCGCGCAGCCTCTTCAGATCCCTTTCTACGCCGAAGAGCCGTCCGAGAAACCGCGACACCTGCGCGCCGGTCTCGAGGAGCAGGGCACTCTCCTCGGGCCCGCGCAGCGGCACGCTTCCCTCGCGATGCGCCCGGTAGCGTGCGAACAGGGCGGAGTCCGCTTCCTGCAGGAAGTCGTCGAACGCGCGTGTCAGGTCGGCCAGGCGTCTGGTGTCGTGCAGGTCGGCAGAACGGAACCCCGGGATCCCGAGCTGCAGGTCCGGGGTCTCAGGATTTGCGAACAGGGCTCTTTCCATCGGGCGAAGCGATCTTGCCAGAACCCGTCGCTCGGTCGCATCGGGAAAGTGGCCACACTCCGCCGCCGCGTACCCGATGTGCTCTGGCCGCTTACATCAGCGCTTCTGCGGCTGGCACCGCGTGGCCGCTGCGATGTCCGTGACCGCGACCCGCTCGTGGGTCCGAAACACGGCGTAGTCCTCGTGGTTCTCCGTCACCACGTCGGTGACCACGTCGATGAACCTTTCGCCGTCGCGCAGCGCGACTGCCACCGGCCGATGCACGAGGACCGCTTCTTCCAGGACGTCGATGAAGCTGCAGCGCCCGACGGAGTCCTGGCAGATGACGGCCACGCTTCGAAGATAAGCGATCCGACCCGTTCACGCCCGCGGGCGGCGTCCCTGGCAGTCGGGGCAGAGGCCCTCCGCCTGCACGCGGACGGCGCGGACGTCGAACCCTTGCGCGTCGCGCACCCGGAGGCGGTCCAGCTCGCTGTCGTGGAGGTCGCGCACCTTCTTGCAGGAGGTGCAGACCAAGTGGTGGTGCGGATGTCCTGCCCCGCTGCCAGGCAGCGCGGATTCGTACCGGGCTTGCTCGTGCAACGGATTCACGTCGACGACGGCGCCGATGGCCTTGAGCGCCTCCAGGTTCTTGTAGACCGTGGCGAGCGAGAGCGTGGGAATCCGCCGTTGCACGGCCTTGTGCAGCTGCTCGGCGCTCGGGTGCTCCCGCGAGGAGGCGAGCGCCTCGAAGATCGCAAGCCGCTGGTGCGTCACGGAGAGCCCGTGCGTCCGGCAGTACTGGGCGAACGTCTCGACGTCGTTCCGCTGCTTCTTCACGTCAGATCCTGGGCCAGCGAACGCCGCACCGCATCGGGCAGCGTGGCGCGATGGCCATACGAGGGATGGTCAATCACCAGAGCGGCCGGTCCGCGCAAGAGCGCGGGGGCGTCGGGCACCTTGAAGCGCACGTACTGCACCGACGAGACGCGCCCTGGCTCCTCGCGATTCGGCTCCAGCTCACCCTTCACGCGGGTGTCGCCGACCTCCAGCCAGACGTGGTCGCGCAGCCCGAAGAGCCGGGCAAGCCGCTCCTTCACGTCGGCGTCGCTGCCGGTCAGCTCGATCATCAGCGTCGCCGACAACTCGCCGGCGCCGGGCAGCATGCTGTTGAACCCCTCCACCTCCTCGGCCACCTGGGCGGCGTCGGTGATGCGCTCGATCCGGAGGATCTCCTGCACCTGGAACTTCACGGTGATCCGATTCTCGAAGACGAACGTCATCTCCGGACCGACCTGGACGCGCCGATCCTTCTTGGCGGCGATCACCTCCTTGCGGAAGCGGTCGCGTACGCCTTCGTAGACGGGAAGGGGCCAGAGATCCTTCGGATTCAGCGGTTGCATCAGGTGGGTTTCGCTCCGGGCAGGTCGCCCTGTTTCGGGTTGTCGGTCCGCGGCGAGCGCAGCGGCTCGCCGGCATAGGCGGCGCTCAGGATCCGCACCGGGTGGTACGAAGGCCGCCCCGTCTTCTGCTTCAACTGCAGTCCCGCCAGAGGGCAGTCGCTGGAGACGACTTCCGGCTCGGCGTTCTCCACCCGCTGCGCGGCGCCCTCGGCCACCTTCAGGCTGTCGGCAAAGAACTCGCTCTTCATCCCCCATGTCCCGTCCATGCCGCAGCAGCGGTCGACGAGCGTCACGTCGCCTCCGGCCCACTTGAGCAGGTCCCGGCCGCGGTAGCCGAAGTTCTGCACGCGGTTGTGGCAGGCGACGTGAAAGGCGACCTTTCCGACCGCGCCCGGCGGCGGCTTCGGCAGCTTCTTCGCGCGCGCCTGCTGCAGGACGAAATCGCTCAGATCCATCACTGCGGCCGCCACCTCGCGCCCCTCGGCCGTGGGCACCAACTCGGGATACTCGGTGCGCAGCATCAGGGTGCAGGACGGACCCGGCGTTACGATCTTGCGGCCGGCGCGGACGGAGGGAAGCAGCGATTCCACGTTCCGGCGGGCGAGCGTGCGCGCTCCTTCCAGATCGCCGCCATCGATCTTCGGCATTCCGCAGCAGACCTGTTCGGGGCACTCGACGTCGCAACCTGCCCTCTCCAGGACGTCGACGGCCGCCTTGGCGATGGCCGGATCGTTGTAGTTCACGTAGCAGGTCGCGAAGAGGGCCACCGGCGTCTCGCCGGAAGCGACGGGCGCGCGGCGCGCCCACCAGGTGGCGAACGTCTCCTCGGCGTAGGTGGGGAGCTGACGCTCCCTGGCGATGCCGATGGTCTTGTCCATCAGCATCCGGTTGAAGGCATTGTGCGCGGCGGCGTTCGCGAGCGGCGCGATCTTCGTCATCACGCTTCCGACCAGGTCGGTCGCGCCGAGGAAACGCTCGCGGAGCGCGATGCCCTCGTCCTTTGCCCAGAGCATCTTCGCCCGCAGCATCAGTTTGGGAAAATCGACGGCGAACTCGTGCGGCGGCACATACGGGCACTTCGGGAAACAGAGCTTGCACTCGTAGCAGAGCTCCACCACCCGCCGGTGGTCCTTGTCCCCGAGAAGGTTCACCGGGTTCTCGGTGGACACCGTCACGTGCTTGAGGAGCTCCGCGGCCTCGTGCTCCTCGATGATCTTGCCACCCTCGATGTGCTTGCCTTCCGCCTCCTCGCGATGCGGATCGAGCTCGTCGACGCGCCGGAAGAGGACGTCGAACGAGGGGCAGAGGTTGAAGCACAACCGGCAGCCGTTGCAGATCTCGAACACGCGATGGAGCTCGGACTCCATGTGCGTGCCGTCCCAGAACTGTGGGTTGTCGTACGCCATCCCGTGGGGGTCGGCGGCGGGCCAGTCCTGCTGGCCGGCGATCGGCAGCCTCATCCGGTGCCCCTCGAGGACTTATCCCTCGGCCTTGACCTGCTGCAGGCCCTTGGCGAAGCGCCCGGCGTGAGCCTTCTCGGCCTTGGCGAGCGTCTCGAACCACTCGGCGATCTCGGCGAAGCCTTCCTCCCGCGCCTGCTTGGCGAATCCCGGGTACATCTGCGTGTACTCGTACGTCTCACCCGCCACGGCAGCCTTCAGGTTCTTCTCGGTGTCGCCGATAGGCTCTCCGGTCGCCGGATCGCCGACCTCCTGCAGGTACTCGAGATGGCCGTGGGCGTGGCCGGTCTCGCCTTCGGCGGTGTCCCGGAAGAGACCGGCGAGGTCCGGACGGCCTTCGACGTCGGCCTGCTTGGCGAAGTAGATATAGCGGCGGTTCGCCTGGCTCTCGCCGGCGAAAGCGGCCTTGAGGTTCTCGTGCGTCTTGCTGTTCCTCAAATTGGGCATGCGTGGATCCCTCTGTGCAGGAGAAGTTGTGGAGTTGGAGAATCATTCTCCAAAAAGGATTCGCACCGTCAAGGCAAAATCGTTCTTGAAGGTGGACCGTAGCGTCCGCCTGGTTACACACTGATCGCGATGGCGGACGAGAGCGCGAACCGACGCCTCAAGATCGAAGCCCATGACGCGAGCCGCGTCGAGTGGTCGATGTACATTCCTCTGCCCCGGGATCGGGAGATCAGCGAGGCCGAGGTTTCCTTCCGGCTCGAGTTTCCCGAGAACGTCTACGTCCCGCACGACGGATGGGAACAGCTGCAGATCCTCGCCCGCCTCTCCAGCCCCGACGAGGAATCCGCAGCTCCCGAGCCCCTCACCGTCGACGGCCTGCGCCGCTCGGCGCTGGGCGTCGCCCGCCGCCTCAAGCTCTTGCGCGAGAGCATCCCCCGCGCGGCTGTGGCGCACTCGCTCAATCCGATACCCGTCGCGCCGTCGCTCGCCGGGGAGCTGGAGCACATCCTCGACCAGGCCGTCGGCACCCTCGGGCATGCGCGCGCCATCTTCGGTCCGCGGGCTGACGACCCGCCCGAGCTCGGCCGCGAGCGGGCTCTCGCCGACGAGTTCCTCTCCGGCCAGCTCCTGGAGCTGCTCACCGTCGCCGAGGAAACCTGCGCCCGCATGCTCGCGCCGGCCGGCCTGCCCGGCTATCGGGCGGTGGCGCAGAAGCTGCGTGGGCGGGTGGCGGACACCCTCTCCGCCGAGCTCCACGAGCGGGAGCGGAGGGGCGAGATGCTCCCCGACGGCGAGGACGTGGAGGCGCTCGCGCTCTTCCTCGACCGCGCGGCCCAGCTCAAGAAGCATTTCCAGGAAGTGCTCTTCCTCGAGCCCGAGACGAAGATGATCGACGAAGCGGTGCGCAATTGGGTGGGACTCTCGGGCGCCGCGACTGCCTTCATCATCTACTTCGGCCTGCAGGCGCTCCAGACCAGCGCCGCCGCGGGCCTCGGGCTCTGGACGCTGATGACCGTGGGCGCGGTCGCCTACGCTCTCAAGGACCGGGCCAAGGAGCTGACGCGGCAGTGGCTGGCCGGGAAGCTCTCCCATCTCTACGCCAACCGCGTCCTGGCGCTGCGGGAACCGCAGAAGTTCGACCGCAGCCGCAACGTCGTGCTGCGGGCGCGCGAATCGCTGGCGCAGGCGCGCGTCGCCCGCCCCGACCCGCTCAACCCGGGCGGCGGCGCGGTGCAACGGCTGGTGACGCTCGACTACAGGCAGCGGGCGCGGGTGACGCGCCTCAAGGGTCCTTCGGCGCCGGCGTTCGAGCGGCTCAAGATCGTCTTCCGCTACGATCTCGCGCCCATCCTCACTCGCCTCGATGACTCGGTGAAGCGGGTGCCGGTCCCCGCCGGCGAGGGCGTCAGGTTCGCGGACGCCCCCAGGCTCTATCGCGTGCCGCTCAGCCTCCGGGTTTCAACTCCCGCGGGGGTGGAGAAGCGCGAAGCGCTGATCGTGCTCAACCGCCGCGGAATCGCGCGCATCGTTCCCGAGGGGACCGCCCAGCCGGTGCCGCCTGCCGAGCTCGAGCTCCCGGAGCTCGACGACAACGGAGTGGAGCTGCTGCCGCAGGCCTGAACGCAGAGGGCGCCGGTCCGTCGTGGACCCGCGCCCTCGCGTGAACGTCCTGTGCGCACGAGCTATGACAGGTTGTCGTTCACCAGTTTCGTCATCTCGAACATCGAAACGGTCCTCTTTCCCCCGAACACCTCGCGGAGCTGCTCGTCCGCGTTGATGTTCCGCTTCTCCTTCTTGTCCTGCAGGTTGTTCCTCTTCACGTACTGCCAGAGCTTCTTCACCACTTCGGTGCGCGGCAGCGGTTTGTCCCCCACGATTTTCGCGAGCGCCGCGCTGGGCTGCATGGCCTTCATGAAGGCGGCGTTGGGCTTGCGTGCGGTCTTCTTGGCGGACTTCTTCGAGGCGGCTTTCTTGGCGGCCATCCGGTGTTTCCTCCCATGGGGGAGCGGTCTCCCCTCGAAAAACCAGCGCACTCTGACAGAACCGGATCGGCTCCGTCCAGCGATTTCTCCCTCTGGAAGGAACGAATCTTCCCCTTGGCGCGGCCGCGTCAGCGAGCCCTCGGCCGCGAGATCCGCAGCAGGGAGGCGCCCTCGCGGCGCAACAGGAGCGTCAGCGCGGCGTTTTTCGGGGCCGCCCGCGGAAGCCACTCCCGCTCCTGCTTCTCGCTGGCGAGGATCAAAGCTTCGCCGCCCGGCGCGAGGAGACGGGCGCCGTCCCCCAGCTCGCGCGCAGCGACGGAAGGACCCGCCGAGGCGGACAGCTCACCCACTACCAGAGGGAAGCTCTCCGGCAGAAGGCCGTCTGCGGGGAGCAGCGTCTCGCGGACGGCAACGTCGAGGCGCAGGCGGCGGGCGTTTCGCCGCAGGAATGCGGTGTCGAGCAGATCGCGGTCCTGGGCGAGCACCTCGCAGGACGTGTAGCGAGACTTAAGGTGAAGTGGGAGAGCTCCATACCCGGCGCGGAACGCCAGCGCTCGGGCCGGCGCGGTGCGCGGCAGCGACTCCGCGAGAAGGGAGAGAAGACGGAAGTGAACGGGATCTTCCGAAGCGTCGTACGGCCGGGAGAGCCGCAGCCCCGCGAATTCCGTCTCGTCCCGCGCGTAGACCTCTTCGTCGGCAAGGTCGATGGCCGCCGGGGCGGCAGGCAGCGCAAAGACGTCGTGCCTCGCGCCCCTTCCCACGTGGACGAGCCCGGTGAGCCCAAGCGCGAGCACGACCGCGGACAGATCGCGGATGATCACGGCGCGAACTTCGGCGCCGAGCGCGCGGCCTCCCTCGAGCAGGTAGCGGATCGCGCGCGGGCCGATGCGCGCCGGGACGTTGCACAGCACCCAATCGAATCGTTCGCGGGCGAGCTCGCGGTAGCCGAGCCCGGGCCGCACTTCGACGTTCTGGAGGCCGAGCTCGCTCGCGTTGTGCGCGGCGGCCGCCACCGCGAGCAGGTCCCGGTCGACCAGGACGCATCGGGTCGACGGCCAGCGGGCCGCGACCGGAAGGCCGAGCGCGCCATATCCGCAGCCGAGATCGAGCAAAGACGCCGGCGGATCGGCAGGCAGATGCCGCAAGAGCAGCAGGGTGCCTTCGTCGACGGCCTGCGAGGCGAAGACGTCCCATGGAACGTCCAGCGCAAGCCGCGGAAAGCCGGGCGCCGCCGCAACCACCCTCCCCCGCGCGTAGGGGCCGAGCGCCTTGCGCGCGAGAGCGCTCGGCGCGGGCAGCACCGCAGGGCCGCCGGCGCGCCGCCTCTTCTTCACGGACGCCTTCGATGTGCTGCCTCCGCCGCTCTCAGCAGCGCCTCGCGCAGGTCGGGTTCGAGACGCGACGGCCCCAGGACGCGCGAGGGCTCCGCGGCAGCTCGTACGAGCGGCGCGGCACAGACTCCGGCGCGCCGGCGTGCCTGGTCGAGGGCGCCCTCATGGGCGAGCCCGAACTGGAGCGCGCGCACGGTGTTCTTGCCGAGCTTCCGGTTCAGTCTTTCGAGGAGCATCACCCGCGCCGCGTCGAGCTGGTCGCGCCAGCGGTGGTCCTGCACGAGAACGTGCAACGTGCCGCCGCAGAGGACGGTGGGCTGCGCCCGCGCCGCGATCTGTCTTCCGACGGCGCTCTCCCAGAGCTCCGGGCCCACCCCGCGGGGCAGCCGCCTCGCCATGCCCGCCTCCCGCAGCGCCCGGTGCAGGATGCCGGAGAGCTGTTCAGACCTTCCGCAGGGCGCGAACTGCGTCACCTGCGTCTCCGCAGAAGAGCCAGCCGCATGGCGGCGACGATCTCCTCGATCACGTAGGGGCGCTCGACCACCGGAACGGCGGCCGGCTCGGACGCCTCGCCGCGACGGCGCGAGAGGATCAGCGCCAGTCTCCGCGACGCCGACCGCTCGCGCATCTCGGCCAGGGCTTCGTCTTCCAGCGAAGGCCAGTTGCGATCCTCGAGCAGCACCACGTCGGCGCGATCGAGCGCGCGGAGCGCCTGCGAAGGAGCGTGCGCAATGCCGACCCACGCCGGCAACAGCCGCTTCAGTCGCTCAGCTTCGTGCAGGTCGCGTCCGACGAGCAAGAGTCTCCGCTGCGCTGCGTGCGTCATGCTGGTCCTTCCGCTGGTCCGGTCCATCGACATCGATGAAATCGCACACTTCGTGGAGCCTGCTGAAAATCCGCGGTCCCACGCGTTGCTCGAGATTTTCGGCGCTCTGTCCGTCCGCCTTGAACTGCCAGTCGAGAGTGCCCGGGCGCGGATAGTTCGTCGCGAGCAACGTGGGGCGCCTGGCGTTGTAGCGAACGCTGAGGACCTCGTCGAGGACGCCCTGCTCGAACTCGCGGTTCTTGCCGCCCTTGCCGATCTCGTCGATGGCCAGTACGTCCACGTCACGCAGCGGCTCGAGCCACTCGCGCGAGGAGAGACCGCGCGAGAAGCCGTCGCGGATGTCGGAAAGGAGCAGGAAGAATTCTTCGTAGCGACCGCGAACGGACTTCTTCGCCGCCAGCTCGCGCAGAATCGCCGCGAGGAGATGCGTCTTTCCGCTTCCTGGAGGCCCGCAGAAAAGGAGCGCGCGTTGGCCCGCGGCCGCCGGGATGAATTCGTCCACGAAACGACGTGCACGAGCGAGCGCGATCTTCTGATCCGGGCTGATTCCCGCATAACCAGCCAGTGTCCGATTGAGGAACTTGGGCGGCAGCCGGAGCCCGGTGAGCAGCGCGAGCCGCCGGGGATCGGCGCCGCAGGCGCAGCCGCGCAGCACGTCGTACCCGCGGTCGTCGCGCGCATAGAGGCGGCCCTGGCCATGGCAGGACGGGCATCCGGCCGTACACGAGCAGGCCGCGGCCACCGCCTTGTCCTCGCGCTGCTGGAAGCTGAAGCCTTCTCCGCCACAGAGGGCGCAGACCGGCTTTGCCGCTGCGGGTTCCGCCATCGATGCTGCTCCTAGAGGAGGAACGCGCGCGGCGGCACGCCGAGGCGCTCACTGGATGCAGACAGAAGCATGAGCTGCAGGCTGCGCTGATAGCGGCGCCGGGTCATCGCCGGCGGACGCGGAGCGATGCGCGAGCGGAGCGCGGATCCGGCCTGCAGCGCCGCCGCGCGGGGCAGCTCGCGCAGCGCCGCCTTCAGCGCGGCCACCGCGGCGGTCCAGTAGCCGTCTCCGCCTTCCTGCGCGAGGAGATGCTCGGCGCGCTCCGCAAGGGAGTGCCACGCGGCGCGCGCGGCGAGGCCGGGCGCCTGCGCCGCGGCGCGCAGCTGGCCGCTGAGACCCTCGGTCGCCGGAGCCGGGGGCTTGCGGCGCGCCGAGATCCGCTGCAGCGCCGGAGCGATCACCTGGAGCGAGAGCGCCGTATCCACTGCGCCGCGCACGGTGGAGCGCGTCCGCAGCCGCGCGGCCTTGCGGACCTCCCCCAGCACCGCGGCGAGAGGAACTTCGGCGGCGTACCAGCCGAGGGCGAGCTGCGCATCGGCAGGCGACAGGAGCAGGCCGCGCCCGCGGACCCTTGCGAGCTCTTCCGCGATGGCCTCGACGTATTGTCTGGCAGTCAAGCCGTTTACCCCTCTCGGTCGCCGTGCCAGGTTGCAGGACGGGTCCGACACCGCCGCAGCAAAAGCGGTCATCCCCTCGCTGCGCTGGCGTGCTAGCACTGCCGCTAACCACGCGTCAAGACTCAGGAAACCTGCCGGAAGGAGCACAGCTTTTCCACAGCGTGCGGGGACCGTTCGGGCGCGTAACGCAAGCTGCTTTTGGCGCCGTCCACAGCCGGTGATCAAGTCCGCCCCCGGGCCTGTGGAAGGGGGAGGGGGAAAGCTTGGCCAAACGCCCCTGCCTGGTTGAGAATCGACCTCCCGGATGCTTACCGACGACGCCAGCCGCGGTCGCCTCCTCACCGAGTCGAGCACGCGCGCGTTCTCCGGCCTTCGCACCCGCGCGATGGAAACGCTCGCCCGCATCCGCGCCATCGCGCTCGCGGCGTTCGGTCTCGTCGCCGTCACCTTCTCCATCGCCGGCGATCCGGAATCGCGCGCCGAGCTCTGGCCGCTGCTCGGGTACGCGTTGAGCGGATACCTGCTCTTGCGCTGGCGACGGGGCGGCGGCTGGCGCGAGCACTTGACGATGGCCTCGCCGATGTTCGACGTGGCCTTCATGTTCCTGCTGCTCTGGACCATCGGCCCGCGAGCGGACAGCCAGATCTTCAATGCCGGTTGGACCGTCGGCGTGTTTGCGCTGCTGGTCGCCTTGTCCGCGCTCTCGCTGCGGTCGCCGCTGATCTCCGCCACCGCGGCGCTGGCGTTCGGATTGCTCGCCGCGCTCCAGGTCCGCGCAGGAGTCGCCTGGGCGAGCATCGCCATGAGCGGAGTCGTGCTCGCGCTCGTCGCCATGGTTTCCGCCGCCGTCGTGCGCGAGCTGGACCGCCTGGTCGCGCGGCTCGTCGTCAACGAGGTCAGCCACGAAGAGCTGCGGCGCGCGCAGGGCGAAGCGGAGACGCTCACCCATCTTCTCGTGCACGACATGAAGGGGCCGCTCACCGGCCTCATCGGTCTGGCCGAGGTGGTGGCGAGCGAGATCAAGGGACCGCTGCAAGCCGACGTGAAGATGATCGAGCAGCAGGGACGCCGGCTGCAGGCGATGGTGGGCGACCTGCTCGCCATCGCCAAGCTCGAGCGCGGCGTGCTCACTTCCGCGCCGGAGACCGTCGACCTCTCGGCGCTGCTCATCTCGCTGGCCAACGCGTACGCCGCCAGCGCGCGCAACGCCGGCGCGCAGATCAGCGCCCGGGTGGAGCCGGGACTGTGCGCGATGCTTCACCGTGAAATGGTCCACCGCTTCTTCGACAACCTGGTGCTGAACGCTCTCGACTTCGTGCGCCCGGGCGGACGCATCGAGGTGGCCGCCTCGCAGGATGGGCCCGAGTTGACGCTGGCGGTGCGCAACACCGGCGAACCGGTGCCACCGGAAGCGCGAGGCAGGTTGTTCCAGAAAGGCGTCGTCCAGCGTGGGTCGCGGCAGAAGCACAACCTCGGGCTGGGCCTCTACCTCTGCCGCCTGGTCGCGGTGGCGCACGACGGCTCGATTGCGCTGCGCGACGAGCCGGGATGGGCGACATCGTTCGTCGCGCGCCTGCCGGTCGAGGCGCGGCGGGCGGCGCTCGATCTGAGGGCGCCGATCAGCCGCGTTGGGAACGCCTGAACAGCGGGATCACCTTGGCGAGGGCGCCTTCCTCGTCAGGGGCGGCGCTCGGCATCCGGTCGCCCACGTCGTCGTGCAGGGAGAGGTATCCCTCGCGCTGGCAAAGCGTAGCGATGGCCTCGACGAGCTCGCGGCGAACGTCGCGCGGCAGCGCCTCGAGGTAGCCGAGCATCTCGATTCCCTCTGGCGAGATGCCGTACTCCGGCTTCCAGCCCCTTCCGTCCATCCTCGCCCCCGTGTAGGGAAAGGTCGGCACGGGCAAAAGAGGGCGCATCCCTGCCGAGGTACTGGCGAGGGAGCAGGCGGCTGCCAGTAAAAGAGCGGCGGACCCTTGAGGATCCGCCGCCCGGCGCTCGTCAGCGTAAGGGGGGTTACGCGTTTGCGAGCAGCCCAATCGATTTGATTACGAGCAACCCATGGAGTTGCCGCAATTCAGGCATTTGTAACAGGTGCCGTTGCGCACGGTGATATGTCCGCAGGTGTCGCAGAACGGCGCATCGCCGGAGAGCTTGCCGAGCAGCTCGTCCTGGGCCCGCGCCGCCGCGCGCGCTGGATCTGGCGGGTCCGACTTCTGCGCCGCCTTCGCCGCCCTGGCCGGGCTCGCGGCAGCCGGCGGCATCGGGTCCGCCGTCTGCGCGCTCTTCGGCGTCTCCGCGGCTTCCTCCGGCGTGACGTGCGCCAGGTCGTCGCGCTTCAGGTACTCGACGCCGAGCGCGCGGAACACGTAGTCGATCACCGAGGTGGCGAACTTGACCCGGTCGTGGCCCTGCACCGGACCCTGCGGCTCGAAGCGGGTGAACACGAACTGCTCCACCAGCACGTCCAGCGGCACCCCGTACTGCAGGGCGATGGAGACGAGCATCGCGAAGCAGTTCATCACGCTGCGCAGCGCCGCCCCCTCCTTGTGCATGTCGATGAAGATCTCGCCCAGCTCTCCACTCTCGTACTCGCCGGTCCGCAGGAACACCTTGTTCCCACCGACCTTGGCCTCCTGCGTGATCCCGTGCCGCTTGGGGGGCAGCCGGCGCCGCACGCTGGCCGCGAGCTGCACTGGCGCGGGCGCGGTCTTCGCCTGGAAGGCGGCTTCCGCCATACGCTCGGTCTGCTCCACCGTCAGGTCGGGGATCAGGTTGCGCAGGGCCTGCGCCATCTCCTTCGCGTCCTTCGGCAAAGGGAGCTTCGCGGCGACGTCTCCGGCGCTGAGCGGCTGCGACAGCTTCGAGCCGTCGCGGTAGAGCGCGATGGCTTTGAGTCCGAGGCGCCAGGACTCCCAGTGGATGCGCTCGACCTCCTCGACCGTCCCGTCGTGCGGGAGGTTGATGGTCTTGCTGATGGCGCCGGAGAGGAACGGCTGCACCGCGGCCATCATCCGGACGTGGCCCATCGGCTCGATGTAGCGGGTTCCCAATGGCCCGCACCGGTTCGCGCAGTCGAAGACGGGATGATCTTCCGCCTTCAGGAAGGGGGCGCCTTCGACGGTCTGCCGGCCGCAGACGATCAGCGTGGCCTTGTCGATCTGCTCGTCGGTGTAGCCGAGCTTTGCGAGCAGCTGTTTGCCCTTGCTGCCGGCGTCGAGGCCGAGGCGCTGCAGCGCCGCCGCCCCGAGAACGTGCGAGGCGAACGCCGCGCGCAGGTCGAATACGGACTCGAGCGACTTCTCCACCCTGGCGACCTCCGCCGGCAGAAGGCCGCGCGCCTCCAACTCTGCGGGCGCGAACTCCGGTACGCTCTTGAGCGTCGCCGTGCCGCGGACGTAGTCGACGATGGCCTGCACCTGCGCCGGAGCGTAGCCGAGCTTCTTCAGCGCTCGCGGCACGGACTGGTTCACGATCTTGAAGCTGCCGCCGCCCGCCAGCTTCTTGAACTTGATCAGCGCGAAGTCGGGCTCGACGCCGGTGGTGTCGCAATCCATCAAGAGCCCGATGGTGCCCGTCGGCGCGAGCACCGTCGCCTGCGCGTTGCGATAGCCGTGCTGCTCGCCGAGCTGCACGGCGCGGTTCCAGGCGTCGTGCGCCGCATCCATCAACTCGCGCGGCGCGAGGGCGTGATCGATGTTCGCCACCGAATCGCGATGCAGGCGCATCACCTCCAGCATGCTCTCCCGATTCAGCGCGTATCCCTGGAACGGCCCTTTCGCGGCCGCCATCTCCGCGGACAGGGCATACGCTTCGCCGGTCATGATGGCGGTGATCGATGCGGCCACTGCGCGGCCTGCGTCGGAGTCGTAAGGCAGGCCCTCGACCATCAGCAGCGTCCCCAGGTTTGCGTACCCGAGCCCGAGCGGCCGGAACTGGTGGCTGCGCTCCGCGATCCGCTTGGTGGGATAGCTGGCGAGATCGACCGCGATCTCCTGCGCGAGGAAGAAGATGCGGCAGGCGTGCCTGTATGCCTCGACGTCGAACCTCCCCGTCTTCTCGTCGAGGAACTTGAGCAGGTTGAGGCTGGCGAGGTTGCAGGCGGTGTCGTCGAGGAAGACGAACTCGCTGCATGGGTTGGAGGCGTAGATCCGGTCGGTGGCCTTGCAGGTGTGCCACTTGTTGATCGTGTCGTCGAACTGCAGCCCCGGATCGGCGCACTTCCATGCCGCCTCGGCCATCTCCCGCCAGAGCTCTCGCGCGGAGAGGCGCTCGACCACCTCTTGCGTGGTGCGGGTGGTCGTCTCCCAGACCGCGTCCTTGCTCACGGCCTCGACGAACCGATCGCTGACGCGGACGGAGTTGTTCGCGTTCTGGCCCGAGACGGTGCGGTAGGCGTCGCCGTTGAAGTCCGCGGAGTAGCCTGCAGCGATCAGCGCCGCGACCTTCTTCTCCTCGCGCGCCTTCCACTGGATGAACTCGCGGATCTCGGGGTGGTCGACGTTCAGCACCACCATCTTCGCCGCGCGTCGGGTGATTCCGCCCGACTTGGTGGCGCCGGCGGCCTTGTCGAGCACCTCGAGGAAGCTCATCAGGCCCGAGCTGGTGCCCCCGCCGGAGAGCCGCTCCATCTTGCCGCGCAGCTTCGAGAAGTTCGTCCCGCTGCCGGAGCCGTACTTGAAGACCCGCGCCTCGTCGTGAACCAGGCTGAAGATGGAGTCGAGATCGTCTTTGCAGCTCTGGATGAAGCAGGCGGAGACCTGGGGCCGCGTGTACGCGTCCTCGGTCATGTACGCCCGCCCGCTGGCGAGATCGACGGCGTAGTTTCCGCCGCTGCCCTTGATCCGGTACTCGTGCCAGAGCCCGCAGTTGAACCACACCGGGCTGTTGAAGGCGCCGATCTGGTGCACCAGCATGTAGGTGAGCTCGGCCTCGAACGCCTCGGCGTCGGCGGCGGAGGCGAAATAGCCGCCCATCTCCTCGCCGGCGGTGCGCAGCGTATGCGCGACCCTGCGCACGAGCTGGCGCACCGATTCCTCGGCGCCGCTGCCCGTCGGAACTCCGGCCTTGCGGAAATACTTGGAGACCGCGACGTCGGTGGCGAGCTGCGACCAGCCGGCCGGAACTTCCGCGTCGTCCATCTTGAAGACGACTTCGCCGTCGGCGCCCGAGATCTTCGCCGGGCGCCGCGTCCACTCGACCGCGTCGAGCACCTCCATTGCGGTCATCGCATCCTTCGTGACGCGACGCGTCACGGCCAGTCCCTTGGCCTTGCGGGAGGGTCTCGGACCCTCCGAGCGGGGAGCGGTCATGGACGCACCTGCAGGCAGGGCGGACAAGGCTGCGGGATCATTCTTGCCGGGCTTCGCCATCGATGTTTTCCCCTCCAGTTCCACAGTCGCGGTCGCGATGCGGAAGTGTGGGCAGAGTGCGGCAAACGGGACTCGCTTGTCAATCGCGGACCACTACGTATTGTGGTGACGCGATGCACAATGCGCAATGCTTAGTAGGTTTCCCACAGCTTGTGGATCGCTTTCACACAGGCCCAAGAGACCGGATGCCGGATCGTTTCACGCGCTTCGCACAGCGCCGCGCCGTCCTTCCCTTGTGTCCAAGTTGTGGTAGGAAGGCGCCCCCTTTCGCAAAGCACCGGGTGTTCACATGAAGACTCTGACCGAGTTCAGCGGGACCCTGATCCGCATGGCCGCGAAGGCGGAAGCGGAAGCCCGCAAGAGCCTGCCAAAGGAGCTGACCCGCGTCGCGCCGGCGCCCGCGGTCTCCGAGGGCGTGACCGCAAAGCCGAACGAGAACGCCTCCGCCGTGCTGACCGATCCCGGTGCAGACAGCACGACCGGCGCGGCCGCGCTCGGTCTCGCGGAACAGGCTGCCGGTCAGAGCGACGCCGTGATCGGCACGGCCGACGAGCCGCACATCGAAAAGCCCGGCGAGGCGGGCACGACCGAGGACCTGATGCAGCCCGGTGCGGCCGCCGAGGAAGCGCGCGAAGAGGCCGCCGCCGACCAGGACCTTTCCGGGCAAGGGGAACCGGATTTGAAGAACACGCCCGGAGGCGCGAAGCCTTCCGAGGTCAAGGCCGACGAGGAAGGCCAGCCCAAGGCGGA
>Ga0209474_10000593_pt1 | contig 38992 bp, 33 predicted proteins | sample GraSoiAngelo_145_FD_185902 | JGI IMG/M metagenome (GOLD analysis project Ga0209474, IMG submission 185902) | Grasslands soil microbial communities from the Angelo Coastal Reserve, California, USA - 14_1009_05_20cm (SPAdes) (version 2) | ecosystem: Environmental > Terrestrial > Soil > Grasslands...
CCCAGCGCAGTTCCTGCTAACGGGCTAATCTTTTCTGTTCTTGCTTTCTGCGTTGCCATGGCCGCCTCCCTGAATTGCTTTCCCGGTTCTATCTACTATGTCGAATCAGAAGCGGCCAAATCGACAGGTGGACCAGGGCCATCCAGAACCTCGACTAAGTCTTTGTGGCGGTTAGCCTTCCGGTCCTATGGATGGCTGTGTTGTTGACTGCGAACGCATGGTCGTGCGCTTCGGGGTTTCTTCTTGACAATAGTAGCGCAGACGTACATCTTGGATGGCTTTGCTCCCTCCTGTCATTTAAAACAGTGAGGGGGACGGTGCAACGCAAACCCCAAATGAAAAAGGTCAGGCTCTGTTTCCACGATCGCTGTTTCGACGGTACCGCTTCTGCTGCTCTCTTTTACCGCTTTTACCGCGAGAAATTTGACAAGAACGCCGAGTTTGCTTTTACCGGCATGACGCACCGGGCTTCGCAACCCTGGGAAGACGGTATCTTCGACGGCGATGAAAACGTTATCGTCGATTTCAAGTATTCCAGTTCGCCGAAGGTGACTTGGTGGTTCGATCATCACCAAAGCGCATTTCTGACCTCCTCCGACGCCGAACAATTCCGCCATCAAACGCGCGAACATATGTTTTACGAGCCGGATTACAAGTCGTGCACTAAGCTGATTGCGACGGTCACAAAAGAAAAATTCGGCTTTGACACTGCGGCGCTGGCGGATTTGGTTCATTGGGGCGACATCATCGACGGAGCACAGTATCCGACGCCGCAGGCAGCCGTGGAATTGGCCGAACCCGCGACACAACTTGCTTTAGTGATCGAGGCCGCGCCGGAAAATGGCCTGCCGGCACGGATTATTCCAGACTTAGCCTACCGTCCTCTGGCCGAAATGGTTACGCTGCCGCTGGTCGCCAAACATTTGGGACCGCTGCTGGAGCGTCACCGCCGCTCGATCGAGATTCTGCAGCAGCGCATTGAGGCGCGCGCCGGCGTGATTTTCTTTGACGTCACCGACTTAGATCTGGAAGGCTACAACAAGTTTATTCCGTACTTGCTGCATCCGGAATGCGTTTATTCGGTGAGCGTGAGCGCCTCCGCGGTGCGAGCAAAAGTCTCGCTGGGCACCAATCCATGGAACCAGGCGACCGCCAACCAAAACTTGGCTTCGCTCGCCGAGAAGTACGGCGGCGGAGGCCATCCGCGCGTCTCTGCCATTTCTTTTGAGCCTGGGAAGCTGGCGTACGCGCGTGAAGTAGCTCGCAATCTCGCAGCCGCCTTGCGCGCAAAATAGCGCCTGATTCCGCAGTTTTGGGTGTTTTCAGCACATCGACAAAATCTAAGCTCCCATGTAAAATTCTAACAATCTCCCCGTGGACCGGTAGCTCAATGGTAGAGCAGCTGACTCTTAATCAGCGGGTTGGAGGTTCGAGTCCTCCCCGGTTCACCATTCAAATCTAACGACTTACGTCATTCTCGGTTTTCGTCCCGCACAGGTCATTGTGGGGACTTTTGCGGGGACTCCACTAGAAAAAAGGGAAGAGCGCATTCGCGAGCGGGTTAGGGACAGTCACCTCGGCGTACTGCTCGCTCTTACAGGTAACGCTCCAGCGCAGGAACAGCGCCAGATGGTCACGGAGAGGCTGAACTGAACGAGGAGAAACCTTTTGGGGAGGTGAGATAGACAACGGAGAGAACACCAGCGTTCATCCGCGAGGGTGCGGCCCGTTTAGAAAGACCGCCTTCATGTTGCCTGCCGTTATCAGGACGACCGCAGCAGCGGACTCTAGCGGTCCTTCCTATCGGGTTGAGAAGATTATAGAACGCGCCCGTGAGATTGTTACATCGTGCCCTCTTCCATCTCTGGAATCTACGGGCTTTGCAGCGCTGCGCTCGTGTCACACCTTACTTGACTTAACCCGGCAGGGCTGCGTCGGCATATCATGGAATTCCGATGCTCACGGCCACCGACATTTCTCCGGCCACCCTCGCGCGCGGCTTGGCCGCCAAGCGAAGGAATGCTTTCACCGCGATCCTGTTTGGCGGCTTGCTTGTCGTACTTCTGCTCGAAGGGTTTTCCTTCAAACTTCTGGGTTTCTCACAGGGATCGTGTTAGGGCCTCTGTACGCCAATGCCTTTGAATATTTGTTTCATCGCTTCGCGCTGCATCCCCCGGGGACGGATTTTGGCTTACTACCATGGATTGCATCACTCCACCTGGGGCACGCCCGACGAGCCGCTGTACGTGAACTTCGCCAAGAACCCGTTGATCGTCGTGCCGTTGTTTGCCCTGAATGCCTTGCCGATCTTTGCCGTCGAGTATTTGCTTCGCGCCGGGCTGGCTCCCGGCATGATGGTTGGCTTCGTGGCTTATTTCGTGGCCCACGAGGAAATCGACTGGCGGATTCACTTTGGCGGTTGGCTGCCGCCCTGGCTCGAACCCGGGCGGAGGCACCACCTGCAGCATCACGCCGCGGAGGAAGAGCGGTTCAACATCTTTTTTTTCCCCTTTTCGATTGGTTGTTCCCGCCGTGCCCCGGCAGCAAACCGCATCGCTGAGGCTCGTCAGCGCCGCCGCCTCCGTTCTATTGGGTACGGAAGCGCAGCTGCGACGGAGTTTCAGAAGATTCTCGGCCCGCCCCGGACTTGTGAGCAACAACCCGTTGGCCATCTTCGTACCAGGACCGACCTTTCCGATAAGAACTCATGCGCCTCTGGCGCACCAGCAAGCATGAAAGGAGCCGGCTTATGCGTAAGTCTTTTACTTTCAACAAGTGCTCGGCCTATTTTCAGAGCAGCGCGTCTACCAGGTAGCCGATAGCTGCATCCCGTCCCGTCTCCCCTTGTATGCCGCTCAAAAGGAAGGGTTTGAAGGAGCCAGGAGCAAGGCTTCGCATCCCGGGGTAGTCGCGGCAAGGAGGCATACTGTGATCTTAGTCGTCTGTTGGCCGGGTTCGCGGAGGTGAAGAGAAACTAATCTCTTCGGACGGTGTTGGGCTTTACAGGACAGGTTGGTCGCCACCGACAGAGTCGCGTGACGGCTGGAGCTTTTTGGGCCGAATCATGAGATTGAGTAAGGCCAACATTGCTGGACTCGCCTCCCCACTGCAACACGCCGAGATGAAATCCATCCTGGCCGGTACGTGGCCACCGCTCAAGCCGTTGCCGGTATTCAAGTATGAAACAGTTGAGTATCGCGCCACGATTGATTTCGACAAGAAGCGCGGAGAGTGGGTTTGTCGAAAAACATCTCTGCCGTCCAACAAGGTTCAGGAACTGCGCGGTGGACTGAGAGAAATCACCATGGCATTGCCCCATGGCGACGCCGAAATATTCACCGAGGGCGCGGAACAGCAGGAACAGGAATTGGAGAAGGACACGAATCGTCGTCTTCAAGCCATGCATGAATGGAGAGAGAACTACGAGAACGGCGCACTCTATTTTGAACTACGAGACTATCTCTCGGAAAGCCAGCGAACCGAAATTGACCACAGCCTCCGGCTGACTCTTACTGCCCGGCAACTTCAGTTCAACTCGAAGAACGTTGCGTATGTTTTTGACGCCCTCTCGACTGCGGGCGGCAGGTTTGCAACGCTCATTGAATTCGCAAAGCGAAATAAGGCGAAGCAGCGAACTGACCCCCTGGCACAAGAGGAGGGGGCTGTGCCCGAAGCCGAACGCGCAATTGACCACGACAAACAGTCCCTGGGAATCAGCTCTCGCGAGTTTGGACCTGTCCTTAATAACCGGTTTGTTCGGGATCAGGAAGCCGCAGAGCGTTGCACAGACGCCGACGAGTTCCCGGCCGTGTCGATTAAGAATGTTTTCCCGGAGCAAGACCAAGCCCCCTTGGCAGAACAGATCGCACCCCACATTGCGTCTCAACAATTTGAGATCGAGACCTCCGAGATTGTGGATGCGGAGTCTCCATCGCCCGAACAACCTTACCAAGAAGGGCACCACTCCTCTGCATTTACCGGTCTTGCTGCGCAAGTTCGAACGGGCCAGTCGCCCGCGGATCGCATCGAGGGCTCGACCTCGCGCTTTCCTGTTCTCGAAATATCCGCATTTCAGGTCGCTGTATTCGCATTACTGTCTTTATTCGCGGTGATCGCTTTCACCGTTGGGCTCACAGTGGGACGCGGCCCGCTCGGGAGACGCCTCCGAGAGGCCCCGAAATCAATGCTCGCTGTTGATTCCAAATCACCCACACTGCCTAATCAACCGGACGGATCGACTTCGCGAACTCCCACTCCGCCGGTGGCAAGCTCCAATGACTCTGCGGGCACGCATCGCCCCGGCGACGCCACGCCTTCGAAAGAAAAGTCTAAGGAGAACACCCGAGGCTCGGAAAATTTCGCGCAAGTGCATTCCGCGGATTCAGATTCATCTCCGACAACAGAATCTAAACCATTTGCTAAGCCCGAAGTCAATTCTGAGCACAGTGGCGCGATCGAGCTAATTGCGCCGAGAAGTCCCGCTCCAGACAGGCTAACCCCTACGATAGGCACAGCGCCACACTTGCCAAGATCTTCCGCGATCCTTTTCACTCTCCCAGGCCGGGGAAACCGACCGTTCAGGGTGAGCTTCCCGGAAAAAGCGATCGCCGCCACGTCTTCCTTCGCGATGACCTCGCAACTTTCCGTTCTCGTTTCTCCGGAGCTCGGGCCCACAGTGGCTCATAAACCGGCTCGATTAGAAGGTGGCCAGCTTGTCTCCTTCGTTTGGCCTCGTTATCCAAGGCCGGGAAATCGGCATGGACCGGCGGAAACAATAAGCGTCCGCGTCACTATCGGGCAGCTTGGCCAGGTGCTGGAGGTAAAGTTCTTGAGTGGCTCGCACTCTCTTCTTCCTGCCACAATGCGAGCCATTCGTCAGTGGCGTTACAGACCCACCCTGTTGGACAAAAGACCGGTCCAAGCTCAGCAGGACCTCACGATTGAATTCCGGCCGCCACAATATTCGTCGCAGGTGTCATCTCGACATCCATCCCACAACTAGTGGCAGTGAAATCTTCGGGATACCATGCGCTCGAGAACCGTCCCGTCTCGACGCTTTAGGAAGATCACGGCTGTACCACGGCGAAGTTTGAATCTGTTTGGACCCTTCCCAGGCGCAACGACTGTGACCGACCTGGCCTTGTGCGAGCAGCGCTTGAGCCTGTCCCACTACACGCATGGCACGCGGCATGTTGAGCACGTCGGCCGCGAGGACTGCCTCCTGGTCGAGGTAAAGAACTCCCCGGACGATGTTTCAATCCCGGCGAATCCGGAGGGAGGATGGCACGGCATAAATAGCCGCCGCACCCGCCACTCCAAGGATCGCGACGATTTTCCACCCCAGTTCGTAACTGTGTCGAATATCAAAGATTTTGCCCACAACCCAGGGAGCGGCCCATTGGCCGATGGAGTATCCCATGATAATGAGCGCAAGAAGCTTGCCAAGCGAGCTTATGCCAAAACATTCCGCAGTCACAAGAGGAATGAGCATGTAGTCTGCGCCCATCGAAAAGCCGAAGGTGACCGCGAATGCACACAGAACGAGGGGCGAATGTGGATAGGCGAGCAGGAACACAGACGCTCCAATCAAGAAATAGAAAAAGGCCATGAGATGCGATTTCTCCAGACGGTCGGCAAGGTAACCAACGATCACGCGTCCCCCCAGGCTGGCGGTTAGCAGTATCGTCAGATACTGTGAAGCAGCCGTAGCCGAGTAACCAGCGTCCTTTAGAAACAAAATGAAATGTTGAATTACCGCGCCGATTGCCCCAATGGCCAAGGTGGATCCAGCGACGATCAACCAGAAAGCAGCTGACCCGACCGCTTGCAGTACCCCGGCGGAAGCTGCAATCGTTGCCGATGAATTTTCAAACGACAGTGCTTCTTCTCTGAACGCCTCGAAATCAACCCCAGAGCCTTCCGGCGAAGATCGTGTCACCCAAACGCCAATGGGGAAGAGCACCACGAGGATGATTGTTCCCAGCAACTCAAGTCCGTGGCGCCATCCCAAACTCCGGGCTAGGAAATTTACCAGCATCGGTGCGACGACGCCTCCCGTGCCGAGGCCCAAGTAGGCATATCCCATCGCCCGGCCCCGGCGCCGATGGAACCACTGCGCAATCAGCACTTGATTGGCAATGGGTCCTGCTAGAACGTAACCGATTACTTCCACGATACAGAGAATCTCGAACTGCCAGAAGCGGCTCATGTCCCCCATAAGCAACAAAGGCAATCCGACCAGGCCAACTCCCGCGAGAATCACCACTCGCGCGCCGATCCGATCAATGAGCGTTCCCGCCAACACGCCAAAGGGGAGTCCCGCGAACAGGAATCCGAGCAGGAAGCCCTGCGTTACCTGAGCCCTCGTGAAGCCGAGGGATTCCACGAAGTAGGGATAGAAAACGGGGAAGCCGTAAAAAAGAATTCCGACTACAAAAAAAAGATTTAAGAAAGCTGCGAGAACGATCATTGATCGGATCGGCGCGCGATTTGAGGCTTTGTTCGTTTTGTTGATGACCATCCGTCTCCTGTGAGTCGTCTCGTTTCGCAGACGGGTGTGCAGCTTATCCTCACTTGCGAGATGATTTCATCCAAATTCGGGGCCGAGGATAGCGCAAAACGAAGCAGGCCTGCCGCGGTAAACATTCGAGCCACGGACCATACGTGTGAGGAGTCTAGACGGAGCGAAGCCGTAAGCACTCAACAATTCGACACCCATGGAATTCGACTTCATGCAGTCCACGATGAGAGTTTCGCGGGAGGATCTGGACAAGAACTCTTGGAGAACTTTTTCCGCTGCCGCGCGGCTCCTCGCCATCCACGGCCCAAGATGATCCGCAAACAAACCACAACGCCCGAAGGCATAGCCCAGTGGCAACCCACCTTCGCAAACAGCGATGGCAAATTCCGGAGCTTCAGCGAAGAGAGAGCGAAGTAAGAAGCTACGATCCGCGCCGAACAATTCTTCATCGAATCTGAAAATCTGCTCCATTGGAATCTCGCCCAGAGGCGCGCACAGTGCCGGTCGTGTTCCTGCCGACCTTTTTAGAATCCATCGTTCAATTTCACATTCATCGACGAATCCCAGATTCGTGTAAAGTGGCTTACCCAGAGGAGTAGCATCGAGCTTCATGGTGGCAACGCGTGCGTCATCTAGATACTCGATAGTTTTTTTCAGAAGCTGAGTTCCAATCCCCTGGTTCCGGTACTCGGGATCCACCAAAACCATGCCAATCCAGGCGAACCGATTCTCATAGCAAATGGTGGTCGCGGTTCCAGCCACCTTCCCGTGGTTCTCCATTACAAAGCATCCGCGCGGACTATTGCAAAGAAAGCGGTGCCAATCCGCAGCGGTCTGATTCCATCCGGAAAGTGTGTTCAGGCGCAGTCCGCCAGGGACATCCCGTTCGGTCATCACGCGAAGGCGCATCCAAAAAACGTTCCTGAGAAATCTGAACTGCAGAGAAGGATACCTGAAACCGCAGGGCGGTCGAGGAACAATTCGAGTACAATCTCGCGGCAGTACGCTGAAGATACATTGGGGACAGAAGCGGCCATGTCGAGCAACCTGACTTTCATTCAAGACGTTGCGCACCTGGAAGAACTGCTCAGCGAACCAACGGAAGGAGTAATCCGCACCCTGAGCAGCCTCGACGGGGACATTATCATTCTGGGCGTAGCCGGAAAGATGGGGCCAACTCTCGCTCGCATGGCGAAGAAAGCCTCCGAGATAGATGGGGCAAAGAGACGCGTCATCGGCGTTTCGCGATTTTCGTCTGCTTCACTCGAAAATCAGTTGCAAACATGGGGCGTCGAGACTGTGCGTTGCGATTTGCTCGATCCGGGTTCGCTTGCCAAGCTTCCTGACGCTGCCAACGTGATTTTCATGGTTGGAATGAAATTTGGTGCCACGGGACAGGAGTGGTTGACCTGGGCCAGCAATACGTTTTTACCCGGGCTTGTCGCGAATCGCTTTCGGAACAGCAGGATCGCCGTCTTCTCGACAGGAAATGTCTATGGGCTTTCACCGCTTGCCAGAGGAGGCTCTCGCGAAGAAGATGCGCTGAATCCTTCGGGCGAATACGCGATGAGTTGCGTCGGTCGCGAGCGGGTTTTTGAATATTTTAGCAGGGCAAACGGGACGAAACTGACCCTTCTACGCTTGAATTACGCGAGCGAGCTTCGCTACGGCGTGCTTTTGGATATCGCGCAGCGCGTCAACGACGGGCAGCCTGTGTCGCTGTCCATGGGCTATCTAAACACCATCTGGCAAGCCGACGCGTCAGCGATGGCCTTGGAGTCGCTCCGCTGTGCAGCGTCGCCGCCCAATGTGATCAACATTACCGGCCACGAATTGCTCAGCGTGCGAAGCGTCGCGGAGGAATTTGCGAAAAAGCTCGGCAAGCCGGTGCGTTTTGAAGGAACAGAGTCGAGCGACGCTCTGCTAAGCAATGCACGGAAAGCGCACGAGCTCTTTGGCCGTCCCCGCGTGAGTCTTCAACAGATGATCGATTGGATCGCGGACTGGATTTGCAGAGGCGGGACAACTTTGGCGAAGCCGACTCACTTTGAGGAGCGTGCCGGCCACTTCTGACTGACATGCAGAGTGAAAGTCTCAATGGAAACAGCATGAGGAATTTGGACCCCAGAATTCGGCAGGTTCTCAAGGCCGGGACAGCGATTCCGGCGCATCCTCTCGCTCTCGACGCCAACGGCAAATTGGATGAGCGGCGGCAGAGAGCTCTTTCTCGCTATTACATCGCTGCCGGAGCAGGCGGCCTTGCCGTCGGCGTACACACAACTCAGTTTGCAATTCGCGATCCGCGCGTCGGCCTGTTCGAGCCAGTCTTGGGTTTGGCGGCTGAAGAAATGGATCGTGCCGACAGAGTTCTGGATGTGCCCCTCGTGCGCGTTGGCGGTATCTGCGGAAGGACCGCGCAAGCCGTAAATGAGGCCCGGATGTTGCGTGCGCTGAAATACCACGCAGGTCTTTTGAGCCTTGCAGCAGCAAAAGACTTGGATGACGAAGCACTGATCAGCCACTGCCGGGAGGTTGCCGCGATCCTGCCGATCATGGGCTTCTATTTGCAGCCGGCCATCGGTGGCCGCGTGCTCTCGTTCAATTTCTGGCGGAAATTTGTCGAGACCGAGGACGTCGTAGCGATCAAGATTGCTCCCTTCAATCGCTACCACACACTCGATGTCGTTCGAGCCGTCGCGGAGTCGGGCCGCGAGATCGCGCTATACACGGGCAACGACGACAACATCTTGATGGACCTGCTCACGCCCTATTGTTTCCAGGTCAACGGCAAGCAGAAAGTATTTCGCATCGTTGGCGGATTGCTGGGCCACTGGGCGGTTTGGACCAAGCGTGCGGTGGACCTCTTAACAGACTGCCATCGGTTGGCGCTCTCCGGTGAGCCCATGCCGCAATCGATGTTGAAAAAAAACGTCCAAGTAACCGATTGCAATTCCGCTTTCTTTGACACAGCAAATCAATTCGCAGGCTGTATCGCCGGCTTGCATGAAGTCCTGCGCCGCCAGGGCTTGCTCGAAGGCATTTGGTGCCTAGATCCCAAGGAAACGCTCAGTCCAGGACAAAAAGAGGAGATTGACCGGGTCTACCGTGCCTACCCGGAATTGAATGACGACGAATTTGTGCGCGAAGGACGAGACACCTGGTTGAAGCCCTAACTGCTTCTTTCAACGGAAAGTGGCCTGTCTAGCGAAGCGGACGCGTCGCTTTGGCGAGAAATGCCGTGGTGGCACTCCATGACTGCCACATGGAATAACCCGACATAGACGCGTACTTCTTTTCCGAGATCGCAAACTGATGGTGAACTGCCCCCGTTGAAAACCCTGTTTCCTCATGACGGCGCAATGCCAATCTACTGAACGCTATTCTTCGTCACCGGCTTGAGCATTGCTCTCTGCCTTTCGCGCTTTTTCCGACCTGGATGCACGGAGCAAATAGCTCACAAGGTCATTCAGTTCGACGGATGACAAAGTGGAAGCATAGTCTGAAGGCATCGGGGACCGTCCGCTGAAGGTCATAGTCCGAATATCCGACTTGTTGAGAAGATGGAACACGCCATCGGGAGTTTGCAGTTGCAGTGAAAAGTTGTCTTCGTTGCGGGCGACGCCGGTAAGCGACGTCGAGTCCGCAAGAATGACAGTGACCAGCGCGCGGCGTGGATCGAGATCCTTGTTGGGATTGACCATTGCGGTGCGGACCTTATCCGCATCCATCCCCGCTGCGTAGGTAGTAAGGTCCTGAGCAAAAAACCCGCCCTGGCCGCTAACCATATGACATTCCGCACATTTCGCCTTGCCGAAAAACAGCATCTTTCCCTGAGCCGGATCGCCCGGTAATGCAGTTTCTTTGCTGCGGCCTTGCAGCATTCGCAGATAGGCAACAAGCGCCGACAGTTTGGCCGGTCCGTAAGAAGCAAACGACGGCATGCCCTCGGCCACTTTGCCATCCCGCAGAATCTTGAAGAGTTCCCTGTCCGTCTTGTGCACAACATCGGGCCCCGAGATGATGTTCGGGCCGCGTTCTCCGCCTCGCGCGTCTAGCCCATGGCACGACGCACAGGCGGCTTCAAAAACTGCTCGGGCTCCGATTCGGCGCCCCTGTTTCGCATCGGATGCTTCTGTTCGTCGTTTGTCTTGCGCACAATGCAAAGTTGCAGCAATCGGAAGCAAGCAAGCGATCGCCGTCAACTGCATCACGGCTCCTGCCGAAATAAAGGAGCGCTGCTTTCGGCCCTCGAGCATAGTTTCAGCTCTCCTCACCGGGAACATGGGATCCGACAGGTTTTCGCCGGCAATGCCTGCGATCATTGGCCGACCTTTGTGCGATGCGTTTTCCCCGATCTTAGTCAATTCAATTTGCGGGGACAACCGCATTTAGACGTGGTCATAAAGACTTCATCGAGCATTTCAAAAGATGTTAAAGTGCGCGCGCGTGTTCAATTCAAGGAGGGTCTATGTTAAGACTTGTGTTTTCGCATCGCACAGTTACTCTGCTTCTCGGCTTGGCGATCACTTTGCGCCTTTTGGCGCTGGCACATCCGGTGAAAATCTCGGCAAATCAAGAACCGTCCGCGGCCCAGGCAAAAGATGATGCGGCGCTCCTCGACGGCTTTCGTCACGTGGAAGTTGCCTCCGTATCCGATGCTCTCGAGCAAGTTGCTGGGAAAAAGATGTACATGACGCATCGCATGCGCCCGATCTTTCCCACGCGTTTCGCCGGCTATGCCCTCACGGTTTCCCTGAAAAAAGAGGTGAATCACGATCCTGATGCCCTCAAAGGCATGCTACACGCCATCGATACGGGCACGCCCAATTCCGTGTACGTCATGGTCCTGGAAGATGGAAACGACATCGCGGGCATGGGCGGGCTGATGGGCACGGCAATGGCCGCGAGAAATTTTTCGGGCGCAGTGATCGACGGTGGCGTACGAGACACCGCCTATCTGCAGAAGATCGGCTTCCCCGTGTACGCGCTTGGCGTCGTTCCTTCCACCTCCGTCAGTCACTACCGCTTTGCCAGCTCGAACGTTCCCGTGACTTGCGACGGCGTGCCCGTAAGCCCTGGCGACATCATCACTGCCGATCCCGACGGCGTAGTGGTGGTGCCGAGGGCCATTGCACCTCAGATCCTGAAGCTGGCGCAGGACATGGACTTCAAGGAGCACTCCATGTATGCGTATATTGAGAAGCTTAAATCGATTGAAGAAGCAGTGGCGAAATTTGGCCGCCTGTGAAAAATTCTGGCCTCCGGCTGCTGATTTGTAGTATATGAAGTTTCATTCTGTGGGCGCTACCTCGGTCTAACCCAACCGCCACAGGTTTCGACACGTGGGTGCAGGTTCAATCGTCTCTGAGGGCACAAGCTCTAGCGATGGTTCGATGGAACGACTTTTCATTTGCTTCGCGCTCCTTGTCTTGAACATTGTGGCGGTGTTTGCTCAGGATGCCCGGATGACTTCCGTCGCGACGAGCACGGACGTGGACCCGGCCCAGTTGCTTGCCAAGCCGGTCGCGGCCAACTGGCTCTCCTACAATGGCGACTACACCGGCCGGCGCTACAGCGCGCTTCGCGAAATCAATACCAGCAATGTCGCGCAGCTTCGCGCCCAGTGGGTTTTTCACGCACAGAGCTCCAGTAGCCTTGAAGTCACTCCAGTTGCGGTGGACGGAATACAGTTCGTCACTGCCGCCAACGACGCCTTCGCCCTCGACGCGCAAACGGGACGAATGCTGTGGCACCACGCACGCGCCACCACAGAGGGGCTCATCGACGACGCCTCGCAACATCACAACCGCGGCGTCGGCATCTGGCGCTCACGCATTTACATGGAAACGGACAACGCACATCTGCTTTGTCTGGATGCGCGTTCGGGAAACCTGCTGTGGGATGTCGCCTACACTGATGGAAACAGGAACTACGGCGCAACGAGCGCTCCTCTCATCGTCAAGAAGGAAGTCATCGTAGGAACTTCCGGCGGCGATGACGGTGTGCGGGGTTTTATTGCGGCTTACGACGTGGAGACCGGAAAGGAGGCGTGGCGTTTTTGGACCATTCCAGGCCCCGGCGAATTCGGCTCCGCCAGTTGGCCGGGTGAAAGCTACAAGCTTGGCGGTGGCACCACTTGGATGCCTGGTACGTTTGATCCCGAGCTCAACACCATTTTCTGGGGTACCAGCAATCCTGCGCCGGATTTTGACGGTGACCCGCGCCCTGGCGACGACCTATACACCGATTGCCTGCTGGCCCTGGATCCTGACACCGGCAAACTCAAGTGGTATTTCCAGTTCACGCCGCACGATCTCTTCGACTATGACGCGACCGAAACTCCCGTCCTTATTGACGCAACCTTCCGGGGCCAGCCGCGTAAACTCGTGGTGGAGGCCAATCGAAACGGTTTTCTCTACGTACTTGATCGCACTAATGGCGCATTTCTCTCCGCCACACGCTTCGTCGAAAAACTCAATTGGGCCAGCGGAATTGACGAAAAAGGCCGCCCGATTCGCACCGGAATCAAGCCAAGTGCGGAAGGGACGCGCATCTGCCCTGGTATGGTGGGGGCAACCAACTGGCACGCTCCATCGTACAATCCAGAGACTTCCCTGTTCTATTTCATGGCCTTGGAATCCTGTAACGTCTTGGCCTTGAAACCTCAGGAATTCAAGCCTGGCCAGACCTACTACTCAACGGGAGCGCGTCACAGCGAGGGTGACTACAGCCAGAAAATCTTGCTGGCCTATTCTCTCGAGGGAGACCAGCCCACGTGGCGCTATGTCCAGGCAGGCATGGGTCATTCCGCCGGGGGAACGATGACAACGGCAGGAGGACTTGTCTTCTTCGGCGACGATGCGCAATCTTTCGAAGCCGTGGACGCCAAGACAGGCAAACCCCTTTGGCACTTTAATACCGGGCAGAACATCGCGGCATCCCCGATGAGCTACGCTATCCATGCGAAACAATACGTGGCCATCGCTGCCGGGAGCGACATTTTCAGTTTTGCTTTGCCATAGCGCCGGCATCACCTCAACGCTTCGAAGCAAGGTTGGCAATTGACAATGGGAAGACAAAAGACCAAACAAAAAAGGAGGAACGATGTTCTCATCTCTCACCTCTCGACGGGGGTTCACCGCGAGGCTTGCCGTACTCATTCCGGGGATGGCCGCCTCTGACGCCGGCGCCAACGCGGAAGTCCCGTCCCTTCAGGCAGATGCAACCGTCAAGAAGCTCAATTATGAAGGCAAACCCTCAGGAACTGGTTTTATTACGCCGCTCGTCATCCACAACGGACTGATGTACATTGCGGGACAGGGCGCTCACTCTCATGATCCTGAGGGAAAATTTCCCATGGACATCGAAACCCACACCAAAAAGGTGATGGACAACGTTAAAACGCTGGTCGAAACGGGCGGCGGTGGTATGGACAGCATTCTCCAGCTGACCGTTTATTTGACCAAGATTGACGACTACGATGGTATGAACAAAGTCTTCAAAACTTATTTTCCAAATGGCGGTCCCGCGCGGACCACTGTGGCTGTCGCTGCACTTCCCGGGAATTCGCTGGTAGAAATTAATTGCATTGCTGCAGTCACGAGGAAAGGATGAGAAGCACTCCCATGGCCATCAGAAATCTCTGGAACAGGCGAACATTCCTCGGCAGTGCCAGTGTTCTGGCTGGCATGGCGCTCCATGCGCGCAGAGTCCTCGGGTTTACAAAGGTTTCGACTGCCCCCACTGGAATACCTGAAAAACTCACCGGCTTTGGCTCTACTGGAAACGTTTATGAAGAGTTGGGAGTCACCACGGTGATCAATGGGCAAGGAACCATGACCTACCTCGGCGGTTCGCTGCCGCGCCCAGAAGTCGAGGCGGTAATGGCTCTGGGGGCGCAACATTTCGTTCCCATCGTGGAGTTGGAGCAAGCCGCGGGAAAGCGCATCGTGGAACTACTGAAGCTGCCCGCAGACTACGACGCGATTGTCACCTGTGGCGCGGCAGCCGGCATGCAGTCCGGCCTAGCGGGAATCCTCACCGGCAATAATCCCAAATTCATTGAGCAGCTTCCCGATCTCACGGGCATGAAATCCGAAGTTATCATTCAGAAGTCGCATCGCAACGGGTTCGATCATCAACTGCGCGCTACTGGCGTCAAACTGGTCGAAGTGGAAACGCGCGAGGACGTGAAACGGTCCATCAACGGAAAAACGGCCATGATGCACTTTTCAAATTTTGCCAACGCCGCCGGGCAGATCAAAGTTGACGAGTGGGTGACCCTGGCGCATGAAAATCAGATTCCCGCCTTCAACGACGCCGCTGCGGATACGCCGCCCGTCTCCCATTTGTGGGACTATGCCAACATGGGATATGACTTGATCGCTTTCAGCGGAGGCAAAGCGATTCGTGGCCCACAATGCGCGGGCCTTTTGATCGGGAAAAAGGAATTCATCGCTAACGCGCTGCTCAACAACAGCCCTCATGAAGACACGCTCGGCCGCGGGATGAAAGTCGGCAAGGAAGAAATCGTCGGCATGGTCAAAGCCCTTGAATGCTATTTGAATGAGGACCATAGCGCGCTTGAAAAGGAATGGTGGCGTCGACTGGACTCCATTTCCGCGGAGATTACGCGCGTTCCTGGAGTTGCAACCTCGTTTAACGTTCCCGACGTTGCCAATCACGTCCCGCACATGCGCATATTCTGGGATCCGCGGAAGCTCTCTCTCTTGCCCCATGAAGCTGCCAGCGCACTGCGAAATGGCAAGCCCTCCATCGTGCTCAGTTCATCTGAAAGCGGCCTCGGTATGAACTCGTTCATGCTGAAACCCGGAGAGGAAAAAATCATTGTCACGCAACTGGTGCAGCTCTTCAAAGCCCATGCGGTCTGAGAGACCAACACAAAATTCCCTGAAGACGCGGATATGGATTTGCGTGCCCTAAGCCTGAAGTCTTCAAGCTTTTTCGACGAGACTCCTTAAGGATTACCGGAAATATAACTAAATGGACGCGCAGATTACTTCCCGGCGTCGAACCCCCATCCGCTGGATCCTGGTCTGGTGGCTCTTTGTCCTAAGTGCGGTTGCCTACCTCGATCGCGTGAATCTTTCCATTGCCGGAGCAAAACTCTCCGAGGAATTCGCCATCAGCAACATCCGCCTCGGCCTCGTCTTCAGCGCCTTTCTCTTTGGATACGCGCTGTGCCAAACTCCTGCCGGATGGCTCGCCGACCGTTTCGGTCCAAGGCGTGTGCTTACCGCGGGAGTTCTGTGGTGGGGTATCTTCACCGCGCTTACGGCAGCGATCGCTCATTCCCTTGCCAATGCGGTGATGGTCCTGGCCGTGATCCGTTTTCTCCTTGGCGCGGGTGAAGCCATCATTTATCCTGCATCGAATCAGTTTGTCGCGCGCTGGATACCCAGTCACGAACGCGGCGTGGCCAACGGCATCATTTTCGCCGGAGTCGGCATCGGCGCTGGCGTCACTCCTCCATTTATTTCCTTCATCATGTTGCGTTACGGCTGGCGCTCGTCGTTTTTGATGAGCGCGCTGATCGGGCTCGTTGCTGGCTCCATATGGTTTCTTGCCGCGCGGGACACTCCGGAAGCGCATCCTTCCGTCTCGGCAGATGAGCTCGCCCTCATTCGGCAGGGGATTCCAGAATCGGCTGCAGCCAAAGACGCCAGCCTTCTCCCCTGGTCTACCATTTTGTCGAGTGTAAACGTCTGGATTCTTTCCCTGGCGTATTTCTGCTTCGGCTACGTCGCGTGGGTTTTCTTTAGCTGGTTCTACCTCTACCTCGCCAAGGTGCGCGGCTTGGACTTGAAGGCCAGCGCCGTCTTCGCGACTTTGCCTTTTCTTGCTATGGCCATGTGCAGTCCTTTCGGCGGGGCTATCAGCGACGCGCTCACCAAGCGTTTTGGTTCGCGATTCGGGCGTTGCGGTGTCGCGGTGCTTGGTTTCGCGCTCACCGCGATCTTCCTCGTTTTTGGATCGGCGGCTCAGGACACGCGTCTTGCCAGCTTTGTGCTTGCAGGAGGTGCGGGCTCCCTCTATCTTTCCCAGAGCTCTTTCTGGGCAGTTTCCGCTGACCTCGGCGGAAGATCCTCTGGCTCTCTCTCCGGCTTCATGAATATGGCAAATCAGATCGGTGGCATGATCACCGTATCGTTGACTCCTTTCCTTGCAGATAGATTCGGGTGGAACACGGGATTTCATGTTGCGGCAGCAATCGCCGGACTCGGCGCGATCGCCTGGCTATTGGTCAATCCCAGAGTTACCCTGTCGCCTTCGCCGGGCATTCCTCCGTTTGAGCAAAGAGAAACTGCCTAACCATGCGTACAAAGAATGCTGCCGACCTGGTCAGCCAGAGAAAAGTGACCTTGAAAAGACATGGCAGAGTGAGCGTCTGATATGTCTGTTGATCCAGCAGTACTGAATCCTGCCAACACAACTTTTGTCGGCGAGCCTTACAGTTTTACTGGCTGCACAAGCAATTCCGCTACTTGCAGGTGAACGAACGCAATTACGCCAGCCCCAACGTGCATTTGCCCTTAGCACCACGCCAGGAACATTTGGTACCGCGAACCGGCATTTCTTCCACGGCCCCGGGTTCAACAACACGGACTTCGGCATACTGAAGCGAACTGTCCTTCGCGAGCAAATAGCGTTTGATTTGCTCATCGAATTCTTCAACATCTTTAACCACGCGCAATTCATGAATCCTGGGGGCAACATCAACGACAACGGGAGCTTCGGAATCGTCACGAATGCGCAACCTCCGCGCATCGGGCAGATCAGCGCGAAATTCTATTGGTGATCCGGCAAACGAATCAGGGCAACCGGTCCGTCTGCGCTTTCGTTCGTGTGCTGTGCTAACTTAGTCTGCTCCCATGAATTGCGGATGGACCGATTCGCTGATTGACAAGGGCAGGTTGCCGCGAACTTTGCTGGTCCTCCTTCTCTCGCTCGGCTACGCCGAGGTTTCCCTCGCGCAGACAGCCCAGACTTACCGGCAGCAGGCCACGGAACTTGCTCGTGCCAAGGCGTGGGACGAAGCCATTGCAGCTTACCGGAAGTCTTTGGAGCTTGAACCTAGGGACTCTCTGACCCACTACAATCTCGCTCTCGCGCTGAAATACAAAGGCGATGCGCGCCAAGCTGCGGATGAATTTGAATCCGCATTGCGGCTCAAACCTAACTGGGCGGATGCGCACTACGGTCTGGGCGCAACCTGGTGCGATCTCCACGAGCAGGCCGCCGCTGTCAAAGAACTACGCACCGCCGTCGCGCTCGATCCAGCAAATGCTGGTGCGCACCATCTCCTTGCGCGCATTTACTCGCAGCAAAATAACCCTTCGGGGTCGGAAGGCGAATTGCGAAGGGCGCTTCGCTCCAAACCCTCTGCAGAGCTGCATTTCGAGCTCGGGCTGACGGAAGGACAGCTGGGCCATCCGCAGGAGGCGGCGAACGAGTTTCGCCGCGCCTTGCGCATGAACGCCCGCTTTGCCCAGGCGCATGTGGCGCTGGGCGCTACTCTTCGTCGCCAGGGAGATCATGGTGGCGCGCTCGGCGAATTCCGCAAAGCCGTCGAAATCGATCCCAAAGATCCTACTGCGCAGTATAACCTCGGCAAGGAGCTCAAAGCTGGTGGGGACACTGCTGACGCCATCGCCGCCTTCCAGCGGGCGATCGAACTGAAGCCTGATTTCGAAGAGGCACATTATAGCCTGGGTATCGCATTGCGCGAGCAGGGCCAAACCCAAGCGGGACAGAAAGAGCTTGAGGAACTGAAGGGGCTGCGCGAATTCCGTGCACGGCTGGCTCAATCAAAATATCTTATCCTTCAGGGCGTAGATGCCCTAAATCAGCAGAAACTCGATGATGCATTGGCGCTCTTTCAGAAGTCCATTGACCAGAGTCCGGAATTGCCGACCGGCTATTACTACCTGGGAGTCACTTGGGATCGCAAAGCCGAACCTACGCGTGCCATTGCGGACTACCAGAAGGCGCTTGAGCTTAAACCAGATTATGCGCAAGTCCACTCAAGCTTGGGGTTGCTCTTGTGGCGGCAGGGTGATCGCGACCGAGCGCTCGAAGAGTTCCGCAAAGCCGTCATGTCCGATTCGGACTTGTCGGAGGGGCATTACAACTTGGGCCTCGCGTTGGCGCAATTAGGGGGGCTGGACGAAGCCACTCGGGAGCTGCGGGAAGCCATCAGTCTCGATCCCCACTACACCAATGCACGCATCCAGCTGGGTTTGGTACTCAGCCAGAACAACGATACGGCCGGGGCCATCAACGTCTTCCGGGAACTTGTGCGCCGAGATCCTGGTTTTGCGGAAGGTCACAATAATCTCGGTTTGGTGCTATTGCAGGCCGGCGACATCAACAAAGCGGAGGCGGAATTTGCCGAGGCTGTGCGCCTCAAGCCACGCTATGCGGAAGCGCACTACAATCTCGCATTGGCTCTTCATCAGCAAGGAAAGGAGGCAGGGTCGCGCGCCGAGTTCGAGCGAGCTTTCGAAATTTCACCGGAACTGAGAAACGCGTCTCGCCCTTAGCCATGTATTTTCCAAGATTGGTGGTGTCGCTGGTAGTGGCGGTGGGGATTGCTCTTGTTTGGAGGGCATCCGGATTGGGATTCTCTGCGCCCGGCAGATTCTTGCCCGACGGGACGCAATCAGCGCCGACGGCCAATGCCGCTAAGGTTTGCGAATTTTCTACGCCAGGAGCTTCTCTTTCCGCTCCGTACGTCGCGCAACCGCCAGTGCTGAACACGAATCCCCATTCTCCTACCTGGTCGCACGCATCTTCCGCGTGGATGGAAAAAGACTGCACACACCGGATCGACTATCCGAAGCTCAGAACCGAGGTACGCGCATTTTGGACCGACTCCGACTTGTATCTGCTGTTCATTTCCCCTTATTACGAACTGAATCTTTGGTTGCCACCGGATAACAGCAAGGACCGCCTCAAGCTTTGGGATCGCGACGTGGTTGAGTTTTTCTTGGGCGACAATTGGACCAACATCAATGTTTATCGCGAGTTCGAGATCGCACCCACGGGAGATTGGGTGGATCTGGCCATAGACCGGGATCATGACCGTTATGACGCCGAATGGAACTCCGGCTGGGAGCGGCAAGGGCGAATCGATAAAAAAAACCATATCTGGTATGCGGCAGCCCGCGTGCCCTTGCATTCGGTCAGCGAGAAAAAAGTGGGTGCAGGGACGAAGTGGCGCGTCAACCTTTACCGCATCGATGGGCTCGGCGCCGATCCCCAGCGGCGCTTCTTGTGTTGGCAGCCCACTTGTGTCGTCAACCGCGATCCCAACCACGTGCCTGAACATTTTGGCACCTTGATTTTCGTCCAGTGAAAGGAAGGTAACGGAGGAAACGCATGTCTCTCGCACAAGAATCAAACCGCCGCGGATTCATGAAAATGTTGGCCGCCTCGCCGCTGCTGGCTCAGATTGCTGCTTATCAGTTTTATGAAAAATCCGCCGCGGCGATCGGACTTGACCCGCGCGGGAATGTCTACAGCCGGCTGGGCGTCAAGACGGTGATCAATTGTCGTGGAACATGGACCTATCTGAGCGGTTCGCTGCAATTTCCGGAAGTTCGTGCCGCAGAAGAACAAGCAGGGAAGTATTTTGTCAACATAGTTGAACTACAGCGCGGCGTGGGACGCAGATTGGCTGAACTAACCGGAGCGGAATCCGGAATCATTACATCGGGAGCGGCAGGCGCGATGGCTGCCGCCACCGCGGCGTGCATAGCCGGAAGCGATCCCAAAAAGATCTGGCAACTTCCCGACATTACCGGGTTAAAGCACGAAGTCATTATGGTCGGCGGGCGCAGCGCGTTTGACAATGCCATTCGACTCACGGGTGCAAAGCTGGTCCTGGTCGAGAAACCCGACGACATTGTCAACGCCATCAGCAACGACACCGCAATGATTTACACGACTCACTTGGGAGACAAACTCGTGCGCGAAGCGTCCATCGCCAAAGAGCACAACGTGCCTCTTTTGCTCGACGATGCTGCGGGGATTCCCCCCATCGACAATATCCAGTTATACGCAAAAATGAAACTCGACTTGTATACATTTTCCGGTGGTAAGGGCTTGCGGGGACCGCAGTGCAGCGGGGTACTCCTGGGCCGCAAGGACCTAATCGAAGCTGCTCTGCATAATTCCTGCCCGTTCGAAGGCTCCGTGTGTCGGGCCATGAAGGTTGGAAAGGAAGAGGTCATCGGCTGCCTCACGGCCATCGAGACCTGGCTTAAGACGGATTCCAAGAAACTTTACGCCGAGTGGAACGCGCGCGTGGATCGCGTCGCGAAACTGGTAGAGACAGTTCCTGGCGTGCGCACGGAGATCTACATACCTGATGACGGGAATCGTTTTCCCACCTTGAGGGTATCGTGGGATCAGAAGGCTTGGGGTTTCGGCATCACAGACTGCGTTCAAAAACTCCGCGAAGGAGACCCGGTCATCGAAGTGCTTGGCGTGGACAATCCCAGCATGGTCTCTGCTGTGCGCGAAGGCGTGGAAAAGCCAAATCCAAACCCCAAGGAGCTCAAAGAACAAGATCACATCGAGTTGGTTTCCATGACCATTCAACCCGGTGAAGAAATGATCGTGGGGCAGCGGCTGCGAGCGATTCTAAACGCGGCTCGTAAGGGGAATGCTGCATGAGATTCGCTTTGCTTGTGCTTGCCTGCGTCCTTTTCGCTTCTTTGCGGGTGCAGCCGCATCCCGTAGTGCCGCAATCAGCGCCCCCATCCCATGAGGGCATGGGTTCGCCTGCGGTTGAGGCAGGAGGCTACGCGTACGTTTCCGGGCAAGGGCCCCGCCGCCCTGACGGGAGCATTCCCGCAAAATTTGCCGATCAGGTTCGCCAGGCCCTTGAGAATGTCCGAACCGTGATCGGGGCAATGGGTCTGACGATGGATCACGTGGTTTATATTCACGTCTACCTGGAAGATACAGAACGCTACTCGGAGCTTAACGAAGTCTTCGCCGATTACTTTCGCAAGGATCCCCCCGCGCGTGCCGTCTTGGGCGTGGCGCGCCTTCCTGAGCCTCCCGTTCAGATTACCGCTGTCGCTGTTCGCGATCTCCAGGGGAAGCGGCCCGTGTTTGAGCCGGGTTCTCCCCCAAACAAGGCGTACTCGCCGGGAATGCTGACGCATGACCGCCTATTTGTTTCCACGATGCCAGGGAGTGATCCTGCAACCGGAAATGTTCCTCAAGACCCGGCAGGGCAGGTGAATCTGGCGCTTGATCGCATGAAGTCTGTGCTCCAGGCTGCAGGTCTTGGCATGGCTCACATGGTGTTTGTGAACCCCTACCTGACTTCCGAAGTTCCCATGCGAATCATGAATCAGCAATACGCGCAGCGCTTCGAATTTGGGAACACTCCCGGTCGTGCCACCATCGAGGTTTCCAGCCTGCCTCAAGGCGCGCACATCGCGTACACCGGCGTGGCGGTGCGCGATCTGAGCCAGCGGCGGGCCATACGCCCCAAGAACATGCCGCCAAGTCCCACCGCGAGCCCCTGTGTTTTCGCCGGCGACACGCTGTATTGTTCGGCGAAGAGCGGTTTCATTCCGGGGCCCAATGGCGGGGTTTACGCTGCAACCGCCTTGGACCAAACTCGTCAGACCATGCGGAACTTGTTAGACAACTTGGAAGAGGCCGATATGAATTACAGTCAAGTCGTCTCGACAACCATTTACTTGGACGACTTATCAGACAGCCCGATCTTTGCGAAGGTGTATAAGAAGTTCTTTAGTGGGGCTCTCCCTGCGGAAACCACAGTTCAGCAAATCAAATCTGTTGAACGAAAGCCGGACGCCGAGGGGCACTATCCGGACTTGGAGCAAATGTCTCTCATCGCCGTGCGCGGACCGCGGGATTCGGGCCCGCGGCCGGAACAGGTCACAAGGAGCGAGAGGTTGAGCCGATAGGAACTCCCTTGGAATTCGGGCGAGATGAGGGTGGTTCAGGTTGCGCCGAATATTCCTCCGCTATTTTGCGCTTCGTTGTTTTCGAATCTCCTCCAAGCGCTTCTTCAAATACTCCTGATATTCCTGCAATAGCTTTGCATCGCTCGGGGTGGAATAAATCTCGCTCGACTTGTACTTCCCTTCGTCAAACTTCTTTTTCGTCCACTCATCGTGAATGCGGATCTCATCCGCGCGGTCGAGGACTTCTCTCACCAGTTGTGGCGGAACAAAATACACGCCTTCGCGGTCGCCAACAACGAGGTCACCCGGCATCACCGTCACCCCGCCGATGCGCACGGGAATATTGATGCCCGTTAGCATGACATTTCCGATCGGCGTGGGATCAACGGATCGAAAATAGGCGGGCATATCGATCTCCGCAATTCCGTTGAGGTCCCGGATACTTCCATCCACAACCAGCCCGCCGCCGTTGGTCGCCTTCATGACGTAATAAAAGAGGTTGTCGCCGACGATGGTCCCATTCACCTTCTTGCCAAAAATGTCCACAACCAGCACATCGCCAGGCTGCAGCATATCGATCGCCGTCTGATTCGTGAGCCGCGGAACGCCACGGTCTTTCGCTTTGTTTCTGGCGATTTCGTCGACGTCCGGGCGTAACGGCATGAATTGCACGGTAAAAGCCCTCCCAACCATGGGCTTTCCGGGATGCAGGATTTGAAATCCATCCGCGTACTGGTTGTTGAAGCCTCTTTGCTGAAGAACGGCCCAAACTTCCTCGGAAGAGAGTTCGCGCGCGCGTTCCAGCAGGTCGTTTGGCACTTTGGGCCTGCCGTCGGGGAAGCGGTCAAATGGCTCCAGTGCCGTGTAATCCACTAGATCCTGTTTAGAGAAGCTCATTAGTTGCGCCCGCGCCAATGTAGGTGCAACCAGAGTAAGAACGCACACGGAAAGAGCTGCCTTAGCGCTCAGGCTGTTGAGAAGGCTAGCGGCAAAATCTTTCATAGGATTCCTCCAACGCGGTGAGTACCTTGACTCGCGACTACCCACCCTGTTCATTCACTGTCGCGAGCCGAAAACTCTCAAATGCGCGGGTATTTGTCAAACTCGAAGGCTTGTCTGGACACCGCAATCTCGGTATTGTGTCCTGCAATATTCAAGAAGTGCGCAAAACCGCTGTGGGAGTATACAAACTATGCGCAATAAAAATCGCCCGCTACTGGATCGCCGCGAAATTTTGAAATCCTCCGCCGCCGCTTTGGGCAGTTCGCTGCTCTTAGGAGAATCGATGGACGCTTATCCCAAAGGCGTTAATACCAACTCGCGGCCCTCAGATCTGAAGATCACCGACCTTCGTGTAGCTACCGTTGTGAAGCCAGGGCCCAGCCCTTGTCCGTTGATTCGAATCGATACCAATCAGGGCGTGAGCGGACTCGGGGAAGTACGCGACGGTGCCAGCCCCACTTACGTCCTTTTCTTAAAAAGCCGCATCCTGGGCGAAAATCCATTACAAATCGACAAAATCTTCCGCAAGATCAAACAGTTCGGTGGACACGCACGTCAAGCCGGCGGAGTTTGTGCCATCGAAATGGCGTTGTGGGACATCGCAGGCAAGGTTTATAACGCCCCCGTCTACGCAATGCTGGGTGGTAAATTCCGCGACAAGATTCGCATCTATGCAGATACGGAGGAATCCAGAGACCCCGAAATTTACGCCCAGCGGATGAAAGAGCGCAAAGAAGGAATGGGACTGACCTGGCTGAAAATGGATTTGGGGATCGAGATGGTCGCCGACACGCCTGGTACGGTCACCAATCCCACGGACTTGAACCAATGGGAGGCGAACCAGCTTCCTCATCCCTTCTTGGCGATGGAAGTAACGAACAAAGGTATTGCAATGCTTGAGGAATACGTCGCGGCCGTCCGTAATGCCGTGGGCATGGAAATCCCGCTTGCCATGGACCATCTTGGACATCTTGGGGTGAAGTCCATCATCCGCCTCGGCAAAGCCTATGAAAAATACAACTTGTCCTGGATGGAGGATGTGATCCCTTGGACGTACCCAGACTTGCTCAAGCAGATTTCCGACCAGAGCCCGACCCCCATCCTAACCGGCGAGGATATTTACTTGAAAGAGCCGTTTCGCCTCCTGTGCGAAAGGCATGCCATTAGTAAGATCCATCCCGACCTCGCCACCTCGGGAGGCATCCTGGAAACTCACAAGATCGGGGACATGGCGGAGGAATATGGGGTCCCCATGGCCATGCACTTTGCTGGAACACCAGTCTGCTGCATGGCGAACGTGCATTGCGCTGCCGCCACTCAGAATTTCCTGGCGCTCGAGAATCACTCTCTCGACGTGCCCTGGTGGTCATCGCTGGTCCAAGAAGGAGTCAACAATTCAATTGTGAAACGCGGCTGGATTGAGCTCCCTGATCGACCTGGTCTCGGCGTAACTCTCAACGAGGATGTAGTGCGGCAGCACTTGGCGCCAGGAACAGGCTACTTTGAGCCCACCCCACAATGGGATCATGAGCACTCCTGGGATCGACTCTGGAGTTAGATGGTTGGCAGGGGCGGCAGGGATCAAATTCCTCCAGGCTAAGATCTATAGTAACTTGATTCTGTGACGGGCTCGTCTAGGTTGACACAGCCACTGAACGTGTAAGTGTATCCGCGGTGAGCTGTGATGGTGTCGGTCGATAAGGCGACAGTCTCGTGTGGCACGAGCGCCGTAAGCGGGAGGGATTTGCGGACGTTTTAGGCAGATATGCAAGCAATCACTGCGATTTCGCGTACTCCGCTTTGGCTTGCTTGAGGATGGCGTTTAATAAATCGCCCATACTCCGGGTGTAACGACCTCTAATAAGTGCCCATCAGGGTCGCGAAAAAACAGCGCCTCTGCTCCATATTTCCAAGACTCGCGAAACTCGATCGGGACGCCTTGCGAAACGATCCAATTTTCCCAAGCCGACAATTCCGAACGAGCAATGCCGAATGCGACGTGGATCGACCCGGAGGCGTCTGTGTCGGGGGTCGCACCTTTCTTGAACAGCAACAACACACTGCGATCGCCCGCGCGCATTGCACACAGCCGCGCTTTATCGTCCAGCTTGTCGCCGTCGAGGTCCATAACTTCAAAGCCGAAGACCCGTCGGTAGAACTCAGCCGAGCGCGCCACACTCTCTACGTACAAAGAGGTCTCGAGAATCCCATTCACCCTTGGAGGGGTCTTCGGCTGTTCAGCCATGATACGTAGTTCCTTCCCGCGGGGCTTATGGAGGCTTCTGGCGATTGCTGCATTAGAGCACGATAGTCCAAATTATGCTGCGCCAACTTCCGTTCCGTCGGAGCCACGATAGCAAACCGCACGAGGGCATTCCACATCCTTCCGGCGGGGCATTCGGGTGCGGTTCTAATCAAATATCCCACTCTTTTCCCCGCCGGGCTTCAACTACGGCGCCGGGGAGAACGGCGGGTTGGAGGTTCGAGTCCTCCCCGGTTCACCAAATTGTCCTGTGATCTGTTTCGGACCATCATTCTTTCTTGGCAACCGTTAAATCGCCCGGCCTGTCTCCCTTGGACAAGGTCCAGCCGGACGCGAGCGTTAGCTTCCAGCCGTTTCCTTTAACCTCGCCTGCCGTACCGGCACTGTCCTTCGGTGCTTCCACCGCAACGCGCACGAATCTGCCCTGCCCGCGAACGATGAGCGCTCCTCGGCTAGCCTCGAGAACACCCCACCTGTCCGTGACGCGCAGCGTCGTATAGGCGCTGGAAGTGTCGTCAATCGGAATGACACCGTTAGGGTCAAAGCTGAAGTGGAACTGCTCCATCACCGGCAGCGCCAGCACAGGGCCGGTAACCAAACGCTTTTTGTAATCTTCGAGCTGCGCTTTTCGCTGTTCTTCTTGCTGCGTTTCGAGCCAACGGAGCGCTACACCGTCGTAAACGGTTGCCCTTTGCTCTGCGGCTGCGGATAAATCCGGTGGCAGCACAACGCTGTAGGATTGCTGCAGGAGATCTCCCAAGTTCGATTTTGACGTCAAGCTCTTGCGCCACGGTTTGCCCGACAAATCCAACAACAGGCCATAGGCCGGTCCGCTGACATAGGCAAAAGATCGCGAGAAGGCCGGTTCCGATTCCGCCGAACTAAATCGCCCGATGACCGCTTCCACCGCGGCCGCATCGGAAGTGCCTCGCAGTTTGTAACCGGTATATTCTGCGAGCCCTTCATTCAACTCGAGTTGTTGTTCTTCTTCTTGGGCTTTTGGGAAAAGCGCCTGCCTACGCAAGCGAAACAGCAGCGCGTCTTCAACTGCGCGCCGGCGTTCTGCGGGCGGCGCCTCTGGTCGGGCCAGTGCCTGCCGTAGCGCCCGCCACTCCAGTTGAAGCCAGATCCGGCCTTCGAGCGTGCCCAGATGTGCGTTTGGCGGACTAAGGGCCGGCAGGCCCAAATCGTCCTGAATCCGGTGAAACAATTCATGCATCAGCAACCGCGCCCGTCGTGTAGGGCTCTCGGGCAGCGGCCACATAACCATCGTCCAATGCACGCCAGCCCAGGACGTGGCCGTGTTGGCGATGTTGACTTCCTCAGGCAACTTCCCCGCGAATACGCCGTTTTGTGCTTTTAGCCACGATTCAGAGTCCGCCTGATTGGCCGCCAGCGACCTCGTGTCCGGATCAGCGAACAACATGGGCCCACATAAACTCTTGTCCCACAATTTTCCGGCATCGCTCTCACAGATCTTTCGCGCTTCGTCGAAGTAGCGCTTCGCTTGCACTAGATCAATGCTTTGCGATTGTGCCACCACGACGTGAGGCGCCATGGCCATGACGAAAGCCGGAAGCCCGCAGCACAGCGTCCTATGAAAGAAGCCTCGGGGGATCATCTTTACCTCCCGTGAAGCACAAGGAGCACGATAGCTGCTGCACGAGTACGACGTTGATCGGATACGCCGCGCATATTGCGCCGTTTGGCGGCGTAGGATTTCATGGCTGCGTGACACCGTCAGTCCTCCGGTTCCTGCGTCACGATATGCACATCTACGGCAGGCGACTCGCGCAGAAAGCGGTGCACGGCCGAAAGATAAAGGTATTTCCTCCAATCGTGTACCGGCGCCCTGCCAAAGATCACCTGCGTAATGTGCTTGGAGCGCACAAAATCCGCTACGGCATCCGCCACGCTTTTTCCTTTCAAGCGAATCACCTTGGCGCCCAGGCTTTCCGCAAATCGCAAGTTGGCAGCCAGCGCATTCGAATTGGACTCGCGGGCGCCGAAGCCGAACTCCCGGTCCACGTGAACGACGTACAGCTCAGCATCCATGCGTCGCGCCATTCGCGCGCCGCGAGCAATGAGATATTGGCCCGCGGGATTCGCGGAAATGCACACGGCCATGCGTTCCCGCACTCCCCAATTTTTCCGGATATCTTGCGCCTCCATGTAGGATTCGAGGCTGCGGTCCACTTGCTCGGCGACCTGCCGCAACGCTAATTCGCGCAGTGCGATCAAGTTGCCGCGGCGAAAGAAGTTTTTCAGCGAACGCTCCACTTTTTCCGTGCTGTACACATCGCCGCGCTTCATCCGGTTAACCAGGGCTTCGGGCGTCAGATCCACCATCACCGTTTCCGACGCTGTCAGTGGCACCCAATCAGGCACCGTCTCGCGCACCGTGATACCGGTGATGGAGCGCACGACCGGCGCAAGACTCTCGATATGCTGAATATTCAACGTAGAAATCACATCGATATTTGCGGCCAGAAGTTCGTGCACGTCTTCGTAGCGTTTGCGGTGTTTGCTCCCGGGAATATTGGTATGCGCAAGCTCATCGACCAATGCCACGGCCGGGCGTCGCGCGAGAGTCGCATCGACGTCCATTTCCTCGAAGACCGTCCCTTTGTATTCAATCTTCTTGCGCGGAACTTTTTCCAATTGTTCCACAAGCTCTTCAATTCCTTGGCGCCCATGTGTTTCCACGACGCCGATGACTACGTCTTCGCCACGGCTCCGCCGCCTCAGCGCTTCACTGAGCATGCTGAAAGTTTTTCCGACGCCCGGCGCGTAGCCCAAAAAAAGCTTGAACACGCCGCTCGTCTTCTGCGGCGGCGAGGCGATTTCCAGCCATTCTTCAGGCTTTTTCGGCAAGGCTAACTCCACATCCCGGCAGCGGGCTGGGCTAGAATGTACGCATGCAGAGATTCCTCGGCGGGCGTGCCATGGGAGTGGTCGTATCTCTGGCTGTGGTCGCCGGCATCACTCTTTTTTATCGTCACGTTGTAAGTGTAAACCACACCACCGTCGCGCTGTCTTTTCTGCTGGCCATTTTAGCAGTTTCGGCAGTGTGGGGAATGCTGGTTTCCGCGTTCATTTCCATCGTGGCCATGCTCACGTTCAATTATTTCTTCTTGCCCCCGGTGGGAACCTTCACAATTGCGGATCCGCAAAACTGGGTAGCTCTGTTTGCGTTTCTGGTCACCTCGATAACCGGCAGCCGGCTCTCTTCGCGTATTCGCAAAGAAGCCCATGAGGCGCATCAGCGCAGGCGCGAAGTGGAGCGCTTGTACAGCTTCAGCCGGCAGCTCCTCGGGGAAGGCAACGTCATCCAATTGATGAACGCCATTCCGGACTACCTTGTGGAGAGCTTTGAAGCTGGCGCAGCCGAGCTTTTCCTCCCGCAGAAAGACAAGTTCTATCGTTCCGGATTCGGCGCCGCCCATCTCAACGAAAAGAAGATGAAAATCGCATTTTTGAACGATGAACTCGCTGTGGACGCCGAACGTGCGGAGTATTTCATTCCCGTGCGGATGGGCGTGCGTCCCATTGCCAGCTTAGGAATTTCCGGAGCCCAGCTCTCGCGTCAATCCTTGGAAGCTCTGGGCACGTTGGTAGCCATCGCTATCGAGCGCGCGCGTGCTGTCGAGCAATTCGGCCAAACTGAAGCGGAGAGGCAGGGCGAACGTTTGAAATCCGCCTTGCTCGATTCCATCACGCATGACTTTCGCACTCCGCTGACCTCGATGAAGGCCGCGGTGACGGGTCTTTTGGCATCCGCCGAGTTCGATTCCCCACAATCCCACGAACTCCTGACGATCATCAATGAGGAGTGCGACCGCCTGAATCACCTTGTCGAAGAAGCTGGCGAGATGGCCAAGCTGGAAGCGGGAGAGGTGACGCTCGATCTCGCTCCAACATCGATCGAGGACATCATTGACGCCGCGCTGGCGCATTGCAAGAGCGCGTTGGCCGGGCGCCGCGTCGACGTCCGCGTAGCTGACGGCCTTCCCCCGGTGCGGGCCGATCTCGAGCGCGCGAAAGAATCGCTCGTTCAGTTGATCGAAAACGCCAATCTCTACTCGCCCAAAGAGCAGCCCATTACCATTGCCGCTGAACTTACGGGCGACACCGTAACCACCAGCGTTGCCGACCGCGGCCCTGGCATCGATGATTTCGAGCAGACTATGATTTTTGACAAGTTCTATCGCGGAAAAGACCAGCGCTATCTCGTTCACGGCACCGGCATGGGCCTGCCGATCGCAAAAGCGATTATTGCCGCGCAGCAAGGGAACATCAGCGTCACCAGTCAGTTGGGCCATGGCTCGGTGTTTTCTTTCACCCTGCCCGTGGACCACACCCAGGCCGCCGACCGCGTTCATAAGGATGTCCGGTGAGCGCTGCCAACATTCTTGTTGTTGACGACGAGCCGCAGATTCGCCGCGTGCTGCGCTCCACGCTTACAACCCAAGGCTACGTGATTACCGAAGCTAAGACCGGCGAAGAAGCCCTCGAATCGCTGCGCAAGGAACGGCCCGACTTAGTGCTCCTGGACATGAACATGCCCGGCATGGGTGGTGTCGAGACTTGCCGCGAGATTCGCGGTGCCTGCGACGCACCCGTGATCATGCTCACCGTGCGCAATGCCGAGCGCGACAAAGTGACCGCTCTCGATGCCGGCGCCGACGATTACGTCGTCAAGCCCTTTGGCATGGAAGAACTTCTCGCTCGCATTCGTTCCGCGCTTCGCCGTTACGCCCCGGCCGACAGCCTTCCCTCATTCGTATCCAAGGACCTGACCATTGATTTCCAGGCGCGCCAGGTGGCGGTGCGCGGCCGCGAAGTGCATCTTACCCCCAAAGAATACGAGGTTCTCAAACACCTAGTCGCTAATCAGGGAAAGCCGCTTACCCATCGCCGTCTCTTGCAAGCCGTATGGGGTCCGGATTACGGCGAAGAAACCGAAAGCTTGCGCGTGGTGATCAATCAATTGCGCAAGAAGCTGGAGGCCGATCCCGCGCATCCAAAGTACATTTTCACCGAGCCATGGGTCGGCTACCGCTTTCAGCCTCTCCGCGCCAGCGCAGCAAAGCCTGCCGCGCGCAAAGGATGATTCGAGGCCCGCCGGCACGAATCCTAAGGTGAGCGATTCCCTGGCTGCGGCACCTTGCTAGCAGCTAGCCACGCAGTTTTGTTTTCCGTGCCTTACTTCGGTGCGGGAAGCTGGCTCAGCACCTTGCCACCTTCATCGAGAAACTGAATCGTTGGCGAGCCATCGGCCGCCACCTTGATGATCAGCCGGTCGTGCCCTTTCGTGTCTCTCATTTTCAAAACCGCCGACGTGTCCGTCGCTCGGCCTAGTACAATCCGGTTGGCATCTCCCGGATGTGTCTCCATGAATTTCTTCCATTCCCCCTGCCGCTGTTCGGCTGGGAGCGCATCGATCCTTTTCTTTGCCTCAAACGCGTCCATAATCGAATAGTCGCCTCGGTCCGTAAAGTTCATCACCGAGTAGTGTTGGCCTCCTTCCTGCCCGGCATCCAGCGAAAACACCTGGTCCTGCATGTACTGATCGAAGCTGAGATGTCCGTTGTTTTGAATTTCCCCGTTCTTGTCCTTCCAGCCATCGAAGGTTAGCCCGCCCATCTCTGTCCCCTCTTCATTTAGGAAGAGCAGTCCTGTGTCGTGGCGGTCTGGCCGCGCGATTTCTTTCCCGTTGACAAACGAACCCGGGAACTTCGCCTTATTGGAAATCACCAACCGCAGTGTGCCATCCGGCTCAACAATGTTGATCCGGTGCAGGTCGATTTCATCGAACGTTGTCTTCTTCGAGTCCGCAAATCCGGCAAACACCGTGACCGCAAACACCGCCGTCAACACTCCCGCATAGATCTCCAGAAACCGATCTTTCGAAACGAATTTCATCTCCACGCCTCCTTCGCTCCGCAGTGCAGGTTGCAAAACAATAAGACAGTCGACCAGGTGTCATCCTGCGCCTGCCTGCCGTCAGGCAGGCGCAGCGAGGGACCTGCTCTTCTCCTTTTCCGAAAAAGCACATCCTCGCGCCAAAGCTCCTCCCTACTTCCTATTGACATTCTATAGGTAGACTTGTACGATTCCTATCGAAGGTCGATAGGAGAAACGCTTGAACTCCGAACCTACCACTCTTCTGCCAGGAACTTTGGACCTGCTCATCTTGAAATCCTTGGCCACGGGCGAGCTGCACGGCCTGGGCATCTCCCGCAGAATCCAGCAAATCACCGGCGGCACTTTTGTCGTCAAGCCGGGCTCGCTTTTTCCCGCTCTCCACCGCATGGAAGAAGAAGGGTGGACTTCCTCCTTTTGGGGCGACTCGGAAAACAATCGCCGCGCGAAATACTACCGCTTGACCAAGGCAGGACGGAAGCAACTCGAAGTCGAATCCCGGCGCTGGGGACGCATTTCCTGGGCCATCACCCAAGCTTTGCAAGCGTCGTAGGAGCTTGTTGAAAAATGCTCTTCATTGTCATTCCGAGCGAAGCGAGGAATCTGCTTTTTCGGAAGAATTCAAGAAGCAACGCGATTCCTCGTCGCATCGGTCCTCGACTCGCTCAACCCGGTAGCGTTGTAGAGGTGTAGCATGCCGCTCTTGGTCAAAGCCCGCAGTTTTCTCCGAAATCTCTTTTTCTCTCGGCGTGTCGACCAAGACCTCGACCAGGAGGTTCGCTCGCACCTCCAATTGCTGATCGACGAAAACCTTCGCGCCGGCATGCCGCCGAAGGAAGCCGAGCGCGCCGCGCGTATGGAGCTTGGCGGCGCCGAACAGGTGAAAGAACGGGTCCGCGACAAACGCCTTGGCAATGGGCTCCACTCCTTGCTCTCCGATTGCCGCTTTGGCGCGCGCCAACTCTACAAGAATCCCGGCTTCACGCTCACCGTGGTCCTCACTCTGGCGCTTTCCGTTGGCGCTAACACCGCGATCTTTTCCTTGGTGAACGCGCTGCTGTTGAAGAGCCTGCCTTACTCACATCCGGGACGCATGGGCGCTATTTATACGCGAATCATCGGTTCGGAAACGTCCGATAAATACCACAACGTAAATGGAGAGCAATGGGAGCTGCTGCGTGACCATGTTCCCGCCCTGATCTCGGCTGTTTCGGGAGGTACCACAGGCGTGAACCTCAGAGCGGGTTCACGCGTGGAATACGTCCACAGAGGACGTGTTTCGGGGCACTATTTTGACGTGCTGGCGATTCAGCCTGTCCTGGGCCGCAATTTTTCGGAAGACGAGGACCGGCCCCACGGGCCTAGGGCCGTCATTCTCAGCTACGACCTTTGGCGAAATGTTTTCGGAGCCGACCCGGCCCTTCTTGGACAATCCATCCTGCTCCGCAGCGAACCATGCACCGTAGTAGGCGTGCTGCCGCAGGGTGCCACGACTCCCTTGAACGCGGACGTGTACACGCCGCTTCAGCCGAGCCGCGACGGCGAAGGCCGTGGAACGAATTTTACTGCCGTTATCCGACTCCGCGAGGGCGCGACTTGGCAACAGGCAGATGCGCAAATCAACCGCGTCTGGTCAACTCGTGCGGGACGCTATGAATTGGAGGAAAACCCCAGCGCGAATGTGAGCTACCACTCCGTGCCATTGCAGAAAAGCGAAACCGATCCGCTGCGTCCGCAGGTGCTTGCGCTAATGCTTGCAGCCGGCCTCATCCTACTAATCGCGTGCGCCAACCTGGCCGGCCTGACCCTGGTGCGCATGTTGCGCCGCACCTCAGAAGTGGCCACGCGCCTCGCGCTCGGTGCCTCCGGCTGGCAGATTCAGCGGCAGTTCTGGATCGAAAACCTCCTGCTTGCCCTTGTGGGCGGAGCTGTAGGCATTGGCGTCGCCTTACTCTCTCTAAAGCAACTCCTCCTCCTGCTGCCTGAACATTTTCTTCCCGTCCCGAATGTTTCTCTCGACGGCCGTGTGCTGGCTTTCACGCTGGCCGTCTCTATTTTGACCAGCTTGCTCTTCGGCATGCTCCCGGCACTCGCCGCGCGCAGAGTCGATCTGCGGTCGTCGATGGCTGATCGGAGTTCGGTTCGCGGCGGCAGCCTGCGCTTGCGCCAATCGCTGATTGCTGGCGAAGTCGCCCTCACGGTGATGCTCCTTGCCGCGTCCGGCTTGCTTATCCGCAGCCTGATCCACTTGGAAACGTTGCCCCCGGGGTTCAATCCCAACGGCTTGATGGTTGGAAAAGCCTCGCTTGACGATGTCCGCTATCACGATCCGGCAGCTTTCCGAAAGTTATTGGACGAGAGCACGGCCGCAATGCGGCAAATTCCCGGAGTGCAAAATGCCGCCGTCGGTTTGAATGTTCCTTACGAGTTCGTCGGGAACGACTGGGTCACGCTCAGTGATGGCAAGGAAGCTGGCCACCAGGGCGGGTCAGATTGGGTCTACGTCACGCCTGGATATTTCGACACCCTGCAGATGCCGGTGCTTGCGGGCCGCGTGTTTACCGACGTGGATGGCCCCAATACGCAGAAGGTGGTCGTGGTGAACCATGCCTTCGCACAAAAGTTTTACGGCGGAGGTAATCCTGTGGGCCGCTACATCGACAAAGACACGCTGATTGTGGGCGAAGTAGCCGACGTCCCGATTTCCTCCGGTTTGGATCCCGTCGCTCCGATCCAAACGGAGCAGACGATGTACATTCCCGCCACGCAAGTGGAGGGGCCGTTACTCGTGCTGCTCCATCAGTGGCTCCAACCGGACTGGATTGTCCGCACCGCAGGTCCCGTGGAAGGACTAACCGCCGCGATGCAGCGCGCCCTGGCCACCGCCGATCCTAACCTGCCTGCTTCCGGCTTCTACAGCATGAAGGATCTTCTGGCCCGAACTCTGGCAACACAGCGAATCGAAGTTGCGCTGCTGGGCGCCCTGGCGTCACTGGCGTTGGTGTTGAGTGCCGTTGGAATCTTCGCTCTCGTGGCCAACATGGTCGCGCAGCGAACGCGCGAGATCGGCATCCGCATGGCCCTGGGCTCCAGCATAGGGCAAGTCATGGTCCAGACCGGACGCTCTGGAGCGGCCGCTTCACTACTGGGTCTGGTTTTGGGGCTGGCCCTTTCGGGAGGGGCCCTGCGCGTCATGCGCAGCGTCCTTTATGGGATCGGCGTTTACGATGGCACGACCATTTTCGCGGTCGTGCTCACGCTTTCTGCCGTGACGCTTTTCGCCACCGCACTGCCTGCACTGCGCATTGCCAGCATCGACCCCGCCCGCACCCTCCGCGAAGAATAAAAACATCCCACGTCTCAGGGCGGGGCACCGGCTCAGTGCGGCATGTTCATACCTTGTTCATACCCTTGAAGAATTGCATGGCCAAGTTCAGGAAATGAGGTCACCTGCAAGTCTTGTTTGGGGGCAGCTACGCGTCACTTTGTGAGAGAGCCGGTGGGACAACTCTTGATTCGCCCTGCGAAGGCAACTCCGACCCTCTGAATGGTTGGATTCGTTGATAAGTCAAGTATTTAGCTGCACTTACCAACACCCACCAATAGGTAAAAACGGGGCTTTCGGGTACAACTTTGTGCCTCATCCTGCTAAGAGGATGAAAAACCATCATTCGTTCGAATCCGACTCGCGCCTCCATATCCAAAAAGGTTATTCGCGTCTGAAAGAGAAAGCGGCGAGGCGTCGGCCTGCAAAGCCGATCTTAGTGGGTTCGAGTCCCCACCGTCACCTCCATATTTTACTGGCTTTCCAGATGATACCCGAGCGTGTTACCAGTGCTTGCCTCAACAAACTTTGTCATTTGATGTGCTTCGAAGTTCAGAACTAAGCGAAATACAAATTTGATTGCGCCCGGGCTGGTTTTGCTGGTTTGGTCTCCGTTTTTATCTGCGTAAAAGTCTGTAAGTGCTGTCAGAGAATGATCGTCCCAACTTGTGACGGGGAAAGTATTCGTGGACATAACCACAGAGTCTTTTGCGCTGGCTTGCGCTTCTGTCAAGAAGCACACCCCGTTGCTGTTGCCTTTTGTCACCTCCTTTTCAGTCGTCACACGAGCACAGAACAGGCTCACGCCTTCGTGCGATTCCTTCCATTTACCAACGGCGAAGGCCGCGTTGATATTTCCATTCACAGTTTGGGCATTCGCCGCTGGCCGTAAAACGAACAGAAGAAACCAGCAAATCAAACTGACTCCGAATCTAATTCTCATGTTTGCTCCGCATTTAGTTCCTCTACGACAAGGTGCCGCTGCATTTCTGTATCACCATCTTCCCATAAGCCATCCCATGACACTTGGACACGCAAAACCTTGGAATCCGCTTGACTCGAACCGCCTCTAGCCCCGCAGATCGTCCATCCGAAGCCCCGACCAAAAGCGTTCCGAATGGATTGACCACAATTTCAGTATCTTCCAGCCCTGATGGAGCCGACATTTACGCTGACGATTCGTTCGTTGGCAGCGCCCCCGCCACTTTGAAACTCAGTGTTGGGAAGCACACTATCAAAGTCACGATGGCGGGCTTCAAGGACTGGTCGCGCGAAATCACTGCACTAGCTGGATCGGAAGCTCATTTGACAGCGGCGTTAGGTAAGAACGAATGACCTCGACAGAATCGATCACGGTGCTGTCTGGCTAGTCAAGAGTGATCCACTGTATGCGTCCGCAGATTTCAACCGTGGCCGGGCAGGTACCCCGGTCTGGGAAAAGTGGACACATTTGAGCGTGTCCATAGACTGGGCTTTTCCCTCAATAAATAAAATATGTGGATGGACTCATTCTGTGGGCGGGTGGCTGAGTGCACAGAGGCTCTAGTGTTTCCCCTTCGCCCTCTCTGCTCTAAGCTTTGCCCACCGCGCTTTTGTTGCCTTCCCAATCCTCGCTCTCGCAGCCGCAGACATTTTACGTTTCTTCTTGCCAATCCGTTTACCGCTGCCGGTTACTCTACCGGCTAGAATCTTTATCGCTGCACGCACTGTGTCCGCCTGTTTTTGTAACTTCGCTTCTTCCCGCTTCAAGGCCGCCAAGATATTCATGAGTCCTCCGGGCGCTTAATCTACCACAGACGGACGCGCTTGCTTTAGCCAATGACTCGCGGTAACGTCACCCGGCATGATTGCCCGGTTCCTAATTATTGCGTCTGGGACGGCTTCCCTAACCGACGCGCCATTTGGTAGCGGCAGCACTCCGATTCACTAGACCCAGAACACTCCAAGCCCCGCGTCACCCTAAGTCTGGTTCAGTTTTTTCTAAGAGCTTCCGAAATTCAGAAAGGAATATACCGTTGACCATAAGCAGACCGTCACACAGGATGAGATTGACGCTGATGGTGATGCCAAGCGCACGAAGCACTCGCGCATGGAAGATGCTCAGTGCTAGAGCAGCGTCACCGTGTTCTTCGATGTCTCCTGCGAAGACGTATTCAGGGTAGTCTTTAAAGACTTCTTCTTTGCTTGGTGGACTAGGTGAGTAAGGAGAATACAGTCGCCACGCTTCCCTGAACTTTTCCTCAGTCAATGAAATGCTGTATCCAGAAGCCAATTTCGTAAGCTCTGGAACCAGAAGCGTATGGTAGATATTCGCCGTTGTGCTGTCTTGAAAGTGCTCCAACACTCGCGTGTGAGCGAAAGCCCACAATGCGTTGATGCTTTCCTCAAGGGTGCGGAATCCTGCTTCGGACTGAAGGTCTGGCAGAGGAAAGTCTTTCCCAGCGGCCTTCTCAAACTGACGCAGGCTAGTCTCAACGCCTTTCACATGCGAACTTGCTGCGTACACAATGGCTGCCGCAAGCATCTCTGGCGTGACCTTCGCAGATAAGGAAACAGGCGTCTTCTTGCCGGGTACCAATTCCTTTATCCGATTCAAGAATTTCATGGTTTCCTGAAACGATTCGCTACACCACTTCTGCCGCACTGCCAATCCAGTACCGGGCCGTCTCGGGGTCAACTCCGAACATTTTGCTTCACGGGCCGCAAAATAGTGGCTTCGAACAAAGACCCAACCTTGATCTATGTTTCGTCCCCGTCCAACTTTTCAACGTTCTTTACTCCGCAAAGCATCTGAGCGCCTACCAGCCGCTTCTATGGCCTTACGAAAGCGGTCAAGGTCCCCATCCCAGTCGTAAACCGGGAACTCCACTCCAGCAGATACACTCGGCGTCGCACCGGGCCGAGAGTCCGATTCCCCCTTTTGATTCTTCAGGTGGTGAATGCGTATTCCGAGAAGACCATTGTCTTGTTCGGTTGATTTCTTAATTTCGTATCGAACCCACGGTCTACCTGCTGTTTCCGTGCCAATCAGGACTACGGTCACGGAAGTGTTGCGAAGGTGTCGGTTAATCATGCGCTGGATACCTTCATCACCTGTCTTCTTCGCTTCTGTATACTCAGAATGGTCAAAGAAGCCAGCATAATCCGAACCTGCCACAACATTGCAATTTCTGACCTGATTTGCTCTCCAGATGTCCCTATCAAAATGAAAGCTGAAGAAAACTCGACGAGCCATAATGACCCCCTTATCTGCTTAGGACAACAATCACGACGATGACAGCGGCAACAACAACACCGTGGAGACCTAAAATTGTGGGTGCCCAAAGGGTTCGGAACCAGCTTGCTACTTCACGAGAATGTTTCTTTGTTGACATGGAGAAAGGGTCGGCCTTCTCGTATTTTTCGTCGGACAGTTTTCTAAGTTCGTCGTAGAGCTTGCGAAAGAGGCGTTCTTGCCGGAGATAAAAGGCGTCCAGGCCCCAAAAGGTGAGAGACGGGAACAGTGCCAGTACTGCAAATCGATGATTTACGTCCTTTGCGGCCAGTGCAAAGAGGGCGACGGCAATCGTGACCGTCCAGCCTTTGAGTAGAAAGGAATTGCTCGCCATTCTTGTGACTGCGTTCTGCACGAATTCGAGATGCTTGGCTTGCTCTGTGGACATCGGGACCGGGATAAAGCAATCGAAATGCACGCACCCTAGGGCCTAGGGTTGTTTAACATAGAGAATGTATATATTCAACGAATATGATGCATCGTTTATGCCCCGGCCCTGGGAAATGAAGGAGAGGTTCGACACGATTACGACGGATTTCGCTTATGTTCGCTGGCTTGGAGACCGCAAGGGGATTGAGAAGCAGCAAGGCTGGAAAAATTGGGTCGATCTCCTCAAAGAGATGGTGAACAACAAAAAGATTCGGAAGCTATTACGCTTTCGGGAACAACCACTACGCCGGGCATGGGCCAGGGACCGTGAAACTGTTCA
>Ga0209474_10000595_pt1 | contig 38883 bp, 32 predicted proteins | sample GraSoiAngelo_145_FD_185902 | JGI IMG/M metagenome (GOLD analysis project Ga0209474, IMG submission 185902) | Grasslands soil microbial communities from the Angelo Coastal Reserve, California, USA - 14_1009_05_20cm (SPAdes) (version 2) | ecosystem: Environmental > Terrestrial > Soil > Grasslands...
CGGTTTGCCATCCATTTCGACCATACGCAGCACAATTTCGTCCCCCTGCTCGGCCTTCTTGAGGGTGAGAACTCGGATGCGCGGGTTGTTCAGATGCACCAGTGAGAACTGCTTGCCCAGCGATCCGGAATGCTTCGTCGCCTCAAATGCGACCAGTGGATCGTTCAAGCGATAGGCTTGCCAGTCAGTCTGTCCGGCTCGCCAATCGTTGGAGTGGCCGGCAAGTCCAAAGACAATGTCGTGGTGACCGATGTCCTGCGTGCCCTGATCATGATATCCGCCGCGGGTTCCGGGGGTTCTGATCAGAGTTAAGCGCAGGGTTTGGTCATTCGGTTTATCAGAGGCGTTCTTGCAGTCGGTGAGCACCGTGGCGCCGTATCCGCCCCCTTGATCAGTGAGGTCGATCCACTGATGTGAGGCCACTTCGAACTGCCGCTCTTCCTCGTTGGGACGCTGGATGGTTCCGATGTCCCAGTTGTAGGTCGCCATGTTGTTGCGGGCGCTCAGCGGAAAAGTAGCTTTGAGATTGGCTTCCTTGGTTTTCCAGTCGATCAGATTGGCAAACTCGACGCGATTGCCGCCGTCGCCTGCGGCTAAACGAACTGTCTGAACGAAGCTCGAGCCCTCGGTTTCGCGCTCGACTTGGAGGGCCACGCGCGCAGGGCCGTTCTCAACCACCGTGATCTTCGGCGAGCCGCTCACGTAGGAGCGCGGCGGCCGCTGCTCGTCGGCAAAGTCCATGTTCCACGCCGGCCAGTGCTCGGGATTGTCGGTGGAGATTGCGAGGCGAATGGGCGACGAGAGCAGTTCGTTGTTCAGTTTCTTATCGAGGATGCTGGAGACGTCGCCCTTCGAATCAACCTTAAGTCTGTAGCGAGCGTTCTCCAGCGAGGACTCCGACGCTTTGAGTTCCGAAGTCGATGGAACTGCATCGCTGGGTCGAACGTCAAAGACGGCGTATCCCACCGAGGGAACTTTGGCTAAAAAGATGACCTTGGCAGCTCCGTCCTTTTCGCCGCTAACTTGAGCGGGGACTTCCTTTCCGTCCGGACCGGTTACGCGAACCCCGCGCGGAGTTCCATTTTGGAAATGAACGCCGGCCTCTACGACGTCTTCGCGATCGATGTTGAGAGGGTTGTAGACGATGATCGGCGTGCCTTGCGCTTGCGTATCGAGCGCCGAGGAGACTGCCTCGGTCGCGCTCGACAGCACGCTGGCAAACTGATTCATCGCGACGATGTCGTCATTCCATGCGTACTCGAAGGATTTTGGAGTCGCAGTGCCGGGAAGGATATCGTGGAATTGTCCACCCATTACCAGGGTCCATGCATTGTTCAGACGCTCGAGAGGATATGGGCGTGCACCCAGCCACGCGGCCGCAAGCGAAGCCTTCTCAGCCGCATCGGCGAGCAATTCGTTCTTGCGCATCCAGCGCTTCTGGTATGCCTCTGAGGTAATCGAGCCGGCGGAGTGGTTGATCAGTTCGAGGTCACCCTTATAGCGCGGCATGCGATCAGTGTTGCAGCACTTTAGGATGTCGTTGAACATCTGATCGGCCGTCGACCAGACGACCCGAATTGGGCCATCGCCCACCTGCACCGGCTTCGCATTGGACTCAGCTAGTTCCTGCTCCGCCTCCCAGGATGATCCAGGTTTGGGTGGGCCGGGAATGGTAGCTGTGGATTTCGTCACAATCGCTTCCATCAACTTCACCGACGACTCATTTGGCGCGCCACCAATGTCTCCGGTACCAACGTAGTGATAGTCAGTTTTGATCCCAGTTAAGTCGCCATTGATCTGGATGCGCTGCACCCAGTCTTCACGCGCAACGCGCCGGCGACGCTCATTCTCGCGATCGGTAAGATTCGGATCTGGTGGGGGAGGAGGGGGAGGGGTCTTGCTGATGTCGTAGACCACTTGACTGCCATACGTGAGCGGATTCAGAGCGGCCAGCACAGTGCTGCCATCGGTGCCTTCCCAGACACCGACGTTGAAAGGAATGCCATCCGGAGTCTTCTCCGGCGAGTTGGGTCCGCCGACGTGTGGCGCGGGCTGCCAGTCGGACGAAAGCTTCTGCGTCGAGAACCCAACGATTCCTGCATGGTGCAGGATGCTGGGCAGAGAAGCTGGAAATCCGAAGCAGTCGGGGAGCATGTACTCCTTGCTGGCTACGCCGAACTCGCGGCGGAAGAAATTATTCCCGTACAGTATCTGGCGGACGATGGATTCGGCGTTCGGCGAGTTCACGTCGCCTTCCTCCATCGAGGAGCCTGCCGGAAACCAACGACCTGCAGCTACATATTGCTTCAATCGCTCGAAGTCCGTGGGGAAGTACTCCTTCATGAGCCGGTAGCGGTTGGCTCCGGTGAAATTGAAGATATAGTGCGGGTACTTATCGAATAGCGCGAAGTTGTTTCGCAAGGTCTTACTTAGATATTCCTGGATACTTTGCGGATACTCCCACCGCCATTGCGTGTCCAGGTGCGCGTAGCCAACGGCGTACAGTGTGGATTCTTTACTCAAGTCCGAAGAAGTGGCCGCGAGCGGCGTTTTCTTCTCGGTAGCTGTGGCTTTCTTCGCAGTCTGCGATTCCAGCAGGATTGACCATACGATTATGCATAAGCACAACAACAGCAACCGCTTCGATGTTGCTTGCATTCAGTAGCTCTCCATTAAGAAATATTGATTGCACTACCTGCATGGTAGAGACACAGCATGCTGCGTCTCTACGAGGATGCCGATTACTGTGACATAGCCTTTGTTACAACGGAATCTCAAGTTCCCGGGAAAGGTAAGACAGAATACGTCCTGAATCGCTGAGCTTCATCAGACGATCACGGAACTCTTCATTCATCAGCTTGCGCGCAAGCTTCGCGAGCACTTTCATGTGGCTGTTATTTGCATCGGACTCATGAACGGCGAGCAATACGACCATCTGCACAGGTTTTCCATCGAGTGAGTTCCATTCAATCGGACGCCGCAATTTCAACACGGCAATCGAATTCGCATTGATCAAATCGCTCCGGCAATGAGGAATGGCAAAACCATGTCCCAGCCCAGTGGAGTAGGCGGCTTCGCGCGCCCACACAACGTCCTCCAGACGATCGGGGTTTTCCGTGCGCCCCGCGATGAAGAGCGAGTCGATCAACTCGCGAATCGCTTCCTCCTTGCTTCGGCTATCGCTTTCTACGATGACGAGACTTGAATCCAGCAGAGACTGAGAAGTATCCCGATGGTCGTCCGCCAGCAGCTTGTTCACCTGCTCTGCCTGTGTACAGGCCATGATTCTCGCCAGAAGCTCTTCGCAGCTTCTTGCCGAAAGCTGGGAAATCCTATCCTTGAGTGCCGGAACCTGGGATGCCGAAGCGCTGATCTCATCGAGACCGAGTCCCACCAGGATGGCAAGATTGCGAACATCGCCGGCCATTTCTCCGCACATGCCGATCCATTTGCCATTGGCATGAACGCCATCGACGATGTGCTTGAGAAAGCGGAGGAAACTGGGATGACGGACGCTGGACAGCGCCGCCACTTTCGCGTTATCGCGATCAACAGCCAGGAAATACTGATTCAGATCGTTGGTGCCAATGCTGAAGAAGTCAACCTCAGCGCAAAGTTGATCGAGAATAAACGCCACTGAGGGTACTTCAATCATGATCCCGACCGGCATCGCCGCATCAAACGAAATTCCTTGATTCGTCAATTCATTCTGCGATTGTGCAAGCTGGTCCTTGAGCCACTGCACCTCCTCGATGGTGGAGACCATTGGGGCCATAGTCTGGAGTTTCCCAAAAGCGGAAGCACGCAGAATAGCCCGCAATTGCGTGCGAAAGAGCTCGCGATGCTCCGCATAAATCCGCATTCCGCGATATCCCAGGAACGGGTTGGATTCGGCGGGCAGGTTGAGATGAGGAACAGGCTTGTCCCCGCCTATATCGATGGTGCGGATAATGACCGGGCGCTGGTCGGCAAGTTGAGCAGCCCGTTTGTAGATCTCAAATTGCTCGTCCTCGGAAGGAGCGCGATCATGACCGATAAACAGCATCTCGGTTCGGAATAGTCCGATGCCCTCGGCGCCTTGAGCGCACGCAGCAGCGACCTCCTCGGCGGATGACACATTCGCGGCGACTTCCATTCGCAGTCCGTCGAGTGTGACGGCGGGCCGAAATTTGTTGCGGGTTAGCGCCGCGTTGCGTTTCTCGATCGCTTGCTGCTCGCCATCATAAAAACGCCGAACGGCGGCGGTGCCATTTGGGAGAACGAGCCCACGATTGGCATCGACTACAAGCTCGCGCTCACCCGACAACAACACCGGCGCATCCTTTACGCCGACTACGGTTGGAATTCCCAGCGAGCGCGCCAGGATTACCGCATGCGAAGTTCTACCGGCGTATTCCAACACGAGGCCGCGAAGCCACTGGCGATCCATTCCCAGCAGCTGTTGTGGGGCCATGGTTTCGGCGACGATAATGCTTGGCTGCTTCAGCTCAACTGATGCGGCCGTGAACTTGGGGCCATAGATTTCTTCCAGAAGGCGCAGGCATATCTCCTGGATATCGACCGCACGATCGCGTATATAGCTGCTTTCGGATTTCTGCAGGATCGACATGAAGAACTGCGCGCTCTCTGCGAGCGCCTGCCCGGCTGAGCGGCCTTGCGCGAGCAGCTCGCCAATCTTGTCGGAGAGCGAGATGTCTTCGAGGATCGCGAGATGCGCTTTAAGTACGCCCGCCTCGGCAGGTGAAACTGAGCGCGCGAGCATGGCCTTGATCCGCTCACGAACCGTTGCCATCGCGCGTTCGACGCGCCTCTCTTCTCGTTTAGCATCTTCCGCAACTTCGGAATCGAGGCCTGCGGGCAGCGTTATTCCGCCAACGATTACAGGCGTCCCCATTCCTATTCCGGGACTTACCCCAGCACCAAAGTAGCATCGAATACCGGATGCCAGCAGCGCCCGAGGCAGAGGGCCAGTCCTGCGCTCAGAGCCGGATTCCACCAGAGGCTCGTCGCTCTTCGGCAAATCGCGAGTGATATAGCCGAGCAGGGCAGCGCCGGCGGAAGTCTCGTCAGTCCCAGCAACGCGGATGGAGCATTCGTCGCCACTCCGGATGTCAGCCGAGATAATTGCGAGCGTGCTTTTCAGATTCGCCGCAGCACCTGTGCGAAGATTTATCAGGGAAAGGTCGCAGGCGAAATCGCTGGCAAACTCAGCAAGTTGGCTCGCAGGCCGGGCATGGAGTCCGTTTGGCAACGGGCAAATGAACTTGAACTCCACCGGATTGCAAACCTGCGACATACCGCTAGCCCTGGATTCTCTTGAATACCGAAACGGGATTCTTAATGGCTTCCTGAACTGGAACTTGAACGACCCGCAGATGTTCGAAGCGCTCGCGCTTTTCGATCTCGATATCGACCGCAAATATGGCAACTTCGGCCTGGCGTATCTCGCTTTCCTTTAGCTCATTTTCGATTCCCATGGCTCCCTGGGTTTCCACTTTGATCTGGTGTCCTAATGCCTTGGCGGTCTTCTCCAACTGTTCCGCAGCCATGTAGGTGTGAGCAATTCCGGTGGGGCATGCGGTTACAGCAACGATCTTCATGCGGCCCTTTCCATAGCTTTGTTTCGCTTTTGCGCGAAAGTCTTAACGGCACTGATCGCGAGAGCTGTGACCACGGTTCCGGCGACAATCGCGATCACATACATGAGTTTTTGTTGGACGCCGATCAGAACGATCGGACCTCCATGGGGTGCGGGATCGCCAACTCCGCCGAGCATGGCAATCACTGATGCCACCATCGATCCGAGGACGATACAGGGGATTACGCGAACTGGATCGGCAGCGGCGAAGGGGATCGCGCCTTCGGTGATACCGATCATGCCCATCGCCAATCCGGCTAGACCTGCGTCCTTCTCCTCCTGACTCCAGAGCCTCTTACGAATTAGCGTCGCCAGACCTAAGCCTAGTGGCGGTGTGCAGATGGCAGCGGCGCAGGCACCCATAATGCGGTAATCGCCTTCACGGATCATGGCGGCGCCGAAGAAAAAGGCGGTTTTGTTGACCGGACCACCCATGTCGAACGCAATCATGGCGCCTAGCAGCATTGCCAGAATCACCGCGTTCCCAGCGCTCATCGTTCTTAGAGCGCTGTTTGCTGCGCTCATCAGATGAGCGATCGGAATACCAAGAACTTTCAGCATCAATACACCAATGAATGCTCCTGAAAGGATGGGGATGATCAGGATTGGCATCACTGGCCGGAGGTACTTCGGAACAGGCAGCTTCTTCAGGAACTGCACGACATATCCGGCGATCAGGCCCACGAGGATCGCTCCCAAGAAGCCGGCGTTGATTTGGCCCGACAAGTAGCCACCAATGAAACCCGGAACCAGCCCCGGCTTCCCGGCTATGGAGTACGCGATGTAGCCGGCCAGAACCGGCAACATGAGTGTGAATGCTGTGGTTCCAATGTCGAGGATCAGCTTGAGTCTTGGAGAGTGGGAAAAATCGGGGCCGCTGGGGGTCATCGCGAGCGCGATCGCGAACGCAATCAGGATGCCTCCGCAGGCAATGAACGGAATGGCAAACGAAACGCCTGTCAGTAAGTGTTGCCGTAGTTGTTTGAGCAGTTCAACCATGCGCTCCATCATCTAAAGAGCTGGATTTCGTACCGGCGTATTGTAGCTGCGTCGCCGGAACGCCCGACAATGAAGTCGCCACTGTGCTGGCCCGACTTTCGCCGACAATCGCGTAAACTCCTTGCCGTTCGTCGCCGTTTTGTCCCGCTGCAGGCACGAGCCTGTGTTCCCTGAGAAAGCCATGCTTTCCCCAATTGGGACACAGGCGCGTGCTACCTGTTATCGCCTCAGAATTGGGCGCGAAGCGAGAGCTGGAGGTTGCGCTCGCCCTGGCCGGAGTTACCGCCTTTGGTTAATACCTTGCCGAAGGTCGAGGCGGTCGGATTCAGGCCGATGTTGTTTGTACCATTGCAGCCACTGCCGTTGCACCAGTTCGGATGATTGAAGACGTTGAATGCTTCGGCGCGAAACTGAAGTTTGACCCGTTCCGTTACGGGAATCGCTTTGAACAGACCCATATTCCAGTTCCAGAACCCAGGCTGGTAGATAAGGTTACGAACCCGTTGCGTGTTGAAGGTGAATGGCGCCGGCTTGGTGAATATTGGCGTTCCATCCGGATTCGTGGTAGTGAACCACTGACCGTTTGGACCAAAAGTACCGATCACCTTGGGATGTCCATTCACGACCCAGTATTGACCGTTTACCCCACAACTGAAGTTTGCGTCCTGCCCCACATGAGCGAAGTCGTCGGTCGAGGCAACGCTGCAAGGCAAGCCGGTCTGGAACTGCCCAATTCCGCTGATCTGCCAGCCACCGAGCACCTTTCCGGCGAAGCCTCTTTCCTCACGGAAGAAGGGAGTCGGATAGAGATAGTTGAAAACCAGAATGTGACGGGCATCGAATTCTGACGGCCCCCAGAGGAAGCTGGTGTCATAGGTATCCGGGACGACATCACGTTGATTCGACCCATTGTCGACGCTCTTCGCCAAGGTATAAGAAACGCCATATTGCAGGCCATTCCCGCCGCGTCGATTTACGCTCACCTGGAGCGAGTTGTACCTCGAACTTGCAATATCATCTGTCTGGCGAATCGTGCCGAAGCCCTTGTACGGTCTGAAAGCGTCGATACTGCATGGTGGCTTTGCTATCAGGCATGGGTTGGCGGCAGCAGTAGCCGTGGTGATTTGATTGATATCCGCCTCACGCTGGAGATGGATACCACGACGTCCGACATATCCCACGCTGGCTGTCGTCCTCCAAGGCAACTCGCGCTCGACTGAGAAGTTCCAGTTCCATGCCTCTGGGTTTCTCAAGTTCCTGGCCTGAGTCGTCACAACCAAGGGTATTTGGCCCGCAGAATTGGGACCAAGGCTATCCACATTGCCGTTGGTGAGACTGGCGCTTGGCTGGAACGGTGGATTGCCGCCTAGGAAAATAGAGTCACTCACCCCTAGACGTGTGTAAAAACGTCCGCCACCGGCACGAAATACGGTCTTGTTGCCAGGTTGATAGGCTATGCCCAGCCGTGGCTGAATATTGTTCCACTGAATGTTCGAATAATGATCGGGTACGCCGCGGAATAATCCGTTGTACAGGGTTGTGTTGGCTTCAGGAACGTGCGCCTTTGCCGAATCGGGAAAACGGCTTCCGGGAATCACCATCCCATTGTAGAGCTGTTGGATAGTCGGTGACCCGGTGATAAGTCCGGTCGTTGGATCCACATTCACTGCCAGATTCGGATCATAGAACGCGGGATCGAAGACGGCCTGATTCCCCCAAAGCGTGTGATAGGGTTCGATGATGGTGTAGCGAAGGCCGGCATTCAGGGTCAGATTCTGTCTGACTTTCCATGAATCCTGCGCAAACATTTCATACATATTGGCGCGAAAGACAGTGAAGGCGCGATGACCGATCTCTGAATATCTGTCGAACAACCCTAGAGCAGCGTTCGCCGATGCGACTCCGGTTCCTCCAGCTCGGCTATCGAGGAACTGGAATTGGCCATTCTGGTTATTGGTGCAGGTTGAGCAGGCAGAAACATTGATCTCATCGTTATCGTTTTCGCCCTGATACTCGAACAGGCCGCCGAACTTCCAAGTATGGTTTCCCATGACCCATGTCAGACTGTCGCTGGCGTCGATGATCGGTCCGGAGGAATGGGATGGATACGGGCCCCCATTCAGCGTAGAGAAGCTCGACATGTTTACGCTTGGGATTCGCGTGGGGACTAGTTTCCCGTCGTTAAATATGTAGTTATAGTTTGTTCCGAACAGACCAGCTCCCTGTGCGGCTCCTTTAGTGCGATCCAGGAAATTGGGAGCATCGATCGGGATGTGGACGTTGTCCTTGCTGCCACTGATCAGGAGTTCGTTGACCTTCGTTGGACTGATATTCCAGACATAATTGATTGAGTTTGTCTGATTCGGCCGATCGAAGAACTTCGGCGCTTCGTTGGTGCCGCCGTCAAGTGGCTGGTATTCGAAGAAGGTGAAGTACACACGGCGGAAACGGAGTTGCTGGTTGTTGGTCAGATTGTAATCAACGGCGATCGTGTCTTTGCGCTGGTTCTGCGGATGCTTGGCGGAGAAAAACCAGTTTTGGTTGCCATTGATAGGAGTACTTAAATTTGCCTTGGGATACGCATTCAGAATGCCCAGGCCATTATGACTGACTTGGTTTGCCGGAATGATATTTCCCGGAAAGCATCCAGCCGTACTGATAATTCCGGATCCGGCGGGAATTTCCTTGCCGCACGACGAAGATGAAGCTGACTGTGGATCTGCTATGTACACCGGAATCTTTTTGCCAGTTGAATCCTTGCGCGTGACAAAAATATTGTTCGGGTCTAAAAGTTCGCTGAAGTCTCCCGTGCGCATGGCAAGCGTTGGGACAGTAAGGGCACTAGTATCCGTGAAGACATACCTTACCCACTCCTGGCCCCAATAGAAGAACAGCTTGTCTTTATTGGCGTTGAAGTGATTCGGAATGTAGACCGGGCCTCCGATGTTGTATCCGAACTGGTTGTAATGGATGGGAGCGGTGATGAACGCGGTCGCGGGCGTGGTGTTCCGCTGCCATGTATTCGCGTTGAAGATCGTGTTGCGAACATATTCATAGGCTGCGCCGTGGAATTGGTTGGTTCCACTCTTGGAAATTATGCGGATCTGCCCACCCGATGAGCGTCCATACTCAGCCGCATAATCTGCCGTGAGGATTTGAATTTCTTGCGTGGAATCAACATCTGCCGCGCCGATGCTGGTTCCGTTGGAGCGTGTGCGCACCGCGGGAGCACCGTCATACGTAATCAGACTCTCGGGCGTTCGCGCACCGTTGATGTTCGACGGTCCCTGCGTGAAGTTAAAGCTGAGGTTCGCCAGCGTACCGCCACGCGTCCCGGGTACCAGATTGGCCATGAAGATTGGGTTGCGACCGTTGATCTCGAGCGCGTCAATTTGCTGCCTGGTGACGAGTTTTTGGACTGCCGCCGATTCTGTCTGCAACTGGACGGCGGTCGCCGACACCTCTACCGTCTGCGTCACTGACCCGACAACCAGCGTCGCGTCCACCACGAGGTTTGAACTTGGGTCGAGCTTGTTGTCCGTGGATTGGTAGCGCTGGAAGCCTGGTGCCTCTGCTGTGACTGTATAGAAGCCTGGTGGAACATTGGTGATTATGTAATAGCCGGACTCGTTGGTTGTGGCTTGGCGCTCTACGCCGCTGTTGTTGCGGACGGTGACCTTGGCGTTCGGAATTGTCGCCCCGGACGGGTCTTTAATAAAACCTGAAATCCGGCCCAGGTCAGATTGCGCGAATGCGAGCGGCAAGCTCAGCAGAATCAAGAGCCCAATGCAGAAAACCAAGTAGGCGGCACGGCGGATGCATGGAGACATGTTCACCCTCTCTAAAGTTTTGCAGTCTGCGACGTTCGGGAACAAAGTTCCCAATCTGGGATGTCATGGATGTTGATCGTTTGCGCGCGGATTGGCCTCGAACGACGCTTGTTGTAAATCCGCTGCGGTCGGGAAGTATCTACTAGAACGGGGCAACGGAAAAATAGTAGACAAGACACATTTATTGGACTAACGTAACATTCCGTGCGTGCCTCCTCGGCAGTCGAGATTGCGCCCCAAACTCTCGCAACGAGAATTATCACGGCGAAGCTGGAGCAGTTCCTTCGACGCGATCATGTACGCCGCGTTTATTTTGCCGAAGACAGCGCCCCTCCCCAAATTCTGGCGTACGTGACGCATTTTCCGCGACTCTACCTTCCTTTAGCGGGATCGCACGTGGTTGAGCTGGCGCAAAACGCTGTGCCGACCACGATTCGGCCCACGCGTGGGCAAGCTCTGTTCGTGCCCGAAAATGCCTGGGACAAACCTGAATGGTCGGGGCCAATCGAAGTGCTGACATTCCTGTTCGGTGCCAAGCATTTTGGCATCAGTCTCGCGCAGCACAAGGGGCGTTCGGAAATGCCAATCAATGCCATTAAGACTCACATTCATGGCGCTTATGACGCAATGACGCACAACATCCTTGCGGCGCTCACAGCCTTCGCGTCGGATCGTAGCCAGGGGCCTCTTGGTCGATTACTGATCGAGGCTTTGCTGCATTCCTGCCTGAGATTGTTTCGCGTGCCTTCTTTGGAACGTCCGCGGAAGGCAATCCGCACTCATGAGTCCATCTGTCTTTATATGCAGGAGAATTTCCAGACAGCTCTGACGCGCGAGAGCGTCGCTGAGCACTTCGGACTCGCGCCGAATCACATTTCCCGACTCTTTCGTCGCGAGGGCCAGATCCGATTCAATGATTATTTGAATTCCATACGGATGAATCGCGCCAAGTTCATGCTGCGTAACTACAGTCTCACCCTCAAGGAAGTAGCCGCCAATTGCGGATACAACGACATCGCGTACTTTTGCCGCATCTTCAAGAAGATGAACAACGAGACGCCGACCCAGTACCGGGCTGTGGATACCGGCGTGGGCGTTAGCCAGGGAGCGGCTAAGCAGCTAAACAGTCAAATAATTGGAGTTGACCCGGCGTAACAATTTCTTGACGCACTTTGAATATTCAGGCGGCGCACACTTTGCCGATGATCTCCAAAGCCTGTTCGCAATCCGTCCGGCTGACGTCCATATGAGTGACTAGGCGCACGATCGAATCGCTTACCGCGCTGGCGATCACGTTCTTCTCGCGCAACCGGCGGAGCATCTCCTCAGAGGTCATCCCGGTCTCACTCACGTCGAAAATGACGATATTAGTTTTTACCTTCTCAGGCGTAATTCTGAGCTTCGGAATCTCGGCGAGACGGCTTGCGAGAAATTTTGCATTATCGTGATCTACCTGTAGACGCCTCGGCATCTCTTCGACTGCAATAAGCCCAGCTGCGGCGAGGACGCCTGCCTGCCGCATCCCTCCGCCGAGTGCTTTGCGGACCGAGCGTGCCTGGTCGACGAAGCTTCGACTGCCGACCAGCATAGAACCAACCGGCGCTCCGAGGCCTTTTGAGAGACAAAACATCACAGAGTCGAACTTGTGCGTAACTTCTGCAACGGGCAGCTTTAATGCGACCGCTGCATTGAATACGCGAGCACCGTCCAGATGGACCGGAATGCCACGTTCGTGAGCGGCATCACAAACTTCTTCCATGATCTCCACCGGGGATACGGTGCCTCCCGCCATGTTGTGCGTGTTTTCGAGTTCGATGAGTCCGGTCTGCGCGCGGGCGTAGCTGTAAGAGGGGATCTTCCTTTTAATCTCACTCCACGTGGAGATGCCATCTTCGGCCCGGAGGGTGCGCAGGATGCATCCGGAAAAGAGCGCCGGCATACCCATCTCCCAATCGATTATGTGAGCGCGCTCCTCGCAGATGATCTCCTGGCCAGGGCGAGTGTGCACCTTGATGGCGATCTGATTGCCCATGGTGCCCGTGGGCACGAAGAGCGCGGCTTCCCGTTGGAAGATGCGCGCTGCGGCAGCTTCCAAACGATTGACCGTCGGATCTTCGCCGTAGACGTCATCGCCTACTTCCGCCTCGGCCATGGCCTTACGCATGGCGGTCGTGGGGCGAGTAACGGTATCGCTGCGAAGATCGATTACAGACCTCGTTGTAGGGTCTTGTGCTTCGAGTAACTGCGAGGATGACTTAGTCATTTAATTCCTTGGCCTCGTCCTAATCATCGGTGGCGGTAGCGGCTGAGTTAGTCGGGCTCATCTTGAGCAGTGCGACAGAATGTGACTTACCCAGCGGGTACCGCGATAAAGCGTTCGAACACCTCGTTCGACAATAATCGGCCTTGGGGCGTGAGTCGAAGGAAGGTTCCGCATTGCTCAAGCAGTCCGGCATTGCAGAGTTCCCCAATCTGCTGTTTGAAATGCTGCACAACCGGCTCGCCCTCAACGTCGATTCCGCGGTTCAGGCGCAAACCAAGAAACATTATTTCTTCACTCGCCTGTTGGTCGTCGACTAGTGTCGGTTCCGGTTTGGACGAACCTGCCGAAAAAGCGGCCAAGTCATCTGTATTCGCAAGACGGATGCATTCGAGCTTCGTGGACGTGTTGCTCGCATACAGCATCGAATGCGCGTCGAGTCCAAAGCCGAGATACGGCTGGCGCGTCCAGTACTTCAAATTGTGACGAGACTCGGAGCCAGGTCCTGCGAAATTCGAGATCTCATACTGAGGGACTCCAACGCCATCCAAAAAATCGATTGCTTCAAGATACAGGTCGGCGACCAGATCCGAATCGGGAACATGATGCGCATGATAACGCTCGCCTCCGGCCATCAGCTCGCGTCCGAGGCGCGAATCTTCATCGACCTCAAGAATGTAGACGCTAGCGTGCGGAACGCCCGATTGTGCGAGTTGATTGAGAGAGATGTGCCAAGTGTCGGCGGTCTGATGCGGCAGGCCGGCGATCAAGTCCACATTGATATTGCTAATCCCAGCCGCCCGAAGGGTACCGATATCAGTCAGCGTTTGCTCCGCAGTGTGAAGTCTCCCGACGGATTTGATCTCTTCGTTGATAAATGACTGCGTTCCCAAACTGATTCGATTCGTGCCACCTTCGAGCAGAGCATCGAGTATCTCTGGGCGCAGAGTGCCCGGTGCGCACTCAACGGTAATCTCAGCTTCGGGCCGCACGTCGAATTGGTCACGAATAGCGTGGAAAATGCTGAGGATTTGATCTGGAGCCAATGTCGTTGGGGTGCCGCCGCCGAGATAAATCGAATCGATTGAGCGTTCAAATTTGGCGCCGAAACCCATTGCGAGTGCTTCAGCGCTCGCAATCTCCTCTCGGAGTCTCGCGACATATGCATGCATCTTGTCCCGTGAAAACACCCCAGACGCGAAGTTGCAGAAGCTGCACTTCGACCGGCAAAAGGGAACGGAGACGTAGATGCCAAGCACTGTAGTTCGATTATAGGGAGAACCGCTGGTGGTTGCGTGATTGAACGAACCGAGAATCGGGTGATCGGGCCATCCTGGTGATCGGCCGAAGTGAAACCCAGGCTTGCCGACTTTTACTTTGCCCAATGACCCGTTCGCTCCCTCCATTTTGTCCCTATCCCGGACTTAGCCACATTAAGCGCATAGAATCGAAGGGCTGAGGGCCATTCATGGTTAAGCGGGCAGTCATCACGGGCATTGGCGTTGTCAGTCCGAACGGAATTGGCAAAGAAGAGTTCTGTCGGGCAATCCTGGCAGGCAAGAGCGGCGTTAAGAAAATTACGCGGTTCGATGTCAGCGATCTTCCGGTGCAGATTGCGGGCGAGATCACCGATTTTGATGAGCTTTCCTGGATCGAGGCACGCGAGCGCAAGCACGTTTCGCGCGCCGTGCCGTTGGCGGTTGCTGCTTCCACTGAGGCTCTTCGGGATGCAGGCATCGATTGGGCGTCGATGTCACTCGAGCAGAAGCGCGATGTTGGCGTGATGCTCGGCAGCGGAGGTGGAGCACAGGAGTTCAGTGAGGAGCAATACCGTCATTACTTTCAGGGCACAGTCAAGCAGGCGAGCTTGTTCAGCATTCCCAGCGGAACGATGGGGACGCTCTCCAGCGAAGTGAGCATGCGGTTTGGGTTTCGTGGATTCAGTCATGTGTTTACTACCGGCTGTACTTCCTCCACCGATGCGCTGGGTTACGCTCTGCGTCAGATTCAGTTCGGGTCTTTGCCTGCGATGCTGGCTGGTGGCGTCGATACACCACTCGCGCCAGGCATTATGAAGGGATTCTGCCTGATGAAGATCATGACGCAATCCTGGAACCATGATCCTCAACGCGGTTCGCGTCCATTTTCGCAAGATCGCAATGGCTTTGTGGTGGGCGAAGGCTCGTGGATGTTTGTGCTCGAGGAGTATGAGCACGCGCGGGCACGTGGAGCGCGCATCTATGCGGAGATCGTGGGATATGGTTCTACCTGCGAAGCCTTTCATCGCGTCCGGTTGGCAGAATGCGGTGAGGAGCCGGCGCGCGCGATTCAGCTTGCGATGGAGCAAGCTGGCGTCTCTGCTGATAACGTCGACTACGTAAATCTTCACGGTACATCTACGCAGCTGAATGATCGCATTGAGACGCGCGCCCTTAAGCTTGCTTTAGGCGCGCGCGCGTACTCTACTCCCATGTCAGCATTGAAATCCCAAATCGGGCACCCGCAAGGGGCATGCGGAGCCGCAGGAGTAGCGGCGACGGTGATTGCGATGCATCATGGGGAGATTCCGCCGACCATTAACCTTGACAATCCAGATCCCGAGTGCGATCTGGATTACGTGCCGCAGCCTGGCCGAAAAGTTGAAATTGAGCATGCGGTCTGCAACTGCATCGCGTTTGGCTCGAAGAACTCCGCCCTGGTGCTAAGAAGAATCGCGTAATGGTGGCCGCAGCGATCCCCCTAGTGTGCTGGGAACGTAAGACGGATCCAAGTATCAGTGCCGTGGCGGCTACTACCGTCGCCGGTACAGCCTGGGAGCCGATTTAGAATGGCTCCTATGAATCTCGACGCCATTCAGTCTGGACTCAAAGAGCGCAAGCTGAGCGCTTGGCTCTTCTATGACCATCATCATCGTGATCCTATTGCCTATCGCGTGCTGGGCTTACGGCCCGATCTGATGGTCACGCGGCGATGGTTTTACCTCATTCCCACGGAAGGGGAGCCGCAAAAGCTCGTGCATCGGATCGAGGCAGGGCATCTCGACGATCTGCCCGGAAACAAGAGGAGCTATTCCTCATGGCAGGAACTGCAACGAAATCTGCAGGAGATCGTTACTCCTTATCGCAACCTTGCCATGCAATATTCGCCGCAAAATGCAATTCCATACGTCGGGTTGGTAGACGCCGGCACAATAGAACTCGTGCGTAGCTTTGGAGTGAATGTTGTCAGCTCGGGCGATCTGGTGAGCCAGTTTGAAGCGGTGCTCAGCGACGAGCAGATTGCTAGTCATTTCATCGCGCGTGATGCCATCGATCGCATCACGGCCGGAGCGTTCAAGACAATCGGCGAGCGCGTCCGCAATGGTGGCACACATGAGTACGAGATGGTGCAGTGGATCCTCGAGGCTTTTCGTCGTGAGAACCTAGTGACGGAAGACTCGCCTATTGTTGCGGCGAACGCGCATAGTGGAGATCCGCATTTTGAGCCACGGCCAGACAAGTCACAGCGGCTGAAAATGGGCGATTTCGTATTGCTTGATATCTGGGCCAAGACTAGAGCTCCGGGAGCTTGTTATTACGACATCACTTGGACGGGGTTCATTGGCGAAAATCCTGGAGATCGGCAGCGTGAAGTGTTCGAGATTGTCCGCGATGCACGCAAGCTGGGTTGCGAAACGGTGAAGAAGGCTTTCGCCGATGGCCGTAAGATCGCCGGCTGGGAGGTCGACAAGGCAGTGCGCGAATTCATCCACAGCAAGGGTTATGGCGACAAGTTCGTGCACCGCACGGGGCACAACATCAGCAACGCAATTCACGGCAACGGCGCCAACATCGATAATTTTGAAACTAAGGATGAGCGCGAAATCTTGCCAAACACCTGTTTCTCCATTGAACCAGGAATTTACCTATCCGAATTCGGCGTGCGGAGCGAGGTCAATGTGCTCACGCGTCCAGGTAAGGCAGAGGTGACAGGGCGAGAACAGGAGGAGATCGTGCTGATCTAACTGCTGGGCTTCTAAGCTGCTAAGCTTCGGAGCTTTGTCTTGGAGGCATACGTGACCGATTTCAAGCAGCTCAAAGTTTGGCAGAAAGCTCATGATTTGACACTCGCCGTCCCTCGAATGACTCCCAGTTCCCAAGGGAAGAGCTTTACGGATTGACCTCCCAGATGCGCAGATCCGCGATCTCCATTGGATCGAACATTGCTGATGGTCGCGGTCGCAATGGTGATCCGGCCTTCCAACGGTTCATTTGGATTGCGATGGGCTTGATGGCCGAACTTGAGTATCAACTGCTACTGTCAAGGGACGTAGAGTATCTCAAACCGAAAAACTACGAAGAACTGCTTCGATCCATTTCGGAAGTCGGCAGGATGTTCGCTGCGCCGCGATTGAAGGTTAAGGCAGCCAGCGTGGTAACGAAGTAGATGCCGCAACTTGGGCCGCTCGGACTATAAGGCCCGTATTTTCAGAGTGTTATGGCTTAGAAGCTCAGCAGCTTAGATGCTCATTCGCATTTTGCCGTTCAGAGCGTGGCATAATGTTCTGAGGAAATTATGACTGCTCTTCATCAGCAGCTTGGGGAATGGTTAGGCGTTCGACCTCCCGAATCGGAACAGGATGTACTCAATCTTATCGAGCGTCAGCTTCCTGCCTCCGCAATCAACCGCTTGCTCACGCTTGGGGTTACTCGCTCCGAAGTCGGCGCCCTTGTGATTCCCCTGCGTACCCTCCAACATCGGCGGTCGCGCAGAGAAAAGCTCACCGTAGAAGAGTCGGATCGCCTGCTCCGACTTATGCGTGTGCTTTCCCAAACTGAAAGCCTGTACGGATCGCGGGAGAGAGCGCTGGCGTGGCTGCGCCGTCCGAATCCGCGGTTGGCCAACCGCTCTCCGTTTGAGCTGCTGAAGACCGATGCGGGCAGCCGCATCGTGGAGGAACTGCTCGTTCAAATCGACGAAGGTATGTTCGTCTGATCCAGCTCTGGCGTATCAGTAAGCACAAGGAGCTAAGTGGGACCGGCGGCTTGCGTGCTCCCGGACGCTGGCATAACGCCGGCTCTCCCATTGTGTATCTTGCTGAAACTCCCGCTGGCGCCCTGCTCGAAGCCTGCGTGCACACCAGCGCAAATGATTTTCCTCCAAAGTACACGCTGCTTTCGGTGCGCATCGATGATCAAATCCGTACCGAGATTTTTGATGGAAAAGCACTACGCAAGGATTGGATTAATCATGTGGACGAGACGCGCGAGATCGGCTCCGAGTGGCTGAGATCGCAACGTTCCGCCTTGCTGCTGGTGCCGAGCGCACTGGTGCCAGCAACTTCGAATGTATTGCTGAATCCGCTGCATCCGGACGCGGCGCGAATAAGGATTGATTCTGCTTACGAGTATCCATTTGAGATGAGGATCAAGAAATAGCTGGGGAGCTATCTTCCCGGGCCGACGTTCTCATCGGAATTCGGATCCCACGTGAGTTCCACTCTGGAACCCTCTTTCACCTTCCCGGTAAAGCCACTCGCTTCCTCCGGAGGTAAACCCGCCAGTTCGCGCTTGCGATTTTGAATCTCGCGCAACTCGCGCAGAATCTCCGCCTCCTGCTTGACGTATTCATCTTCGGTGATCTTGGCCTCCTCGAGTTCTACCTGAAGATGCAGTAGACGTTCTTTAATAGGAGCGTCATCGGTGTACTGCTCCTCAGCCACTTTGGCTAATGTCCGGAGAATCGACTTGAAGCCGGTGATCGGGAGAGCGAGAAGGTCGTCGATGAATAGCACGTCGTTAGCTTGCCGTTCCTCTCTCCAGCTTCAATCGTATGTTCACGAAGTTATACGGAGGCCATGGGCCGGTATATTTGAAGTTCAAGCGATCGCCGAATTTTTGCGCCACTGCATTTACGGCGGCATCGAATTCGGATTCCTTATCTTTTTGGATGAGGAAGGCGGCATTCATGATCATCTTGTCGCCAATGACCTTGTTGTCACGCGACGCCACACATACAGTTCGAAGTCCGTCGTAAATCTCGCGGACGACCTCAGCCGCGCGCTCGGAGAGTGCCTTGTCAATCATGCGTCCGAGCTGCATGCGGGCGAAGTAGGTGGATTGCAGGTGCTTGCGCGTGAGTTCGTGCTGGAAGCGATGAATCTCTTCATTCTCACGCTTTAGCTCTTCGACGATACGATCGCGATCCCAGGTCACCTTGAGCCCAAATTCCAGCTTGTTGGCCATCTGCTTGAGCACATCTTTGAGGGATGGATAAATGCTCTTGAGCACCTCGCGGATGTCGTCGTCCGTGCGGAAGACCGTGCCGAAGCTCATCGGGATGATGGTGTTCGTCTTCATCACCGTTTCGATCACATGCTCGTGGGCGAGGGCATTTTCGCGTGTGGGATCGAAGATGAAAACTGGGGTTTTGCTTACGACTGCGGCGACGTCGCCGTGGTGGACTGAATACACGTTCTCGCCCATGCCACCAATGCCGATCTTGCCGAAGCTGACGTTGTCGCGTGCTTCGATCACTCCGTACACATAGCGGCCCTCTTGCTGCTGTGATTGGGGCTGGCCGTTAAATTGCGCGACTGCGGGGACGTCGACCGGTTGCAGGCTGTGTACTTCCTTCCTTGCGGCTTCCTTCTTCGGCCGCGCCGTGCCTGTGCCCGCTTTCTTCTTCGCTGTTTTCGAGGGACTCATACTTTTCTCTCAAAAGTTTATCGATTGTTGTAAAGAATTCTTCGATGTCTATCGGCTTGTATAGAATGGCAATCCCATCTTTACGTGCCTGCTCGGCTGTCTCCTTGCTTGCATATCCGGTAAGGATCGCGGCCTTCGTGTTCGGCTTCTTTTTGCGGCCGTAATCGATGACCTCAAATCCGGTGTGCTCTTGCTCCAGCGAGTAATCGCAGAGTAGGAGATCGAAATCCCGGCGATTCAACGCCTGCAAGGCTTCCGCTGATGAGATTGCAGTCTCTACATCGTATCCCTTGCGCGACAAAATAAGGCCGTAGGTAGTGAGCACTGCGCGCTCATCATCCACAACCAAAATCGAGAATTTCTGGTCGGAGGACATCTAAGGCAAAACCCTTTTCACCACGGAGATTGAGACATGGAGAGAGGCGCCGGTTTGGCTTTTCTGAATCCTGACACATTTCTCATTAACAGCCATGTTTGTGGCCCCGCCGATCCGCCTGCTCTAACGGATTTTCTCCGTGCTGTGTCCCGGTGATGAGCAAGTGCTTACCTCACCGCGGGCAATTCGATCTTGAAGACCGTACCCCTGCCAACCTTACTTTTTAAAGAAATCTTGCCCCCATGGTTGCCGATGATACCGCGAACAATCCACAATCCGAGTCCTGTGCCCTTTTCACCTTTTGTCGTCACGAAAGGCTCGAAAATGGTCTTTCGCAATTCTGGCGGAATTCCGCTTCCAGTATCTGCCACCAGAAGGCGAATACTTCCCAAGGGATACTCTTTGCTGTGATGCACATGGCGCGTGCGTATTTGTAAGCTGCCGGCGTCAGGCATGCTGTCCTTCGCATTAATCACCAGGTTTGAGAGGACTTGGCGCAGCTGATCAGCGGCCACGACTGCAGCGGGCAACTCGCGCAGCTTGGTCTTAACCTCGATGTTGTTTCGCTGGAGCTGCCGATTCAACAACAGAAGGGTGTCTTCTACGAGCAGATTGATGTTGACCGGCTTGACCTGCTCGTTGTTTCGATAGAGACCGAGCATCTGCCGAACGATGCGGGCGACGCGCTCGGTCTCGGACTTCAGAATGTCATAGATTGGTTGCGCATCGGCTTTCACCGAATCGGAAAGCAGATAGATGGCGTTCTTGATCGCCTCCATGGGATTGTTCACCTCATGGGCGATAGTTGCAGCCAGGCGTCCGGCGGCAGCAAATTTTTCGATCTCCAGCATGCGACGCTCAACTCTCAGCTGCTCGACACGCCGCAGCGCTGTCAGATCGCGCAAAACCGTGACCGTGAAAGCTACTTGTCCTCGCTCGTCATAAATCTTGCCGGAACGTGTGTCGTACTCGATCTCCTGCTTCGTATCGGGATCGGTGAGCTTAAGAGTGCCACTTTCTTTATCGGCAAAGCCAAAGGTGAAGGCAGTCACGTATGCGTCAAGTTGCGCCTGATTTTTGACACGAACGGTATCGGACAGCGTCTCCTTCTCGCTAATACCAAACAAATTTTGCGCAAGCGGATCGAGAAGCACGACTTTTGCCGATCCGTCGCATACCACAATGGGATCACCGACGCTTTCAATGATTACGTTCAGACGGTCGCGATCCTGACGGACTACTTCCTCAGCCGCACGCAGCTTCTCGTAGTTCGTACGCAATTCCTGGTCAGCCCGGCGGAGATCGGTGACATCGCGCATCACCGTAACCATGCCTAGAGGCATGCCGTCTCGGGTAAATGTTGGGGTGCAGACGGCCTCAAAGAGCATCTCTTCGCCTTCGATGGCATCGATCAACGTGAGATCGCGTGAGGCTTCTACGCCGGAAACGGCTACTGAAGATAGTGCTGCGGAGAAGAGCAGATTATTCATCTCGACAGCTCGCGCCAAGCCTTCGGTGAGGCCTTCCGCGACGGTGCTATCAGGGACTTTAAAGAAGCGTTCGGCGGCCCGATTTTGAACGATAACCCGGTAATGATTGTCCGTCAGGATAACCGGATCGCTCATGGATTGCATGACGGTTTGCAATTGGGCGATGGTCACGTCCATGTCCGTCATCCGGTTGTAGTAGTGCTCGACCTTGAAGAGTCGAGAGAGATAGCGATTCGCCATCTCGATCAAATTGCTAAGGGGCACCAGTTCTGGTGTGCTTTTTGTGGGAAGCTCAACCCCAACTAGTGCGGCATAGGCGCGCATGCTGCAGGTGCCGCATACCTGGCTTTCGAGACTCATCTTGCGGCGGCGCGCACTGTTGTCTACAGCCAGGCATTCTGCTCGTCGTTCCCGCTCTGCTTCCCAGCAGACGGTCGTATTGTTGTAGAGAATTGGGTGACAGTAGAGCGAGCGGTGGTGAAGGGAGGAGTCTCGTACCACGCTCGGTCTCTGCGAATGCAGCACATCAACAACCGGATTTCCAGCCGCAAATAGCGAACTGCGAAACCGGTCTAGATAATTCTTGGAGCAGTTCAGTGAGGCTGAGGGGAGGACCTCGCCAGTTTCGAAATCGACAGCAACGATGAATGTGCGTTGGAAGCCAAGGTCAACGATCTCCTCGAGCAGGATCGGATAGACTTCCTCAGAGCGCTCGGCCTGGAGCAGTCTTAAGGCCGTCGGGGTGCGTCGTGACGTAACTCGAACGCGGCGTTTGGCCGGCTCTGGCTTCAGCAGACGAAGTTCAGGCGTTGCCATTAGGATCCCTGGGGGCGTCTGGGCTTACCGCCGACCTCCGCCTTTTTTGGTCCTGCGAGGACGAGGACGTGGAACCGGCACTAGCTCCTCGCCTTCTTCCTCTTCGCCCGGTAATCCTTCCTCACCACTTGCCAATTTCGGACGGCTGATGGTAGGCATCAGTCCGACTGCATCGGCGTATCGCAGGTAAGTCTCAATGGAAGCCACCACAACGCGGGCTTCAACGGTAATGAGATCAATCCCGACCAGGGAGATCCGCACCCATGCGTCAATGACCATGCCCTTGTCGAGCACGCGATCAAGAACATCTATCAGGCTTGATCCGCCGGATACTCTCTCAACAGCCATCTGGGCCCCTCCTCAATTTCTCCATGATTTCCTGTTTCATTTGCTCTATCTCTGTCGCGATCCTGGTTTGGGCCGCGTAACTGGAGGAGTCGCTGACCGTCGCGGCCTTCCCCCCAACGCAGAAGCAACGCTGCGTCTTTGTGCCGCCGGCAGACTACGCGGCCTTGTGTCCGGCATCTGACGTGTAAGGTTTGGATCGAACTTCCACCAATTCATCCCGATCTGCTCGGCTTTATCGACGGAGCAGATCAGGAGCCGAATGCGGATAGTCAACAGTTCAACATTGGCCAGCGATACCCGGATATCTCCGGCGATCACCAGACCCTTGTCGAGGATTCGATCCAGGATGTCTATAAGGTTTGTAGTGCCGGATACTGTAGGTGCGCGATCCATCCGCCTCTCTCTACACTGAATACGCTAAAACACGAACTGCTCACTGTACAGAAAACAGCACCATTCAGCCAAGGCTGCGAGCCCTGTAAACAAAAATAAATCAGCGGAAACGACACCAGAACGGGTGGGGGGAAGCATCCGCAGGGAAGTACCTAGACAGATTCATAAATTCGATGCGGCTTGAAGAGGCGGAGTTGCCTCTGTGTAGAAATTTCAGCCCGGCAGTGCGGCCCGGGCTGAGACTTTCAGCTTGTTCGCTAGATGCGTACCGTACTCATTTTGCACAGACAAGACCGCATTATGGATTTGGACTGTTTATTGACGCGCGGAGCTCATTGACCGCGCGGCGAAGTTGCTGTCGCTACGTCCGTTCCGATCGCATCCCCCGAAAGTACCAGTTCCACGCGACGATTGCGTTGGCGGCCCTCAGGGGTATCGTTGCCGGCGATAGGCTGCATTTTTCCAAATCCTCGTGCCGTGACCGACGTTGCAGCCACACCTTGATTTACAAAGTAATTACGTACAGCTTCTGCACGCTGTTCGGAGAGCCGTTGATTGTAATCGTCGGTTCCGACAGCGTCAGTGTGTCCCTCGATCGCAACCTTCAGGCTCGAATAGGCCAGCAGGATGCCGGAGACCTTGGCGAGTCGCTCACGGGCTTCGGGCTTCAGTTCGTATTTGCCAGTTTGAAACAGCACGTCGCCCATGTTTGCGATCAGACCGCGGGCACTATCGTGCGTCTCAAGTACCGCATTGAGCTGCTGGAGAAGACGGGCGCGAAGTTCAGCCTTGTCTTTTTCTGCCTGCTGGCGCAGGCGATCGGCTTCTTGGGCAGCGGCACGGGACTTGTCGGCTTCCGCTGCTAACTGCTGCTGTTGCGCCAGTGCGGCCTGGCGGGCGGCTTCCGCCTCTGCCTTGGCTTGTTCAGCCTGAGCCTTGGCCTGTTGGGCCTGCTGCGCTGCTAATTCCGCTTCCTTGCGCATGCGCTCGGCTTCGCCTCGCGCTGCTTCTGCCGTGGCGCGATCCTCTTCTGCCTGCTGACGACGCTGGGCTTCCGCCGCCGCTTGAGCGCGAGCTTGGGCTTCGCGTTCTTGCGCTTCACGCGCCAGGCGCTCTTCTTCCTGCTTCTTGAGCGACATCACGCGCCCATCTTCCGCCGTTTGCGCCGCGTCGCGAGCGTATGTTGCAACCGAAGATTTCTGCTTGTTGCGATATGCCGTCTCGGCATTCGCCAATGATTTTTCAGCATTGGCGAGAGCACTGGCTGCGTATTTGTCAGCATTCGCGTTGCGAGCAATTCGAACGGCGTTGCGTGCCTCAAACAGCTCAAGCGGAGTGCGCGGATCGATTCCGAAGATCGCATTCTCAATGCGCGCATTGCTTGACCTATACGCGTCGCGTCCTAACAGCTGATAACTGAACTGGATCTGCTGCTCCATGCCGGCGGTGTCGGAGCGCAGCACGTTTTCCGAGATTACGAGACTTCCCGGCTGGGTGACAGCAAAGTACGGCTCGGCGGTCACGACGAGGCCGAAAGTCTGCAATTCCGTGGTGGCTTTCACCTGGGCTTGTCCGTGGCTGAGCACCAGTTCACCAAGGTTTACAGCTCGACCCTGAGGACTGATTGCCCACAAGACATACGTCAGGTACTCCATGCCGAACTTGTTGGCGGGCTCAAGGCCAGCCATCTTGAGTTCTACTTCCACACGTCCACTTCGGCTCTTAACCTGCGCATCGCCGTTGGCCGAAGGCATGAGCGAAGTGCCCTGCATGTCGACTTTCGAGGACGAAGCATTTCGGTAGTTGATCGCCTTCATCTGGTGAGCAACGGAAGTCTTACCTGGCGATGAAGCCTGTGAAGATGAACTTTGAGCGGCAGCCGTAAAGCTGAGAGAAGCTGCCAGGGCAAGATGAACGAGTGGTTTCATTGACCTCTCCGAATGGCGCATTCTGGGGAAGGACAGAGAATCGCCTAAAGGATGTTATGCAGCATCGGCCTGCCCGAGAACATCACTCAGGTACTAGAACGGTTGGACGTTGCCAACACAGGTGCCTTTGGCCGCGATGCTGGAAGATGGCCACGAAACTGCCCGACGTAGGGACCCGCGAATCCATGATCTTGCTCCAATTGTCGTTTTTCTTAAGCTGGTGGCACAGCCGCCCTCGGCTGTGAGTCAGCGGCTATAGAGGCGACCCCCTTGGCCATGCGACACAGCGTTTTTACTTTTTTTCGTCAGTCCACAAGTGGCCTAGCGGTCCTAGATCGAGATTCAAATCCTCTGGCCTAAGACCGAAATGGTCCGCGAGTTCGCGGATCTTCTGCTCGAGCTTCATCAACGCGAGTCCCATTTCTTCGATCTGAGAGTCGGCTAAACTGCCGCCTTCCATGCGGCGAATGGCTTGACGCTCGAGAAGTTTGCGAAGGAGCTCGATGAGACTGAGCACCAGGCGTGCGAGCCCTTGCTCGATGTTTTCGGAATTGCAGTCGAGACGCTGCGTAGTTCCACCGGCAATCGACGCCAGTTCCTGGTTGAGGCTTTCGATGGCCTGTTCCATGTCATCGGGAGCGATCTTCTTGGGTTCGTCGCTCAGGGTTCAGATCTCCGCGGAGCTTCCAGGAATTCCGTTGCCGGCCAAGGCCCGCTCCAACGTAGGCTAGTGTCGTGCTCGCGCTTGCCCAGTCTCTCACGGAAAGAGGTGACGTTAGCTCGGTCAATGAGTGCGTAGAGACGCATTCCTTGTGAAGTGTCGCGCTCGCGCCATTCGATCACCTCCGATGAGAGTAGGTTCTTCAACTCTTCTGCTGTGTTGCGTAATTGCCAGGACTCAGCTGCTCGGGCCCGCAAGTGCGCTGTGCCGCTTATAGCGTTTGTTGGTGAAGTGGTGGACGATGTGAGGCGAACTTCCATTTGCGTGTGCTTGGCATGGTTATTGAGAAATGTCGTATAGCGCTGCGACTCCTGTTGTAAATGCCTGCTGAGTTCTGCTGGTGTCAGCCAGGTAGGGAAGCGAAACGGCACCACGGCTGTTTCGTCAAAGACTGCATGTACGACTTTGTGGAATTCCAGGGCTGCTTGCTGAAAGATTCTTGGTGAGATCTCGCTTCTCAAAAGCTCGGAGTACAGTCCCCGCAGATTACCCTCACTCATTTGATGAATGCCGGAATTCAAAACTCCTGTTTTGGGAGTCGAAATACCAGAATCGCGAAGCACAATACAGTAGGGAAGTACTGGCATCCGAGCTCAGGAGGAGACGGAATGCTGCTCAATGTGCTTCATCGCGGTTTCGACAGAGGTAAGGATTGCATTCAATCCTAAGAAAACGAGATCGACTCCGGCCACCGAGATCACCAGACTCCCGTGCAGGACGATGCCAGCGTTCAGGACATGATCAAGGATGTCGAGCAGGGAAGCTTCGTCTTCAGCGGAGCGGGCAGGCTCGAGAATTACTTCGGCTTTGTTGACAGTTGTCATCCACAATCACTCAGTTGCGGTGGAACCACTTGGCTATAGCAAACTTTACCTTGACACGTCGGACCAGTTTGCCCGCCTCAGCTTCGCGAATACCTGCCTTAATTTGCTCGACATGCGAAGCCAACACCCAAGTCCACAGGAATAATCTCGCTGCGCAGGCGGCGGAAATCCAGGCCGGTTGCCCCTATCTCCTCAACTTTCGCCGGTTCTTGCGACCTGGACGACAACCTTTTATTCCTTGACCCATGATTCGTCATCATACTGCCGAACAGAACGCCTTCCAAGGCGTCACACAAATGAATACGGCGGCCAAGGCCCCGAACATTGGATTTCGCGGCGATCCGCCCACCGGGTGGCGTATCGCTTCAGCATGCTGTCCCATTTCGGGCGATCTTTCTTTCGAACCAGGAATGAGGCCTGCCACTCGAGATTGCTTTGGCCTGAGCTGACTTTGCCGGCAGGAGCTGAATCCGCCGCGATCGCCTGCAGCTCGCGCGCGAATTCAACAACGTCTGGATCGAGTTCCGTGCGCTTCTTGACTTGAACCATGGCTTTGGCTCGCAAGTAATCGTGCCCGGAAGTAGTTTCAATCGGAGACGCCGGAGGCAACGGATTCAGAAACAGCTTCACACCCCATTCTTCTGTGCCTTCAATGCGTAGAAGCGTCGCGGTGAGTTTGTCCTTTTCGGCCCGCACGTGTTCCAGCAACGATTGTTCATTTTTGAAGATGGTACCGAAACGGGCCGGCAGCAGCGTGACGGATTCGGAGATTTGAGAAACCGTGCGCTGATGACGTACGCTTGCGCCTGCCAGCCATTCGAGATCCTCCATATGGGCAGCCAACTTTTCTCCGAACTCCGTTTCGGGAACGCGGCTTAACCAAGCTGTCAGCCCCGAATCTTCGAGGGTTTCGACCGCAGCGGTTCCATGAATCGACCCCGTGATCTTCACCTTCGGATTTTTTGCGCTAATGCCATAGAGGTACAGCAAGCGGGCGCTGTTCGCTCGCGATTTCGATTTCAGTGTATTTGCCACAGTCGTTTCGTCAGTTTTTTCAGCCCGGAAAGCTCAGAAATCTGGCCAGCGAAGTTGGGGACTCCATAATGCACGAGATTATCAGCACGTGGACGCGATACAGTCGCAAGCTGCCAACGGCGTGTCAACTCACAACGCGGACAATTTCGCGATTCTTTCTCTGTAAGAATCCGATTCACGAACACAGCCGTGGGCGTGAGCTTCAGCTCGCGCAAACTCTCAAGCAAGCGTTCGGTCTGGCGATCAGGCAGCGGCTCCGGAAGCATGACCACAAAAACGTTGGCGCTCTTTTTATTCTTTAGCAGAGCCGTAAGCTCTCTCGCGCGTTGCGAGATCGACGCGACTTCCACTGCCAGATCCTGCGCCAGCGGCAGTGTACGGTGCCGAGCAAGGCTTTTCAACAGCAGGCGCGCCCACACGACCAGCCGCTCAGGCGTGCGCAACAACTCGAGCGCATGGCCGGTGGGCGCCATGTCGATCACAAGCGCTAGGTTGCGTGTCTCGACAAAGTCGAGCAGCTTGAAAACTGCAAAAATCTCGTCTACTCCTGGAGGCACGATGTCGAGCAACGTCGAGATCATTTCATGTTCAAACGACAGCTGAACGTGCAGTCCACCTCGCTCCATCTCGAGCGATTGCGAGATGATTCCCTTAACCTTTTTACTCCAAGCCAGGAATTCAGCGGGCGAGTCGATTTCCACGGCAGCGAAGTGCTTATCGTTCAAGACCGGCTTTGCCTCAGCCCCAACTTTCTGTCCAAACAAGTCGTCGAGCGATGGAGCGGGATCGGTGGAGCAAATTAAGAGGTTCTCGCGCGGATGCCGCTCGCGGCGGGCATAAGCGAGGCCTCCGGAAATCGTGGTTTTTCCCACTCCGCCCTTTCCGACTGTGAGTGTGAGCTGCGTCTTAGTCACTGGCCACTTCGCAGCTTCAAACTTCACCGGAGTTGTGCGCTTCGGTCGAGACATCTTGAGCCGGAGAGGCTTGTCAGCGAAGACGTGCTCGCCAAAGAGTCCCAGGTTTTGAGCGCCAATGAGCGGCGCACCTGGGTCTTCTCCTGTAAGGATGTCCGCATTTGGGAATCGGCTCTTCACGAATTTCAACGCGGCTGCATACTCCTGCACACGTTTGTGGCAACGTTTGCAACTTCGAGCGCGGGTTACGACACGATTCAGCACCACTTCCTCGATCTCTGCACGCAAGTCGTGTTTCAGCAGGCGAGCAGTTCGTGAAGCTTCTTCGAGCGAAAACATTTCTGCGCTGCTGACCATCACCAATTTCGATTGCTTTGACGACAGCGCAGCTCGAAGAGAAGTCAGTACGTCGTCCCATTTATCGAGGACTTTGGGCCGTCTTAGAGTGGTGCTTCCGCCGAAATGCTGAGCCAAGACTTCGTCGCGCTTACCTGAGAGCTCCAGAAATTCCAGGAAGCGCGCGAGCTGTGTGGGGATGCGAAACAGCTGAAGCGTGTGCCCGATAGGCGCCGTATCAACCACAATCTCATCGAACTTGGCGCTTTCCAGGAGGTCGGCAATTGTAAGCAGCGCACTTACTTCCGCAAGTCCCGGCAGAGTTGTTTCAAGAAACGAATCAATTTCTGTTTTTGAAAGAAAGGTTCCTTGCTCAACCAGATTCGTGATCGCGTCGCGGTATTCATCGAGGAATTCTTGAAACCGAGCCCCGGCATCCACTTGCCAAACCGAGAGCTTGCCGCGGGGTACGCCACGCACTGTCTGCATTCCCGGCTTCAGCTTTAGATCGAGCACATCGCCGAGAGAGTGCGCCGGATCGGTTGAGATGAGCACCACACTCCTCTGTCGCTTAGCGCTCGCATGAAGGGCATATGCGGTGCTGACGGTAGTTTTCCCGACACCTCCTTTGCCCAAAAAGAAGGTGAGTTCGGGATTTTTCGCAGTCTTTTGTGGCATCGATGACCTGGAATGCGCAACTCCCGGACAGAATTAGACCGTAAGAAATAGTTCTGCGAGGCCTAGGGAGCCCCAAAAACTGTCAAATGCAGCACTTAATCGCCCGAAAATCAACCCCGATCATCGCACTTCGGCCACTCAGAGCGCCTCCCGATAGAGGTTATTTTTCAGCAACATGCGTATCCAGCGGTGGTTCGGCGCCAATATTTCCGGGCTGTGCCCATTTACAGTTGCACAGAAGCACCCCGAAATGCGAAACTTATTGTGCTTCAGCCACTTAACTAGGCACATTTCCTGTGACTTTTGAGCGGCTGAGACATCTTACAGATGTCGGCTTCAACAACCCCGTAGGTGGGGCGTGAAACTGCGCAGCGCACCTACTGGAGCCGGCGGATTGCTTTCAACATCCCCGTTTCGAGCAACGTCGCCGAATTTTTGGTCGGTAGTTGTGTCGAGACTGAAGGCGGAAACTTGATGACTGCCGTTGCCGAACGAGCTTTATGCTCGCTGGATAATTATCTCGTCCTCCCCGATCATACGATGGATGACCGCATCGCCGAGGCTCGTCGCGAGCTCGGTCGCGACTGCTTCATTCTTGGACACCACTATCAGCGCGATGAAGTGATCCGCTTTGCCGATTACACTGGGGATTCTTACAAGCTTTCCAAGATTTCCGCGCAGACGGATGGACGTTACATCGTCTTTTGCGGCGTGCATTTCATGGCGGAAAGCGCAGATATCCTCGCGCGATCTGATCAGCAGGTGATTCTGCCGGACCTCAATGCAGGGTGCTCGATGGCTGACATGGCTGAAATCGGCCAGGTAGAAGACTGCTGGGAGCAGCTGGAGAGATTCGGAGTGGTTGGGAGGGACGGCAGCGGCATTACTCCGCTGACATACATGAACTCCGCCGCGGCCATTAAAGCCTTTGTAGGCGAACGCGGCGGGCTGGTTTGCACCTCCTCGAATGCAGGCGCTGCATTCAAATGGGCCTACGCGAAATCCCCCAAAATTCTTTTTCTTCCCGATCAGCATCTCGGACGCAACACAGCTTACAAGCTCGGAGTGCCACTTTCGGAGATGGTGGTGTGGGATCCGTACATGATCAATGGCGGACTGACACCGGATCGTCTGCGCGCGGCCAAAGTGATTCTCTGGAAAGGACATTGCTCGGTACATCAGCGTTTTCTACCGGAGCACGTCGACAATGTGCGCGCGAAATATCCGGGAATTCAGGTGATTGTGCATCCTGAGTGCCGCTGGGAAGTCTGCCAGAAGGCGGATCAGCTCGGCTCCACTGAGCGCCTGATTAAGATCATCGAAGACGCCCCCGCAGGAACGATGTTTGCAGTTGGAACAGAAATTCACCTTGTCAACCGCATGGGCAAGCGCTTCGCAGAGCAGAGAAAGAAAGTCATCACACTTGACGATTTGGGATGTCTGTGCACGACGATGTTCCGAATTTCGCCGCAGCACCTCGCGTGGGCGCTGGAAAACCTTGTGGATGGCAACGTGGTCAATCGCATTCGCGTGGCTGACCATGTAAAGTACTGGTCCAGAGTTGCGTTGGATCGGATGTTGGAGATCGGGACTTGATTTTGCCATTCCGAATGAAGTGAGGAATCCCTATCGTTTCCATGCGCTTCCGTACTACTGCCACGCAAAGGCCGATAGGGATTCTTCGCCGCAAACTGGGCGGCTTCGGAATGACATAAAAGAAGCGCCATCGACTAAAATAGGTTCATCCCATATGGCACAACGCACTTTTACCCTGCAGGAAGCCCAAGTCCTGCTGCCCGTCCTTAGGTTGCTGTTGAAGCAGGCGATTGACGGAAAGAAATTGATTGAGACGATCGATGCTGAGTTTCAGGCGCTCGGGCAACGGATCTTCTTGTCAGGAGGTCTGCTCGTCGAAATCGGAAAAGCTGCTACACGCCGGGCAGAGCGCGACAAGACTGTTCAGCGGATCAAAGATGTCGTGGCCGAAATTGATGCTACCGGGGTTCAGGTGAAAGATCTCGATATGGGCCTGCTCGATTTTCCCTGTGTGGTCGACGGCAATACGATTCTGCTCTGCTGGAAAATGGGTGAGGATAAGATTACCCACTGGCACGGAGTTGACGAAGGTTACGCCGGCCGCAAGCCGATCGATGAGAACATCAAGAAATTGAAGAAGAAACCAAATTAGCTTTAATGTCGAGCAATCGAATTGTCTTGATACGACATCGATTGACCGCTTTCTAAATTCTGACAATACGATCTGTGCTCCCCTCGCTGCGCAAATTTCCAAAAACTTTGGTTGCGTCATTTCTCTTCGCGATCTTAATCGCACTCTCTGCGTGCGGAATACACGGGGCGAGCAAGCAGGAAGACACTCTCTACGTGACCGCGCCTCAGGCATTTCTTCGCGACCGGGTCGCGCCTGTGTATACCAAAGCGGGAACAGTCCGCAACGGGGACCGCGTAGTGGTGCTCGAGCGTGGTAAGCGATGGGAACGTGTGCGCAATGCGGCCGGAGAAGAAGGATGGTTGCAGGATCGCTATCTGGTCGGCGAGAACGTATTCGCCGCCTTCCAGCAGATGTATCGCGAGCATCAGAATGATCCCATGCAGGCGCAAGGCGTGCTGCGCAATGATTTCCGCCTCCACCTCTCACCCGGACGTGATACCGACAGGTTTTTTTTGATCAGGGAAGCAGACAAAGTTGACCTTCTGCAGAGGACGACTGTAGCGAAGGCGGCGAGTTCTGCTCCACCCCCTCCGCAGCTGCAATCTGGCTCTAGCGCTTCCGAAGAAAAGCAGGACGCCAGCGATGCCGCTAGAGAGGACGAAAAGGAATACAAAGCGAAGGAGAAGCCGTCTTTAGCTGTGGCTGCGCCAAAGAAACCTGCTCCCCAAGAGAAGCTCACAGCAAAGGAAAAAGCCAAACACGACAAGATGCTGGCATCGGCTCCAAGTGTTTCTATGGAAGACTGGTGGCTGGTGCGTACCGCGCAGGGACACTCCGGATGGGTCCTCGCGCGGATGATCGACGTGGATGCACCACTGGAGATCTCGCAATACGCCGAAGGTCAGCGGATTGTTGCTTTCCATCCACTGACTACCGTTCACGACTCGGAATTGAACAAAGATGTGCCGTACTACCTGGTCCTGATGACTGAGCCGAAGGACGGAATGCCCTTCGACTATAACCAGGTGCGCGTCTTCACCTGGAACAACCGTAAGCATCGCTATGAAACCGCATATCGGCAACGGAATGTATTCGGATTGCTGCCCGCCAGCGTCGGTAAAGAATCATTCGAGAACCTGGGCCAACAGCCGACGTTTACGATCCACGTAAAAGATGAGAACGGCAGCACGGCTGAACAGAAATACCGGCTTGAAGGCGTCATCGTGAAACGAGTCCTCGCACCCGGAGAGACTCCAGTGAAAACTGCGCAAGTCTCCACTCACAAGAGCAAGAGAGCGGTGCGCTGAATTCCAGACCCTTCATAAATCCCAGAGCAAACGAAAAACAAGCGAGATAACCGGAGATTTTCGAATTCTTGCCGAAAATTGCGGAATTCTCCCCAAAAATCCGAAATTTTGCTTGCAGCCAGGACATGGCAGGGAATTCTAGATTTTCGCCTGCATAAGCAGTTATTCGGAGTTTCTGGCCCAAATAGAAAGTTAACAAGCGATTGCTTAGGGAATTTAAACAGGCGCATATCTCATCCAACGGTCGGAGCTGCTGCAACTCCGCGCCAATGTACGCCCTGCTTTGCGCCGCATCGTGCCAGATGCGTTCACAGGCATCAGGATTCTCTATTCTAGAATCCAAGGAACCCTATGGCGGAAAAGGTTAAGAAACTTGGGCTGAAACGCGATTACACGAAGTATCTCTACTTTTTGGACAAAGACGGCAACGTCTGCCAGAAGCCAAAGTCAGGCGACGGCAAAACGGAAATTGTCGTGGACAAGGCAGTAGACCGCGACAACCAATATCTTTATTTCATCGATAAAGAAGGCGACGTGTCCCGGTCGCCCCGAGTATCGCGAGGCAGCAAGAAAGAGGCTGCTTAGCCTCACCATACAGCGTGAGCTCAAGCGACAGTTGGAACCTTCTGGTCTTTCGCGACGGTAGGCGTGTTCTCAATGGGCCCGAACTTCTCGGCACGTTGCGAGAGAACCTCAACGCCCTGTACTCCATTTCAGACTTCAGTCTTCTATCCACCCGAGAGCGATTAACCGAGGCACTGCTTCGGTCAGGGGAGCTGGAGTGCTCTCTCGCGGATCATGAAGGATGCCACCGAGCAGCCGACATCCTGGCCAGAACTACGGATCAGCTCGCAATCGCACTCTCCGGACAGTTGAAGCTTCCCTCGCCCATCCTTGACAACATCAATGCTCTGGACGTCCCCGAGCTTCTCGCCGTTCCCATTCCGGAAGGATTCTGCTATTACGCGCTGCACCCGCTGGATTACATAGACCTGCTGAATGAGAACCCACTCAGCGCTCCTGCCGCAGCAGTCGTCGGAATTCGATCGATCGGTGCGACGCTCAGCGCCGTTGTGCGTGCCTGGTTCGAATTGCGCGGAATTCCGGCCGACCGGATCACTGTCCGGCCGAGCGGGCACCCGTTTGATCGCACGCTGATGCTTTCCGATCGGGATCTGCAGTGGATTACAAATAAACTTCAGCGCCACGCATTGTTTCTTGTAATCGATGAAGGCCCAGGGCTCAGCGGATCGTCTTTTCTGGCGGTTGCAGAGGCTCTGGTTCGAGTTGGCGTGCCACAAGACCGCATTCTCCTGCTGCCAAGCTCACAACCCAAATTGTCATCGCTGCTGGCGCCGAAAGCGGCTACGCGCTGGATTCGCTTCAAAACCATTGCGCTGAAGCCCACGCGGCACATCCCAACAGACGCTGCTGACGACATTGGCTGGGGAGCGTGGCGAAGCATGGTATTCGCTAATGAACATCAATGGCCCGGAGTGTGGTCCTGGACGGAGAGACGGAAATTCCTCTCAGCCGACCGGCGAAACATCCTTCGTTTCGACGGCTATGGGCATTATGGAAGTGCCGTCCGCCGCCGAACCCACATATTAGCGGAGCATGGCTGGGGCGCGCATCCTCATCCCGCAGCGGACGGATTTAGCAGGTGTACATGGATCGCTGGCGAGCGGCGGACCCAAGCCGATCGCGACATCGTGCTGCAGCTTGCCCGATACTGCACGTTTCGCGCAGCCCATTTTGAGACTGCAAACGCTTCGACCAATGCACTGGAGGAGATGACCCAAATTAATCTCGAGCGAGCGTTGAATGTTTCGCATTCCGTCGTTTTGCCAATTGAGCGGCCGGTCATTGCAGACGCGCGCATGATGCCTCACGAGTGGATTGCTACTGACCGTGGTCGTCTGTTTAAGGTCGATGCCGCCACCCACGGCGATGATCATTTTTATCCCGGCGCAACCGACATTGCCTGGGATCTCGCCGGCGCCATCGTGGAATGGAAGCTTGATGAAGAGGCTAGTGATCTGCTGATTGGCGAATACGAGCGAATATCCGGCGATTCGATTCAGACGCGTCTGCCAGGATATCTAGTCGCATATTGCGCTTTTCGGCTGGGATTTATCCTGAGTGCCGGACGTTCCGTGAGCGACGCTAAAGAAAGCGCCCGCTTCCGATGCGAAGCCAATCAATATCGGGGAAAACTCGGGTCCTTGCTCCCATTAGCGACAGCGGCCAAAAACCTCACTCACCCGGAGCTCCGGGCAGCGGCTCTATGAATCCAAAAAATTTCAATTTCTCCGCGAAAACTGGGACGAATGATACTGCTATCAACTGGGTGAGAGACGGTTCCAGTCGGGAATTCTTGTCGTCCAACCGCCATCACTTAGTGATGGCGATTCCAAAAATGGGATTCAGTCTGCGTAACTTCAAGAATGCGTATGCAAAACTCAGTGATGAGTGGGATCCCTCGTCCCTAAATCTCTGATTTACATAAGTTAACATTTGTTTACCAGCTTGGTTGCTGACCTGCTTAGGAGTTAGGCATTCGTCTTTGCTGGTGCCTTCGCACCGACTTCCGGGCTCTCGGAATGAGCGGGCAAGCGCTCCCCGAAATTCAGTTCGACGGCTGAACGCTTGCCCAGCGAAAGACGAACCATCTCCGAGGAGGATCGATGCGGCAAGATTTGCTTCGAAAAGCTATTGCAGGGCTGGCATTTGTGTTTATGGCTCTGGCGGGTGTAACGGCACAAGTCACCAGTAGAGGCACAGTAACCGGCACGGTTACCGATCCCAGTGGCGCTTTGGTCGCCAACGCCACAGTGATTCTCACGGAGCCGGCGACGGACGTCAGCCGGCGCACCACGACCAACAGCGCAGGGATCTATCGTTTCGATGCGGTTGACCTCGGCACGTACGTCGTGGAAGTGCAAGCGCCCGGGTTCAGGACGCTTCGCAAGAGCGGTCTCGAGGTGCAGGCGGCGCGTCAGCTCGAAGTCGATTTCGCCTTGAACGTCGGCGGGGGCAGCGAGATTGTGAACGTCGAGGCTTCCGCGGCGGAGGTTTCCCTCCAGACCTCCGAACAGGTTCGCAGCGAGCACATTTCCTCGCGTGCCGTAACCAATTTGCCGTTGATTGGTCTGGACTCTTTGACGCTTGCCATGACAGCGCCTGGCGTCGTGGTGTCGCCTAACAGCAACATCAACCAGAACGGGACTCTTGTTTTTACCGTCAATGGCCAGCGTCCACGCGGCAATAACTTTCTGATCGATGGCGTCGAGAACAACGACATCTCGGTTACCGGCCCGGCGTACACGATTACTAATCCGGACGCGATTGAAGAAGTCAACGTACAAACATCGAATTTCACCGCCGAGTTTGGACGCGCCGGAGGCGGGATCATCAATCAAATTACCAAATCAGGAACGAATTCCCTGCATGGAACTGCGGCGTACGCCTATACCGGCGACGTGTTCAAAGCACTGAATTACAACCAGAAAGTTGGTGGTTTAACGCGGCCCCCGCGAGACGTGCACAATATTCCGTGGTTCAGTATCGGTGGCCCGGTTGTACTCCCGCACCTGTACGACGGCAGAAGCAAGACGTTTTTCTTCGCCGCCGCTCAATGGGACCGCGAGTTCGGGAAAGCTACGACCAATGTCCGGATTCCTACCGATGATCCGACGCTAGGGGTTGCTGCAGTGTTGCAACCGTTGGCAGCAAGCTGTCCAAATGTTGCGCTTTATCTAAAAGCTCTCGGTTCGGTGCGCGGCGCTACATCGCTTTCCAACATCAGTATTCAAGCTCCGAGTGCTACAGGCACTTGCAATGGCTCGGCGCGCACAGGCCAAAATATTCAAACCGGCCTTTTCGTTCGCGTGGCCTCCGCTGCGATTCCGGACAACAATCATCAGATTCGAATTGATCACATCGCCTCGGACAGACAGTCGCTGAGCTTCCGCTGGCTTTACGACAGCAACACGAATGATCCTGGATTCAACCAGAACGGCCTTGTCCCCGGCGTGCTGCCCGGCTTTGACAACAGCTTCACCGGCAAGACGCTCGGTGGAACCTTCAGCGACACTTACACGTTTAGTCCGACCGTGACGAACGAATTTCGTTTCAACTACGGTCGCATAGGGTTCAATTTTCCTCCAGCCTCCACCGACGCTTTTCACAACAATCTGCAAAGCTATGCCATCAGCGGCATTGCCGGCTTCGGCCTCGCCACTAATATCCCGCAGTTCCGTTTCGCCAATAACTGGCAGTATGCCGACGCGGTAAACGTTGTTCGCGGCAAGCACAGCTTCAAGTTTGGTGGGGACTTCCTTCGGCAGCTTGCGCGCCAGCATCCACCGTTCAACGAGCGCGGTTCGCTCACATACGGCCCCAGCACGGGAGCCACTGCCTTCGGCAATTTCATCGACGATTTCGGAGGCAGCAGCGGCAGCCTGAATCGGCTCTTTGGCAATTCCGTTTATTATCCGAACCTGTTTCGCCAGTCGTACTTCTTCCAGGACTCTTGGAAAGTAACCACAGACCTGACTCTCAACCTGGGGCTGCGCTACGAGAACTACGGCACTCCGGCGAACATCTTCACCATCGCGGCGTTCACCAATTATGATCCGGTGAATTTTGCCACTCCTCACAAGGTTGATGCCGACAACAACAACTTTGCCCCAACCGTCGGCTTCGCCTGGAGCCCGAGCAACGGATTGTTTGGAGAGCACAAGACTGTAATTCGTGGCGGTTTCCAGACGACTTACGATTCGCAGTTCAATAACCTGCTTTCGAACATCGCGGGATCGACTCCGAATGCTATCGGCGGCACGATTACTTCGTCGGTGACGACCGCAGCGACTCGAGGGACTCCGAACTTCAGCGGGCTCTTTCCCAGCATTCAGCCAACGCCGCTGACGAAAGCGACAGCTCAATCCAATCTGTTCCCCAAAAAGCTGGTGAACCCGTATACCGATCGCTGGTCACTGGGTGTGCAACGCGAGCTGCCGGCGGGCTTGATCCTGGACGTTTCCTACGTTGGATCGATCTCCAAAAAGCAGTATCGGACGATCGACGTCAACCCTGTAGTGAATGCGGCCACGGGCGACCGTTTGCATCCGGAGCTGCAGATTACGGCTCCCACATCGGCGGCGAATATTGCGATCCGCCAGGGCGAGGGCATCCGTACCATTCGAGCTTCATCGGCGAATGGCAATTACAACGGACTGCAGACTGAGGTGCGTCGTAACTTCTCTTCGACTCCGCTTGGCAATTTCCTGCTAAGTGCGAACTACACCTACGGGCATTCGCTGGACGAGATCAGCGATGTCTTCAATCAGCTGTCGAACGCGAGCTCGTTCCAGTCAGTCTCTGAGGTTCTAGGCGTGAGCCCACGGATTGACTATGCCGACTCCGACTTCGACTTCCGCCACAGCTCAGTGATCAGTTGGGTGTGGGATCTTCGCGGTCCGAAGACGGGCGTGCTTGGTCAGATTCTCGGCGGCTGGACGCTGGCGGGCATCGAGCGCTTCGAAAGCGGATTCCCCTACACTGTCCACAACGGAACCGACCGAAACAAAGATGGCCAGGCTGCTCCCGACCGGCCAGACATCGGCAACTTGTCCGCCCCACTCAACACGCGGGCGGTCATCAGCTCCACCTGCGCCACGGGCTATGCCAATCCTGATGCGGGCAACGCTTGCGTAGCCGCAAGCGCGGTCCACTTCATTGAGGCCACTGGTTTACCTACAGGGAATACAGTTCGTCGCAATTCAGTGCACGGCAAGGGTCTTGACCGGCTCGACTTGAACATCCGCAAGACATTCCCGATTACGGAACGATTCAAGCTGCAGTATGCCGTGGAGATGCTCAATGCGATGAACACAGTGAACCTGACGAGCGTGCCAAACCGGACCGTAAACGGCTCCAGCGCAGGCACTTTCCTTGACGTTACGCAACTGAACTCCGTTGGACGTTCCATGCGTATGTCATTGAAACTCGCCTGGTAGTCGCGCAGGAAGTGCTTTCATGTCAAGGCCAGCCGGAGAGGCTGGCCTTTTTTTACGACGGTTGGAGAGCCGCGGCATGCTTTGCCTGAATGAAATTTTCTGGAGCAACGGATT
>Ga0209474_10000596_pt1 | contig 38881 bp, 45 predicted proteins | sample GraSoiAngelo_145_FD_185902 | JGI IMG/M metagenome (GOLD analysis project Ga0209474, IMG submission 185902) | Grasslands soil microbial communities from the Angelo Coastal Reserve, California, USA - 14_1009_05_20cm (SPAdes) (version 2) | ecosystem: Environmental > Terrestrial > Soil > Grasslands...
GGAAACAAACCGCCCGATGGGAGTGTCCCCAAGAAGTTCTATGTGGCCGTTTACGGCCTGAAGCCGTAGTTCGCGACGGTTCAGTCGCGATCACCCTCGTTACGAGTAAAAGTCGGTCTACCGACGATCGGTTGGCGTCCGATGCGTTGCGGCTGTCTGTCCGCACGATGCGATTTCTGAAGCCTGACTGATTCCGCTCCGAGAGGTCATGATATGGAGTGTGGGAAGGACGCAAGGGTTGGGTCTGCAGCGGCACTATGGCGGGTGTTTTCGCTGGAGCGGGCGAGCGCTTCATGTCTTCACGCCGCGGACCGGTTGCACCAGCGGAAATTCGTACCCAGGCGATTATATAATCTGCGGAATCTTTGGGTTGATGCGTGTGTGCCAAGAGCGACACTCCCAAGCGTGAGGCCTCTGCGGTTCTGGGGTTCGACACATACGGACAGCCCTTTCATCCAAAGGTGAGACTACAAATTACTTGTGACTTATTGCGTTCGCTATCAGATGATCACAGTTGTGCAACTTCAAAAGGCACATCATGTGCGCCATGACGGGAGCACTCGTTTGGCGATGACGACCGGCCGATACGAATCCGTAAAGGAATGAGCTCACGTTCCGAGCAAGCACTGCTCTGAGTTCCAGCTTACAGTTGCTGAACATATACGGCTGTAGGTACGTCCTCCCAAACAACTGGTGCGGACTGATCAAACACATAACATCTGTCGCCATTAAAAGCTGGAAATGACGCCTTGAATCCCTGCTGGAGTGCTACACGGTTCACATTGCGAATTACCCATCCGGGTTCAGAAAACGTCGGCTTTTGATATGTGCTTGCGATTGGTATGTTCTTCGGCTGAAGCCAGGGCAGTAGAGTGTTAAACACGATGAGGCGCATCGCTGTTCCGCTCGTTGTTCGTTTTTCCTCGAAGGTAGGAATCGCAGTGGCGTAGCCATTCTGTTGTGCATAGGCATCCGCCGCCGCCCAAAGACTTGGAATATCGAACAGCGCCGGCGGCTGCTGGCTAATAGGATCCTTCATCAGCGATGGCAGCACATCGAGCACAGATGCGTGGCCACCTGGCTCGAGAAGAAACATGCCGCGCATGTGTCCGGAGGGGGGCCAAGCTCCCTCGAAGTTCGGCCACCCGTGCAGTTTGCCTTTAGCGACTGCGTAACGGTGTGCTGCGCGAAGTGCACGGAGAGGATCGAACCCCAAGTCATAGTAGCTACTAAGCCCTGCAACTTCAGCGTCCCAGTATGATGGAAGATTATTGTACTCCCCGTTTCGCCCGCGCTGATTCATCACGAATATATGACCGGCGTTCCGCTCGTTAGCCAGACTGACGGCGTCCCTGCTTTCGGGCTCGCTGGCAGTGTGGACGACATGGGCGATTTTGCGACGATAAGCAGGATTTTTCCACCACGGGGGGACCGGCTTATTGTTAGTGCCGACGCGAGCCGCGAAGGCGGTGCGATATTTCGCATGTGTGTCCTCCCATAACAAAGTCCAATCCACGTCCGGTCCGATCACACGCTCGTCTAAGCACTGGCCGGCCAAAATCATGAGCTTCGCGTTACGATGATCCGCGCCGGTCGTGGGATCGATACGCACAGTCCAGCCTCGAAACTGTGTCACCCGTTCGAGCTCTGCTGTTAAGTCGAGGGATCCGTCACCAAGAACTATCGATGTCTCAGGCAGAACTAGCTCGTCGAAATAAAGGCCATCGATGTTTGGAAACAAATCGAACCACGGCTGCACACCGTACATCCTTGAGCGGCGGACGACACATGGAGGATTACATTTGCTCAGATCGTTCCACCCGTCGATTACATCTGCAGTAGGCCTGAGTGGCCCAGCAGGAGAGATACGAGTGCTCACGTAGCCGAGCACCGTACCGTTCGTTGTCTTCAGGCGGTCAATCCGTGCTGTCGCAAGGCCTCGAAATGTTTCTTGCGGATCGCTATCGATAGCCGCGAACTCCGTCCAAGACTCTGGGACAACAACGACATTCGCGACCGGCCCGGCCCTATCTAGACCACTCCAATAAGCATCGTAATCCGGTGTAACTTGCCAGAAGGCCGGAACCGCCGTCCGCAATATATCGGTTCCGGGTGGCAAGGGCACACTCTCGTATCGACTGATTTCCGCTCCCGTCGCGTCTCGCAGCACGGCCGTGTCGCCGCGGTTGTTCCAGACGGGTGCCGCCAGATTCCAGTACACGTCGGTTACCGTGTCGATGCCAGTTTTTGTCCACAGTCGTACAAATCCACCAAGTGGCACAGAGGACAATGATTGTTTAAACGTATAAGAATGCGGCCTTGCTGGGGCAGCATCTCGGACGCTTGCACCCCTAAGATCAAGGTCGGATGACCCAACATTCCGGATTAGAATGTACTCGCCGCGAATGTCACGCCCGGGTGGGTCATAGTCAATTGCCGTAATTCTGGCGACTGATGCCATGATCTCTCCTTTTGCCGGTGACACACTTAAATCACCGGGTCTAACCATTCATCCATGCAACTCCGGGTCTTAACAACTCTAAAGACTACAGGAGCCGGCAGAACAACATCGAGCGGGCTTGTCCTACAATGAGGTGCGATCGTGTGTCACCGTTCAAATGCCGTGGATACGCTCCGGATCGGCCGTCGGCCGCGCTCATGACGGCGGTTCTCTAACCGAGCCACTGGCTTAGGGCGATCAGGCGAGCTCTTAAGATTCCGGAATCGAGCCAGTTGGGGCGTCAGTGCTCAGCCGGCTGAGCATCGGTTAGTTTCCGCTCCAAACCGGCGTTCATATAGGCATACCCGACGGCTTTGCCGTCAGTACGCACGCGTTCCCTGGACCGTGCGTCCCGCCCCTCGTTCCGCGGCATCTCCTGGATCCGCGCGAACTTAGCCTGCGCCGACGGATCCCTGATCCCGGCGTTCCCATGGAGGAACCCATGACAGAAGGCACCAGTGCACCCGTGTCCGTACGGATCATTCCGAACACGTCCGGCAATCCCGCTGGAAAGCTGGCCGACGCGGAAGTGATCTTCGGAGCCGAGTTCGGGCCGTTTTGCGGTCTGAAGCTGCTCGGCTTCGCAATTTGGGAGCGTCGCTCAGGAGGGCGAAACGTGACGTTCCCGGCCCGGCAGTACTCCGTGAACGGGGAACGCCGGAGCTTCGCGCTGCTCCGTCCTGCGAACGGGGACGTCGGCGCACAGGAAGTCATTCGAGATTTCATCCTCGATGCATACAGCCGCACCGAGGCAGAAGCTCAATGATCTTCGTGGACTCTCGACAGTCGTCCCCTGGACCACTGTCCACGAGCCACGGCTGCAACCCCTCGACGCGCGCTGCGCCTCGAGGGGCGGCAGCCCCTCTTCGATGAGAGTTTCAGCCGGCGTGCTTGAGGAGGTCATCGCCATGGAAACGGCCGTTCGCAACGTGTTTCGTCCCGAGCTCGTCGAACCTGCTTCGCCGGCGACGGTGACCTCGGTGCGGACGTTGAATGTTACCGCTACGTACGAGTTGTCTGAAGCGGGACGAAAGGCGCTTCTTCTCGCCGGCGGTGATGGTCGCGCAGTGCAGCGCGTCGAACTCGAAGTAGCGACAAATCGCCTGCACCTCGTGACCGTCAATGGTCACGGTGTTGCGCGCCTGAAACTGCAGCCACGGTTCGAGTTCAATCGCGAGCAGCGCATCATCCAGATCGACGCGCCGCCCGTTTTCGACGCGCCACCAAGCATTGAAGACCTGCTACGCCTTGCCGCTCGAAATCATGAACTCGAACGCGCCTTCCATGCCGAGCGAACGCTGGAACGCACGAAGCGCGCGGATGTGAATGGCGCGCGGAAATCAGAATACGCACTTGCATTTCTCCGCGATCAATTACAGCGCGCTGCAGTTTGGCCGGCGCCAGACGCCACGCGGTGCTACATCAACACGCCTGTCGGTCAGATGCGGTTCGATGTAAACGTGGACGACGGTCCTGCGCGCGATGTGGTCCGCGAGGCGCTACGGCGCTTTCGAGCTGACGTCAAGGCCGCGGAGGAGCGGCGAGCCCGCACCACGGCAGAACACGAACGACGTCACGCGGAGCGGAAAGCTGCAGTGGACAACTGGGTCGCAGAGCATGGGAGCCCAGATCAGAAAGCACGCCACGCCGCTGGATTGTTGCCAGTCCGGGAAGTCGTCGAGACCATCACCGACCGAGCCTTCGAACGATTGGCAGGCCACTCGGTGTACCGGAGCGATGGTTACGATCATCTCCAACGTCATGCCAGAGAGTGGAGTGGAAATCCGGATCTCATAATTCCCCGACGGGAGTTCCTGGACTTCGGCGGCTTAGCGCACTCGGCAACGGCGGCGCAATGGACTCGCGTCCAGGAGTTTCAGGCGGCTGTGGCGGGTGCAGACGTGCGCCTTCACCGTCGCGAATACATTTGGAAGCGCCATTCGGAGCTGCCGATGCTGAGGCACTTCACAATTCTGGTCACGAAGCGGGAAGGACCGTTCGTCCTACGGCGCGAGTATCTGATGCCCGGCGAAGAAGAACCGTCGGCTGTCCGATGAAGCAGGAGTTCGAATGATTCGGGCCTGAGTCCCATTCGCCTTTGCTCTTTCTGTGGCCGTTCGGCCACCTCTCCACGAATCGTCCTGCGACGTGGAGCAGCTTCTTCCCTCGTCCGCCCACTGGGCATAGAAAGGAGCAAAGCGATGCAGAGTATGGGTCTATCTGCGGTCACGGCATACACCGCTCACCGGGAATGGGCCACTCGCCCGCCGGATGAACGGTACGCCAGCGTCTCGAGTCTCCACGAAGCGGCACGTGCGCGACGCACGTCGACCGAAGAACGGGTCGTCGAGGCACATCAGATCCGAACAGCTGCGGAGAGCGACGATGCGCTCGTGCTCAAAGACGCATCCGCTCGTACCTCCGCACTGACGCACTGGAGCTTCGAGCAGCTCGCCTCCATGATTGGCGCGCCGCCGAAGTATCTGCGAACGCTGCCTGCACCGATCGCGGCGAGCGCGATCAACGTCGGGCTGCAGCGGCAGAATCGCGAAGCGCACCAATTCTTCGCGGATCGTGCCGCACCGTGGACCGTCCACGCGCTGACCTCCCTGAGGTACGTGAGGGTCCACCATGACGAGCTGGCCGCGCGTGTGCTCGACCTGATGGCCGAACACCCGGCGTGGAACCTCCCGCTCGGATACAAGGACGGCGTGTATGGCGCCGAGCTGGTTCCTTCCGGCGCCTACCTGGGAGATCGAGACATGTTCCTCTTCCTCGTGGACAGCAACCGTGATCTCGAGGACCCCACCGATCGTTCGCATGCTGGATTGTTCCGCGGGTTCATTCTCCGGAACAGCGACGTCGGAGCCGCCGCCCTCACCCTGGATGTCTTCCTGTACCGAGTGGTTTGCGGGAACAACATTATCTGGGGATTCCAACATGTAGCTGGCTTCCGGCGCCGTCATGTTGGAGCGTCGATCCATGAAGCGTGGACGGACTCTCTTCACTCCGTGCGCGCTGCTCTCGACGCGAACCTCGCGGACGATCGCACCACCATTCATCGGGCGACAACCCATGAACTTGGGGCGGACCGCGAGCAGGTTCTCGATGCGGCCACGACGCGACTGGAGTTGTCGCGGAAGCAGGCTGCCGAGGCCTTCGGGCTCGCGGAACGGTTCGAAACGAATCCGCGATCGATCTGGGGATTCGTGCAAGGACTGACACGACTCAGTCAGCGCACGCCCTGGCAGGATCAACGCTTCGCCCTCGATCGCGCCGCCAGCCGCCTCTTGACTACGGTTCACTGAACCGGCCGTCCTCCGCGCGAGTCCTGCTCCGCGGGAGATCCCTAACACACGCGGGTCTGAGCCCTGCTCGCCCCGTCCGACGCACGACGCACGCGTTTGCCGTATTCGCGTTCGAACCGACACGTTCGAATGCGTAGGCCGACAACGAGGCCGTGCAACTGACCAGGGCGAGGCTCGTGCATCAGCCGGGCCTCGCGTCCTTCGAGGGGAGGCGTCCGATGTGCGGTGGACAGCAACAACAGCGAGGCCATCACGCATTTGATTCTCCGGCTCGCCTCGGGTTCGTCAAGGCTCTCCGCTTCGCTCCGACCCCGCTTCGCGGGGCTTCGGCCTTGACGAGACCCTCCGGCGAGCCCGGTCCTGGCAATTACGTGATGGCCGCGGAATCACATGGCTCATTCCACATCGGGCTGATTGGAAAGGAAGGATCACGATGAACACAACGTCGATCACACCCAGCATCGGGGTGACGATCGGCCGGCATTCCCGCCTCTATTACGCGTACATCACCACTGCACCGGCCGCCCTCGACGCGCCGTCCACGATGACTCTGCATTCCGCGTCGCTCGCCGACGTCGTGGGACTGGCCTGCGACGAGATCGTCTTCGAGGCATGTCGCGCTAGGACAAAGGCTCGATTGATTCTCGTCGACGCAACTGAACGCGGCTGGCAGAAGCGGCGCTTCCGGGAACACGGGCACCTCTTCGCACCAGCGGATCCGATGCTCGTCGGTCTGAACACGCTCCAGAACTGGCTCTGGCAACGGCTCGGCGCGGCAGCGGCAGAGGACTGTGCACAGCTGGCGCATGCCTGACGACCCGGCTCGCCGTGGAGACGAGCGACTTTCAAGGAGTAGACGTCATGACGATGAAGGTCAAGATCGTTCGCAACGAGAACAACAAACCGCAAGACAAGCTCGCGGACGCCGAGTTGCAATTCGTCGGCGGCGAGCTCGATGGCCTGAAGCTGCTTGGTTTCGCTGTCTGGCAACAACGCAACGGGTCTGGCCGCAACGTGACGTTCCCGGCGCGGCCTTTCACGGTCAACGGCGAGCGGCGCAACTTCGCCCTGGTCAGGGCCATTGACGACCGCAGCGCCGAAGACCGACTGCGACAGCTTGTTCTGGCAGCGTACGCCGAATACGAATTGGCGGGGAGCTCGTAGAAGCGTTTCGGCACGGTGGTGGCAAGACAAACGAGAGGAGGTCGTGATGGCAGCAACGTCCGGACAGCTTCGTGCTGCAGTGCCAGCACGGACTGAGCATGCATTTGAGCTGGTTTCGATCCTGCGGCAGCCGAAGCCGACGGCCTTGAGCGAATGTTGGGATTGCGGAGGAGCGTTGGCGTCCGGCGACGGGCAAGGGTTTCTCTGCCCGATCTGCTCGAGCCGATGGCGCAGTCGATGGACTCCGTGCAGTCGGTGGGAACGCCTCGTTATGTGGCTTCTCCCCAAGCAGTACCGCTGGCAAAGGTATCGCCTCGAGCGCGCGTAGGGGCCGGCGACAGGCGCGGATTCAGCCGGACGCTGCCGACTGCGGCGTCCGGCGCGGCAAGCTTGACACATTTCGGTGCGGCCAACAAGAAAGGGCATAGATCATGGGCTCAACAGAGATCGCGATTGACCGTGAGTCGGGGACCAATCGAACGCTGATCGAGACGAGCACACGCATGACACAATCGACCGCTCCACTCAGACTTCTGCGCTTCGGCGAGGTCCGTCAGCGTACGGGACTTTCGCGTTCCACGATTTGGCGCATGGAACGCAGCGGCATCTTTCCGAGGCGGATTAAGGTCTCGATCAATGTCGTCGCCTGGCGTGAGGACGAAGTTGATAAATGGATCGCGTCGAAGCTTCAGCGCGCATAGCAGCCCGTTTCGAACGGCTCGGCCGTTGCTTGTGTTGGCGCGGTACGCGACGACATTCGGCCAGGTGGTTGTGGAGGGACAACCAGATATTTAGTCTCACTGCATCAATCATTCGGTTACGGCTCTCGGACCAAAACGCCACAATTCGCGCTACGATCAGCCCGTGCTGCCGGTTGCGAAGGAAGGCTCGACATTCGTAGCGCATGGCGCCGATCGTTGAGTTCGTTGTAGATGGGACGCCGATCTCTGCGCAGGCAAGCGGCCACTCAAGGACTCGTTGGAAGGCGAAGGTTGCAGCAGCGGCGATTGGCGCTTTGCCTGCGGGACATGCACTCGTAGCCGATCCGGTGAGCGCGACCGTGATCTATTTCTACGTAGATACGGATTTGGACTTGGACAACATCCTGAAGCCGATCCTCGACGCGTTGAACGGCGTCGTCTTCTTGGACGATTCTCAGGTCGTCAACATCATCGCTGCACATCGCGATCTCGCCGGCGAGTATCTCCTTGCAGACGCGTCTCCGATTCTCGTCTCTCGCGTCGCGGCGGGCGTCGGAGGTGGCGACTTCGTTTTTGTTGCGATTGAGCTCGCGACCGTGAATGCAGTTTTATGAGTCCTTCACCGACGTCACCGGAAATCGAGCGGGTCGCGGAACGCTATCGCGAGCGCGGCTACTACGTGGATCTCGATCCGAAACCTGACATGCTGCCCCCGGAGGTGCGGGACTATCGTCCCGACTTTGTTGCACTTCGCGACTTCGAGAAGGTGGCCGTCGAGGTAAAGCGGAGAGCCGACTTAGCGGCATCACCATTCCTGACACGCCTTGCAGAACAGTTCAGACAAGTTCCGGGATGGCGTCTTGATGTTGCGTTGATCGAGGAGCCAAAGGCCCAAGCAGAGCCACAACTCTCGTTGTTGTCTTCGGCAGACATTTCCTTTCGCTTCGATACTGCGCAACGCGCTGGTGAGGAAAATAAGGATTATGGCGCAGCGGTTCTGCTCTTCTGGACAATCATCGAAGCGGCGTTGCTCGCGCAACTCCGCGATCGAAACGAAGAGCGGGTTCTCCCACCGAAGCGCCTTGCTAAAACGGCTTACTCGTTCGGAGTCGTTGACGATGCCAGGCTTCCAGTTCTTGAATGGCTCGCGAACATTCGCAACGACGTGGTTCACGGCCGACAGGCGAATCTTGCGGAAGACGACTATTCGAGGGCCAAAACGCTGACGCGGCAGATCCTTGACGACTGGAAGACAAACGTAGAGGGCTCCTAGCTAGAGGCAATGATGATCAGCGGTCTGCAGATTTCTGCGCCGCGTTCGCGTCGACCTGCACGAAGTGCACAAGCGCAGTGACGACCGGTGTCTCGCACTTGACGACTACGGACCGTCCGCGGGTCGCAACGTCAAATGCCGAGACGACGAACGCCTTCAGAACGTGCACGCGCACGTCGAACGACAGTCTCATCTTGCGAGTGGGCTTGCCATTGACAGTAGCCTCACCCTCATTGAAGTCTCTTTCATCGTCGAGATGGAGCATGTGCGGGCCCCACCCAGCTTGCAGCGATTTGAAGGACTGAGTTTGTTCATCGCGAAGCTGTGTTGCCCACGCATTTATGAAGTCGATCAGACTAATGGATTGGCCGCGTAGCTGGAAATCAGCGTGTTTCGGATCGAGAGCGCGAGAGGTTCTCGGGTTTTGAACATCTGCGGGAATGATGTCGAGCGACATCTGCTCGGGTTCGTCAACGTGCAGGCCGTGGAACTGATTCGGCACCATCACGGCTGACGAATCGAGTTCGGTCGCGTTCAGCAGCACGAGACGCGGGTCACGCTTCGCTTGCGCCTCCGCGTCGGACGTATATGACTTTGCGACGAAGAATCCCTGTTGCGCGTTCGTCGCTCTGATCTTCTCGGAAAAAATGATGATGTCGTTCTTCGAAACCTTGTCCTTCCAGTTCTTGGACTCGAAGATGAAGACCGGCTGATAACCCGGACCGAGCGCCACTGTGACGTAGATATCGATCTCGTGGCGGACGCCGTCGATCTCGATCAACTTTTTGCTTTCGATGCGGAACGTCCTTTCGGAGTAGCCGGGAAAGGAGCGGAGGATCGTAGTCTCGATTCCTCGTACGGCTTGTTCAAGTGCGTCACCCTTTTCGTTTGCATCCATCCTTCGCCTCAATACGCGGTTCAGCCCGCAGATCAACGTCGCACGATATGCGATCAACGATGGTGGAGGATTCAGACTTGTTTGAACGCTTGGCTGAAACGCGACCTGTGAATGCGACGTTCTACGAGCGCTTGTCGAAAGCGGCGTCTGAGGCGACTCGTGCCGGTTGAAGCCTTGATCTAAAACAAGGGTCGGTAATCGCCTGCGAACAAAAGCGATTGCTGGCGTCAAATCCTCCGCAAACTCAGAGTTTCGCTTCATCGCTCCCGTCCGACTTCGTCGATGATGTCGATCCACAGGTCCAACGTGAGATCCTCTCGTTCCGGCCGGCCGAGCTGATATCGCAGTTCGTTTTCGTATCGTGACCGCAAGACGTGCGCATCAAGCAGGCCGCGCGATGCGAGGCGCTTCAGGTCCTCGCGGTCTCGATCGATGTTGCGCGTCAGCTTCGCCAGGACAAGATCGTGCGGTTCGAGCGCTCGCAGTCGAAGATATTTGAACGTTGCGGAGGCGAGGTCGATGAGCCGCTCTTCGTACCCATCCGGTACTGCGGCCACGGTCACCACGTCCATGTACACGTCATGTCGCCGGTGAAGACGGCTTCCTTTCCCAGCGGTCGCGGCGACCGCGCGGACATCCGCACCCCGCACTTCGATGATGTCGACGTCGACCGTGACGCGCTCGAAATCGTGGAGCTGCGCGATCACAAATCCGCCAAGACAATGCAATTCGAAAGGCGCCTCGAAGGCCGCGTCAACATCCGCCAGAAATGCGTCCCACGGCGGGCGAAGGACGACGTCAGGCATTGGTCAACGTGTGCAAGCTAACGTTCGACAACATGTTCCACTGCGCCGCCTCCTCTGAACGATTCGTCTGCAGCCATCGCCGCTCGGCGTCAGTCAGGGTGTCGCCCGCGAACGAGTCTTCCTTTTGCAATCGCGAACGTTCGAGAACGCCCTCCCATGTGCGCAGCACTTGTGCAGTTGACGCATCTCCGGAGCGGTCGGCCAGCTCGCGCGCGAGGGTAACGACAAACCCAAGCCGGTTTTGAAAGTCGTGCTGCTTAGCCTGTGCCACCAGCCACTCCCAATCGAGATTCGCGTAGTGGACCAGTACCCATGGCAGGGCTTCCGCGAGCCGTGCCTCGACGTGCGGGCGTCGCAGCGTCCGAACGAGTAGTTCCGCCGGATTCAGTTTTCGCGTACGCGTCAGGTGCGTAAATCCCGGGTAGCCAAGGCTGGCGAGGACAGCGGCGACACGGTGTTCCGGAAGCGGATCAGCGTCGCCGGTTAGCGGAAGCTCACTGGCTGGAAGATCGAGCAGCGCCACGAGCTTCGGCTGTAGGCGCCGGGGTACCTCGCGCCGCTCGGACTCCAGCAAGGACACGTACGCCTGCGTCACGCCGAGCTTCTCGGAGAAATCCGCCTGAGTCCACCGTTTCTGCTTCCGAGCCTGGCGTATGTCTGTGCCTGTCATGCGGTCATCGCTCAGAAGTTAATATAACACATGTTGTTATATCACCGGCGTGGCACGAACAGCTCGCTGTTCGGAACACTCCTGGTGGGAGCTGGCTCGCAGCGAGCTATCGGTCCGCGGGGATGGGCCCGCAACCCCAGGCCAGTGACGCTAGGGCTCGCCGGCGCTCTTGGAGGAAGAACGCGACCGAGTCTGTCTACCGGGTCCCACCGCTCGCATGTCGTCAATAGGCCGTGTAAAATGACGACGTGGTATCACCTGGCCGAGGCACTAAGTAGGAGAGGCGAAGATCAAACCGGTGAGCGGCGCCTACGCAGACGTGAACGGCATTAAGATTAAGAGTGGAGGCGTCGCCCGGATTTGAACCGGGGCTGGAGGTTTGCGGACCGTGCGGTGCCTTCTGCGACAGTCTCCGTTTTTCGATAAACTCGCGCACGTCAAAGCCTTACCGTCTGCCGCGCGTCTGCCCTCGTCCGACCAAACCTGCTAACATCCGACGACAACGGGATCGTTTTCGGGATCACTCGTCCCGGTGCCAGAGGAGCGCGCGATGGCCGCACGGCGTCACAAGCGAGATACGGAAACGTTCGACACCCTGACGTTTTCCGAGCAGGCGAAATCGATCTCCGCGATGCTCGTGAATGTCGAACGTGCGATCCGAAGGCATGTCCGCGACGAACGCGCGACGTCGGCGACGCGACGCAAAGTACTCGCACAAGTTCGACCGGTTCCGGCATCGGCTTTTCCGGACGTTCGCGGCCTGACACATGCCGAGTCCTTCGCTCGCGCCAGTCGATCTGCGCCGCCGTGCCTTCGCTGAATTCGTCGCCGCCCTGAAGCGGGTCGCGCCTCACGTACTCGTCCTCATGCGCGAGGACCGTTTCCCGAAGGACGAGACACGCGTGACGCTTCAGCAACAGTGGCACCGTTTGAAGGCGATCCGCGCTTCATCGATTGGGTCGCACTCACGCAACTCGAATGGCGCGAGGATCCCGAACGAGCGGCGGCGTTGATGTTTCCTGCGGAAACCGAGACTGGAGAGATCGATTACCGAATCCTGCCGCGGCCATCGGATCCTGTTCCGATACTCGGTCCGATTGGTTGCACCGAGGCGATCTTCTCAGGCCCTTGCTCGCTCACCCAGACGACGAGACCGAAGAGTCATTCGTCGCGTGGGCACGAGCGCATTACCGCGCGCGCGCGAAAGAGTTGAACGTCAATGCTATCGCCGCACGACCGCAACTGTCGCGAGACGCCGAATGGTACGTTGAGCGGGAGATCCTTGGCGTGACGCTGAGCGAGATCGCGGATCGTCACGACGTCGATCCGGACGAGATTAGCAAGCAAGTGAAGGAATTCGCGGATCTTCTCGGCGCTCCAATTGATCGCAGCCGCGGTCGTCCGTCCGTGAACCATTAGGAGATCGGCGCGGCGGCGCGCGACACGACGGCCGGAACGTTGCGGACGTCGAACAACCGGACCGGCGACGGTCGCGTTGTGACCGACTTTCGTCGACTTGAAACAATATCAGGATAAGCGAGCGGCACAGAACGGAGAAGAATCGGATGACGTTCGACGCGTACCTTGAACAATTCATCGAGGGCTACTTGCTCGAAGATCTGAACTCGATGGCCCCGATCAGTTTGGCGGAAGGGAAACGCTACGGAGCCGTCGGTTATCCGATGGTCATGACCGTACTCTCTGGCGTCGAAGTACTCGGCGTGTTGACGTCGAGAGCGAAGTTCAATTCCGAGAATGGCGCCGACCGGTTCGGCGAGTACTGGCGGAACTACCTCTATACGGATCGTCCTGCAGTGCAGCGACTCGACTCGCTGATGTACGAGTTCGTCCGCCACGGGTTGGCGCATTCGTTCATGACGATGCCGATGATCCGTGTGACCAAATACCGCGACCCCGGCCATCTCCATCGAAGCCCAACGTCGAACGTGATCTGCGTCGATGCGTTGACGCTGGCCGAGGAGTTCGCCCAGGCGTACTGGCGGCGTCTCCGGCCGACGATCGCGGGTGAATTCAAGATCAACATGGAGACTCGCTTCAAAGAGATGCGCGAAGCCCACTGGCAGGAACGCCAAGGGAAAATGCACAAAGTGGCGAAAGTGCCCGTGCGAACGGCGGCGTTCGACAACGCGCTCTTGCCGCCCCCGAAAATCAACTCGCCGTCGGTACCACCTCTCTATTCCACGAACGTGTCGACGACTGGCTTCGACGATCCGAACAAGTGACGTCGACGACCGGCATCGTGCGCGATCTGGCGCAGCGAGAGGCCGACGACGTACGCGCCGGGCGGGCTCGCCGTCAACTTGAATAGGCAACAATACCAAGTTCAGGGGCGCGCATGGCTGACGATCGAGAGGCAAGTTGGCGATGGATCCGCGAACGCGTCAGCGAATTCGCGACGACGGCCGGCGTTGTGGTGGACGCTGACTTGAAGCGGCTGGCCGAAGGCGGCGAGATCCTGCACGTCGTCGGGCATCGCCAGCGCGTGACCGAGGAGATCAGCGACGGCCTTCTGACGGATCTTCACAACGACGCCGATGCACAGAAGCAGATGGACGATCGACTGCGCGCGATGATCGCGAAGATCCCGAAGGTCGGCGATCGCGTCATAGTCGAACGGTTCAACGGCCTGTTCGATGTGGAGAAGGTTACCGAGCCCGGCGAAGTGGTGAAGGCGCGCACCGACCTAAAAACGCTCGACCAAGCGCGCGAGATCGCACGCGGTCACGTCGAGTCCGGCGGTCGCGTGTGGTTTCTTCGCCACGGCGCAATCGAGCTACAGCGCCTGTGACCGGTTGCCGCGCATGGTCTTGAAGAAACGCCCGTCGAAAATCACCATCTGTTACCTGTGTGGCTGCCCGCTCGCCGCAGAACCGACCGATAAGGATCACGTTCCACCAGATCGGTGGATCGCGAAGAAGTTCAAGGGCGAGACGCCCGGTCCGCGGTTGGTCACGCTGCCGGCACACGTGAAGTGTCAGCACGCGTACGAAGATGACGAGGTGTACTTCTTCAACACGTTGCTACCGCTCGCGACGGGGTCGGTTTCGGCGCAGGAGGCGATGAAGGATCTCGGCGCGAGCTTTAAACACCCCGAACAGAAGGCGCTCGGAGGCGTGATCCTGAACGAGTTCGGAAAAGTGATCACGTCGGACGGCAAGATGCTCAAGTCGTATCTGCCGGCGCGCGTGAATCGGATTCTGTGGAAGGTGGTACGCGGACTGTTCTTTATCGAGTACAACGGCCGCGTGCTTCCGGAAGACACGCCGAAGATGATCGAGATCATCGGTCCGGAGGAAGCGCCGACGAAGCTCCCACCTGAATTCGCACTCGTCCGGGACACCCCGTCGCGCGGTCGGTACCCGGGCGCGTTCGACTACAAGTACCAGCTCTACGAAGATCCGAAAAACCCGACCTTCAAGCTTCACTATTGGGCACTGCTCTTGTGGGATCGGATCATCGCGATCGTCGCGTTCCACGATCCCGATTGCGATTGCGAGAAATGCAAGCCCACGCGCGCTGCGGCCGGCGAAGGTCCGGCCCCGGGAACCGCATCATGATTCCCTTCGAGGTTCGATCGTGTACTGGAGTTCGCTGACAACGTACCAGAAGTGGTTGGCGGTCGCGGATTTCGCGAAGGGATCACTCACCGTCGTGATCGCCGCAATCGCGGTGTACATCGCCTATGAGCAATGGAAGTCGAACGAACGGCGTCTCGTCCTTGATCGGTACGATCGGCGATTCCGCGTTTACCAGCTGACGATGGACTTCATCTCGCTCGCCTGTCGCGACTTCAAGCCGCCATTCGCGGAAATCCAGCGGTTTTATCGCGACACGATGGACGCGGACTTTCTATTCGGGCCGGAGATCGCGGCGTACCTAGACGAATTGAGGAAACACGCCATCGAATCGGAGAGCGCGCATTCGGAGTACCGCGATTACACGATGCCGCTGCCGGACGGTTACGATCACAACGACGTCACGAGACGGATGCACGAGCATTCCGTGTGGCTAACGAATCAATTCGAGGTCGCGCGAGAGAAGTTCCGGAAGTACCTCGACGTCAGCCGGTGATCGGCTTTGGTGCGACTGAGACGAGTCGATCCGGGAAGTCCGTGTGATTCGTTTTACGGCATCGCGGACAGTAAAACCAATGCGCCTCGAATTGGTCGGTGTTGGTAACCTTGAACGTCAGTTCCACTCGCGCCGCACAGGCCGGATTTGATCAGGTCACGTCGATGGAAGTTGTCGCGCCAGTGATCATCACCGGGCCAGTGTAGCTGTACAGACCGCGACAGGCTACCGAGTGCCGAGGTTTGCAGACCATCGACAAGTTCCTGGGGGATCCGCTCACCAGTCGGTCAGGCGCAGCAGCGGCATCGCAGGCCGCGCCGGCGCCGGACAAGAAGCAGGCTAGGCCTGCACATTTCGGATCGACGGCCCTGCGCTTCGACGCGGCTCGCGCATCGGACGACGGACACGGCGCGCTCAATCCTCTTCGCGATCCTGATCGATCAGCTGCGCTGCCGCTCCTCGCGGAAGGTGGATGTCCGGCCAACCCTCGAACAAATCGCGCTGCTCGAGTGGCGCGCGAATGACGCCGGTGGCGATTAGCTCGCCGAGACTGCCCTTCACTTCTTCATGCGGCACACCCTTGCCGGCATCGAGCTCCGCGATCCCGCGTTCGATCTCCAACAGGAACGCGAGTTGCTCGAGCGCGTCGTCAAGTGTTGCGTCAGGCGGAAGCGTGCGCAGCACCTCGATAATGCTATCCCGCGTCATCCGTTCGCCCATGATCCGATCAGATTCTAAACGCCGTAAACCTTTATGGGTTCCGATCGCTGCGTTAACCCGCAATTGGAACACTTTCCGCGTCTTGCGGTCAACGATCGCCGCCGCGCCCAACGCTTTGCGTGTCACGCTCGCTCAGGCATTATGGCAGAAGCACCAAAGGGCAGGAGCTTTCCAGGCTGCTGCTGATCGATGATCGCCTGTAATCTTCGCGCCCACGTTTCAAGCGCGATGCGCTTTTCTGCGTCGTAGCTGTATCGGTCGTACACTCGAGTGACGCGTGCGCCGTGTTCAACGTGGTTCAACACCGCGGAAATGTGGTGGCGAGGGACGCCGGTCTCGGCCATCTTGGTCGCGGCGGTGCGGCGAAGATCGTGTCCACGGAATTCGATCTTCAGCACGCGTGCGATTCGAGAGGGCGCCTTCTTCGCGCGGTCCCGGACGGAACCGCCGATTCCGACGAAGACGCAGTCGTTCTTCTTGTGGTCGATTGAGTGCTCGTCGGTCTCTTTCTCCTGTTCCTGGTTCCCCTTCTTCTGAGCCTTGATGATGGCGATCGCCTCCGGCACTAGTGGAACGCGATGTGCCCGGCCGTTCTTAGCGTACTCACCAGGAATGGTCCACCAGCCGGCATCAAGATCCAGGTCCCGCCAACGCATCTTGAGAACTTCACCGCCACGCTGAGCCGTAAGAAATTGAATCTTCAACGCTGCGGCGAGCGGCGAGGCCACTGGACAAATCGGGTCGTCAGCAGTTCCTTTCGAACGTTTTCGGCCTGGCGCCGCGCGCTCCGCAGTGGTGGGCTGCCTGGATAACAACCGCCACAGGCGCCGAATCTCGTCGTCCGTGAGAACGCGCTCGCGCGAGACCTCCTGCCCTGGCTTATCAATCAGTGATGCAGGGTTCGCGTCGAGCCAGTCGTTGCGGACGCCGTAGTTGAGCATGCGGCGGACGACGGCCAGTACCCGGTTCGCCATGATTGGGCTGCCGCGATCGACAATAGGCGCAACCAGCGCGCGGACATCGCGCCGTGTGAGTTCGCGCACCGAACGGTCCTTCCAGGACGGGAGCACGTCTACGTTGAGCACGCGCTCTTCCTCGGTTGCGCCCCGCATCTTGATGCGCACGTGCTTCGCCACGTATTCCTTAACAAGCGCGGCGACGGTATCGGTTGGCACCTCTCGAGCGGCCTGTCGTTCGCCTGCGGGATCGCCGCCGTTCCGAATTTCCGCTCGCGCGTCCTCGCACGCGTCACGCGCCTTGGCGAGAGAGAGCGTTGGATACTCGCCGAGCACGAGCCGCCGCTGCGAGCCCCGATGCCGGTACCGCATCGTCCACAGCTTTCGACCGCTCGGCAGCACCTGCAGAATGAGCCCGCGCGCGTGGCCATCACGCACTTCCATCGGCGTCGACCTGGGCTGAAGTCTGCGCACCTGTGGATCGGACAAAGGACTGTGGGTCACTCTCGGCACAGGCACACTATAGGCACACTTGATGCGTAATGCAACGGGGTTTGCTGCAAACGCGTGGCGAGGCATTTGTGCCTGTAAAGCCAACATTCAGAGGGAGATGACGTGTTTCAGCGGTGTGCATCCGAAATCAGGCGGTTCCACGTGCACTTTCCTTGGGCGCAGGGGGTCGCTGGTTCGAATCCAGTCGCCCCGACCACTTTTCGAGCTTGGGGTAACAGCGGGGTAACACCCTCGGCACGACGCCGGGCACCATCCTGCGTCGCCTGCACTTCTGCACCACTGCCGAAGTTCGGCGGTACAATGGACATCATGCGGGTCACGATTCAATTGCCCGACGACATATCTGCAGCCCTTGAAGAGCAGTGGGACGACGTGCCGCGTCGTTCGCTCGAAGCCATCGCGGTTGAGGCCTATCGCAGCGGCGCTTTGACAGAATCTCAGATCCGCCGATTGCTGGGGCTAGAATCGCGGTTCCAGGTGCACGCGCTGCTCAAGCAGCACAACGTGCCGCTGCAGTACACGGTCGCAGACCTCGAGGACGATTTGAAAGCGCAACGAGAGCTCGGAATTCTGCCCAGCCGATGATCGTCGTGGCCGACAGCGGGCCGCTGCACTATCTAATCCTGCTCGAACACATCGAACTTCTCCGGCGGTTCTACGGCCAAGTCCTTGTGCCGGAGCCTGTCGCCGGTGAACTCTCCGCCGCTGCCGCGCCAGCCGTCGTGCGAGATTGGATCACGAAGCCGCCAACCTGGGTCGATGTGCGTCCTGTGCCGTCTGACGCGGTCTCGATGATTAGGGACGATCTGGATCTGGGCGAGCGAGCGGCGATCGCGCTCGCCGAGACGATGCATGCCGATCTGCTCTTGATCGATGAAGCCGCGGGCCGTGCTGAGGCGAAGCGTCGACATCTGCGAGTGACCGGCACGCTCGGCGTGCTCAGGGTAGGCGCCGAGCAAGGCCTAGTGAACGTGCCGGACCTATTGGAACGGCTCAAGGCGACCAGCTTCTATCTGGACGAGACGCTCTTGCACACGGTCTTCGACCGGTGGCCGAAGCCATAGCGAGGCGCACCTTCTGCCGCAGAGTGAAGTCGAGCAACACCAGCTGCGCTGCCCTCGGCATTCGCCGGACTTGGATTGAGGACGCCAGATCCTGGCCGGACGCCAACCACGACCTGATTCCCAGCACAGGGTGCAACTGGCGCGACCGCTGGACGCGCCGCAAGGAACCGAATGATGGTCCGTCGGCGCTCTGGTTTGCCCGCTGCTCGAACGACTGACACGGATCTCGGGAGGGCGCTCGAGGCGATGACGGCTCCCGAGTTGCGCTCGTTCGTTCGTGCCGTGTTGGACGAACTCAAGGACGAGCAACGAGGCCGCGTTATCGACTCGTTGATGACTCGCGCCGTCAGGGGCGACGTCGGCTGGAAGCCGAATCGTCCGTCGCCGCGAGTCGTTAACGATGCAAGGTCGTTCGCGGACGCCGCTCAACAGGTGGGGCACGCCGATCCGGACGATGTAAGAGAGTATTTGCGATTGGCCTCTAAGGCTTTTCTCGCTGGCGATCACGCAAGCGCTCGAGCCGTATTCGAGGCACTCCTGATTCCCATCTCCACCGTGGACATCGATCTCGGTCAGCACGAGCTGGTTGACGATGTTCTGAGCGTCGACGTCCACACGTGCGTGGCGCGGTACCTGACGAGTGTGTACACGACCACGCCTCTGCCTGACCGAGCCGGTGCCGTGTTCAAGGCGATTGAGAATGTCAAACCCATCGGCACCGTGCTGAACCCGATCGGCGAGATGGAGGGCGTCTCTGCAGGGGCGCTGCCGGATCTTGGTGCGTTCCTGCCGCGATGGCTGAAACATCTCGCGCGTCGCCGGCCCTCGAAGGATGAATGGGAGAGCGACCACGAACGGTGGCTCCGTGAGACCGTATTCCGGTTGAAGGGTGTGAGTGGGCTTGAGCGACTCGCGCGGAAGACGAAGCGGCCACAGGCGTGCCTCGCGTGGTGTGAGGCATTGGTGGATCGAGGCGATTGGGCCGGGGCCCTTCACGCGTACGACGCCTCCGCGGTGCTCGTGGGCAAGTCGCATTGGCGTGGTGAACTTCTGGATGGCGCGGCTTTGGCCGCGCAACAACTGAAGCGGTCCGATGTTGCCGACCGGCTGGCGGTGGCATGGCATGCCGCTCCGACATTGCCGCGACTACTGCGATGGCTGGTCAGCGAGGATGGCAGCCCAACCGACCTTCGGGCGAAGGCGAGGAAGATTGTGTCGCGCTGCCCCAAGACGGCGGGACGGCAGCTTGGCCTGCTTCGTCTTCTAGCCCGCGATATCAGCGCCGCAGCCGACCTACTATCGCAAGCCCCCGGTCTCGGCTGGTCGAGCGATGAGCATCCGGGTCACGTACTGTTTCCGTCGTTCGCTCTCCTGCTGGCACGCAGAACATCGAAGAGGGTGCCGGACGCGCTCCTCGCAAGCCTCGATTCGACATGTCGCGATCCGCTGGAGGTTCTCTCCTCTGATGACGTCGAGCGCCGGCCCAGGTTGCGTACGCCCTCGATCGCGACGCTGATTCAGGGCGTATCTTCGACGATCACCTTCGTCGAAGAGGATCTAAGATCGATGGTCGACTCCATGTGCGCCGCCGCCGAGAGGCGGGTTGAAGAGATTCTGAACCGCTCCCGACGCCGGCAGTACGGTCACGCCGCGATGCTCGTGGCCTCATGCGTTGCACTGGCGCCGGCGGCCGGCGGCGAGGACCTTTCCGCATGGATGATGGGGCTACGACAGACATACTCGCGTCGTCACGCCTTCAGAGAGGAACTCAGGCGTGCGATGGAGAGTCCGGACGTACGCGACTGAGTGATACTGCCGCCCACGCACGCGCGTGTGCAAACTGAAAAACCACGCGGCGTTTCGCCGCGCTGAGCAAACCAAATCAACGTCATGGACCTGATCTCGGGGTCTGTCGATCAGAGATCGTCGTCGGAAGCGAAGATCGCCCTGTTCCGGTCGCTCTTTCGAGGCCGCGACGATGTGTACCCGCGGCGATTCGAGAGCCGCAAGACTGGCAAGGCAGGCTACGCACCCGCCTGCGCCAACGAGTGGGTGCGTGGCGTGTGCGAGAAGCCGCGCATCAAATGCGCTGAGTGTCCCAATCGTCGGTTCCTTCCGGTCACCGACGACGTCATACGTTGGCACTTGTCAGGTCACGACGCCGAGGGCCAGCCCTTCGTCGCCGGCGTCTACCCCTTGCTGCAGGACGAGACCTGCTTCTTCTTAGCCGTCGATTTCGACAAGGCCGGCTGGCGAGAAGATGCCGCAGCGTTCCTTGAAGCTTGTTGGCACCTCAATCTCCCAGCCGCGGTCGAACGATCACGCTCCGGGCGAGGCGCGCATGTCTGGTTCTTCTTCGAAGAGGCCATTCCGGCCACACTTGCCCGACGACTGGGATCGCACGTTCTCACTGAGACGATGGAAGGGCGTCCGGACATTGGCCTCGATTCGTATGACCGGTTGTTTCCTAACCAAGACACCATGCCGCAAGGAGGATTTGGAAACCTGATTGCTCTGCCGCTCCAGAGGGCTGCACGCAAACAGGACAACACGGTTTTTCTTGATGGCGGCTTTGTTCCGTGGCCCGACCAGTGGGCATTTCTCGCGGGTGTTCGCAAGATCGGGAGGCCACAGATTGAACAGATCGTCGAAGACGCTGAACGACGAGGCCGCATTCTCGGCGTGCGGTTGCCACCACAGGATGACGGAGACACGGAGCCGTGGACGGCGTCTCCGTCGCGTCATCGGAGGGAATCGCCAATCGTCGGCGAATTGCCGCCGACGTTGGAACTTGTCTTGGGCAATCAGATCTACATTGCCAAAGAAGGCTTGCATCCTGGGCTTCGGAATCGCTTGTTGAGGCTGGCGGCTTTTCAGAACCCTGAGTTCTACAAAGCGCAAGCGATGCGGCTTTCGACGTACAACAAGCCACGCGTCGTCGCGTGCGCCGAGGATCTCCCGCGTCATATCGGGCTACCACGCGGCTGCCTCGATGACGTTCGCAAGACGCTCAGCGACGTCGCTGTTCACGTGGCCATTCGTGACGAACGACACGACGGCAATCGGTTGGAGGTGAAGTTCCAAGGAGAGCTCCGGAACGAGCAGAAGGCCGCAGCGGACGCCATGCTGCGCCACGAGACCGGAGTCCTGGCGGCTACTACTGCGTTTGGAAAGACCGTCGTCGCTGCGTGGCTCATTGCTCAACGCGGGGTGAACACGCTTGTGCTCGTTCATCGGCGCCAGCTGCTCGATCAGTGGGTTGAGCGGCTATCGACGTTCCTCGATACAGCCGCGAAATCAATTGGTCGAATCGGCGGCGGGCGAAATCGACCGACTGGAAAGATCGACGTCGGCATTATTCAGAGTCTCGTCCGAAGGGGCGTGGTCGACGACCGCGTCGCCGACTACGGCCATGTCATCGTCGACGAGTGCCATCACCTGTCGGCGCACAGTTTCGAGCAGGTGATACACCAGGCCAAGGCCCGATTTGTCGTTGGCTTGTCGGCAACCGTCGCACGCAAGGACGGTCACCATCCGATCATCTTCATGCAATGCGGCCCAGTTCGGCATCAGGTAAGTGCCCGCGCTCAAGCGGCGTCCCGGCCGTTCGAGCACTTCGTGCTGGTTCAGCCGACATCCTTTCAGCCAACGAGGGACCCCGATCCGGACAAGCGTGTCGAATTTCAGACGCTCTATCAAGAGTTGGTCGACGACGAGGCTCGAACCCGACGAATCTGCGAGGACGTTCTCGACTCCGTTCGCAACGGACGCTCACCTTTGATCCTGACAGAACGAAATGAGCACCTCGATTGCTTCGAGCGCGAGCTGGCGTCGCGCGTCCATCACGTCGTCGTCTTGCGCGCCGGCATGGGCAAGAAGCAGCGGCAGGCGGTCAATGAGCGTCTCGCGGCCATCCCGCGCGAGGAAGGCCGAATCATCGTCGCGACTGGAAAGTACGTGGGCGAGGGGTTCGACGATCCACGTTTGGACACCTTGTTTCTGACGCTGCCGGTCTCATGGCGAGGAACGGTCGCCCAGTATGCTGGCCGGCTACATCGTCTGTATGACGGGAAGCGCCAGGTGCGCATCTACGATTACGCCGATCTCAACGTGCCGATGCTGGCGCGAATGTTTGACCGACGATGTCGCGGGTATGAGGCGATTGGGTACACGATCCTTCTTCCGGCGAGTGCAATTCCAGGGTGGCCCGCTGATGTCGTTCTTCCGTCCGATCCGGTCTGGAAGCGCGATTACTCCGGTAGCGTGCGAAGGCTCATTCGGGACGGCGTCGATACGCCGCTGGCGAGCCTGTTCGTGCATGCCGCGCGTGCAATGCCAGAAGACGCCGAGGGTGCAGCGCGGGCAAGAAGTGCAACGGAGGCGTTTCTCTACCGCAGACTGGACACGCTGGCGGAGACCAACGGACGCTTCCGTCTCAACGTGCCGCTGCCGATCCCGTTCGACGGCTTCGGAACTCTTGAAGTCGATCTGCTGTGCGCCCACGCGCGTGTAGCCATCGAACTCGATGGCGGACAGCACCTCGCGGATCCGATCGCGTATCGTCGCGATAGGCGGAAGGACCAGTTGCTGCAAGAGAACGGCTATTTCGTGCTGCGCTTTCTTGCCGAGGATGTGGGCAAGGAATTGGACGCCGTGCTCGACGCGATCCTGAGGGTGCTCGCTCGGCGTCGCCAGTCGGCAACACGGGCCGAGCCTCTGAAATTCGTCCGGCAAGGCGGTTAATGAAATCGCCCACAGGCTGCGAAGAGGCGCGTACGGCCTCTGACGCTGGCCGTCTCGGCCGCGCGGATTTGAGCTAACAGGAGCTCATAGCTCGAGAGTCCATCGTGGCGTCGGCTGGAAAGTCTCTCGCCTATCGGGGCGATCCTGGAAAAATTCTTCAAGCGGCAGCACCTTGACGTCATTGAGCTGCTGACGCCGCGCGCGCCGACAAGAAGACAATCCGCCGGCGAAACCTTGCGTCGCGTTTACCCACATCAAAAATCTCGACTCGCGGGTTCGAGCCTAGCCTCGGCGCCCAAGCGGTGCCGGGCCGCTCGGTTCCACGCCCCGAGGTGCCCGGCGCCGCAACCGGGCCGGCACCCCATCAGCCTACGCTAGGACGCTTACGGTCAGAAACCTCCAAAACAGGGGGTCACAGCGCCAAATCCATCGGCAAGTCAATCACTTGGAGGTTCGGACTTGCGGAAAGTTGCGGACAATCGCAGGACGTGGCTCTTGGGCGCAGGGGGTCGCCGGTTCGAATCCGGCCGCCCCGACCACTTTTCAAGGGTCCGGGGTTCCACCGGGGTTCCACCCCAGACGCCATCCGTCGATTTCCTGAATCCAGCAGTCTTGGGTGCGCTGCAGTCCTGATTCGCGGGCTCCGGAACTCCCGGCGGGCGTCAGTCCTTCACAGACGCTTCGGCCATTTCTGGCGACCGTGAAAGACGGCGATGACCTCCAGACGATCACCTCGCACTCTGTAGGGGATCACGTACCGCGTGTCCGGCACGACGAGTTCCCGAGTGCCGGCGACGCGGCCGGGACGACCGAGATTGGGCAGTTCAGCAAGGCGCTCAACAGCGGCGAGCAAAGTGCCAGCGACTCGATTGGCGGCGTTCGGATTGTCGTTCGCGATATACGAGCGGAGGTGAGTCAGGTGGTCGATGGCTCGCGGCGACCAGACGATGGTCACACGCGAGGCGCCTTCCGTTCACGCTTGCGACCCCACGAGCGGAGCCAGTTCGCCACGTCCTTGTGTGGAACACCCCGGCCCTCGTCGAGCTCTTTGATGCCGGTCTGAATTTCATCCAGCTGCCAGCTCTCGGCCTCAACGAAGGCGGCAATCGCCTCGGCCGCAAGAAACGATTTCGAGCGACGTGAGCGTTTGGCGAGTACCTCGAGACGTTTCTTCGTATCGATGTCGATTCGAACCGAGAGTGTCGTCGTCATTTGTGATGGCTTGTGCGATGACGTATACATGATAGCACACGCCGGCGTCCGACCGGTTCCCTCGTGACATTCACAATCTCGAGATGATTACGATTCGATGCCTTTCTTGAAACGGTGCTTGTCCATTTCCAGCGCACGAATCTTCGATTCGAGCGTTGATCGTGGCATCCCGAGCCGAACTGCCGCACCGTCCGGTCCTGACGCACCTCGCCGGGCGTGGTGTGGCGGCGCCGCCCACGCAAGACGTACAACTACGCGATAGTCATTTCATGCCGGCGGCCTTTTATAAGCTCGCACGGGATGAGTCCCGTTCGAATCCACACCCGGTTCTCATCAACGAGGAGGTGTCGCTCCTCAGCTCCGAGCAGGCGACGGCGTCCCTGCTGTGTGGCGACTGTGAAGAACGTTTCAATAGCGGCGGCGAGACCTGGGTCTTGAAGAACTGCTGGCACTCCGAAGTCGATTTTCCGTTGCGTTCCAACCTTATAGCGATATCCCCGTCGCCTCTGTCGACGCCAGGCTTTACGATCTTTGAGAGCGTCCGCTCAGAGGCGATTGACGCGGCAAGGCTCGCGTATTTCGGTGTGAGCGTCTTCTGGCGGGCCTCGGTGCACGACTGGGTGTTGATGCGGCGACGTCCGAAACGCCTTGAGCTCGGCCCCTACGAGGAGCCGTTACGACTCTTTCTGATGGGGCTGGCGGGATTTCCAGGCGACACTCTGATGATCATTTCCGTCACCAGCGCGATGGATCGGATGCGGAACATGCTGATGACGTTTCCATTCTTGAAGAGTCGCCAACCGGAGTTCCGGCAGTACCGCTTCACGATTCCGGGAATCACGTTTCAGCTGTTCGTCGGCAAGAACACCCCGTATGCTCTCCGACGGCTCTCGGTTCAGTCGCCTGAGAGGCACATGCTAATGACGCCAGACGTAGACGACCTCAATACGCTGGACGGCGCGACGCTGATCTCAAAGACTCGAAAGGTGGGCGCTCTGGCCCGGCCAGACCAGCCGAAGAAGAAAGGCCCGTAAAGATCACCGGCGGTGATCTTTGGCCTACGTCTCGTGCACAGCACCACGAGCGTCTGTGGACGAGAGTACGGCAAGATCTGCGTCAGCAGTCAGCGCGTTGAGGTCTTCGGGCGCCCATACCAACCGTCGAATGCTTCGGCTTCCCGCGCCGTCAGCGGGGCGTCAGGCTTTGTTCCTGGTTGCCATTCCGTCACGCACAGCTTCCAGCTGTCGGCGACGACGACCGCCGACAGCGCTGCGACGTTCTGGTCGCTGAAGATCTCCCGTAGCGAAATTTGCGCTGATTCGCGTCCGGCACCGAGGTGCGTTCGCCCCAAGAACAAGACGGTTGGCCTACCGTTCGCCCGGGCAAGCTGGCGGCCTTCGGCGACCTTCTTGCGAATCTTCTTCACGACCTGATCGATTTCCACGTTCGGATCGGTCGAAAACACGCCGATGAAATCGGGGATCACGCGCTGCACCGTGTTCGTGGCCTATATCAGGATGTCGCGACCATCGATGTTTGCCACGCCATCGGAGGCTATCGCGGCCTCTTCAACATCGGTCAACACGCCATGCCTCGCCAGGTCACCAAGGACGCCGAGTTCGAATAAATGATTCTTTAGCGATGCGTTCGTGCGGCTCGCTACTACTTCAGCCAGCTTCACCTTCACCTAGTCAGGTTTGAACGCCACCGACGAGAGCGCCTGCACGCGTTCATCCAGCCGGGGGATGATGGAGCGAAGCGGGTCGATGCCGGCCATCCACAGCGCAAATTTGGAGTCCTCGTCGACCTCCGCCAGCCGGCCGTTGAGCATCAATTGCTGCGCCTTCTCGAACCAATCGACGCCGCGCAATGGATGCATGAAATCGTACAGAAACCCGCTTGGGTCGGTCTTCGCTGGATGCGGCGGGCTCGAATGGCGAATTTCGTCAGCGATGGCTCCGAACCAGTCATCATCCAACAAGTTCTTCAATGCTGCGGTTGCCGCGACGGCCCGACGGAGCGCGGTCAAGTTCTCCAGCAGCTCGGCCCTGAGGCCGGCGATCCTGGAGGCTGCGTCGGAATCGGGCATTCGGATTGGAAATTGACGCAGGATTGCGGCGTGGCGGCGCGGTCAGCGCAGTGGGATCTCGTAGTATCGCGGTGCGGCGTCTGGGTTGCGCCCCCAGATTTTCAGATGAAGATGCGGCGAGGAAAGCTCCGTGGGCTGCTTGGCGTGAGCGTCACGAATCAGTGCCGCAGCCTGGTTCACTTCGATTTCGGCATAGTCAGCCAGCGCCGCGACTGCATCGGCGAATAGCTCCGAGTCGTCGTCCCAGGGGTTCGATCGCGCTGGCGAACAGTAACAGAAGCCCTCGTCTCCTTCGCGCTCAACGGGACCCTCGATCGCGTAAAGAATCTCCGCCGACTCGATCGGGTCGCGGAAGTGAGCTGGTGTCAGAGTCCAGGTCGCCATGGGCTTCTACACTCCTTCGGCGGCTGGGGCCGCCATCGAACTCCAATCGATCAGTAGAGTCGACCGGTATTCGTCCGTGCGTCTCAATAATAATCGCGGCAACCGATCGAGAGAATTGTGTCAGAAGTGTGTCACATACCCCCAGAAACCTCCGGTCCACACCGTCATTTACGGGGACACGCCGAAGCGTATCGTTGCAGCGGAAGTTGTTGATTCGGAAGTAAGTAGGTGGGATTTCGTGTGCGTCAGCACGCGTGTGCGGAGTCGATTTCCAAGCGTGCTCGATCGACCACTCCGACATCTCTCCGCTTTAGAATCAACGGCTTGCGGGCGGTCTGGAACAGGATACCGCAAAAGCCCCTTCACGCATATCCGATTCGATATGTCCTGTCGTTCCAATCGTTTGCTGATGCGCGTGCCGCGACGAGAATGGGAATTGTGTCAGACCTTCTAATCTCGCGGGATCACTTACGGCGATCTGGTTGAGTCGGCGCGCGATTAGAACGTCACGCCGGCCAGCTGGTACGCGCACGGGCGTCACGAAGTGCGTCCTGCTGAACGTTGACAGCAAGTTGTTAGAGCGCATCCTTGTTCGTCAGGTTGATCACGCTGAACCGGACGCGGAGCTTGGTCCTGTCCGTGTGCAGCAGGCTGTCGGCGCCGATTCCGAGATCAAAAAGGTGGCGCCGCGCAATCCTCGCGGGATTCGAAAACGACATGCGCAGTTGCTTCAGCAATACCGCCGACGGAACTCCTTCCACTTCTTGGGATCGTGGCTGAAACCACTGCCGCAACTCGGTGCTGGGCCGACTTCCTTCAGCCATGCGTCGGCTCGCAGCTTTGCTTTCGAGATGCCGCGCGGCCACAGACGCTCGACGAGGAACCGTGTTCCGTCGGTGTGTGACACGGATCGGAGGCGCGCCTCACGACGATTGCGACTCTGGCCATCATTCACCTCACGAGGCTCTTCTGGTCGCTTTACAGTGACCTCACGCGTGCGCGTCAAATGTTCGGCAACAGATCGAAGTACTCGTCGTCTTCGTTCTTTCCGCCTTGCCCCTTCCCAATCTGTTTCTCCGATTCGATGAACTCGATCCGTTCGATCCACTTGACCATCTTGTAGCCAAGCTGGTTCTCGACGCGCAGGCGGAGCGGCGCTCCGTAAACGCGCGTCCGCGGCTCGCCGTTCATCTCACACGCGAGAATGCATGCCGGCTTCAGCACGTTCTCCAACCGCTGGGTGTCGTAATACGCACCGCCGTACAGCGACTGGCCAAAGGAGAAGAAGGCGACGACCTTCGCCGCTGGAAGGGGTCGAACGAGCCGAATCAGGTCCGCCATCGGGACGCCGCCCCACTTCGCGATGCCCGTCCATCCTTGGATGCAGTGATGCATCGTGATCTGTTCGACGAATCCAAGCCGCCTCAGATCTGCAAGCGAGAGCTCCACTGGATGCTCGACCAAGCCGTCCACTCTCAGGCGGAAGTCCTGGAAGGCGCCCTGTGCGAGCGTGTTCCACTCGGCTCGCTGAGGGAGCTTCCCGTTGGGCCAAAAGAACGGTGAAATGTCGCGATCTCGATAGCGTTGATGTGGATTCAGCCGGTTCAAGGTCAGCAACTGCATTGGGTACGTCACGCTTTTCACCGCGCGTTGGAGCGCCCGCGGATACGTCCAGGACACATGATGGGCGGCGATCCAGCAGCCAACGACGACTCCGATCCCGACGAACCCCCAGATCATTCCCGACGGGCTCGTGTCGTCGGTTCCCATCACGATATGATTCATGTTCCTCGCGAACCCGGTCATGATCACGAGCGTGACGTGGACCACGAGAAACCCGACAAAGCCGATCATTGTCAGGAAATGAATCGATCGTGCGGACTGCCTGCCGCCGAAGAGTCTCGGGTAGGTCGGAAAACGATTCACGACGGCCGGAGACATCGCGAGGCCGGTCAGGATCGCGACCGGCCCGAACACCAGGAACACGGCGAAGTACGCGATCTGCTGCAGCGCGTTGTAGCCATAGAAGCCATTCGGCTCTGGCGGCAGACGAAACGTGGCGTAATGGACCCAGGTGTTCCACGCCTGCCTGAACACGACGGGCGACGTCGGGACGATCCGCCTCCATTGGTCGGTGGCGAAGAGCAGCGTCGCGAAGACGATGCCGGTGATGATGAAGCCATGAATGTTGATGAAGTGCCACGCCCGCGCGACGCCGACGGTGTGTCGGTAACCGGGTGTACCGAGCAGCGGCGAGATGTATCGCGCGTCATCCTTGGCCGTCCACAGCCGACCCTCTGGAACGGTGATCGGCGTGAACTTGATCCATTCACTGCCAGGCGTGCAGTCGTTGTTGAAATACAGCCGTGGGTGGTCCGCAAGAATCGATAGCCCACTGCGGATGAGCAGCGTCACGAACAAGAAGTTGAAAAAATGGCAGTAGCGGACCCACACGGGAAAGCCGTGCGGCGAGGCCACGTTGTTCGGATTCACAGACGCGATCGGTGCAATCGTCGGGAGACCCCAGAGGCTCATCTCGATCCATGCGATGGCCACGGGGATGACAACCAATAGCGCACCCAGCGCGACGAGAGACGGCCGTATCCACACCCTGAAGCGTCGATCGGGCGGATAGTGAACCGCGGCGTGTGCTGCGTCGAAGTCGACCACAGGCGTCCCTTGTACTCTTCGATTACGAATCAGGTAAGGCCGGACGTCGCCATGGCCGTTCGTGGCCGCTCGGGTTGGGATCTGATGGCCGTCATCGCTCGATCCATTCGACAAATGATCCCGCGCTGTCGGTCACCATCATGACGCGCAGGACGCGATCGTTGTGGTACATCACCTTGGCGCCAGCACGCGCAGCTTGGACGGACGGATAGTGCGTCCACGTTTCAGGAAGGCTCCCGGCCGTCCCCTGTTTCATGATCGCCCGCAGCCGAAATGCTTGAGTCATCGTCGCCCTCGTCGCGCATCGCGCGCAGCCTCGACTTCCCAATCATCCGCGCGCGCAAGCAGGACGTCCTTGCGCGTGCGCAATCAGCGATGGGAGCCCCGGGGCGAGCTGGGTTCCTTGCTCCAGCGCAATGACAGCTGTCCTCCAATGGCCGACGATTGCAATGGAGCGTGACGTGAATCAACCTCGACTCGATATCACCGATTCCCGCGATGTGGCGCGTCTCGTGAACGTCTTTTACGATCGCGTGCGAGACGACGACATCCTCGGACCCATCTTCAACGACATCGCGCACGTGGATTGGGCGACGCATCTGCCGCGGATGTACGATTTCTGGGAATCCGTGCTCTTTGCCAGGGCGACGTTCAAGGGCACGCCGCTACTTGTGCATCGCGCGCTCGATCGGCGCACTCCGTTGACGACTGCCGCATTCGATCGTTGGATCGCGCTGTTTCAGTCGACCGTCGACGACCTCTTCTCAGGGCCAATGGCAGAACACGCCAAGACTTGTGCCGTGCGAATCGCGGCCACCATGGAGCACAACATCAGTCCGAGGCCGTCGTCCATTGACGCCTGGTCGTTGATAGATCGCAAAGAACTGGGGGCCGCCGCGGACCACAATCGATCAGGGGCAACGGAATGACCGTGAAGGAGCACCTCAGATGAGCGCAACGATGGCGCCGCCCGTGAGCGCGAGCCCTGTTTCAACGACCGATCGTCGCGCGAAGCGGTTCGATGGGTCGATGTCGGCCGACCTCGCGCGGATTCGCAGCGAGTACATTGAAATATCCGGGCTCGTGTTGACGTTGCCTCAAGCGGCGCGCCTCTGGGGGTTCGGCACCGAACGTGCGGCCGACCTCCTGACTGTGCTGGACGCTGGTTTTCTTACGTGCGACAAGAGGGCCGTGTACCGGCGGCGACGATGACCGCCGGAGATGAGGAAGCCTTCATGCGCGAGCATTTGGAGATCCCCGCAGCGTGCGACCAAGCGCTGCGGCGTCTCAGCAACTCGATGTGAAGCCGCTCCTGCGCGTCGAGGGCGGTGACACGAACGCTTCGTCGGATGTCGTCGATGACGCGTCCAATCAGTCCTTCCCTGCCAGCGATCCTCCACCGTGGACGCTCGGCGTTGAGCCGACATAGCCGCCGCCCGCTTGAACGACGACGCTGAGCCGATCAATGACGAAATGTGACACGATGAACATTCGACATGGCCGTTCAGGATGTGGCCGAGACCGCCCGTCGACTCTTGCACGTCCCGTTGTTCGAGGGGCTGTCGCTGGACACGCTCGCTCAGATCGTCAGCTTGTCGTATCCGAAGCAGGCCAACGCCGGAGACTTCTTCTTTAACGAAGGTGACCAAGCCAACGAATTTTTCGTGCTGACGGCAGGCCGCGTCAAGCTCACGCAGTTGACACCCGACGGTCAGCAGATTGTCCTTCGGCTGATTGGCCCCGGGGATGCCTTCGGTGGTGTCGGCGCGTTCGGCGATCCGACCTATCCGATCACTGCGGAAGCCGCGGAGACGGCATCCGCACTCGCCTGGAATTCGGCGACGATGCGCCAGCTGCTCGAGACGCAGAACCAGATGGCGCTGAACGCGCTCCGCTTTGTCGCGAACCGGTATCACGATCTTCAGCGACGGTATCGGCAAGCCATGACCGAGCGTGTCGAGCGCCGCGTCGCTCGTGCGTTGCTACGGCTGGTGCATGAAGCTGGACGCCAAGTCGACAAGGGCGTCGAAATTGATTTTCCGATCTCACGGCAGGATATCGCCGAGATGACGGGAACCACCCTGTTTACGGTCAGCCGGCTACTCAGCGCCTGGGAAGAGCGCGGCATCGTCAAGAGTGGTCGGCAGCAAATCGTCCTCACCAAGCCGCACGCCCTAGTCGCGATCGCCGAAGACATACCGGATCGGTAGCGACGTCCGCTGTTTGCTCCAGCGCAACGACCAATCCCGGTTCGTCGTCGATCCTAAGACAACGGACAATGACGGACCCTTTGACGGCGAGCACGACTGTCGCCGACGTCCTGCGCAAGCGGCCCCTCGCAGCACGCGTCCTGATGAATCACCGCATGCACTGTCTCGGATGCGAGATTGCCCCTTTTGAAACCTTGGAGGAGGCGTGCGAAATCTACGGGGTCTCGCTGCGAGATCTGCTTGCGGAGCTGAACGCCACGACGACGGAAAGCGCGGGTCCAGAAACATTGGCGAAATCTGACGATCATCAGTAAGCTCACGGGCTGTGTCACACCTGCGGCGGTACACAATCGCGGTTTTGCTGACGTCGCCAGCGTTAGCGCTAGCATTCCTCGGCCGCGGCGTTTGGGGTACGGCCGCAACCTATTCGTTTTTCCTCGGGGCCGTCATGCTGAGTTCGTGGATCAGCGGCCTCGGGCCAGGAATCGTCTCGACTGTTCTCGGAACGCTAGCCGCCGACTACTTCCTGATTGCGCCGCTCCATACTCTCACGTTCGACTCGTCGCGACTCGTTCAGCTATCCGCTTTTGTGGCGATTGCGATCCTCATCAGCTCTCTGAACGCCTCGCGCCGCCGCGCGGTCGATTCGCTCGCAGCAGCCCGCACCGAACTCGAACAAAGGGTACGGGAACGAACCGCCGAATTGGCGACAGCCGACGACACACTGCGCGGAGAGATCGAGCGCCGGAATCAGAGCGAGCGGAACTTCCGCGGCCTGATCGACGCCGCGCCAGACGCCATTCTTGTCATCGACACCGATGGCCGTGTCCTCAGAATGAACGACGAGGCGGAACGCATGTTTGGATACACGCGGGACGCCTTGATCGGCCGCAATATCGAAACAATCATTCCCGAGCGATTCCGGGCTGCGCATGCCGCGAAGCGACAGACCTACGGGACGGCTGCGGCGACGAGAACGATCGCTGGCGAGCTGGCGGGCAAGCGCGCGGACGGAACCGAGTTTCCGGTGGAGATCCGCGTCAGTCTGCTGGATGCGCACGGACAACGCGCCATCGTCGGGATCGTCCGCGACGTGACCGAGCGCAATCGCGCGCAGCAGGTGCAACTGCATCTCGTCCATGATCTGGGCGAGCGGGTGAAGGAGTTGACGGCGCTGCACACGACGAGCCGCCTTCTGAACGAGCCTGGAACTCCGAGCGAGTTGCTTGCCCGCATTGTGACGTTGCTGCCGCCTGCGTGGCAGTACCCGGACATCACGGGCGCGCACATTGCAACAGGAGACATCGACGTTCGCACCGAGGGATTTGAACTGACCCCGTGGGTGCAACGTGCGAACTTCACGACTTCGGACGGTCGGACAGGGACGATTGAAATCGTGTATCGCGAGGCGCGCCCCAGCGCGGCCGAAGGTCCATTTCTCGCCGAGGAACGCAACCTGATTCAGTCGCTCGCCGGGATGTTGCGGGCCTACTTCGAACGCGTCCAAGCGGAAGAGGACCGCGTGAACCTCGCGCGCGCGGAAGCGGGGCGCCTGCAAGCGCAAGAGGCGAATGCGGCCAAAGACCAATTCCTGGCGACACTCTCCCACGAACTGCGGTCACCGCTAAACGTGATGCTCGGTTGGACGCAGATGTTGCGATCCGGTCAGCTGAGCCCCGCTGCCGCCGCCCGAGGATTCGACATCCTTGAACGCAGCGTCCGACTGCAGGCGAAGTTGATTGAGGATCTGCTCGACGTGTCTCGGATCGTCACCGGCAAATTGAGGGTTGAGAAGCGGCGCGTCGATCTCGCCACGATTGTCGACGCAGCGGTCGACGCGGCTCGTCCCGCAGCCCACGCGAAGAAAGTGGCTCTGACCGCTACTATCGAGCCCACCCTCTTCATGGCAGCCGACCCGCAGCGCCTTCAGCAGGTTGTCTCGAATCTCCTGACGAACGCGTTGAAATTCACTCAGGAACACGGTTCGATTGACGTGCGCGTCGACCGCGTCGAAGACAGCGCCCGGATTGTCGTACGCGACAGTGGAATTGGAATCGCGCCCGATCTGCTGCCGCGGATTTTCGATCGCTTCCAGCAGGGTGACAGTTCCACGACTCGCACCCACGGTGGGCTCGGGCTGGGGCTGGCGATCGTCAGGCACCTTGTCGAGCAGCACGGCGGACAGGTCGCCGTCGCAAGCGCCGGGTCCGGCCACGGATCGACGTTTACGATCACGTTGCCGCTACTGAAAGACGTAACGCTGACTGCTTCAGCGCCTCACGCGCTGTTAATGGATCGATCGCTGCTTTCAGGTGTGCGAGTGCTCGTCGTCGATGACGAAGCGGATGCTCGAATCACACTCGGAACGATTCTGGAACAATTCGGAGCCGAGCCAACAGTCGTGGCATCCGCTCAGGACGCACTCGATTCGATTGCACAGACTCTTCCAGATGTTCTCCTCAGCGACGTCGCCATGCCGAATGAGAATGGTTATGCGTTGATGCGCCGGGTCCGAACGACCGTGGATGCGGGCCGACTGCCCGCAGCAGCGCTGAGCGCCTACGTCGACGGAGACAGCAGGGAGCAGGCGCTCGATGCGGGGTTTCAGACGTATTTGTCCAAACCAATCGAGCCGACGCTCCTGGCGACAACGCTCGCGTCCCTGCTTCATCGCGGGGTCGCCTCGTGACGTTTGGGCGTTAGGCTCGATTGAGGCGGGCCGCGGCGGACTAAAACGCCCCGCGACTGACAAGATGCAAACCATTCTGGGCGCGAACGGCGTCATCGGGCGAGCGCTGTCCCGCGCACTCTACTCCGACGCGGATCGGATTCGACAGGTCAGTCGGGCACCGAAGCGGATGCATCCCACAGACGATCTCGTCAGCGCAGATCTCCTCGACGCGAAAGCCACGGCCGACGCGGTCGCGGGGAGCTCGGTCGCCTATCTCGTCGCGGGCCTCAAATACGACGCTCGCGTCTGGCAGGAACAGTGGCCAACGGTGATGCGCAACGCCATCGAGGCCTGCAAGCGCCACGGCAGCGCACTCGTGTTCTTCGACAACGTTTATGCGTATGGTCGCGTTGACGGCGTGATGACCGAAGACACACCGTACAATCCGTCCAGTCGCAAAGGCGACGTCCGAGCGAATGTCGCCACGATGTTCATGGACGAAGTGAAGCGCGGCGAGTTGCGCGGCATGATCGTGCGATCCGCGGACTTCTACGGGCCTGGCGCCGTACTGAGCGTGACGCACGCGACGGTGACCGAGCGCCTGAGAGCCGGGAAGACGCCCCAATGGCTTGGCAACCGCAGAGCGGTTCACATGTTTACCTACACACAGGACGCCGGCCGTACGCTCGCTCTGCTCGGAAACACAGCGACAGCGCACGGACAGGTCTGGCATGCGCTGACCAACCACGAACCCATGACCGGCGAATACTTCGTGCGGCTCGCGTGCGAACTGTTGCACCAACCCTACGGCCTGCAAGTGCCGCCTCGCTGGATGCTCGCATTGCTCGGTGTGTTCGCTCCGATTGTTCGTGAGAACATGGAGATGCTGTACCAGTTCGAGCACGACTACCGGTTCGACAGTGGAAAATTCGAACGGGCATTTGGACTGACGGCCACGGGTTACCGCGAAGGCATCGCCGCGACGTTAAGAGGGACAGTACCCGACGCGTAAACGCGCGAGGACCGATCGACCTCTAGCCAGACGGCCACAGGTCTAGGAGCTTGCGCGAGGAGCGAAATCGAAACTGCGCGCGGCTCTCGCAAATCCTCGAACTTCTTGTGGAGGATAATCGGCTCAATGTTTATGCGGGTGAACTCGAAGTGCGCCCACCAGGTGCGCCCACCACACGGCTGAGCAGTAGAGGGCGTCGAACGTCCTTGGGGACCACCCGCCCACCTTCAACGGACTGGCCTGAACATGTTGACGCTCAACACATCATAGCTGTAGACTTCCAACACATGCCGGCCGACAAGTCTGACATCCTTCACGGCACGCTTGATTTCATCGTTCTGAAGACGCTCCATGCGATGGGGCCACTCCATGGATACGCGATCGCCCGGCGGATCGAACAAGTCAGCGCCGACCAGCTCGCCATCAACCAGGGGACGCTCTACCCCGCGCTCTTGAAGCTTCAACAGCACGGGTGGATTTCGACCAAGTGGGGCGCGTCAAGCACTGGGCGGCGCGTGAAGGTCTACTCGATCACGCGCCGGGGCGAACAACAACTGACCACCGAAGAAGCTGATTGGCAGCGTGCCGCAGGCATCGTGGCGAAGTTTTACAAACTCTCGAAGGAACCGAAATGAGGCCACTCCTGACTCGCCTGCTCGCGCTGTTTCGTCGCGGTCAACTCGACGACGAATTCTCCGATGAGATGTCGGCCCATCTCGAGCTGTCCACCGCGGACTATCTGGCCCGCGGGATGTCGCTCGAGGACGCCCGCCGGGCGGCGCGACTCAGATTTGGCGGCACACTTCAGACCGCCGAGGCGTATCGCGATCGACAAGGGTTCCCGCTGCTCGACTCGCTGTGGCAGGACCTGCGTTACGCGGCGAGGGCCCTGCGCAAGAATCCGGGCTTCGCCGCGGTCGCCATTCTCACGCTGGCGCTGGGGGTCGGCGCGACGACGGCGATCTTCACGGTCGTGCACGCGGTTCTGCTGCGTCCCCTCCCGTTTCCCGAAGCCGACCGTCTCGTCGAAGTCCGCATCGTCGGCCGCAATGCCGCCGTGTTCCCGCTGCCCGACACCGATTTCCTCGCGTGGCGATCGCAGAACAACAGCGCGGAGGCGGTGGCCGTGTACGACAGCTCCTCAGCGACGCTCACCGGGGACGGACCTCCCGAGCGGTTGATCTCGTCGGCCGTCACCGATCGCTTCTTCGACGTGCTCGGCGTGCAGCCGCTGCTGGGCCGCGTCTTCCACGAAGGCGACGATCGTCCGGGAGCGCCGAAGACCACGGTGCTCAGTCATGGACTGTGGATGCGTCGCTTCCACGGCGATCCGGCCATCGTGGGGCGCTCCATCACGGTATCCGGCGAGCCGCACGTCGTCATCGGCGTGATGCCGCCGGCGTTCGACTTTTTGCCAGCGAAGAAGGAGCTGTGGCGCATCCTGACGATGAACGAGCCGCGCCGGCGCGGACCGTTCTACACATGGGGAATCGCGCGGCTCAAGAAGGGCACCACGCTCGACACGATGCGCGCGAATCTCGATGCCGTGAGCGCCACGATCAAGCGGCAGTATCCGCCGCCTGGCGCCGGGAAGCTGTACGCCATTCCGCTGCAGGAAGCGATCGTCGGCGACGTGCGGCAGATTCTGTACGTCCTCCTCGGCGCCGTCGGGTTCTTGCTGCTGATCGCGGCGGCCAACGTCGCAAACCTGCTGCTGGCGCGCGCGGCCGGTCGCGAGCGCGAGATGGCCGTCCGCGGAGCGCTCGGCGCCGGACGCGCGCGCATCGCCGCGCAGCTCCTCACCGAGAGCGTCGTTCTCGCCGTCCTCGCCGGCGTGCTCGGACTGGCGGTCGCGTCGTGGGGCACGCGCGTGCTCATCGCCGTCGCGCCCCAGGGCATTCCGCGACTGAACGAAGTGCGCATGAGCACGCCGGTGTTCCTGTTCGCGTTGGCGACGGCGTCCGCGTGCGGACTGCTGTTTGGCCTCATTTCAGCGCTCCGCGCGTCGCACGTGCCGCTCGTCGAGACGCTGAAGGAAGGCGGGCGAGGCGTCTCGGGCGGCGGGCACCGGCGGGTGCAGCGTCTGCTCGTCGTCGCGGAGATCGCGCTGGCGCTGATGCTGTCGACCGGCGCGGCCCTGATGGTCCGAAGCTTCGTCGCGCTGCAGCGGGTCAACCCGGGCTTCGAGCCGTCGCATCTGCTGACGTTCCGTTTGTCGCTGCCGCAGACGAAGTATCAGAACGGCGCGGAGCAGCGGGACTTCTACTCCCGGCTCCTCCAGCGACTGGAGGCCTTGCCTGGGGTGCGATCCGCGGCGCTGACGATCAGCGTCCCTCCGGATGTCCTCGCGATGACCGACAACTTCATCGTCGAGGGACAGACGCTGCCGCCGAACCAGAGCGCGCCGCTCGGGCCGCTGATCTTCGTCAACGACACGTACTTCTCGACGATCGGCGCGCCGCTCGTCAGCGGCCGCTTCTTCAGCGAGCGCGACGGCGAGAACGCGCCCGCCGCGGCGATCGTCAACGAGACGCTCGCGAGGCGATACTTTCCCAGCGTCGATCCGGTCGGCCGCCGGCTGAAGATTGGCGGACCGGAGCGGCCGACCAATACCTGGATGCGCGTCGTCGGCGTCGTTGGTGACATGAGCTATTCCGGTCTCGACGCGCCGTCGGAGCCGGCCGTGTACCTGCCGTTCCGTCAAGCCACGAGCAACAACCAGTACGTGCTCTTGCGAACGGCCGGCGATCCGCAGTCGCTCGCTCCCGCCGTGCAGCACGCCGTCGCCGAGCTCGACAAGGATCTTCCGGTCGCGTCGCTGCGGACGATGGATCAGTTGATGGGCGAATCGAAAGCGCCGCCGCGCTTTCGGACGATTCTCGTGTCGCTGTTCGCGATCGTCGGTCTGACGCTCGCGTCGATCGGAATCTACGGCGTCATGGCGTATGCAGTGGCAGAGCGGACGCACGAGATAGGCGTCCGTCTGGCGCTCGGCGCCGACCGCGCCGACGTGCTGGGCATGGTGCTGGGCGAAGCGATGCGGCTCGCCGCGGCGGGCGTCGCGATCGGCCTGGCCGGCGCGGCGGCGACGACGCAACTGATGCGCAGCCTGCTGTTCGGCGTGACGCCGTCCGACGTGCCGACGTTCGCCGGAATCGCGGCGCTGCTCGCGGCGACGGCGTTCGTCGCGAGCTACATTCCGGCGCGACGGGCGACACGCGTTGA
>Ga0209474_10000597_pt1 | contig 38869 bp, 38 predicted proteins | sample GraSoiAngelo_145_FD_185902 | JGI IMG/M metagenome (GOLD analysis project Ga0209474, IMG submission 185902) | Grasslands soil microbial communities from the Angelo Coastal Reserve, California, USA - 14_1009_05_20cm (SPAdes) (version 2) | ecosystem: Environmental > Terrestrial > Soil > Grasslands...
CGCGGCCTGGAGCACCACGCGGCCGGCGAGCGTCCAGTCGGCCTGCACGCCGATGTCGCGCTTGGCGGCGTTGACGATGCGGGAGCGCTCGCTGGTCTCGAGCGTGGTGGAGCCGAGCAACCCTTCGAGCGAGAACGGCACGCGAAACTGGCCCACCGTGCCGCCCCAGCTGCGGTGCGTCAGACGGATGAACAGGTCGGTCGCGGAGACCGTGAGGGGCGACGCGGCGGGTATCGCCGCCGCTCCCATGGTGCGCAGCTCGACCTGGGCGCGGTACGACGCCCAGGGGGTGATGTTGCCCTCCACGGCGAAGCGGGCGCGCCGGAGAAAGAACGAGGCGGTGTCGCCCAGCGTCTCGAAGCGGGGCTGGAGGTACCCGGTGAGCTTGGGAGTGGTCGAGAACGACTGGGACGCCTGCGCCGGCAGGCGCAGCGCCGTGCAGAGAGTGAGAGCCGCGACTACCGGGCCCGAACGCACGCGCGCAAGCTAGCGCGCGCCCAGCCGATAGGCAATACGGTGCCTATCGGGGTACGATTCTCCGGAACGCCACGTCGCTCAGGCGCACCGCCTCCCGCTTCCACTTGGCGAACAGCTTGACCAGGCGGCGGGCTTCGGGGGTGAGGCGGGCGCCGCCGCGCAGCGCGCCGCCGCGAGTCGTGGCGAGCACCTTGGCGCCGAGCACCCGCTCCATTTCCCGGATGCGGTTCAGGCAGGTGCGGTAGCTCCACCCGACTTCCCGGCCCGCCGCCCGGATGGTTCCGGTGCGATCGACGGCGTCGAGAAACCGCAAGTAGCGCGGCCCCATGAGGAACGCACCGTCCCAGTTGAGCCACAGCTTGTGGTGCGGCTTCAAGTGGATGCGCAGCGAGGGACGGCGGGAAGACGCCATACCGGGGGACATGAGATAGATTGTGCGTGGAAAGCTACCCGCGGCCCTGCCAATGAGCCAACTGCTCGATGCCATCGCCGGCGTCCCCAACGCCTGCGAGCCGATCCCGGGAGTCGTGACGGGGGGACAGCCCGCGCCCGAGCATCTCGCGGCCCTGAAGCGCGCCGGCTGCGCCGTGGTGATCGACATCCGCGAGCCGATGGAGCCGCGCCCGTTCCGCACGCCCGACGCCGTGGTGGCCGCGGGGCTCGAATATCGCAGCATTCCGATCGGACACGGCGCCGTGAGCGACGCCACGTTCACGAGCTTCGTCGCCGCGGTGCGCGAGCTCGCGGGCAAGCGCGCCGCGTTCGTCTACTGCGCCAGCGGCAATCGCGTCGGGGCGGGTCTCATTCCTTATTTCATGCTGGAGCTGGGGATGGAGGAGGAAGACGCCGTCACCCAGGCCATGCGGGTCGGATTGCGCAGCGCCGAGCTGATGGAGCAGGCACTCGAGTACGCCCGTGCCCGCCAGGGGATCTAGCGGCGTCTAGGGGTTGCGATGCCAGTACATGCGCATCTCGCTGATCTTGCCGTCCTTGGTCTCGCAGAAGATGGCGCCGCGGGTATCCACCCACTCGCCCGTGCGGCGGCGCCGGTAGGTGCAGCGGAACTCGGCGGCGAACCACGGCCCGGCCGCATGAATCTCGCCGGCCTTGAACGTGACCTCCGCCTGGTTCAGCGGGACGTCCTTCCAGTACGCCCGGATAGCGTCGGTCCCGGCGGTGCGCTCGCCGAACGGCGTGCCGAGGAACACGGCGTCGGGTGCGAACACGGCGGCGATCGCATCGATATCGCCGCGCTCCCACGCCGAGCCAAATTGCTCCAGCAGCTCACGATAGACCGCGCTCATGGCGCCAATATACGCCAATCCGGAACCATGGGTCGGGACGTATGGTACACGAAGTCTCCGAGGTTCACATCGACTAGGGACAAGGAGGAATGAACCGATGTTGAAGCGCATCCTCGCCACGACGGCCGTCCTGGGCCTGTGCGCGCTGCCGCTCGCGGCGCAGGGCCACGCGGCGACGGCGGGCAACGAGATGACGATCACCGGCTCGGTGGTCGACCTGAATTGTCACACGACCAACGGCGCGGCCGGCCCCGCTCACAAGGCCTGCGCCCAGGCATGCGCCAAGGCCGGCGTACCGCTCGGCATTCTCTCGAGCGACGGCACCATCTACCTGCCGGTGAGCTCCAAGCCGGGCGATCCGCAGAACTCGAAGCTCGAGCAGTTTGCGGAAGGCAAAGTGAAAGTGACGGGCATGCACCGTATGGTGAGCGGGCTGCACACGATCGAGATCAAGACGGTCTCACCCGCGACCTGATGCGCCGCGCCCTGGGCGCCGTGCTCGCGGCAGCCATGCTCGGCTGTCGCGCGCCGGCGCCCGGCGGCTTTACCCTGCTTTTTCTCGGCCGCTCGCCGGCCGCGCGGCTGGACGGCCTCGCCCTCTCCTGGGCCCCCGACCCCGACCACAGCCGGATCCTCGCCTTCGATGAACGGCTGCACGTCGTCCGCCGGGTCTCGAGCCCCCGGCTCGCGACGCCGATGGCCGTGGCCCCGCTCGGCCCGGGCGAGCTGCTCGTCACCGAGCGCACCGGGGAGGGGGTCGTGCTCGACACGGCGGGCCGGCCGCTGCGGGAGTGGGACAGCCCCGACGTCGCCTCGCTGTACGCGGCAGCCGGGAGGGGGAGGGGGAGAGAGGGCCGCGTCGTCGCCGTGCGCTCGCCCTATTACGTCCCCCAGCTCGCCAGCCCCGAGCCGGACACCGCTCCGCTCATCCGGGTGCTCGACACGCTGGGTCGCCCCGTCGCGGGGCTCGCCACCATCCGGCGGCCCGCGGTGCCGCTGCTCAGTCACCTGGTGAATGCCGGCGCGGTGGCCGTGGCGCCGGATGGGTCGGTGTACTTCGCCCCGCTCGTGCGCGACGAGATTCGCAAATATGGCCGGGGAGGCGAGCTGCGCTGGACCGCGCAGCGGGGATTGACCGGGACGGGAGGCGATCCGGTGTTCCTGCCGCCGCCGCGCGGGAGCACGGAGCTGCAGCTGCGAAGCCGGCTCGTGAACGTGGCGCTCGTGCTCGGGCCCGACGGCCGTCTGTACGCTCTGGGATCGGACGATTCGAGCGCGACCAGGCTGCGCCTGGACGTGGTGGACACCGCCACCGGGGCGATCGTCGCGACCCGCCACCTCGGCGCCAGGGAGGGCGCGGTCGCGCTCGATGCGCGCGGGGGGCTCGCCCTGCTCGACGCGGATTCGCTCGTGGGGGCCACTCCTCCGGCGGCCGGCGAGCGCGAGCCGTTCACGCCCGGCTTCGCGCTGCCCGATCTCGACGGCGACACGCTCACGCCCGCGACGTTCCGTGGGAAGGTGACGCTCGTGAACTTCTGGGCCTCGTGGTGCGACCCCTGCCGCGAGGAGTTCCCTCACATGGCCGCGCTGTACCACGAGTTCGACCGCAAGGACTTCGCGATCGCCGCGATTTCTGACGACGTCGACGCGGGCAAGATGCGCGCCTTCGTGCGTCAGTTCCGGCCCCCGTTCCCGATCCTGGTGGGGGGCGGGCGGATGAAGCAGACGTACCACTATCGGGGCCTTCCCTACTCGGTGCTGCTCGACCGCCACGGCCGCGTGATCGAGCGCATCTTCGGATTCGGCGGGGAGGAAGAGTTCCGGGATCTGCACGCCACTATTGCAAAGGAGGTTGGCGCTCCCTAGCCTTCAGTTCGTGACCGATCCGACCCGTCCCTCGTCCCCCGTCCCCACTCCCGTCATCATTGACACCGATCCCGGCATCGACGACATGCTGGCGCTGCTGTTGGCGCTCGGCTCGCCGGAGCTCGAGGTACGCGGGATCTCAGTATCGTACGGCAACACGGTGGTCGAGAACGCCTACCGCAACGCCGTGGTGATCGCGCGGCGGGCGGGCAAGCGGACCACGTTGGGCGTGGGGGCCCGGCGCCCGCTCGCCCGACCGCTCGCGGTCGCGAGCGAGACGCACGGCGAATCGGGGCTCGGCTACGCCGCGGTCCCTCCCGCCGGCGTGATCCTCGACTTCGTCAAGTCGCTCGACCGGCTGCTCACGGACCAGCCCGAGCCGGTCACGCTGGTCACGCTCGGCCCTGTGACGAGCCTGGCGCTGGCGCTGCGACGCGATGCGGCGCTGGTGCGCGACAAGGTAAAGCGTCACATCGCGATGATCGGGAACGTGGCCGCGCAGGGGAACACGACGCGCTACGCCGAGTTCAACGCGTGGTGCGATCCCGAGGCGCTCGACGTCGTGCTGCGCGCCGAGCTGCCGACCGAGATGGTGGGACTGGACGTGACGCGCCAGCTGGTGCTCGCGCCCAGCGAGGCCACACGGCTGGCCCATTCCGGTGCGGCGCAGGGGGTGTGGATCCATGACGCGCTGCGCTTCTACATGGAGTTCCACAAGCGACAGGAAGGCTTGGAGGGCTGCATCGTGAACGACGTGCTCCCGATCGCCGAGCTGCTGCATCCCGGCCTCCTCTCGTTCGAGGAGCAGCGGCTCACCGTGGATCTGGACGAGGCCGAGCACCGCGGCCACACCCGCGTCGACCCGGAGGGCACGCCCGTGAAGGTCGCGATGCGCGCGGACCTCGGGCCCGTACGGCGGCTGCTCTCGGAGCGCGTGTTCCGCTGGGCCGCGCGCGCCGCGGGGGCTCCGATCGCGTCCGAGGAGGTTCAGGTCTGATGGCGCTGCCGCGCAAGGTCACCGTAATCGGCGCGGGGGACATCGGGTGCGGCTGGGCCGCCCTGTGCGTCGCGGCCGGGTGGCCGGTGACGCTGTTTGACGCCAGCGCGCAGGGACTCGAGCGGGCCGAGGCGGAGGTGCCCCAGCGGGCCCGCGCGCTGGTAGAGCAGGGGCGGGCCAGTCAGGGGATCGTGGAGCGAGGGCTGCTCGAGTTCGTGCAGGCGCGCAGCCTGCTCCAGGCCGTGAAGGACGCAGACTGGGTGGCTGAGGCGATCTCCGAAGACCTGCTCGCCAAGCAGCGGCTGTTCGAGTCGATCGAGCAGGTGGCCGGGCACGAGGCCCTGCTCACCAGCTCCTCGAGCGGGCTCCCGCCCGGCGACATCTTCGCGCGCTGCCGCCGTCAGGATCGCTGCCTCGTGGCCCATCCGCTCAATCCGCCGGAGCTGATTCCGCTGGTCGAGCTGGTGCCCGGGCCGCGCACCACCCAGGCGGCCGTGGCGCGCGCCCAAGACTATCTGCGCTCGCTCGGCCGCATGCCGATTCTCCTGAAGAAAGCCGTCCCGGGCTACGTGGTAGGGCGGATTGCCGCTGCGGTGTGGCGACAGTGTATCGATCTTGTCCTCGAGGGCGTGATCGACGTGGACGAGTTGGACCGGGCCGTGTCGCTCGGTCCGGCGCTGGGCTGGGCGGCGGCCGGCCCTCACCTCACGTATCATCTGGCCGCGGGCGACGGCGGCGTCACGCTGTTTCTACAGCAGCTGTTGGCGACTTTCGAGAGCTGGTGGGGCCAGCTCGCTACCTGGCAGCGGCTCGAGCCCGAACAGCAGCGCGCGTTGACCAACGCGGTGCAGCGGGCGTACCAGAACAAACTCGGCACGCTGCGGGAAGCGAGAGATCGGCGCCTGGGAGCCATTTTGCGAGCTTTAGAGCAAGCACGAACTACGTAGAGACGTCGCGGGAAAGCGTCCTTCCGTGACTTCGCTATTTCTTTTCCTCCCTGACCATCAGCACGGGTACTTTGGTGATGTGTCGCAACGCTGTCGCGGTGCTGCCTCTTACGACATCCTCCAGCAGGCGATGGCCGTGCGTGGCCATGGCGATCAAGTCACAGCCTTCCCGCTCGGCGGCGGCGGCGATCTCGGTGGCTGGGTCGCCGCCAGCGAGCACGGCGTCGGCATCGAACCCCTCGGCCGTGAGGCGGGCACAGATCTGCTCCAGGTAGTCCCGGTCGTCGCGCATCTCTTCCGACTCACGCAGGTCGAGCTCGCGGATGTTGCGGGCCACCCAGCCGTCCGCCACGTGGACCAGGACGAGCGCCGAGCCCATGCCCCGGGCGAGCACGCGCACGTGCGCGAGGATGGTCTCGTCGGCGGGGGAATGCTCGAGTGGGACGAGGATGCGGCGGTACATCACCGCAGCCAGGCGCCGAACGCCTGCACCATCACCAGAGCGTTGAGGGCGGCGATCACGACCGCCACGCCATAGGCGAGCGTCTTGAGCCACCCCGGGTTCACGAACTCCCCCATCTTGGCCCGGTCGGACGTGAACCGCACCAGCGGGAATACGGCGAAGGAGAGCTGCAGGCTGAGGATCACCTGACTGAGAATGAGGAGTCGCGCGGTGCCGTTCTCCCCGAAGAAGATAGCCGTGAGCGCGGCGGGCACAATCGCGATGCCGCGCGTGATGAGGCGGCGCAGCCAGGGCCGCAGCCGGATGTTCAGGAACCCCTCCATCACGATCTGGCCCGCGAGCGTGCCCGTCAGGGTGGAGTTCTGGCCGGAGGCGAGCAGCGCGAACGCGAACACGGCGCTCGCGCCGGTCACGCCCAGGAGCGGCGTCAGCAGCTCGTAGGCCTGCTGGATCTCGGCCACGTCGGTGCGGCCGGCGCGATGGAACGTCGCCGCCGCGACGATCAGGATGGCAGCATTGATGAACAGCGCGAGGCTCAGGGCCACCGTGGAGTCCGCAACGGCGTAGCGCACTGCCATGCGCTTGCCCGCCGCCGACTCCTCGTAGCGGCGCGTCTGCACGATGGACGAGTGCAAGTAGAGGTTGTGCGGCATGACCGTGGCGCCGAGGATGCCGATCGCGATGTACAGCTTGGCCGGATCGCGTACGACCGAGAAGTGCGGCACGAAGCCGCCCAGCACGGGGCCGAGCTCGGGGCGCGCGATGGCGATCTCGAACAGGAAGCAGCCGGCGATGGTGACAATGAGCGCCACCACCAACGCCTCGAGCAGACGGAACCCCTTGTGCTGCAGGAACAGCACCAGCAATACATCGAGGGCCGTGACGACGATCCCAACCGGGAGCGGAATCCCGAACAGCAGGTTCAGCGCGATGGCGGAGCCGATCACCTCCGCCAGGTCGCACGCCGCGATGGCTACTTCACACAGGACCCACAGAGCCAGCGTCGCGGGACGGGAGTAGTGGTCGCGGCAAGCTTGCGCCAGGTCCCGTCCCGTCACGATGCCGAGCTTGGCGGCGAGACCCTGCAGCAGGATCGCCATCAGATTCGAGACGAGGATGACGCTGAGCAGGGTGTAGCCGAACGCCGACCCGCCTGCCAGGTCGGTGGCCCAGTTGCCCGGATCCATGTAGCCCACGGCCACCAGATAGCCCGGCCCCGCGAACGCGAGCGCCCGGCGCCACCAGGTGCGGGCATCGACCGGAACGCTGCGATACGCCTCGGCGAGGCTCGGGGCGAGGCGCGGACGCCGCCACCCCGCCTCGGGCTCAACCAGCGGCCGGGCCATACCCATCCACCGGCACCTCGCGGCACCACAACACCTGCGCCAGCTCGCGTCCCACCACGCGCGGATCGCCCGACGGCACCAGGGCGATCGTGGTCGGCCCGTTGAACGGCTGGCGCTCGCTCACCGTGAGCAACACTCCGGGTGTGAGACCCTGCTCCGCCAGATAGCGCAGCCGCTCGGATTCCTGCGTCCCGACCTGGCGCAGCTCGAGCTTCAAGCCGACCGGCGCCTCGGCCAGCGACACGAGCTCCGCTTCTTCGATCTCGCCCGCCGCCGTGGGGATGGGGTCGCCGTGGGGATCGTACAGCGGATGCCCCAGGGCGCTCGCCATGCGCTCGATCAGGTCGTCCGACACCGCGTGCTCCAGCTGCTCCGCTTCGGCGTGCACGCCGCCCCAGTCGTAGCCAAGGTGCTGCATCAGATAGAGCTCGAGGATGCGGTGGCGGCGGATCATCTTGAGGGCCGCGCGCCGGCCCTGGGCGGTGAGTTGCACGCCACGATACGGCACGTGCTCGATCAATCCGGTCTCCGAAAGCCGTTTCACCATGCCGCTCACCGAAGGCGGCGCCACTTCGAGCATCGCGGCGATGTCGCTGGTCGCGGCGAAGCCGCCCTGGTTCGAGAGATGATAGATGGCCTTGAGATAGTCTTCGACCGACCGCGTGAGGGGCGGGCCGGCGTCTCTGAGGAGCGCGTGCATGCCGTTTCTCCCTGCCGTAAAGGCGCGCGAAACAGCTGTGCCACTCCTCAGATATGAGGCGGCGGCACAACGCCTTAATTAATACCATTAGTCTATACTAATCTGATGATGTTGTCAAACAAATATGGAGATTCGTTGCGGCTAGACTTGATTAATCGTGTGGACAAATGGCGTGAGAATGCGCTCCGTCATGCCCCAGATGATGTCCTCGCCGAGCCGGTAGGCCGGAAGTGTCCGCACGCCGTCTTTCAGGGTGATCGTCAGCTGCGATTGCACCGCGGGCTCAGACAGCCGGGCGAGCGCCACCCAAAACGCGCGCTGCACCTCGGCGTTGGTCGTCAGAACCGGACGGCGCGGCAGAGCAAACACGAACGGCCGGACGATGACCAGGGGGAGGGTCACGCTGCGCGGCACCAGATCGTCGAGCACGCCGAGCCGCTCGGCGGCGGCGAGCTCTACCCCCGTCTCCTCGCGCGTCTCGCGCACCGCGGTCGCGAGCAGGTCGCGGTCCTCGAGATCCTGACGCCCACCGGGAAACGCAATCTGCCCCGACCACGGGTCGCCGGCGCGCTCGGCCCGCTTGATCAACAGGATCTCGGCGCCTGCGGGGCCGTCGAGCAGCACCAGGGAAACGGCCGCGGGACGCGCGCCGGCCGCTGCGGCCGGTTGCGGCTGATGACCCGCGAGCGCCCGCCGCACGGCGGCCAGCGTGATCAGACGACCTGCTCCGTCAGCCATTGCACCGCCGCGGCCGCGTCGCGCACGGTCGGGCCGGGGAATCGCGCCCCGGCTGCGACGCGCGTCAGCACCATCGATCCGTCGTCCCGGCGCTCGACCAGTCCGTAGCGCGCCGCGCGGAGACCGAGCGCACCGCGCTGCAACGCCTCGAGCACCAGGTCCAAGTCTCCGGACGCCTGCGCATCGAACGTCACCGTCGCAAAGCCCGCCCGCGCCAGCCGACCGGCGAGCGCGGCGGACGCGCCCGGCAATACGACGACGGGCCGGTCACTGCCCGCGCTCGTGACCTCGACGGACACGGTGGGAAGCCGGAAGGTTTGCCGTGCGGGTGTGGCCAGGGTGTCAGCCGTTCTCGGAGCGTGGTAAATAATAGCGTGCGACTCCACGTCTCGATGGCGGTCGGGTTGATCGCGGGGCTCGCCCTGGGTCTCGCGGCCGCCGTCACCAGGTCACCGCTGCTGCTCTCGGTCTCGGGGCTGCTGCGGCCGGTGGGCACGTTGTTTCTGAACCTGCTCTCGATGGTGGTGATTCCGCTCGTCGTGACCGCGCTGTTCCTGGGCGTCGCGGGGCTGGGCGACGTGGGGCGGGTGGGCCGGCTGGGCGTCCGGACGCTCGGCTTCTTCTGCGCCACGACCATCGTCGCGATCCTCATCGGCTTCGGCGTGGCGGCGCTACTCTTACCACTCGCGCCCGTCACGCCCGACCAGCAAGCGGCGCTGCGTCAGGTGGCCGCCGCCGACTCCGGGGGCGTGCGACACGCCGCGGAGCAAGTCACGACCGGCGCCCGGTTCATTGTGGACCTGATCCCCGCGAATCCGGTGCGTGCCGCGGTGGACGGAAACCTCCTCCCCTTGATCGTATTCGTGACGATCTTCGCCGTGGCGGCCGCCGCGCTGCCCGACGAGAAACGCCGCTCACTCACCGAGCTCGCGGAGGCGGCCACGCAGGCGCTGATCCGCATCGTGCGCTGGGTGCTGCTGCTCGCCCCGCTCGGCATTTTCGCGATCGTCGCCAGTGCCGTAGCGCTGTTCGGCGTGCGCTTGATCGCGCTGATGGCAGTGTTCATTGCGAGCGTGATCGTGGGGCTCGCGCTGCTCATCACGGCGGTGTACCTGCCCGTCGTCGCGCTGGTCGCGCGGCTCGGCGCCCGGCGCTACCTGCGGGCTGTGCGCGCCTCGTTGCTGATGGCGTTCTCGACCACGTCCTCGCTCGCTACGCTCCCGGTCATGCTCGAGGCCGCGGAGAGCGACCTCAGGATCTCACGTCCGGTCGCGAGCTTCGTGCTCCCTTTGGGCGCGAGCATCGGTCGGGGTGGGAGCGCCCTGTTCCAGGCGGTGGCCGTACTGTTCGTGGCCCGGCTGTACGGCGTGTCGCTCGGGGTCGGCAGCACGTTCGCGGCGGGGGCCGCGGTGTTCCTCGCCTCGCTCACCGTCGCGAGCGTGCCGTCGGCGAGCATCGTGAGCCTGGTGCCGGCGTTCACCGCCACCGGGCTTCCACTCGCCGGCCTGCAGCTGCTGCTCGGGCTCGATCGCGTCCCCGACATGTTCCGCACCATGACCAACGTGTTCGGGACGCTCACCGCGGCGACCGTCGTAGGCGCGGTGGAAGGAGACAAACTCGAGTGACGTGGTGGATCCCCGCCGCGTACGCCCTGTTCTTCGCGCTGCTCATCTATCGCTACGCCACGCGCCGTCCCCGTCTCGCGGACTGGCCGCCCCAGACCGGCGGTGCCCTCGTTTCGGTGATCGTGCCGGCGCGGAACGAAGCCGAGAACATCGAGGCGTGCGTCCGCTCGATCCTGGCAACGGCCTACCGGCCGCTCGAGGTGATCGTGGTGGACGACCGCTCGACCGACCACACGGCCGCGATCGTGGAGCGGCTGGCGGAGGTAAGGCTGGTGCGGGGAGCGGAGCTGCCGCCCGGATGGTTCGGGAAGCAGTGGGCCCTGGTGCAGGGCTATCGAGTGGCACGAGGAGAGCTGCTGCTGTTCGTCGACGCCGACACGCGCCAGCACCCGGAGCTGATCGCGCGGGCGGTGGGCGTGCTCACGACCGAGCACGTCGCGCTCGTGAGTGTGATCTCGCGCCAGGAAATGGTGACCTTCTGGGAGCGGCTGGTACAGCCGCACGTGTTCGTCGCCCTGGCGGCACGCGTGGGAGATCTGCGACGCATCAACCGGACTCGGGTGGAATGGGACGCGATCGCGAACGGCCAGTTCATCCTGACGACTCGCGCGGCGTACGAGTCCGTGGGCACACACCAGGCCGTGAAGGAAAGCGTGGTGGACGACATGGCGCTGGCCCAAACATATGTTCGACACCATCTCGACATCTTCTTGACACACGGTGAGCAGTACATGATCACGCGCATGTACACGAGTCTCGCCGGCATCGCCGAAGGGTGGACCAAGAACCTGGCGACGGGTGTACCGCTCGCCTTCCCGCCGATCCCGCTGGTGCGGCGCCTCGCGCCTTATGTGATGTGGCTGCCGGCCCTGTTGTGGATCGTGCCGCCGCTGGCCTGGGCGATGTTCGGATGGTGGTGGTCGGCTGTCACGACGCTGATCTCACTTGCGATTTGGGTCGCCGTGTACTGGGCGCAGGGTGCGCCGCTCTGGTATGGGCTGCTCTACCCGTTCGGCGCGGGTGTCGTGGCGTGGATCATGATGCGGTCGGCGTGGCGCGGATCGAACAAGGTGCAGTGGCGGGGTCGGGTCTACACGCCGCACGCGTGAAACACGGGCGGATGATCGCCCCGCTGCAGCAGGTCGTGCAGCATCTCGTGCTCCACCAGCTGGCGGTCGTTGCGCCACCGATAGGCGAGGTAGATCGTGTGCGGCGGCTGCCACCAGCCATCGCAGCGGCCCTCGTAGGCGGGACAGGGATAATCCACACCCGGCACCTCGTACCAGTCCAGACGATCGAAGTCAGCCCCAAGACCGGCGCACGCCTCGATGGCGGTCCACCACGTCCGATACGCAGCGGGTGGCGTGAACGGGACCGCCCCCGCAGGGGCGAAGCTGTCGAGGCAGCCGAGCAGCTGCGACAACGAGAGCCAGGTCGCCCAGCGCTTCATTGTTTTCGCGTTACAGTTCCGCGACCGTCGTGGCCGCCAGGGCGAACCCCACGGCCACGCTCGTAACGGCCGAGCCGAGGTGCAGCACGGTCGCCCAGCGCGCCGCCCGCCCGGACGCGAGCCGCACGATCGCGGCGAGCGAGAACGATACGCCCAGCATCCCGATCATGGTGCCGGCGGCGAAGGACACGAAATAGGCGAGCTGTGCCCTGCGAGTGGGCGCCGCGGCGACGAGCAGCACCAGGAGGGCGGCGCTGCCGGCGAGCCCATGCAACAGGCCGAACCCGAGGGAGCGCCCGGCGTCGCCGCGCGGGTGCGCGTGCTGGTGCGCGACGCTGTGAGCATGACTGTGGAGATGGAGGTGGGGCTCTCCGCCCTGGTCGTGGGCGTGCACGTGGAGATGCCACCGCCCGCGCGCATAGCGCCACAACACCGACCCACCGAGACCGATCAGCAGCAGGGCCACGAGAAAATCGGCCGCCGGGGCGAAGCGTGCGGGTAGGGTCAGCCCGAACAGGATGATCGCGCCCACCACCATCCCTACGCTCACGGTGTGCCCCAGGGCCCAGGCGAGGCCCAGCCGGCAGGCGTCGAGCAGCCGCCCCTGGCGGGTGGCGAGCGTCGAAACGGCCGCCAAGTGGTCCGGCTCGAAGGCGTGGCGTAGCCCGAGCACGAGGCCGAGGCCTGCGAGCGCCGGGAGGTTGGGAGGGGGAAGGGGGCTCATGGCGACTCGCAATCTAGTCGATTCTCTTTGACCATCATGGAACCCGGCCTCGACGCTGTTCACGCGCTCAGAAGTACACCGTCGCCGCGAACGCGAGCCCTTGCACCGAGCCCTGATACGCCCACTCTCGCAGGACCGCTCCACCGCTGCTCCTCGCCGTCGTTCTTTGGTACGAGAAGACCACGGTGGCGGCTCCTCCGACGACCATCGCACAGCAGAGTGCCAAGCGGGACACGAACACGAGAGCCTCCGGTGAGGGCGAGTCGCTAACTACGCATTCGTCGTCCCGACCCGCCAGTCCGGTGCGCAATGGCGGCGCGCACTCTCACCTATTCTCTTTGAACATCATGGAGTCTCCCCTCGAGGCCATCCACGCACGGTACGCACCCGTCGACGCCCGCGTCGCCGATATTCTCGAGCACATCCGCCGCGACTGCCGCGAGCTCGCCCTGGAAAGGCGCAACGAGGGGAACGAGCGGCAGGTCGAAGAGTTCATCGCCCGGCTACGCGTGGAATTCGGAGAGCGCGTCGTGATCGAGCGGCAGCGCCTGTCCGCGTGGGCCGTGCGCACCACTCGCTGGAACTACCTCTTCACCGTCCCGGGAGAGAGCGACGACCGCATCGTGCTCGTCGCCCACTACGACACCTGGCGCGGGCCCGGCGCCGACGACAACACGACCGGCGAAGAGATCCTGAAGCAGTACCTCACCGCCGACCTGCGCGCCGCGCGGCGGCCGGCACTGACCCACACGTACTTCTTGGCCGGCTCCGAAGAGTGCGGCCTGATCGGGCTCACGTCGCAGCTCCTGCTGGCGCTCGGCCTCCAGGCCGCGAATCTGGCGCTCACCCAGCAGAACTGGCTCTACGCAGGCGCAGCCTTGGCCCTCGCACCGCTCGCCGGCTACCGCTTCGGCGTCTCGGGCTCCCGCGAATACGTGAAGACACTCTCTCCGGAGCAGCTGCGCCGCATCCGTGGCGTGGTCTCGGTGGACTCGGTCGGCGAAGGCCGGCTCTACATCCCCCGGGGCACGCTCGGGGCCGACTTCCTGCATGTGCTCATTCCGTTCGGGGACTACGACTCGATCAACGATCTCCTGGAGGAAGGCGCCCATCTGCACGGCATCAAGTACAACAACTTTCTCGCCGGCGGCACGACCGACCACGTCTCGTTCCTGGAAGTGAACAACGGGCTGTGGGTCCGGCTGCGGGAGGCGTTCCGTCGCCTCGCCGCCCGGATGGCTCGCCGGCCGTACACCGCACCGCTTCGCATTCCGGCGACGGCGCTGGTCGCGATGGTCCCGGGCAAGGCGTCCCCCATCGTGTTCGGCGGCAAGATCCACACGCCGCGCGATACGCCGGACCGGGTGTACGCCGAGCCGTTACGCGAGACGCTCTTGATCCTCGATTACTTCTTCCACCGGCTCGAAGGCGGCGAGCGGGTGGGTGAGCCGCGCTACCTGGACGAGTTCCACTACGCCCGGCTGTACCGCACGAACGCAGGTCACCTGCTCGCCTTGAAGGACGCCGTGGAGCCCAACCGCCGCAACGTGAACGGCGTGTATCGGGTGACGGCGACGGTCGTCGGAACGAGCGCGGTCGCGAGCGTCCAGGCGATGGTGGGATGGGGCGTGGAGACGCGGCTCCGCGATCAGGTCGCCGACACCTGCGCCCGGCTCGGCCTCACGTGGGAGCGCGAGCGCATCGACGAGCTGGAGGTGATCGGCGACGACGCGCGGCTGCATTTCGCCCGTCGGCTGACGCCGCTCGAGCGCCTGTCGAAGGCTTCGCACCGCGTGATCGCCGCGGTGCAGGGGCTGGTGCGCCGGGGCATCTTCCTCACGTTCTTCGCGCTGGCGTGGCTGCTGGCGCAGGTGTTCGGGTGGGCGCTCGACGTCGCTTTCAATCTGTCCACCCCGTTCGCCCTGTGGGTGGCGGCCCACACCGCCCTGACCATAGTGGTCGTAGTGCTGGTAGAGATTGCCATCCTCCTGTACATGATGGCGCGACGGATTCCCACGTGGATCGACAATGGGTACAGGCACGAGAATAGGGCGGACAATCTGGGGAGTCTCAGGAGAGTCAGAGGGTAGACGGGCAGGCAGACGCCTATACGCCCAGACGCCTAGCGGGTTGTAGGGGGGAGTTACCAGGTCGACTTCCTACCCACTCGCCCCTGACAGCCGCTAGGCGTCTAGGCGTCGCCTTTCCTCCTGTCCTACAACCTTTTAGCTACATGCCCTATCGGATAGGGCACATGGAGCTCACCACTCCCGGGGTGGCGACACTGCGCAGGGATCTCGACCAGACGGGGCGGGACGCGGAAACAGCCGACGTGGCGCTCGCCGCCTCCGGGGACGGGCGGGCGTTCGAGCGGCTGTACCGTACGCACGTCGCGCGCATTCACAGCCTGGCCCGGCGGATGACCGGGGAGGACCACGCGGACGATCTCACGCAGGACGTGTTCGTGCGGGCGTGGAGCAAGCTGTCGACGTTTCGCGCGGAGGCGGCGTTCGGGACATGGCTGCACCGCCTCGCGGTGAACGTCATCCTGGCCCGGCGGACCACGATCGGCACGGAGCGCGGCCGCTACGACGACTCGGAGGGCGCATTGGACGGCGTGGCGGGCCGAGCACACCCGGCGGGGCTGTCGCTCGATTTCGAGGCGGCGCTCGAGCAGCTGCCCGACGGAGCCCGGCAGGTGTTCGTGCTGCACGACATCGAGGGATACCGTCACGAGGAGATCGCCGAGCTGCTGGGGATCGTGCCGGGGACGTCGAAATCGCAGCTGCATCATGCGCGCATGGCGTTGCGCCGGCATTTGGAATAACAAGGGAGCACCGATGAGCGATACCTGGACGAACCGACTCTCGGAGTACCTGGACGGCGATCTTCCCGACAAGGAGCGCGCGGCGCTCGAGGCGCACTTGCCGAGCTGCGCCGACTGCCGCGCGACGCTGGAGCAGCTGCGCCGGGTCGTGGCCCGGGCGCAGGCGCTGGACGACCGGCCTCCCGCGGCGGACCTCTGGCCCGCGATCGCGCGACACGTGGGTGTGGTGAGTCTCAACGCCCGCCGGGCACGCCGGCGGGTGTCGTTCACCGTGCCGCAGCTCGCCGCCGCCGCGGTCGCCCTGACCCTGCTGTCGGCGGGCTCGGCGTGGCTGCTCGAGCGCCGGCAGCCCGCGCAGCGGGCGGCGCAGTCGAACACGACCCCGAGTCCCATTTTGACGAACGCCGGCACGTACGAGGCGAATCCCCGGTACGCGGCGGCAGTGGCGGACCTGGAGCGCGTACTGGCGCAGGGTCGCAGCCGGCTCGATACGGCCACGGTGCGCGTGATCGAGAAGAATCTCGGGATCATCGACCGGGCGATCCGCGACGCGCAGAGTGCGCTGGCGGCGGACCCGGCGAATTCATATTTGAACCTGCACCTCGCCCAAGAGATGCGGCGCAAACTGGAGCTCCTGCGGCAGGCGGCGGTACTCGCGGGCGCGCGGACCTAGAGGAGGACGGACGAGATGCTCACGACTCTGGCGGCGCTGGCAGGCCTCGCGCTCGCGCAACAAACCGACACGACCGTCCCGGTGCGGGCGGGCGCCCGGCTCGAGGTGAACAACTTCGGCGGGGAGATCGCCGTCAAGACGTGGAGCAAGAGTGCGGTGCGGATCGCCGCCAGTCACTCGAGTCGCGACCGCATCACGGTCGACGCGTCCGACCAGCTGGTACGCGTGAAATCGGAGAGCCGGCGCGGGCCGTCCCAGGTCGTGGACTACGAGATCACCGTCCCCGCCGCGATGGCGCTCGCCCTGTCGGGCGTCTACACCGACATCTCGGTCGATGGAAGCCAGGGGGAGATCACGGCCGAGACGGTCCAGGGCGCGGTGAAGGTCTCGGGCGGCGCGGGCAACGTCTCCCTCAAGTCGGTGCAGGGGGACGTGACACTCGAGAAGGCACGCGGCCGTATCGACCTGAGCAGCGTGAACGAGACGATCAAGGCGAGCCAGATCTCGGGCGACGTTTCGGCGGAGACCGTGAACGGCGACATCTCGCTCGTGCAGATCGAGTCCGCCAACGTCGAAGCGAATACGGTCAACGGCGACATCGTGTACGACGGGACCATCAAGGACGGCGGGCGCTACCGCTTCTCGACCCATGACGGCGACTTGCGAGTGTCGGTGCCGGAGAAGTCCAACGTCTCGATCTCGGTCTCGACGTTCGACGGGGACTTCAGCGCGTGCTACCCAGTGCAGCTCGTCGGTCCGAAGACGAAGCACCGGTTCAGTTTCACGATCGGCTCGGGCAGCGCCCGGCTCGAGCTCGAGTCGTTCAACGGCGACATCCGGCTGTGTCGTCCAGGGCAGCTGGCCAAAGATCGGAACGAGGACAAGGACCACGACCAGGACCACGACCAGGACCAAGAGGAGGAATGATCATGCGCTTCACCACGCTCGGGCCGCTCGTCGTCGCGGCCGCCCTGTTCGCTCGCCCCGCGGTGGCCCAGGGTGAGTTCCACTGGAAGGGCCAGGTTGCCGCGGGCAAGACGATCGAGATCAAGGGCGTGAATGGCGACATCGACGCCGTCGCCGGCTCGGGCGAAGTCGAGGTGACGGCGGTGAAACATGCGCACCGCAGCGACCCGGACGAGGTGAAGATCCAGGTCGTGCAGCATGACGATGGGGTCACCATCTGCGCGGTGTACCCGAGCGACGGCGACCGCGAGAACACCTGCGAGACGGGCGAGCACGGTCGCATGAGCACGCACGACAACGACGTGAGGGTGAACTTCACCGTCCGCGTGCCCGCGGGCGTGCGCTTCGCGGGCCATACAGTCAACGGCGAGGTGGAAGCGGCCAACCTATCGGGCGATGTGGAAGCGCACAGCGTGAACGGCAGCATTCGGGTGTCCACGTCCGGCAGCGCCGAGGCCTCGACGGTGAACGGCTCGATCACGGCGTCGATGGGCCGCGCGCAGTGGACCGACGCGCTCGAATTCCATACGGTGAACGGCGGGATCACCCTCAACCTGCCCCCCAACGTCTCGACAGAGGTGCGCGCCAGCACGGTGAATGGCGACATCGAGACCGACTTCCCGCTCATGGTCACCGGTCGCCTGGGACCGCGCCGCGTGACGGGCACGATCGGCAGCGGCGGCCGGCGGTTGGCGCTCGAGACCGTCAACGGCAGCATCAGGCTGAGAAAGAGTTCGTGAATGCGGAGTGCGGAATGCGGAGTGCGGAATGGCAGGGCGACCGTCGTGGTGCACGACGCGCGCCTCACTATTCCGCATTCCGAATTCCGCATTCCGCATTGATTCGGCCCTCCCCGCAACATCGCGGTACCTAATCCGAACGGCTCCGGCCCCAGGTTAGTCGCGTCCGAACCAGGGGTCCCGTGGTGCTGCGGGAGCTTCTCAGCCGTACCGAGCAGATCGATGATCTTCGCCACCTCTTTGGGGCGCTCGGGTTTCAAGCGGCGTGGGAGCACGTGCCGCCCGGGCCCTGGCTCGGCACCGGGCCGGTGGAGGCCGCCGGCGTCGTGCGGGCGGCGCTGGTGGCGCGCCACGATGCGTTCCGCGTCTTCGCGCTCGAGGCGCGTGATCCCGAGCGCGCGGTGCGGGCGGCGGCGCAGCGGCTCGCGGGACACGCCGAGCGGGGGCTCGCGTGCGCCCTGGGCGCCGCCCCGCGGCGGCTCGTGTGCGCCGGGTGGCGCGCCGCGGCGCGCGGGCCCGTCATTCGCGTCGCCGCCATCCCGCTGGAACAACCGCCCGGCAGCTCGCTCGCGACGCTGGAGCGCTTAACCCCGCGACCACGCGAGACGGCGCTGGCGCTCAGCCTGCGGGTGGGTGAGGCGCTCGCGAGCGAAGCCGTCACACCACGCTTCTTTCGCGCGTTCCGCGCCACGCTCGAGCGCCTCACTGATCGGCTGACGGCCCCGCGCAGCCGGTCGGAGCGGCACGCGCTCGCGTTGACCGCGTTCACACGGGTGCTGTTCCTCTACTTCGTCCAGGGAAAAGGGTGGCTGGACGGGGACCGCCGCTACCTGATCCGCCGATTCGACGACTGCGTCGCCGCCCGGCGGCCGTTTCACCGCCGGGTCCTCGACCCGCTGTGCTTCGGGGCCCTTAATCGCCCCGCCGCCGACCGCTCGAGCGCGGCTCGGGCGCTCGGCCGGCTGCCGTTCCTGAACGGCGGCCTGTTCGAGCCCACCGCCTTGGAGCGGCGCCACGGCGCCGCGCGGTGGAGCAACGCCGAGTGGCGCGACGCGTTCGACGACCTGCTGGAGCGATTCCATTTTTCGGCGCGCGAGACCGAAGACGGCGACGTGGTCGCCCCCGACATGCTGGGCCGCGTGTTCGAGGGCGTGATGGATCCCACCGAGCGGCGCGCCAGCGGCAGCTACTACACGCCCGCCGCACTGGTGCGGGAGATCGTACGCGCCGGGCTCGAGGCCGCGCTGGTCCACCGCCTCGGTCTCGCCCCGCCCGCCGCCGAGCGCTGGATCCATCGCGGCGAGCCGCCGGAGCAATCGCCCGACCTGCGGCGCCTGACCATGCTCGACCCGGCGGTGGGGTCGGGAGCGTTTCTGCTGGGCGCGCTCGACGAGCTGACGCGGTTGCGTTGCGCTGCGGGCGAGGGGCCGGCGTGCGCGGTGCGGCGCGACGTGATGGCGCACTCGCTGTTCGGCGTGGACCTGAGCCTCACCGCGGTGCGGCTCGCCGAGCTGCGGCTGTGGCTCGCGCTGATCGCGGACGTGAGCGCCGAGGCGAACGACCGGGAGCTCACCTGCATCGCGCCGCTGCCGAACCTGGACGGGCACGTGCGCCAGGGAGACGCGCTGGTCGACCCACTCACGCTCGCCCGGGCGCTCGGCGGCGGGCCCGCCCCCGCGGCTCCCACGCCCGAGCTCGAGCGACTGAGCAGCGCCCGCCGCACGCTGTTCGGCCTGACCGGGCCGGCGAAGCGGCACGCGCTCGCCGGCCTCGCCCGCGCCGAGGCGGCGCTCGCCCGGGACCTGTTCCGGACGGCGGTGGCGGCGCTGGAGCGGCGCGCAGCCGAGCTGATCGCGGCGGCGAAGGACCGCGACCTGTTCGGTCGGCGGCGGGGGCTCACGCCCGACGAGCGGGCGCTGCTGCGTCGGCTGCGCGGCAGCCGGCGAGAGCTGCGAGCCGCGGCGGGGCGGCTCGAGCGCGAGGGCGGCGCACCGTTCTTCGCCTTCGAGTCGCACTTCGGCGATGTGCTGGCGCAGGGCGGATTCGACCTCGTAGCGGGGAATCCGCCGTGGGTGCGCGGGGAGCGGGTGCCGGTGCGGGTGCGGGAAGCGCTGGCGACGCGGTACGCGACGTGGCGGCCGGCGCGGGGCCGGGGGTTCGCCCATCTGCCGGATCTGGCGGTCGCGTTCGTGGAGCGCGCACTCGAGCTGGCCGCGCCGGGCGGCGCGGCCGCGCTGCTCGTTCCCGCCAAACTGGCGTCGAGCGGCTACGCGGAGCCGCTACGCCGGCGGCTCGCGGAGGGCGCGCGCATCGAGCGCGTGGCGCCGCTGCCGGCGGCGGGGAGTGCGTTCGCGGCGGCGGTGTACCCGATGGTGCTCGTCACCACGCGGGCCGAGCCGACCGGGCGCGAGCAGGTCGCCACGGCGCTCGGGGCGAAAAGCGCGACGCCCCTGATCCCACAGCGCGCCCTCGCGGGCGATGGCCCGTGGATCCTGGTGCGCGACGCGATGCGCGTCGCCCGCCACCTCGGGGCGCGGTGCGCGCGCGTGGGCGAGCGCTGGAGGCCGCAGCTCGGCGTGAAGACCGGCGCGGACGAAGTCTTCCTGCGCCCCCAACCGGGTCCGGCGACCCGCCCCGCCGTCCGGGGCCGCGATCTCGGGCCGTGGCGCGCCACTCCGCGCATCCACCTGCTCTGGACCCACGCGCCCGACGGGCGGCCGCTCGCCCGCCTGCCGCCCGAGCTCGCCGCGCTGCTCGTACCCCACCTCGAGCGGTTGGGCCGCCGCAGCGACTGCCGCAACGGACCGGCCTGGCAGCTGTTCCGCACCGCTCTCGCCTACGCGCCGTGCCGCGTCATCTGGCCCGATCTCGCGCGCCGCCTCGTGGCCGTGGTGCCCGACCCGGAGATCGTGCCGTTGAACACCGTGTACGGCATCGCCACCCGCGAGCTGGATGACGCCTACGCGCTGGCGGCGCTTTTCAACTCGCGCTGGCTCACGGCGTTGGCGCGACTGCACGCCGATCCGGCGCGCGGCGGGTTCCGGCGCTTCAACGCCCGCGTGGTGCGCGGGCTGCCGCTTCCGCCCACGAGTCCACCGGTGTGGCGCGCCCTGGCCGAGCAGGGGCGGCGCGGCGAATCCGATGACGCCGCCATCGCGGCCCTATACCAGCTCGATGCCGCCGATCGCCGTGCGCTGGCAGCCGCCCCGGATCCTCTCTGAGCACCTCGGTCCGCTCCCCGAGCCGCTCGCCTGCCTCCTCACACCGGGGCCGATCGACACGCCGGCGGCGGTCGCGGCGCTCGGGGCGCGGGCGCTGCTCGACCTGGCGCCGCGCGGCTCGGAAGGGCGGGCGCCGTGGCCCGCGTGGCTCGCCCCACACCAGGTCCCCGCCGCCGAGCGGCTGCGCGCCCTGCTGGCGCGCTACGGCGGCGCACTGCTCGCGGACGCCCCGGGCCTCGGCAAGTCGTACGTCGCCCTGGCCGTAGCCTTTGCCGTGCGACAGCCATTCGCGTTGGTGGTGCCAGCGGTACTGGTGGACCAGTGGCGCGCGCTGCTTGCGCGGTTCGACACCAACGCCCCGATGATTACCCACGAATCCCTCAGCGCAACTCCTCGCCGTCCATTGCCGCCCGCTGCCGCCCTCTGCCGCCTGTTTCTCGTCGACGAGGCCCATCGCTTCCGCAACCCGGACACCAATCGGTACCGCGCGCTGGCGCGGCTCGTGGTGGGCGCGCGGGTGCTGCTCGTCACCGCCACACCCGTCCATAATCGCGTCGGCGACCTATGCCACCTGCTACGGCTGTTTCTGCGCGACCACGAGCTCACGGCCCTGGGCGTCCCCTCGCTGCGCGGCGCGGCGCGCGGCGACGCGGACGCGGACCCCACGGCGTTCGCGGCCGCCGCCGCCCGGTTGTGTGTGTCCCGCTCGCGCGAGCGGGCGCGGACGGGTTGGAGCGCGGGCCCGGTCGCACTCTCGTTCCCGGTACGCGGCAACGGGGCGGCGGTGCGGCTCGGCGCGGCGCCCGACACGCTGCTCGAGCGGCTCGTCGCCGGCATCGCCCGGCTCGACTCGGGCGGCGAAGCGGCGGCCCTGTTCCGGCTGCTGCTGCTGTCGCAGCTCGCGTCGAGTATCCCCGCGCTGCGCGCGAGCCTGGCGCGATACCGGGCGTGGCTCGAGCTGGCCCGCGCCGCCACGGCCGACGGACGCGCACTCACGCGACCAGACTTCCAACGGCTGTTCCCCGCCGGGCAAGACGATCTGCAGCTCGCGCTCTTCCCCCTGCTCTTGCCGGCCGGGAATACGGCGGTGAGCGACGCGGATCGCGACACGGTACGACGGCTGTGCGAGCTCGCGGTGCCCAGCCCCGACCCGAAGGCCGACGCTCTGGAGCGGATGCTCACCGAGTGCGGCGGGAAGACGATCGTGTTCGTGCAACCTCGAGCCACCGTCCGGCACCTGTTCCGCCGACTGCACCGGCACCGCGTGGCCGCGGTGATGGGAGACCGGGGATGGTTCGGCACGGAGCGCGCGAGCCGGGCCGCCGTGTTGCGCGCGTTCGCGCCGCTGGCGCAGGGCGGCCCTGGGCCCACCGCCGCACTCGAGACCGACGTCTTGCTCGCGACCGACATGCTGAGCGAAGGGCTGAACTTGCAGGACGCCGTGCGGGTGATCCATTACGACGTCCCGTGGAGTCCCGCCCGGCTGGCTCAGCGCGTGGGCCGCATCGATCGTGCCGGCTCGCCGCACGCGTACATCGAAACCATGACGTTCCTGCCGCCGCCGTCGCTCGCCGATGCGCTGGCGATCGAGCGCCGCTGGCTCGCCAAGGCACGGGCCCAAGCGCAGACCGGTGCCGCTCAGATCGAGCTGGCCGACGGCGGCACCGCCGCCGCGTTCGACTGGTGCGACCGCCTGCAGCAGCTCGCCGGCCATGCCGAACGACCCGCCGCGCGCAGCGGCTGCGCCGCCGTCGCCGCCGCGGAGGGGGGAGCGGTGGTGCTCGTGGTGCGGCTCGCCGGCCAGGTGGAAGCGGTCGTAGTGACGTCCGGCGGCGTGCGGGCCGACCCCGCGGGCGCCGCCGCGCTGCTCGAGCGCGCCGCGGGCTCCCCGGCCGTGCCGCTCGATCGGGCCGCGCTCGAACTGGCGATACGGCGAGCCGCACCGCTCGTCCGCAGCCGACTCGAAGCGATCGAACGGGCCCGCTGGCGCGCCGCCGACCGCGACCGGCTGACCCGGCGGCTCATCCCCTGGGTGCTCGCGGCCGCGCGCCGCGCCGCTGCCCGGCGCCGCCACAGCGAGCTCGCCCGCCTCGATGCGCTGGTGTCGCGGCTCGCCCTCGGGATGACGGCCGGAGAGGAAGTCCTGCTCGACGAGCTGCTCGGGCGCCGCGCGCCGCTGACCGTGCGGGACGTGCTGGCGTGGCACGAGCGGCTGCCGCCGCCCGCGGGCGTATCCGACCCCCCCGCGGTTCGGTTAGAAGCGGCGCTCGTGCTCGGCTGAGCGCTCACTCGTGATGAAGCAGCAGCTCCTCGTAGTCGAGCTCCCGCTGCACGCGTCGCATCACCGCGTCGCCGATGGTGCCCTCGTCCCGCAGCCGCAGCAGCTCCCGCCGCTCCGCCGCGAGCAGCTCGCGCGCCAGCCGCAGGTGGGCCTCGGACTTGGACTCGAGTGGACCGTCCATCACGCCATCGGCGTGGCCCCGCAGGTGGCGGGCGCGATAGCGGTAGCGGTCGCGCGTGTGGGTCAACGCATCGGGGTGCATCCACGACTCCTGGCTGAGATCCTCGAGGCGCGCGAGCGCCGCCTCCGCGGTGCGCAGCCGGGCGGCGATCTCTTCACGCTCATCTTGCTCGCCGGTCTCGCGCACCCCCAGCCACCGCAACAGCGGCGCGAGGGTGAATCCCTGGCCCAAGAGCGTGACGAGAATGACGGCGAAGGTGATCGCGATGATGAGATCACGTCCAGGAAACGGCGCGCCCGTGGCCGTCAGCGTGGGAATCGCGGCGGCGAGCACCAGCGAGTCGGCTCCCCGCAGGCCGGCCCAGGAGACGAGCACCGGCAGCTGCCATGGCGGGGACGGGTCGCGCTGGCGCACGCGCGCGCTCAGCAGCCTCGGCAGGTAGGTCGACGGGACCACCCACACGAACCGCGCGACGATGACGGTGACGCTCACCAGCACCGCTCCCCACACGAGGTCCCGGGCGAACGGACCGCTCCAACTTCCGAGGATCGGTCGCAGCGCCAAGCCGGTGATGATGAAGATGAGCCCCTCGAGCACGAACACGACGACGTCCCACATGCCGGAGTTCTGCACGCGCGTGTCGGCGGCCACCACTCGCGGGCCGACGCGCCCGAGGTAGAGCCCCGTCGCCACGACGGCCAGGATCCCGGACACACCGAGATGCTCGGCGGGCAGGTAGGCCGCGTAGCCCGTCAAGAGAGAGATGGTGTTCTCGACTTCGGGGTCGTGGATGTGACGCCGCAGCTCCGCCAGGAGCCAGCCGACGGCGAGGCCGACCACCACGCCGCCGGCTCCCACGTAGAGGAACCGCAGGCTCGCCGCGGTGAGCGAGAACGCGCCCGTCACCGCGGCGGCGACCGCCATGCGATACGCCACGATCGCGGCCGCATCGTTGATCATGCTCTCGCCCTCGAGGATGATCACCAGGCGTCGCGGCAGCGGCAGCCGGCGCAGGAAGGCGGTAGCGGCGGCGACGTCCGGCGGCGAGACGACGGCGCCGAGCGCGAACGCCGAGGCCCACGGCAGACCCGGAACGGTCAGACGCGCCACCCAGGCCACCACGATCGTCACGAACAGGACATGTCCCACGCCGAGCAGCAGGATGGGCCGCAGGTTGGCACGCACGTCGCGGTAGGACGCGAGCAGGGAGGCGCGGTACAGCAGCGGCGGAATGAACACGAGAAAGACGAGCTGGGGATCGAACTGCACGACCGGCAATCCGGGGAGCACCGCCACCAGTACTCCGCCCGCCACGAGCAGCGCGGGCGTGGGGACGTCGAGGCGTCGTGCCACCAGCGCCAGGAAGGTGACCCCCACGAGCAGCGCGAGAACGGTCTCGAAGTTGTGCATGGGGTTTGCGGTCTCCCAAAGTTAGCTTCCGGCGTGGCGCTCACCACGTTCCTGTTCGACTTGGACGGCACGCTCATCGACTCGATCGAGCTGATTCTCCGGTCGTACCGCCACACCATGCGCACGCACCGCGGCGCGGAGCCCGCGGACGACGTCTGGATGGAGGGGTTGGGCACGCCGCTGTGGGTGCAATTCCGTCGCTTCACGGAAGACCCGGCCGAGATCGACGCGATGGTCGCCACCTACCGCGCGTACAACCTCGCGCACCACGACGAGTTGGTGCATCCCTACGAAGGCGTCGTCGAGGCGGTGCGGGGGCTGAAGCGGCGGGGCCGCCCGCTCGGCCTCGTGACCAGCAAGATGCGGAGGGGGGCGATGCGGGGACTGGTGCGCGCGTCGCTCGAGGACGCGTTCGAGGTGGTCGTGGGCGCGGACGACGTCACCCACCCCAAGCCCCATCCCGAGCCGGTCCAGGTGGCGCTCGAACGGCTGGGCGCGCGCGCGAGCGAAGCGGTGTTCGTCGGCGACTCGCGTCACGACCTGGTCGCGGGCCGGGCGGCCGGCGTCAAGACGGCCGCCGCGCTGTGGGGACCGTTCGACCGCTTCGACCTCGCGGACCTCGAGCCGGATTACTGGCTGGAACGGCCCGCAGACCTGGCCGCACTGGATTGATTTCCGAGTTATTGTAGGGGCGCAGCATGCTGCGCCCCTACATCGACACTCGACGGCCCCCGACGGAAGGATCGACGCCTTGCGCTTTGTCCCATTTGAATTGGAACGCTGGCAGAGCACCTGGGAGAACCGGGTGCGCTACAACCTGTCGGAGTCGGGTGTGCATCCGCTCTCGATCCGCGAGCTGCTCGACCTCGCGGGAGCGTCTCGGGAGCCGCTGCTCGACGTCCGGCTCGGCTACAGCCAGTCGAACGGCACCGACCTGTTGCGGAGCCGGATCGCCGCGCTTTACCCGGGCGTGTCGCCGGACCAGATCCTCGTCACGACCGGCAGCGCGGAGGCGAATTTCGTGGTGTGCTGGCGGCTGATCGAGCCGGGCGACCACGTCGCCGTCATGCTGCCGAACTACCTGCAGACGTGGGGTCTGGCCCAGAACTTCGGCGCCCGCGTCCGAGGCTTTGCGCTGCAGCCGGAGGCGGGCTGGGAGCCCGCGGCTGAGGAAGTGCGCAGCGCGATCGCGCCGGGCACTAAGCTCGTTGTCGTCACCAACCCCCACAACCCGACGGGCCACGTGCTGTCGGACGCCATGCGACGGCTGATCGTGGCACGGGCGGCGGAGGTCGGCGCCTGGCTGCTGGCGGACGAGGTGTACCAGGGCGCGGAGCGGGACGGGACTACGACGCCGTCGCTGTGGGGCAGCTACGAGCGCGTGATCGTCGTGAACGGGCTGTCCAAGGCGTACGGCCTGCCGGGCCTGCGCATCGGCTGGGTGGTGGGGCCGCCGGGGTTCTCCGATGAAGCGTGGGCCCGGCACGACTATACGACGATCGGGCCGGCGGGCGCGAGCGATCATCTCGCCGCCGTGGCGCTCGAGCCGCAGGTACGCGAAAAGGTGCTCGCGCGCACGCGCGGAATCCTCCGGTCCAACTACCCGGTGATCGAGCGGTGGCTGAAGCGCTTCGGTGACACGTTCACCTGGCACCCGCCGCAGGCGGGAGCGATCTGCCTGGTGAAGTACCGTCAGGGGATCAGCGCCCTCGACCTGGTGGAGCGGATGCGGGCCGAGCACGGCGTGCTGCTCGTGCCGGGGGACCATTTCGGCCTGCCGCGGCACATCCGATTCGGGTTCGGCGAGGAGCTCCACCACTTCGAGGCGGCGCTCGCCGAGACCGAGCGGGGCCTGAAGCGCGTCTTCACAGACTGATATGAAGGTCGTGCCGCTCGAGGCGTTCCGGGACAAGGTCTCGTTCGTCGTGGCGGTCGACGCGGTGGAGCGGGGTTTTCGCGCGCTCGCGCTGGGGGAGGCAGTGCTCCCCGACCCGATGGTGGTGGAGCTGCCGGCGGAGCGCGCGGAAGTGCACGTGAAAGGGGCACATCTCAAGGGCGCGCGCCACATCGTGCTCAAGGTGGCGACGGGCTTCTACGAGAACCGCGCCCGCGGCCTGCCGTCCGGCGACGGCCTGTTCCTGCTGCTCGACGCGAAGACAGGCGTGCCCGCGGTGCTGCTCGAAGAGCACGGCTATCTGACGGACTTCCGCACCGCCGCCGCCGTAGCGCTCACACTCAAGTATCTCGCGGCCGGGAACGCGCACGAGGCCCTACTCGTCGGCGCCGGGGCCCTCGCGCGGCTCACGGCGCGCGCCATGATGGCGCAGCTGCCGCTCGCCCGGCTCACGCTGTGGAATCGCACGCCCGAGCGCGCCGGGCAGCTCGCCCGCGAGCTCGCCCAGGTGGTGGAGACGCGGATCGCACCCGCCCTCGAGAGCGCGGTGCGCGATTCCCGCGTGATCGTGACCGCGACCGCCAGCACGACCCCGCTGATCATGGCATCCTGGGTGGCGCCCGGGACGCACGTCACCTCGGTGGGGACCGGGAGCCCCGAGAAGATCGAGCTCGAGCCGGCGCTCCTGGCGCGGGCCGACAAGCTCGTGGCCGATCGCGTGTTCCAGACGGAGCGCTACGGCAACCTGCACCACGCCATCGCGGCCGGCGTGATCAAGCGCAAGCAGGTGTACGCGGAGCTGGGTGAGCTGGCCGCGGGGCGGCGCCCCGGGCGCGAGCAGCCGGACGAGATCACCGTGGCCGACCTGACCGGCGTGGGCGTCCAGGACGCCGCGATCGCGCAGGCGGTGGTGGACGCATTGGAGCTATGAGTTTCTGTCAGAACGCTGTCAGAAACCGCACTCGCGCAACGATCGTAATCGGGTTATCCATAGCCTCATTCGCACAGTTCCGGACCAGAGCGTAACGTGAGCAAACTCCGTTGGGTGGCCTGCCTCGCCGTGACAGGCGCCGGCCTCTCGGCGCGGCTCGCCGCCCAGGACGCCGCACCGTACACGGCGGCCGACGTGCACTTCATGTCCGGCATGATCCAGCACCACGCGCAGGCGGTGCTGGTGGCCGGCTGGGCGCCGACGCACGGCGCGAGTCCGGCGTTGCGCGCGCTGTGCGAGCGAATCGTGGTGGGCCAGCGTGACGAGATCGTGCTGATGCGGCGCTGGCTCGACGACCGTCACGAGCCGGTCCCGTCTGCCGACCTGTCGCACATGATGATGCCGGGGATGGATTCCTCGATGCTGATGCCGGGGATGTTGACCGCCGCCGAGCTCGCCCGGCTGGATTCAGCCCGCGGCCCGGAGTTCGACCGGCTGTTCCTGCAGGACATGATCCGGCATCACCAGGGCGCCATCACCATGGTGAATCAGCTGTTTGCCTCGCGCGGCGCGGGAGAGGAAGAACCGGTGTTCCGCTTCGCCGCCAATGTATTCGCCGATCAGACCACGGAGATCGAGCGCATGCAGCGCATGCTCGCCGATTTCGTGCTCGCCGCACCCTAGCACTCCTACCTTTACCGGACCATACCATGAACCGTCGACTGTGCGCGCTCGCTCGTGTCATCGGAGGCCTCTCTCTCACCGCGTGCGCCTCGTCGGGCGGTGCCAACTTGTCGACGGTCCCTCCCAGTCCGGACCCACGCGTGGGGCTGCGGGCCGGCGCCGTGCGTTTCGACAGCGCCAACCGGCGCGTGCTGGAAGTGACCCCCGCCGCGCAGGCGGCGTGGAACCTGCGATTGATCGTGAACCGGCCTGCGTCGGAGAAGTTCGTCGGTGTCACGAACTCGGACCTCGCGTTTTTCAAGAACTACGTGATTCAGGGAAATTACAACGGGTTTCAGGTGTGGGACGTCACGAACCCCGCGGCGCCGACGCTCAAGGTCGGATATCTCTGTCCCGCCTCGCAGAGCGACGTGTCGGTGTACCAGAACCTGCTGTTCGTGTCCGGCGAGGGGATGGGAGGCCGTCTCGATTGCGGCACCGAGGGCGTGCACGACTCGGTGAGTGCCGTGCGGCTGCGCGGCCTCCGGATCTTCGACATCTCCGACATCGCGAATCCGAAGTACATCGCCAACGTGCAGACGTGCCGCGGCTCGCACACGCACTCCGTGGTGACCGATCCCAACGACCCCGGGAACGTCTACGTGTACATCTCCGGCGCCGCCCCGGTGCGCTCGCCCAGCGAGCTCCCGGGCTGTGTGGCGGCGTCGCCGGACTCGAACCCCAACAGCGCCCGCTTCCGGATCGAGGTCATCAAGGTGCCGCTCGCCGCCCCGCAGCAGGCGGCGATTGTGAGCTCGCCCCGCATCTTCGATTCGCTCACCGCGCCCGCGACGCACGCCGAAGCGCCGGAAGACGTCGCACGGGCGGCCAAGGCGGCCGCCGAGGCGCGCGCCAAGGGCGGCTACACGGCCGCGGTGAACGGCCTGGAATACGTGCTGGGACCGGGCTTCATCAATCCGATGCTCGACAGCGTCGTCACAGCGCGTCACGGCACCGGGGCACCCACCGCCGCCGACAGCGCCGCGCTGCGCGCTGCGATCCAGGGCATCGTCGACGTGATCGTGGGGGCGCCCAAGCCGGGAACGCCGAACTCCGCGCGTCCGGGACCCGAGCAGTGCCACGACATCACCGCCTACCCGGCGATCGGGCTGGCGGGCGGGGCGTGCGCCGGCTATGGGCTGCTGCTCGACATCCGTGACGTGGCGCACCCCAGGCGCATCGCGGCGGTGTCAGACTCGAACTTCTCGTACTGGCACTCGGCGACGTTCAATAACGACGGCACCAAGCTGCTCTTCACCGACGAATGGGGCGGCGGCGGCGGACCCAAGTGCCGCGCGACAGACAGGCGCGAGTGGGGCGCGGACGCGATCTTCACGCTGGACGACAAGCGGATGACGTTCCGGAGCTACTACAAACTGCCGGCGCCACAGACCGAGCTCGAGAATTGCGTCGCTCACAACGGCTCGCTCATCCCGGTCCCCGGGCGGGACATCATGGTGCAGTCGTGGTACCAGGGCGGGGTTTCGGTGTTCGATTGGACCGACCCGTCGCATCCCACGGAGATCGCGTTCTTCGATCGCGGCCCGATGGACGGTACCAAGCCGGTCGGCGCGGGATCGTGGTCCGCGTACTGGTACAACGGACACATCTACAGCTCCGAGATCGCGCGCGGGCTCGATGTGCTGGATCTCGTGCCGAGCGGGTTCCTCTCGAGCAACGAGATCGCGGCCGCAGAGCTGGTGCACTGGGACTACTTCAACACGCAAGATCAGCCGCATATCGTCTGGCCCGCGAGCTTCGTCGTGGCCGGGGCGTACGTGGACCAGCTGGCCCGGTCCAACGGGTTGGCCCCCGAGCGGGTCGCCGCCGTGAGGCAGGCGCTCGATCGGGCGCAAAAGCTCTCCGGGGCAGCGCGGCGGGACGCGCTGACGCAGCTGGCCACGCAGCTCGGCGGGGACGCAGCGGGCGCCCCCGATGCGGCCAAGGTCCGGACCCTGGCCGCGGCGGTCACGGACCTCGCCAATGCACAACCCTGAACGGGGCTAGACCAGCGCCCGGAGCACCACGTACAGCAACCCCGCGATCCCCGCCGACGCGGGGATCGTGAGGAGCCAGGCCCACACGATCCGCCCCGCCACGCCCCAGCGCACGGCCGAGAGGCGGTGCGCCGCACCCACGCCCGAAATGGCCCCGGTGATGGTGTGCGTCGTGCTGACCGGGATGCCGAAGTGCGAGGCGATGAACAGCGTGATGGCGCCGCTCGTCTCGGCGCAGAAGCCGCCGAACGGCGTGAGCTTGGTGAGACGCTGGCCCATCGTCCTCACGATCCGCCAGCCGCCCGTCACCGTGCCCAACCCCATCGCCGCGCCGCACGCCACCACCACCCAGGCAGGGATGCTGTTGGGATCGGTGAGGTGCAGCGGGGACGCCGCGAGGGCCCCGGTCCCGAACAACTGCTGCTCCGCCACCAACAGGCCGACGATGATGCCCATGGTTTTCTGCGCGTCGTTGGATCCGTGCCCGAGCGAATACGCGGCGGCCGAGCCGATCTGGAGCACGCGGAAGGTGCGGTCGACCTTGCGCGGGAGCGAGCGTCGCAGGGCCCACGACAACGCCACCGTCAGCGCCAGCGCCAGCACGAGGCCCATGAGCGGCGCCAGCACGATGAAGACGAGCGTGGAGATCCATTTGCCGGGGAACAGGAGCGCCGTGAAGCCCGCCTTCGCCACCGCAGCGCCCGCGTAGCCGCCGATCAGGGCGTGCGAAGAAGAGGTGGGGAGCCCGAGCCACCAGGTGATGAGGTCCCAGGTGATGGCGCCCGCGAGCCCCGCCAAGATCACGGTGGCGTCCACGGCGGCCAGGTCCACGAGCCCCTTGCCCATGGTCTTGGCCACCGCCGTCCCGAACAGGAACACCGCGATGAAGTTGAATGCCGCAGCCCATACCACGGCGGCGGACGGCGACAGCACCCGTGTCGATACGACGGTGGCGATGGAGTTGGCGGCGTCGTGAAATCCGTTGATGAAATCGAAGCACAGCGCGACACCGACGATGGCGACGACGAACCAGGCGGACGCGTGCATCACGCGTGCTTGATCGTGATGGACTCGAGGTCGTTGGCGACGTCTTCCGACTCGTCGAGCGTGCGCTCGAGGTTGTCGTAGATCTCCTTCCACTTGATTACTTCGAGCGCGTCCCGCTCGGTCTCGAACATCTGGCCGAGGGCTTCGTGATAGAGCGCGTCGCCTTCTTCCTCGAGCTTCTTGGCCTCGATGCAGAACCGCATCACATCGTCGCCTTTTTTCAACCGGCCGACGCCCTCGGCAAGCACGCCCACCATACGCTGGATTACCTCGGTAAGCTGGTTCACGCCGCGTGGCGCGGGACCGAGATGGAAGATCTGGGAGCGGCGCGCGATGCCGTCGATCACGTCTATCACGTCGTCCAGGTCGGAGGCGAGTTGATGGATGTCCTCCCGGTCGAGCGGCGTGATAAAGGTGCGGTCCAACCGGTTCACCACCTCGTGGGTGACCTGGTCGGCCTCGTGCTCGAGCCGCTTGATCGCCTCGACGTGGGCGATGCGACGCTCAGGGGGCGCGGTGAAGAGGTCGCGCAGATGCTGGGCCGCCTCTTTGGTCCGCGTGGCCACCGCGACAAACAGGTCGAAGAACTCTTCTTCCCGGGGCAACAGGCGCACGGCAGTGTCTCTCGTGTAAGGGGGGAGCTCGTCGCCACCCAACATAGCGGCACCACGCGGGAGCCACTAGGTTACCTCGCCAATGGCCACCACCCAGCAACCGCAGGTCGACTTCGTCAAGGCGATCTCCCGGCTCGACGCCACCGCGCTGGTCGTCGGGTCGATGATCGGCTCGGGCATTTTCATCGTTTCCGCGGAGATCCTCCGCGAAGTGCACTCCCCCGGCTTGCTGCTGGTCGTTTGGGCCGCCTCGGGCGTGGTCACGCTGATGGGCGCGCTCTCGTACGGCGAGCTCGCGGCCATGTTCCCCAAGGCGGGCGGACAGTACGTCTACCTGCGCGAGGGGATCTCGCCCTTGTTCGGCTACCTGTACGGCTGGACGCTGTTCGTCGTGATCCAGACCGGCACCATCGCCGCCGTGGCGGTCGCGTTCGCGCGGTTCACGGCGGTGTTCTGGCCCGGCCTCTCGCCCGACGTGTTCCTCGGCTCCACGGTCCACTTTCCTCAGCCGATCGGCGACGTCGCCGTCGGCCTCTCGCCCCAGCGCCTGCTCGCGGTGCTGTCCGTCGCCCTGCTCACCTGGATCAACGTGCGCGGCGTGCGCACGGCCGCCCTGATTCAGACGTCGCTCACCGCCGTCAAGACCGCCGCGCTGGCCGCGCTGATTCTGCTGGGGCTCACCGTCGGCCGGCACGCCGAGGCGATCGCGGCCAACTTCGGCGGCAACTTCTGGGCCAGCGGCGGCGTGGCGGTGGGACTCGGCGCGATCGGCGCCGCCATGGTCGGCTCGTTGTTTTCGATGGATGCCTGGAACAACGTCGGCTTCGCCGGGAGCGAGCTCACCCAGCCCGAGCGGGACCTGCCGGTCGCGATGGGCGCCGGCGTCTTGATCGTGACCGTGCTGTACCTGCTCGCCAACGTCGCCTACCTGAACGTGTTGCCGGCGACTGCCATCGCGACCGCGCCCCAGGACCGTGTGGGCACGGCGGCGCTGCAGGCGATCCTCGGGCAGCCGGGACTCAAGCTGATGGCCGCGGCCATCATGATCTCCACGTTCGGTTGCAACAACGGCCTCATTTTGTCGGGCGCGCGCGTGTACTACGCCATGGCGCGCGACGACCTGTTCTTCAAGTCCGCGGGCGTCTTGCACCCGCGCTACAAGACGCCCGCCGTGGCGCTGGTCGTGCAGGCGGTGTGGACGAGCGTGCTGTGCCTGTCGGGCACGTACACGCAGCTCTTGAACTTCGTCATCTTCGCCGCGCTGGTGTTCTACATGTTGACCGCGGTGGGGTTGTTCGCGCTGCGTGTCAAGCGGCCGGCGGCGACGCGGCCGGTCCGCACGCCGGGATATCCCTGGCTCCCCGCTCTGTACGTGATCGCCACCGGCGTGATCGCCGTGGACCTGCTGACCCAGGACGCTACGCGCACGTACAGCTTCCTGGGGCTGGGACTGGTACTGATCGGCGTGCCGGTCTACTTCGCGTGGCGGGCGATGGTCAGGCGCGCGGCGTGAAGCGGGGATAGTCGCCCAGCACGATCACCACCGCCCCCTGCCCTTCGAGATCGCGGATCGCGCCCGCCATGGCGGGGTCCGTCGCCCGTGCCTCGATGTCCAGATAGAAGAGATACTCCCACGGCGTCGTGCGGTCGGGACGGCTCTCGAGCTTGGTCAGGTTGAGCCCCGCGGCGGCGAGCGGCGCGAGGGCGCGCGCCAACGTGCCCGGCCGGTGCGGGAGCTTGAGCAGCAGGGTCGTCTTCGCCGGCACGCCGGGCGGCGGCGACGCCGGCTCCGGCGCGACCAGCAGGAAGCGCGTCTGGTTGTGCGGCTCGTCTTCGATGCGCTCCTCCATGATCGTCAGCCCGTAGCGCCGGCCAGCTAGCGCACCCGCGATCGCGGCGAGCGAGCGATCGCCCTGGCGTGCTACCTCGGCCGCCGCACCCGCCGTGTCGTAGAACGCGACCACCTCGACGCCCGCGAGCTGGCGCAGAAACCGCTCGCACTGCGCCAGGGCCACCGGATGCGACAACACGCGGCGCAATGATCCGCGCGAGGCGCCCGCCACACCGAGCAGGCAGTGGTGCACGGAGCTCACCACTTCGCCCACGATCGCGAGACCCGACTCGGCAATCAGGTCGAAGTTGGTAGCGATCGAGCCGACGAGAGAGTTTTCGATCGGCAGGAGACCCAAGTCGGCGCGGCGCTCGACGACCGCCTCGGCGACGTCGCGGAACTCGCGGTAGGGCTGGGAAGCGGCCTGTGGCTCGAGCAGGAAGAGCGCCTCTTCGGAGTAAGCGCCTGGCTCTCCCTGGAATGCTATCCGCTTGTTTTCCATTGGCTTAGACTAACGGCTCCGGCCTCTTGCCGTAAGCATGGCGGCCGCTCATATTGCCGATTCATGACCCGAACAAACACCGAAGCAACTCCTTCGCCCGCGCCCCCGCCCTGTCCCGACTGCGGCGCCGGCACCGTGCGGCAGTCCGGCTGCTTGGTGTGCGTGCAATGCGGCTGGGCGCGATGCGGCTGACGGAGGGCGCTCAGGCGGACGGGCGGACGGGCGGTGCGTGGCGCCGGGGCCCGACCCAGCTACCGCTGTTGCCGTCGGACAGTCCACCAGTCCGCCCGTCCGCCCTTGCGGTTCTCGACGAGCGGCTGCGCGGAACCAAGTTCGTTTCCCTCACCCCCCGCTCGGTGCTCAACTCACCGCAGCAAACGGGCGTGGATTTCTGGTCGCTCAACCCCTACGTCGGCTGCGAGTTCGGCTGCACGTACTGTTACGCGCGCTACGCGCATCGCTACGTCGTCGAGCGGGCGCACGACGCGGGCCGGCTCTCCGGCGTCGAGTTCCGCGATTTCGAGCGGCACATCTTCGTCAAGCAAGATCTACTAGGCGCCCTCGAGCGCGATCTGCAGCGGTTCTTTCGGTCCGCCGGTCCGTCTGTCCGCCCGACCGATCCGATTGTCATCGGCACCGCGACCGATCCGTATCAGCCGGGCGAGCGGCGCTTCCGCGTGACGCGTCGGGTGCTCGAGCGGCTGGCGCGGTGCGAGGGATTGAACATCGGGATCATCACCAAGAGCCCCCTCGTGACCCGCGATATCGACGTGCTGCGGCGGATCGCGGAGCGGAGCGACCTCCAGGTGCATGTGTCGCTCACGACCGTGGACGTGGGGATCATCAGACGACTCGAGGCGCGCTCGCCGATGCCGGCGGCGCGGCTGCGGGCGCTGCACAAGCTCACGTCGGCGGGTGTCAACGCCGGCCTGATCGTGGCGCCGGTCCTTCCGGGGATCACGGACGACGTTCCCCACCTGGAAGCGCTCTTCCAGGCGGCCCGGGAGGCCGGCGCTCGTTTCGTGCACGCCGGGCCGCTGCGGCTCTATCCCGCGGTGCGCGATCACTTCCTGCCGGTGCTGGACGCGCAGTTCCCGCACTTGAGCGAGCGCTACCGGCGCGCCTACGCGCGCGCCAGCGAAGCGCCACGGCCGTACGCGGCCGCGCTGGGCCGGCGCGTGCGGCGGCTGCAGCGGCGCTTCGGGTTTCCGGAGAACGAGGGAATGCGAGACCGCTATGCGAGTCGCTTGGCGCCGGCGCAGGGAGCGCTCGGCCTGTGACGGTCGCGGTTTACGACTTGTGGCCGTCCCGGTAGTAGGCGGTGAGCTGCTTGACCCAAGCCGGGACCGAGCGCCCGCGCGCCGCGTACGCCTCCGTGAGCAGCCGCGAGAGGCCATGACCGAGAATGGCGCCGTCGGGCGTGCCGAGGCCGGAGCTCAACTGCTCGACCAATGCGACGATCTCGGAAGCCTTACGAGATCGTGGCCGCTTGGGCTGCGCTGGCTTTGCCCGGTTCGCTGCCATCGTCACACCGCGTCAGAGGGCAGAACTGCACAAACAACACATTGAGATATACGTCGAGATACGGGCTATGGCAACGACGCCACAGTGGGTCACGCGACGTCACCGGCCGCCGCACCGGGGGACTGGTAGTGCCGCCGCAGATCGTGCACCCACGTCGGGGGCGCGAGGCTGCGGGCGGCGTACGACTCCACCAGCAACTCGGCCACCTGCCGCCCCATCTGCATGGTCTGCTTCGGCGACAGGTCGCCCGAGAGCTCGTTCAGCAGGCGTACGAACTGGCCGATGTTGGGCGGGCGGGACACGCGGCCGCGGCCGGCGAGCCAGCGCTCGAGCTTGGCCCGCGTGGGACCCCGCGGAACGGCACCCCGCAGGAAGTCGCGCAGCCCGTTCGGGCTCATCGCGAGCTCGTGCGCGATGCGCCGCAACGAAGAGCGCGCGGTTTCGCGCGCAATCACGTCCCGCAGCAGGGGCACGGGCAACGCGGGCAGGCTCACGGGAGTCGGCACCGACCCGGGGCTCCGCCTGGGACTGGGCGCGCCGGCCCGCCTCAACCGGAACCTGACATACGAGGACTCTCCACCACCCTGGGTAACTGCACAAACTGAACACGGTAGATATACCCCCCTCCCCCCCGAGGCAAGACCCCCCGGAAGGCTCATCTCATGCGACTTCTCCCGCGGATTTGCTTCGGGCCGATCGATATTGCCGCAGCAGGTCCTGGACCCAGCGAGGGGGCGCGAGCCGCCGCGCCTCGTACGCCTCGGCCAGCAGCCGGGCGATGTCGCGCCCCAACTGTCCCGTCTGATGGGGAGCCAGGTCTCCCGACAATTCGTTCAACAGGCGGACCAGCTGCCCGACGTTGGGGGGCCGTGAGGTGCGGCCCTGCTCGGCGAGCCAGCGCTCGAGCTTGGCGCGGGTGGCGCTGCGCGGAGCGGAGCCGTTCAGGAAGTTGCGCAGGCCGTTGGGGCTGATGGACATCTCGCGCGCGGCGCGCCGCAGCGACAGGCGGGCAGTCTCGCGCGCCACCGCATCACGCAGCAGGGGAACGGGAAGGGTGGGGACGCCCCGGCGGCCGGATTTCACGCGCCGCCCGGTGGACGTGCAGTTTGTGCGGTTCCGCGTGATTTACACAGTGAAACCGTAGCAGGAGTGCAGTAAGGTCGCAAGCACCCGGGGCGGCGCGGTGGGATCAGGCTTCCTCGCCGGCCAGGGCGGCGGCGAGCGCGCGGATCGTCCCCGGCGCGTTTCCCTCCAGCCGGTTGTTGACCAGGATCAGCGCCTCGATGCGCCGCCGCAGGGCTTCGGCGACGACGCGCAGCAGGTCGTGGCGCACATCGGGCTGAGGCTCCCGAATCCCCTCGTACGGCTCGAACAGCTTCACCGCGTCGGCATAGCGCCGTCCCGGGCGCAGCAGCCCGCGCGCCACGGTAAACGCGGCGGGAAACGTCCACGGCAGCTCGAGCTGCTCGCCGATCCCCGGCATTTCATTCCAGGAATTGAACACATGGGCCACGCCGTGGCGTGCCAGCACCGCGCCGTGGACGTCGGTCAGGAGCTCCGCGTTGCGCAGCTCCACGGCGTAGCGGAAATCACGCGGCAGCTCCCGCAAGAAGGCGTCGAGCTCTTCCGCCCAGCGCGCGGGCTCGGGCAGGTCCTTTCCCCGCATCGCCTGAAACTCGAACACGAACGGACCCGCGTGATCCGAGAACGCGCGGCTGTACGGTCCGAGCACCGCTTCCTTGAAGAGCGCGGCATTTAGGAAGTCGGGATTGCGCTGACCGGCGAGGTTGCCCCAGCGCGCGTCCTGGTTGAAGCGCCGGGCGGTGATGCGGTCCCACACCTTGCTCACGCAGGGAAAGCCGGCGGGGAGCGCCCGCGCGTAGGCCGCGAGCGCCTCTTCGGACGGGGGCTCGTAGAACGCGCTGTCGATCCCCACCGTGCGGAACAGCGGATAACGCGCGTACTCCTCGAGCCGCCGGGCCGGCTGGGCGCCGCGGTAGGCCCGATGGTACACGTCGCCCGTCCAGCCGTCGTAGGTCCAGGTGGACGTGCCGAACTTGATGCTCGCGGGAATGCGGTTGCCGAGTGCGACCAGCCCGGGGGGTGGCGGCGGGAGCGCGTCAATGTCGTCGAACAGCCCTGGGTGATTGCGGCTGGTCATGGGAAGTCACAATATACCAATAAGTTATCCATCCAGTAACCACCTTGCGGTGATCTCTATCTTCGGGATATATTCGGGTCCCATTGTCGGCCTGGTTTATGACCCGAAGCCCCCATCTCACGAGCGACGCCGCAGCGTGCTGCTGGATTCCGCTGTTCCCGCTGCGCTGTGAGACCGCCCGGCAACCCGAGCTCGCATCGCTGCCGGTGGCGCTGGTGGGGCCCGACGACGCCCGCCGGGTGTGGCAGCTATCGCCGCTCGCCCGGCACGCCGGGGTGAAGCCGGGGATGACGGTGAGCCAGGCGATCGGGCTCTGTCCCGCGCTCAAGCTATGCGAGCCCGACCCGGTGCATTACGACGCGCAGTTCTCCCGCCTGCTCGCGGCGCTCGGCCAGGTGAGTCCGGTGATCGAGCCGGCGGAGCTGGGAAGGGCGTTCGTGGGGACGGACGGGTTGGAGGGGCTGTACGGGGGGCCTGCAAGCATCATCGAAGAGATGCAATTGCGGATTGTGGATTGCGGATTGCGGATTGGAAATTCGAGCGTCAAATCCGCAATCCGAAATCCGCAATCCGAAATCCGGGTGGGGTGGGGCATCGGAAAGTTCGTCTCCTGGGTCGCGGCCACGCGCGCGCGGCCGGGGGAAGCCGTCATCGTTCGCTCCGGGGAGGAGGGGAAATTTCTCGCCGCCCAACCGCTCGCCGTGCTGCC